>Ga0137376_10001909_pt1 | contig 12079 bp, 10 predicted proteins | sample SagtaG_23_FD_104814 | JGI IMG/M metagenome (GOLD analysis project Ga0137376, IMG submission 104814) | Vadose zone soil microbial communities from Sagehorn Ranch, Mendocino, California, USA - Sage2_L_20_16 metaG | ecosystem: Environmental > Terrestrial > Soil > Vadose zone | place: USA...
GCACTAACAGGCACCGGTTCCTCGGAGCGTCGCGGGCAGCGTTCTGAACAGAATCCACAAATCGAGCCAGAGCGACCAGTTTCGGATGTAGTAGGAGTCGCGCGCCTCCTGGCCCGCCATGTCGGCCATCGAACGCTCGCTCACCTGCCACATCCCACTGAGCCCGGGGCGCACCTGGTGGCGGAACGCGCGGAACTGGGCGCTGAACTTCTCGAGGTGGTAGTCCGGAAATGGCCGGGGACCGACCAGGCTCATGTCGCCGATGACGATGTTCCACAGCTGAGGCAGCTCGTCGATGCTGAACCGGCGCAGCCACCGCCCGACGTAGGGAACCACGCGAGGATCGTTCAAGAGCTTCATGCGCGTGTCCCACTCGAGGCGGGCTTCGGGGTGATCCGCCAGGTAGGCGTCCAGGCGTGTCGCGGCGTCGCGCACCATCGTCCGAAGCTTCCACACGCGGATGCGTCGGCCGCGCAGCCCCTCTCGCTCCTGGCTGTAGAACGCCGGGCCCGGGCTGACCAGCTTGACGGCGATGGCGGCCACGGCGATCACGGGCGCGCTGACCATGAGGACGGGAAGCGCGAGCAAGATGTCCGCGCACCGCTTCACGAACCGATTCAGCGGACGCAGCAGATTGTTGCGAACCTCGAGGGTCAGGCAGCCGCCGAGCGCGCGCGGCCGCACCCACAGGTGCGCGAGCTCGAAGACGTCGGGCACGGCGACCACGTAAGGGTAGCGCCGCGTGAACTTGCGGACGATGGCGAGCAGGCGGGGCTGCCGCCGCGACGAGACCGCGATCAGGACGTGCCGAACCGGGTACGGGAAGGGCATCGAGAGCGCCGCGCGCACCGTCCCCAGCACCGGGACGCCCTCGAGGATCTGGCCGATCTTCGACACTCGGTTGTCGAAGGCCGCCACCGGCACGTAGCCGGTGCCCGGGTTGGCCTTCATCTCGCGGATCGCCAGCGCGCCGCGCTTGCCGGCGCCGATGACAAGGACGGGACACCCATAGAGCCGGCAGCGGATCAACAGTCCTTTGACGCCGTCGCGGGCGATGCCGGCGAGGAGGACGACCAGCCCCCACGTTCCGACCACCACGAGGCGCGAGGCCGCAGATTCCTTCAAGACGAAGAAGGCGGCGACCTCTCCCAGTGCGACCGCGACGGTCGTGATGACAGAGGTCCGCAGCTCCTCGGGCGCCGCCAGGCCGTAGCCTGGATAGAGGCCGGCACACGCGCGCGCGAGCAGCCAGGCACCGGCCGCCACCCAGATCAGGATCGGCTGGTGCATCGGGCCGACGAGCGAGTCACGAACGTGTGAGGCCAGCCCGAACGCGGCCAGGAAGACGAGAAGGTCGATGAGCACGAGGCTGGTCGTCGCGACGACCGGGGTCAGTCGACGCCACGCCACGGGCTGCGCAGCGACGCGCAATCCGAGCCAGCGGTCGTAGCGCGGCGACTCGGCGAAGACCAGCGCTGACGTACGGGTCGCGCTCACGACTCTTCCTGCCCGGGAATCACGCCGCCGGCGGCCGTCGGGCCGCTCTGGGCGATGATGAGCGCCAGTGAGAGGTAGATGAGGTTCGACATCACCGGCAGGTTGTAGTTCGGCAGGCTCTGGACGGCGGCGCCGATGAGGGCGACCAGGCCGGCGAGGGCCTGGACGCGAGCCGAATAGGTCTTGGAGTGGCGCCGGCGCCGGAGCAGCATGACGGCAACCGACACGGCGGTGGCTGCCGCCAGCAGAAAGCCGATCGCGCCGGTCTCCACGAGGAGACCGAGCCAGTCACTCTCGGCGTGCGACATCACGGCCGGGGCGCGGAGCGTTCGGAATCGCGGAAAGGCGACGGCGAACGATCCGAGGCCGGAGCCGACGACGCGCGCCTCGCTCCACCACATCGCCACCGCATCCGGCCACACGCGAAGACGGAAGCCTTCGTCGGGGCGTTCGATCTCGGTCAGGAGGCGCTCGATGGTGCCGTAGAGGACGTCCCCACCGATCCACGCTCCCGCCATGATGATGAGCACGGCCGAGATCGCGATCTTGATCCAGCGCGCACGCCCGGCCCGTCCGCCACCTCCGAGGCCGAGAATCGCCAGCAGGACGGCGCCCAGCGTGACGATCGCGCCGCGCGAGCCGCTGGCCAGCGCGGCGCCGGCCATGATGAGGATGAGGAACGGAATCAGGCTGCGGGCGCTCGAATCCTTCGAGTTCCAGCGACGGAAGCGCGCGGCCCATCCCTGCACGGCGGTGCGCTGGGTCGCGTCACGGCGCCGGGTCAGGAGCACCACGAGCGCCACCGGGAGCACGGCGACGACCAGTCCGGCGAAGTGGGCGCGGTTCGTGAACGGCCCGAACGTGTAGACCGCCGTTCCGGGTGCTTCGGGACCGATCCAGTAGAAGCGGCCGTTCCACGTCACGCGCTGGACGACTCCAAAGATGGAGATGATCGTGCCGGCCGCGATCATCGCCCACGAGGCGCGACGAAACTGCGAGCGGCTGCGATACGTGTTGGCGCAGACGAGGAAGAACGCGGCCACCGCGCCGAGCTTGAGCGCCAGTCGCCGGGTCGAGCCGGGGTCGAGGGACCAGCCGGGAAGCACGGCCTGGAATGCGAGCAGCGCGAGGAACAGAGCGGCCGGAAGCCAGCCGGCAGGCAGCTCGAACCGAAGCTCCCAGTTACGCAGATTGCCGATGAGCCAGGTGACGACCATGCCCAGGATGACGATCTCGGCGACCGCCTCCGACCACGGCTCCACCGTGCCGAAGGCAAAGGGCGTGAACACGATCAGGAACAGCACGCACGCCTCGACGATGCGGTCGTGGACGGTCGAGGTCGTCACTGGAGGGTCACCTCGTCGAGCCACACCTTGCCGCTCAGGTTTCCTTCCGGATCCACGGCCGGCTCGCGGCGGACCTTCAGCATCACCAGACTCGTGTTGGCCGGGATGGTGACGGGCGTTTCGAGGCGGACCCAGTCACCCGTGGTGCCGCTGACGGTCTGCGTTTCGGCCAGGGACTGCTCCAGCGTTCCGGGCACGACGACCTGGATCTTGATTCCCGAGTGCGTGACGAAATCGGTCGCCTTGGCCAGCGCGCGCAGGCGATAGGACCGGCCGGGCTCGACGGCCACGAGCTGCGTCACTCCGTCGAAGTCGAGCGTCGGGAACGAGTTGAACGTCAGCCGCAACGAACGGCTGCCGGCCGCAGCGACGAAGCGGTCGATCGCCACCTCGACGCCCCACGTCTTCTGGATGCGCCAGTCCAGCCCCCATCCGAGGAGACGCTCGGTTTCGAATCCACCGTTCCACACCGCGTTGCTATCGGACGTCGTGCTGCCGTCGGTCACGAAGGAGAGCCACGCGGCTCGCGCCAGGGCTCCGGCGCCCTGATCGAGGGTCACGGCCACGTACTGCTTGAGCATCTCGTCGGGGAGCGGCGGCTCGAGCTGGATGCGCTGGCGCCACGCGATCCCGGCCAGCGTCATGTCCTTCTGCCGCAACGCGGCCAGCATGACGTTGGTGAGGCCGTCGACGTCGGTCGGCAGCAGGCTCGCCGGATCCTCGCCTGGGCGCAGGAGCGTCCGGGCGAGCTGGAAGGCGGCGTCGCGCTGGGCGGGATCGACGCCCAGGACGTACTTGAAATGATCGAGGCCGGTGGCCCGCTCGCCCCAGCCGAGGGCGAGCAGCGCGGCCTCCCATCGAATCGACACGTTGTGCGGATCGAGCTGCACCGCACCATCGATCGCGGACCGAGCCGCCGCCCGGTCACCCTGCTTTTCCGACAGCAGCGCTTGCAGCAGCCGCGGATAGGCGTCGGTCGGCCGCAGGCGAATGGCTTCTGCATACTGAGCGCGGGCCCGATCGATGTCGGCGGGAACGCGGTCCGCATAGGCATGCCCGAGCCTGATGTGGAGGTCGGCATTCTGCGGATCCCAGGCGATCGCGCGCTCGAGACCGGGAATCTTGTCGCCCCGCCCGTCGTACCAGGCGATCGCCGGACTGGCGAGCTGGACGGCCAGCCAGCCGGCGATCACCAGGGTCAGGACAAAGACGACCCCGCGGCTCACTCGCGACTCCAGCGGCAGGAGAACCAGCCGCTGGTCGACCGCGTTATACGCGTTCGGCGAGTCGAGAGTCATCGGGCCGGAGGTAATAGCTGTCGTAGTAGCCGTAGCTGTTGGCCTGGAGGTCGACGTCGTTGAGGATGACCCCAAGCAAGCGAGCGCGCACTGCAATGAGACTGCGGATGGCCCGCTGCGCAGCATCGCGACTCGCGCGGCCGTGGCGAAGGACGAGCACCGTACCCTCGAGCTGGCCGGCCAGGATCATCGCGTCGCTGACGCCGAACATCGGGCCCGTGTCGAAGACGATGTAGGCGAACCGTTGGCCGAGCGTCTCGATCGCCTCACGCAGCCGCGCGGAGGCGAGCAGCTCGGCTGGATTCACGGGAATCCGGCCCGCCGGAATGACGAAGAGATTGGGAATCGCGCTCGGGACGATGACCTGGTCCAGATCGGCCTGGCCGGTCAGGTACGTCGAGAGTCCGGGGGTCTGCTCGACGCTCAGAACCCGGTGCACCATCGGCCGCCGCATGTCGGCGTCGACCAGGAGCACGGGGCTGCCACCGAGCTGGGACAGCGTGATCGCCAGGTTGGTGACCAGCGAGGTCTTGCCGTCTTCCGGCTGCAGCGACGTCATCATCAACGTCTTCGGCGGCCGCTCGGGCGTCGAGTACAGAATGGAGGTGCGCAGGTTGCGGAACGCCTCCGCGAAGACCGACGGCAGCTCGGAGTGAGACACCAGCGCGAAGGGGGTGGAGGCGCCCGGACCGGCCTCCAGGGCCTTACGGCGTGCCAGCATGCGCTCGAACGCCGCGCGGGACGGCACGACGCCGAGGGCGGGAACGCGCAGGACCGACTCCACTTCTTTCGTGTCCTTGATGTTCGTGTCGAGGTACTCGAACAGGAACGCGAGACCGATGCCGCCGGCGAGCCCGGCGACGCAGGCGATCAAGAGGTTGAGCCCCTTGCGCGGCCGTGACGGGCCAGCCGGAATCTCGGCCGGGTCCACCACGGAGATGTTCGACGTGAGGAGCGCCGCGGACACCTGCGTCTCACGCAGACGCCCGAGGAGCGAGGAATACAGGTCGCGGCTCGTATCCACTTCGCGGCGGAGCAGGTTGTATTGCGCCATGTTCTCGGCCAGGCCACGGGCCAGCGTGCTCTGCCTGGTCAGCGACGCCTCCAGCGACTTTTCGGCCCGGACCGACGCTTCGAAGTCCACTTTCAAGCTGGCCAGGGTGCGGTCGGTCTCTGTGCGGAGCTGGCGCCGGTTCTCCTCGATCTTCTCCTTGAGCGCCAGCATCTTCGGGTAGTCGGGCTTGAACGTCTGACTCAGTCTCCGGTACTCACCTTCCAGGGTGGCCCCTTCGGTCTTGAGCTGGGCGATCAGGGGACTCTGCAGCACGGCGGGCAGCGTGAAGGCATCCTGCACTGACGCCTGCGTGAGGAGGCTCTCTTTCGCCATGCGGTCGGAGCGGGCCCTGAGGAACGCTTCCGACATTATTGAGAGCTGCTGGGTGATGATGTCCTGCGGGTTTCCGTTCCGGTCCGCCGTCACGAAGATGATGCCGTTGGCGTTCAAGAAATTGCTGAGCTGGGTCTCGGACTCGCCCAGCTTGCCGCGCGCCTCCTCGAGCTGCTTGGCGAGGAACTGGGTGGCGTAACGAGTCGCCTCCACCATCCGGTCCATCTGCTGGGCGATGAAGGCATCGGCCAGGGTATTGGCGGTCCGGGCCGCGAGATCCGGGAAATGGCTATCGAAGGAGACGTACACCAGGCGCGCGTTGCGCACTGGCTCGACCGTGACACGCTTGAGGAACGTGTCGGTCAAGGGCGACGCGACCATCAGGTCCTCGGTCGCCTCCGGCGCGGCCGGCGGCGGCACCGGGATCCAGCGCACGAGCTGCTCGCGGAGCCAGTTCTCGCCGCGGGCCACCCACCCGTCCTGATCCTGCTCGAACTCCTGGTGCTGATCGAGCTGGAGCAGGCCGATGACCCGGTTGGCCAGGCTGCGCGACTGGAGGATCTTGTACTGGGTCTGATAGTAGTCCTGCTGGTTGTCGGCTTCCTTGACCACTTCTTCGAACTTGACGACCCGCGGCGGTTCCTTCTCGATCCGCAGGCTGACCGTCCCGGTGAAGACCGGGCGGACCGTGAACGTATAGAGCGTCGCGGCCAGCAGCGTACCCAGGAAGACGCAGAGGATGGTCCACCGGCGGCGCGACACCACCTGCCAGTAGTCCCAGAAGTGCGTCTCCTTTTCGACCGGCACGCCGTACAGCGTCTGAGGCTCGGGCAGCATCGGGAGACGGCCCTGCACCACTTCGAGGCCCGCCTGGGCAGGCGGCAAAGCCCGGGGATCGCGAGTCGGATCGTTGAAGGTGCTCATCGCGGCAAGCTCATCCCGATGCCGAACTTGAAGAAGTCACGGACGCCGTACAGCACGGCTTTCCCGGCCGACTTGCCGACGATCACGACGTCGTTCGCCTGCAGCTCGGGTCCCGACTTGCCGTCCTCGAAATCGTTCATGCTGTACTTCGTGACCTCCTTGGTGCCGTCCGGTCGCGACCGGTAGAGCCTGATGTCGTCCCAGTCGGCTGCCGGGCTCACCCCGCCAGCCGCCATCGCGGCCTGGTCGAGCGTGGTCCGCCCCTTCAGTGGAAACGGCCCTGGCTTCTGCACTTCGCCGCCGACGTAGAAGGTGCCCGCGCGGGGGACTTCGACGACGTCGCCGGCCTGCAGCGGCAGGTTCAGCTCCTGCCGGCCCGACGCCAGCGTCGCGAGATCGACAACCGTCATGCCTTGCTCCATCTCTGCGCTCTTGGATCCGGCCGAGTTAGCCGCCACGCGGCGGACGACGTACACCACGGAGCCCGCCTCCTCGGTAATGCCACCGGCCAGGCCGAGCGCGTCGGCCAGGCGCACCTCACCGGACATGGGGAACACGCCGCCCTGCTTCACGGCGCCTATCACCGAAACCCGCTGGCTCTTGTGCTCGTGGACGAACACGGAAACCTGCGGATCGTGCATGAACTTGGTCTTCAGATGGTCGCTGATCTGAGATTGCAGCCCGAGCGCGGTGGCGCCGCTGGCCGGGAACGAACCGACCAGCGGCAGGGTCACCTGCCCGCTGTTAGGAATCCGGACCTTGATCTGCGAGAGCTCTGGGACTTCGAACACCGAGATCTCGATGAGGTCCCCCGGCCCGAGCCGGGGATCGGGGGTCTCATCGTCGGGGCGGGCCAGCGCCCGCAGCTTCTGATTCACGTCCGCCGCCGATGAACTCGGCTGAGCCCGGCCCACGTTGCCCGCTGCCGAAGCCACCGGCCCTTCGGCGGGGATCGCGGGCGTGGTCGTGGTGCCGATGAAATCTCCGGGGTCGGGCTGGCGCTGCGCGCTGCTGCACGAGACCAGCGCGAGCCCGGCCACCGCCGTTACCGCACAGACTGACAATCTGCGCATATCTCCTCCCAATGTCCTGCGAGCCAGATCGCTAATCAGAGCCGGTGGTCAATGACGCGCGCGATTTACCGCGGCGCCAGCGGAGTCGCGGGACGCGGGAGCGGCGGAGCCGCCGACGCACCACTCCGGCTGCTCCCACCGCCGCCACCACTCATACCCAACGCCGCACCGGCACCGCCGACGATGGCGACCGCACCGAGGCCAAGAGCGGCCCGCGAGGAGATGGACGAGCCCGGAAGCGGGGCGCCGGCCGCGCGGTCGCGATGGTCGTAGCCGTTGTCGTTTTCGGGGTGGTACGGGTTCTGGCCGAAGTTGGTCTGAGCGAAGAAGACGGGGCCGGAGAGAAAGCCGACGTAGCTGCCACTGACGTCGAAGAGCGGCGTCGCATCGTCGCGCTGATCCGTGTCCTGGATCGAATTCATGGCCAGCCGCACCAGCTTGGGCGAGAACGGCTGGGTGAGATCGGCGGTGAAGCCGGGATGGATCGCGAGACCACCGTCGGGCGCGATGTAGCCCACGCTCTCGCCGGACGGCGAGAAGACCGCCTTGGCTCCGGCGGGCGGCGCGATCGGGCCGTCAACGGCGAACAGCGGGCCGGAGCCCGTCGGGCGCTTCGGGATGAAAACGGGATCGACGCTGGCCACCATGGTCTGGCCCCCGGGCGTCGTCGGGTGAACGTTGAGGCGCCCCTCGGCCATCTTCAGGCCCATGACGCCGCCGCCGGTGAGGAAGAGCTCGCCGGACACCGGGCCGGCCTCGGCAGACTCGAGACGGGCGACCGGAGTCACGATCTGGAGCTTCGACTGGGGGTGGAGGTTGAAGTTCACGCGTCCGTACGTCACGGACACGCGAGGATTACCACTCACCTGCTCGAACTGGACGGCGCTGAACGGAAGCACCTCGATCCGGCTGCCGTCCTTCAGCTCGATGGCGGCCGCCCCGCCGGACGACCGAACTTCGGTGCCCGAGAAGACCGGCAATGCGTTGCCCTTCAGATCCAGCCACGTCGTGCCCTTGTCGAGCGTCGCCTTCACGCCCCTGGCCGCGCGGGCCGTTCCGAGTGGCGCCGATCCACCCCAGGCATGGAACGGGGCAAGGAACGTCGCGACGAGTATCAAGACTGTGAATCGCTGCCACATCAAATGCCGCATAAGAAGGCTCCCCCTTTTTTCGCGCACGTTGCGAGCCCCACAGGGCGCGGAACGGTTTCTCCTACGTCGCGGAACTGTAAGGTCGGGCGACAGGAGCCAGCAATATGCCTGGGGATAGGCGTTCCTCTATCGTTCGATATAGCGAGGAAAGTGCGGTCGGAAGGGGGGAGCGACCGCGGTCAGGAGCGAGCCGCGGGGAATTCGGCCCGCCCAACAACTCCCCGATGCGCCGGGCGATCGCCCAGCGATTCGTCAGTCCTGCGACGTTCTCCCTGTCCCGGTGACTTCCAGGAGGCGCGCGTTGACGGCGTCGCGGGACACGAGCGTCCGCTCGTTGATCCCGTCCCACGCCGGAAAGAAATCACTGCCGCCGTCGCGCTTGCGGCGCTTCATCGCGGTGATCGTCTCGTAGCAGCCGGACATGTTGAAGTGCTCGGAGCAGCCCAGCAGATGGTAGATCTCGTGACGCACGACGCTCGTCGGTGACATGAAGAGCTGATTCACGCTGGCCCGCTGAACGACGGCATAGCCGTGCGTGCTCGTGTTGTCGTCGACGGCGCCGAGCACCTCCGGGAGTCCGAGCAGGCCCCAGACCACGTCACCGACGTGGCGCCCGATGAGCGCGAAGACCCGATCACACTGCGGGTGGAGCGGGTGCTGCAGCAAAGCGTCCAGGATGCCCTGCATCGTGTACGCGGGCCGTCCCCAGGGCACGACGCTCACGACCTCGATGTTCAGGCCGTACAGGGCGCCTTCCTCGCGCCACGCGTCGTTCATGAGCTGGCGCGCGGCCCGCTCGGTGATCCCCTCGTCGACCAGGAGACAGAACGACAGACGTTCGGCGGGGCCGAAGTCGATATCGCTCCGGGCCAGGACGTTGTGGGATCCCATGCTGGTGCAGGCCGTCATCGCGATGATCCAGAGCGCGAGCAGCCACAGCGGAAGTGATAACCATGCACGAACCATGGACGTCCTCACGGCAGGCCTTCAGCGAAGGCAGGCTCGAAGAGAGAAGACGTTCGACGAGGCACGCGCCGCACGGTCGTGCGGCACGATGGCCGTTCCCAGGCGCCGGGGTGCTGACGGAATCGCTTTTCCATGATGGGCTTGCGCGTCCCCCGGCTGGACACACACGCGTGACCGACGGTAGTGCAAACACTTCACCACACCCAAAACGTTTGCGCGGCCGCAGGTTACGAGGGAGGGGTTATAGAAGCGCCGGCGAAAGTGTCAGCTTCGCCGACTCGCCGCTCACGGAGCTCGATTCGGCCGCGCAGCGACGTGCCTCGAGCGATCGATCGTGCGGTGGTGAATGCGACGCCGCGCGGTCCGCCGTCGCGCTCACGACGACGAACGGCGCGGGCGGCTTCGATGCTGCGCCATCGGTCACGGCGGCCCAACACCGGCGGAACACTGCTCGGGCCTGCAGATAAATCCGGATGCCGCGGTATGAGAGCGCGCCGTTCACCGGGGGCAGGGGTCCGGTGAACGGCGCCATCCGCTCTTCGCGGACGGACGCGGGTGTCTCGCGACAGCTCCTCCGGCGTCGCCACGATCTAGTGCAAAAAGCTCACCGAATCGTAATCGATTGATGTGGGCCGCGTACGCGCGCGCCGTACCTCGGAGACGTCGAGGACGTAAGCGGCGTCGACACCATGCCCGTCGAGCTTGACGGGACCTGGCAGGGAGCCTCCTCCCGCGTTCAGCGCCGCAGCAATCCGAGTGCTGCGAGCGCGCAGACGATCGCCGCCAGGGTGACGAGGGCGCTGAGGATCAAGTCGCTCGGGTGCCAGTGGCGCATGGCCGTCGTCTACTCGGTTGGGATCTCCCGCAGGGTCGTCGCTCGAGTCTGCTCGAGCTCGAGCTGCAGGAAGGCGAGACGGTTCCGCAGCTCGATGATCTCCTCGCGGGCGCGCACCAGCTCCGAAGCCAGCCGACGATTGTCGGCGAGCACGGCGGCGGCATCGAACACAGGTCTCATCGCGCCGTGAACCGCGGCGCCGAGGTATCGTGCGTCGTCATCGTGGGCCTCCACAGATCATCCTTCGGGCGCGGTGGCGCCGAACGGACGTCGGGTGCTCTGCTGTCCCTATGGTTCGCGAACGAAGGAGACGTTCTAGGCGAGTGGAGGAGCGCGACCGAAAACCGACGACAGCGGACGCAAGGGTCGCGACTCGGTGGGCATGGGCGTCGCGAGCCCGAGGACGAACGCGACCGGGCGCAATGACGGGATGATGTTGGATTGGATTGCGCCGAGCTTGCTGGTGATCAGGAGGATGACGTCGTCGAAATCAGCGTTGTCATAGAGGCCGGGAATCCACGACGGATCTGGCGGCGTGGCATGGGCGACCGGCGCGAGTCCCAGCACGACCACGATCAGACCCAGGGCAACGAGCCGGTGCAGGATCACGATGCCGGCACAATACGTCCACAGGGTGAGGAGCGTCAAGCGATGCGGCGGAATCGTCCGCGGGTCATGCTCAGCGCGATGGAAAAAATTTGCCCGATCGCCCCAACGAGCGGTCATCGTCGCAAGCGCGTGATGAGGAATATCGGCGCGACTGAGGCACAGGGTCGCTCGTGACGATGCTCAGCGAAGACGCACATCATGCTCCTCGACCGCGAGGTCTCTGCATCCCCGCGAGCTCCCGCTGCATCTCAAGAGCACGATGACTAAACGCATTCTCGTACCGGTTGGACAGTCCGAGAGCCATGCGACGATGTCGGTCGTGCGCGGATTGGCACGCGATCAGGGCTCGATCGTGCGGCTGTTGCGGGTAGTACCGGTTCCGGAACTCGTGATGGGGCGCTACGGCCGCACCATCGCCTACGTCGATCAAGAGATGGAGCGACTCACGGCGCAGGGCCTCGAGGAGCTGATGTGTCCGGCCGCCGAGCTCGAGGGCGTTCCCGTGGAACGCGTGGTCCGCTTCGGCGAGCCCGCTGAGGAGATTCTGCTCGAGGCCGATGCTTTCGGCGCCGATCTCATCGCGGTGACGACGAGCACGCGCAGCCGGCTCGCGAGCGCACTCGCGCCCGGGCTGGGCGAGCGCGTGCTGCGCGAGGCACCAGTTCCTGTTCTTTTGCTGCGCGACTGACCGCGACGTCAGGCTGCGAGGGCCCGCGGAAACGCAGAGTGGCATTGAAGTGGTGACCCCGGCGGCGGCCGGAGCCCCCGGGCCCCCGGTCGTGGCCCCCAAGACTGGCCCGCCGGCCGGGCGCGGGGGCCATCGATGAATCCCCGGACGCGACGAGCGGCCGGCGCGTGCCCGCGAATGCGCTCGAGGACAACTTCCGCCTCTACTACTACGACCGTGGCCGGCGACAGCTCGCGAGCGCGCCCGTGAAGGCGCCGCCCATGGGTCAATGGCATCTGCTTCGTGTGGTCGCCATCGGCGACCAC
>Ga0137376_10001913_pt1 | contig 12073 bp, 7 predicted proteins | sample SagtaG_23_FD_104814 | JGI IMG/M metagenome (GOLD analysis project Ga0137376, IMG submission 104814) | Vadose zone soil microbial communities from Sagehorn Ranch, Mendocino, California, USA - Sage2_L_20_16 metaG | ecosystem: Environmental > Terrestrial > Soil > Vadose zone | place: USA...
ACGTGCGGACGAGGCTCGGCTCGCTTCAAAAAAACTTCACTCGAAAAAGAAACGCGAGCGACTGCGCGGCACCGAAGATTAGCTTCGAACCGACCCCATAGCCCCTTCAGGAAGAGGAGCGACTCCGCCACCGACAGATTGCGCCGCTCGTTTCTTTCCGAGTCCCACTTTCTCGATGATCTTCTCGCGCCACTCGTCCATGATCTCGTAGAACGTAGGTATCACAACGAGCGTCAGCACCGTCGATGTAATCACGCCTCCGATCACCGCTCGTCCGAGCGGAGCCCGGAACTCCGCTCCCTCACCCAGGCCGAGCGCGACGGGAATCATTCCGGCGATCAGCGCTAGCGTCGTCATCATGATCGGGCGCAATCGAATCGCGCCCGCCTTGATGATTGCTTCGCGACGTGGCAACCCATCGTTGATTCGCGCCCATTTTGCGAAATCGATGAGCAGAATCGCGTTCTTCGCCACGATTCCCATCAAGAGAATCACTCCGATGAGACTCATGATGTTGATCGTCGAGCCTGTGATCATGAGTGCGAGCATCACTCCGACGAGCGAAAGCGGAAGCGATATGAGAATCGCCAAAGGCTCGATGAACGATCCGAATTGCAGGACGAGAATCAAATACATCAGCATCACAGCGATTCCGAGTGCAGCAAAAATTCGCCCAAACACTTCGTTTTGACTGTCTACTTCACCGCCCTGAGTGATGTGAACGCCAGGGGGAAGAGTCAGCTTGTTCACTCGCGTCATGATTGCCTTCATCACCTGACCGAGGGATTCGTCGGCGGTGTTGGCTTCGACGTTTACAACGAGGTCTCCGGCAAAGTGACTGATTTGCGCCGGACCGACCCCCTGAGAGATATCAGCAATCTGACCGAGCGGAAGCGTACTCGTTCCGTTCGGTCCCTGGATGACGAGCGGAAGCTGCGCGAGATCAGCAGCGCGTTCGCGGGCTTCAGGGGCTAGGCGCACATTGACGTCACGCGTCGCACCCGTTGGATCGACCCAATCTCCCGCTTTGATTCCAGCAAATGCAGGACGCAGCGATTGCGCGACTTGACCCACGGTTATTCCGAGTGAGCCGGCGAGACCGCGATTGAGCTTCACTTCGAGCTCGGGCTTCTGACCCTTCGTGGAAAGTGCGACGTCGACAGCTCCCGGCACTTTTTTCACCTGCGCCATCACCATCTCGGCCGCCTGATTCAGCGACTCCGGAGTTCCACCTCGAAGCTGAATCTGAATCTGCTTCTGATTTCCCTGGAAATCGTTCGTGAATACCGTCATCGTCGCGCCACCGATCTGACCCACTTCCTTGCGAATCGTCTCGCCCAGGCCGGTCGCACTGACGTGTCGCTTGTTCTTCGGCACGAGTCGAACGTAAATATTTCCGTTGTTGACTGCACCAGTCGCGCCGCCGAGAGTCGTATAGGTGAACAGAACTTCCGGATGCGAGCGCGCAATTCGCGCCGCTTCTTCTGCCTTGAGTCTTGTGTAGTCCAGGTTCGAGCCGGGCGGAGTCTCCAACGCAACGTTCAACTCCGAGCGATCATCAGTGCCAAAGAATCCGCTACCAACGAGCCCGACTGCAGGTAATGCTATCGCGACAACGAACGACAGAAATGCCAACCCGACCATCGCGAGACGGTGATCGAGCGCCCAACCGATCAATTTCTTGTAATTCTCAGCCTGACGGTTGAACCACTGATTGAATTTCTCGAGTGTGCGCGCAATTGGATTGCGACGCTCATGCGCTTCAACCTGCGGATCGGCCCAGTATGCAGAGAGCATCGGGTCGAGCGAGAATGAGACGAGTAGCGATACGAGCACCGCGCACGCAATAGTCAGCGCGAACGGCTTGAACCACTGTCCTGCCTCTCCATACATGAATGCAACCGGCACGAACACGGCGACGATCGAGAATGTGGTTGCCGCAACCGCGAGGCCGATCTCATCGGTTCCCTCGTGCGACGCCGTCATGTGGTCTTTACCCATCTCGATGTGACGCACGATGTTCTCTCGAACGACGATCGCGTCGTCGATCAGTATTCCGATCGCGAGCGAAAGTCCGAGTAGTGACATCGTGTTGAGCGTAAACCCGAACGCCCAAACTGCGATGAACGACGCGAGCACGGACACCGGAAGTGCGAGTCCCGTGATAACCGTCGATCGCCACGAATTCAGGAAAATGAATACAACGAGAACCGTGAGGAGTGCTCCGAGAAACAGCGCCTCTTCGACGTTCCGCACAGAGTTCGCGACTCTTACACCGGAGTCGCGCACGACGTCCATACGCACTCCTGCCGGTAGTGTCTTCTGAATCTGAGCGGTTGCTACTGCGATTTTTTTGCTGACGGCAGTGGTGCTGTAACCTTTCGATTTGGTGATGTCGATGGCAACGGCTTCCTTGCCACCCTCATCTGCCCGAGAAGTCTTGCGTGACCAGTAAAGCGCCAGCGATCGTTGCTCCTCGGTACCATCGAGTGCGTCGGCAACCTGGCCGAGTCGAACCAGTTGTCCGTTTCGTTCGGCGACGACGAGCTGCATGAAATCGGCGGGACCGTCGAGTCTTCCCTGAAGTCTGATCGCACGCTCATCCAATGCGCCGGTCACGTTGCCAACGGGTGCAGCAATGTTCTGCGCTTGCAGCGCCTGCACAACCTGTGCGACGCTGAGGCCCGCTGCCTGTAATGCCTGAGGCTTTACCTGAATGGTCATCTCGCGTTTTACTTCGCCGACGAGCGACACTTGCGACACACCCGCGATTCCCTTGAACACACTGGTGATCGTTGGATCAGCCATTCGGGTAAGCTGCGCCGGTGTGTACACGTCCGACGCAAGAGTCAGCGACACTATCGGACGATCAGTCGGATCGAATTTCTGTAGTATCGGCTCCTTCATTTCCACCGGGAGGTCCGCTCGAATCGAGGAAATCGCATCGCGAATGTCCTGCGTCGCCTGCGACGTTTCCTTCTCGAAAACGAACACCACGATGATGTTCGCGTATCCGTCCGTCGCTGTACCGTACAACTTGTCGACGCCGGATATTCCTTTGATCGCGTCTTCGACCGGCTTCATAACTTCGCGTTCCACTCCCTCGGGCGACCCGCCGGGGTATGGAATTCCGACTTGTACGACCGGCGCTTGAATGTCCGGAAACTCGTCGGTCTGGAGTAACACGAGTGCGAAGAGTCCGAAGATCACGAGCGCCACCATCACCACCACGGTGATCATCGGGCGCTTGATCGCAAAATCCGAAATTACCATATGCTATCTCCTTGGCGCCTGGGCCCTGTCGGAGGGCGCTGATACCCTGACGATCGTTCCAGGACTGATTGCCTGCGCGGCGCCAAGAAGCAGTGTATCGCCAGCCTGCACGCCCGATTTGATCTCGATTTTTTCTGCGCCTTCGTCACGCAACCCAAGCTCGACAGCAACACGCTCGACTTTCGATTGACGCACTCGCAGTACACCTGGCGTCGTGCTGCGTGTGTCGATTGCAGTAATGGGGGCAGTGAGGCCGGTCTTCGTTTCTGTTGCGAGACGACCGGTCGCGAACAAACCACCGACGAGCGCGCCGTTGCTGTTTGGAATCGATGCGATGATCTGAACCTGACGCGTGGACGGATCAGCGGTTGGACTGACGCGTGTGACTTTACCGGTGAGAGTGCGACCGGGATATCCATTTACGGTGAACGTGACTGGCAACCCGATTCGCACCGAAGCCAGCTCGTCCGCGGGAATGGATGCTTCGAGTCTCATGCTCGACGGATCGACGACCGTGAACATTGCGGCGCCCGGCTGAACGACGTCGCCTGCGGAGACGGCTCGCTCGCTTACAACGCCGGACATCGGCGCAGCGACTCGAGTATAAGAGAGCTGCTTTTGTGCATTTGACAATCTCGCTCGCGCATCGGCGAGTGCTGCAGACGCGGCAATCGAGGAACGCTTGGCCTGGTCGAGGTCACGCTCAGCGATTGCTCCTGCGGCGAACAGCTTCTGATTTCGCGCCAGGTCGCGCTCAGCAACATCAGCGCCGTTGGCTGCGGACGTCACTGCAGATCGTGCGGACAGAAACGCATCCTGTAAACCCGATGCGTCGATCCGCGCGAGCATCTGCCCCGCTGACACGCGTTGCCCCTGCTCCGCGTACGTTTGCAGAACACTCCCGCCGACCTGCGCGCGCACCGAGCCTTCACGTTCCGGCATGATCGCGCCGGAAAGTGTCGGTCCGCTCATTACTTCACCCATTGTGACGATCGCAATGTTCTCGGTGCCGATCGTCATCGCGGCAGCTTTGGTGCTCGCAGCATCAGCTTCAGGTGTGCCGCGTTTGCACGCGCTGAGCGCGAGGAGTGTCGCGGCAGCGACAATGGGCATGAAGCGAGACACTCGCGCGATTCGTTGAATTCGTATCGATGACATGACTTAGAGTCCGGGTGGTATCTGCTGGTTGGCCAAGGTGCCGGTTTGCGTCTGGCCTTGCTGCTGCTGCGGTTGCTGCTGTTGCTGAGGCTGCGTTGTTTGCTGCGTTGATTGTTGTTGCTGCTGCGACTGCTGTGAAGCGGTGCTCGATGTCGTTGTCTGCAACGGAAGATTCGGAAGAAGCGCGAGCTTTACACGCGCCACCTGAACATTGCGTGCAGCGAGCGCGGAGTTGATCGTCGCCTGCTCCATTAGAATCCGCGAATCATTGAGCTCGAGCTGCGTCGAGATCCCCTCGCGATAGCGCACTTCCGCAATCGAGTACGCGCGAGAGGCTTGTTCGGTGGTGCCCTGACTCGCCTGCCATGACGAAACCGCCTCGTTGAGCGCATTCAGCGCGACCTGCGCATCGAGCGATGCGAATTCTTTCACCTGCTGCAATCTCGCTCTCGATTCGGCGAGGTTCGCCTGCGCGACCAGCTCGTCTCCGCGAAGTTTGCCGCCAGTGAAAATCGGGAACTGCGTTCCAAGAGTAACCGTCCAGTTTGCACGGAAGTCACCCGATGTCGGCAGTCCGCTCACCGGATAAGCAACTCCACCGTACTGCGAGCTCAGCACTAGCGATGGAATCCGCTCGGATCGCGCGATGCGAACCTGACTCTGTTGTGCACGCACCGCCTCCGCCGCCTGACGCACCGTCGCGCGGTGAGCACTCACGGTGTCCGGATTCGAGTAATCGGAAACTGAGAGCCCCGTGAGATAAATCCCCGAGGGAAGTGTCGCCGGATCATCGATAGCGGTCGTCAGTGTAACCGGCTTATCCAGCGGAATGTTGAGAAGCTGCTTCAATCGGAAGTATGCAACTTCACGATCGCTTCTCCGCTGAATGAGCAGCGGCCGCTGATTGTCACGCGTGACCTGCGCGCGCAAAAGCTCGAACTCCGAGATGTTGCCAACGTTTTTCGCGAGCTGCGTTTGCTTGAAAACGTTCTCGGTTTGATTGTATGAGGCTTCCGTTATCGAGACGAGACGATCGGCGAGCGCGGCGTCGTAGTACGCCTGCGTCACGTCGAGAATGATCTGCGCGCGTTGAGCGGTAAGCTCGATATCGGCAGATTTTCGTCCGGCATTTGCAGCAGCAGTTTGCGCCGCGATCCGGCCGCCGTTGAAAAGGTTCTGCGACAGCGAGAGACCGAAGTTGTATTGATTCACCTGGCCGAACGGCAGACTCTTGAGCGATGCGAACGGGTTTATTCCCGATGCGCAGCGCGCAGCCTGGTCGAGGCCGGCGAGTCGATCATTTACCGAAGCAGCCGCGTCCTTGAGATACTGATCGCATGGACCAGGCGGCGCCGTTGACGTCGTAGTGTCAGCCGTGGTCGAGCCACCGAACGCCCCTGAATACTGGGACTTGAGCGTGCGCGTGTAGCTGCCCGATCCATAGATCTGCGGCAGGTACTGGCTGCGCGCCTGCATCTGCTGACCTTCGCTGCGCTGCACTCCAGCGCGTGCGATGCGGACTGCTTCGCTCTGCGACTCTCCCATTCGGACAGCCTCCTCGAGGGAAAGCGCAGTTCCCGATTGTGCCGTGGCGGCTGTACTCCTCACCTGAGCCGACAACGGCAACGCGGCGGTCATCGCCAGCGCGGTAAACGCGCTCAATGTTCTGATAACGTAATTCATAGTTGTTGCCTACGAAGAAAGAGACTGTTTGTGTCTCGCTTGAGACTTGAAGCCGATCGCCGAGAGAAGAAGGCGAGCGTATAGTCGCGGAGCTTTTGTAAGCGCGGGGTAAAGTTGCGGCATCATCTCGCGACCCATCGCATCATGGAACAGCGCACCCATCAGCATCGCGGACGCCGCGAGCACATCGACATCGCTCTCGGCGCGTTTTTCCGATTTCAGCTTTCGCAGATATGTCGTGAGGTCATGAGATGCCTTCGTTGGAGTGCTGACAGCAGTCGTGATCATCTCGGGCCGCTCTTCCATCTCGCTCATGCATTTGCGAATGATCGATCGTTTTCCTCGAAGGCGCTCCATCATCTTTCCACACCACTCGGTCAATTCTTCTTCGGGGTCGGCCGGCGTTGCCGGCAGAGCACTGGCGAGAGGACCGTCGTCAGTGTGCGCAATTGCTTCCTGAAGCAGCGCGTCCTTCGACCCGAAGTAGCGAAACAGCGTGACTTCGTTCACTCCGGCCGCGTCGGCGATGCGTCGGGTTGTAGAACCGCGTGACCCGTGTTGCGCAAACACGGCTGCAGCGGCTTTGAGTAGCTCGGTTCTGGTGTCCATGAACCGGAACCTAAAAACCAGCCCGACCAAATGCAAGTAGTTACTTGCTTACATCATCTGTTTCCACCGTTTGGACATTTTTCAGTAACGATTCGAGACGCGCCCGGCGATCGCGGCTCAATGGCGCAAGCGCTCCACTCGCAAGAACGACGTGGTACTCGTAGCTCGACTTGCCTCCGATCGTCCGAATCGCATCGAGCCGCACAATCGCCGAGCGATGGGTTCGGAAAAACGTGCCCGGGTCGAGCCGAGATTCGAGTACGTGCATCCGCTCGCGAAGCAAAAGCTGTCGGTCGTCCGACTTGTTCCGACGATGGAGCGACACGTAATACGTAGCCGCTTCGATCCACTCGATATCGTCGATCGGAACAACCGTGGTGCCGGTGTGATCGCGAACGATCAGTCGCTCGAGCTGCGTTCCTGCTCCAGGCATTCCCGATTCACGCTCGATCGCATCGCGAAGTGCCTGCGCCTCGCGAAGCCTTTGCGATGCGCGCTCGACCGCCCCAGCGAGCCGTTCCGGAGAAACCGGCTTGAGTATGTAGTCGAGAGCGCGAGCTTCGAACGCGCGTAACGCATGCGCATCGTACCCGGTCACGAACACAATTGCGGGCGGAACATCCTCGGGCTCCAGCCGCTCGAGTGTCGCAAAGCCGTCGAGCTCGGGCATCGCGATATCGAGAAAGAGAACGTCGGGCCGGTGTTCTACAATCGCCGCGCACGCCTCGTACCCGTTCGCACACTCGGCGATTATTTCGATGCCGGGAATCTCGCTGAGTAGAGATCGCAAGCCCTCTCGCGCGAGAGGCTCATCATCTACCAGAACTGCTCTAAGTGACATACGGGACTAGTAATCGACAGATAGTTCCGCCACCTCCTCGTTCCAGAATCTCGAGCTTTCCGTTCTTGCCGTACATCAACGAGAGCCGCGACCGAGTGTTGGCGATTCCGAGACCACTGTCAGTATCAGTCCTTTCGCCGATGCCAACGCCGTCATCCTCGACGATCATTCTCAGCGTGTCTCCATCGACGCGAGCACTGATCTGAACTTTTCCCGGCGTGATCTTTCCCGCAATGCCGTGTCGCACCGCATTCTCTACCAGCGGCTGCAAGAGTAGATGGGGAATGCGCCCCTTGCGCGCAGCCGGCTCCGCATCGATTGCAAAGGTCAGTCTATCGGGGAAGCGCGCCCGCTCGACATTGAGATACTCCTGGATGAAGCCGAGCTCGTCCTCGAGCTTCACGGTTTCCGCGCAATCGTCCAGTACATACCGAAGAAGATCAGCTAGCGATCTCAGAACCGACGACGCCGCGACAGAATCACCCTTCGAAGAAAGCACGACCGCCGTGTTGATCGCATTGAAAAGAAAATGCGGTCTGAGCTGCGCACGAAGAGCGGACAATTTGCCCGCATTCAGCTCGGCCGATAATGATGCCGCCTTGGCCGCCGACTCCCTGGCGGCTTCTCGCAGATGACGATCGGCGTTCGAGACATACGCGAGGGTCCAGAGAAGAACGAACGTGAGCATGTCGAGCGGAACGTACGCCGCGAAGACATGCATGATACGCGTGAGCGCCTCTTGGTCCCCGGGCGGGATCAGCAATACGCGAGTCAACACTACAAGCGCAATCGCATGAATCATCGACAATCCGACGACCTGCGCCGCAGTAGTAGCGACAGAATCCGCGGACAGTGCTTCCGCTTTGCCTTCGCGATGGGCAACCACGACGGGCGTCAGCACGATCCATCCTGCGAGCGTCAGGATTTGCCAGATGATGGCGACCCACCGTGCGATAGGCTGCCCCGATACGACCAGCGCATCATAGACGACTGGAACTCCGATGATCGCGGACCCACACAAAATCGTAGCGAGCAACGTACGACTCGCCCTGCGCTCGGCGTACCACGGCAGATTCTGTTCGCCCGCGAGTCGCTCAGGAGTGAGACGGCCGTAAGGAAGAGAGTCGGCGGCTCGCTCGATGAAAATTCCCATGAGCCGTCCACCGTATGCCGCGGCAATTGAAGGAACGATCGCCACGATCGAGCCCATTCCCGATGCAGCTCCGGCACCGATTGCCCAGGCCACAACGTGAGCACCGGCCATCGCAACGCCTACGACGAGACCGCCCAGCCATGGCGCGATCAGTCCGGACATTCCCAGTGCGAAGGACGCGAGCATCACGAGCAAGAGTGGGCCTTGCACTTCTGTCGCGGAAAGATCGAGCCATCCGATGATCGCGCCCGCTGCAACGCCGCCAACGACCGCCAAAATCTGTCGCGTGGTTTTACGTTCTTTTTGCATTTGCGCAAGCTGATGCGGTGATCATCACACCGCGAGGCCGATGAAACGAAGCGGCCTGTTACTGCAATGAACTACCGTTCGGGTCCGACGGGACGCTTTAGTGGAGAGGAATTGGCAGGAGCATTGTACTGTACGACCGGTTTTTTCCAGACGAGAGCGGGATCGACACCGGGTGGCCCACCAAATAGAAATCTGAAGCTCAATAGCTGCTGAGTCTCCCGGAATTCTTCTGGTCGTCCTTCAGTAGCCGACGGCGGCAGTGGCTGCACCGATTTTATTTCGTCGAACAGTGCGACGTTGGGCAGCACCTCACGATAGGTCGTTGTGACTTTCATTCCGATGATCGCAGGTTTTACGCTGCCCCCTTTGGTGAGGCGGAATTCCGCGCGGCGAATCAGGTACGTCGCGCTGTCGATGAAGATCGATCCCTCGACGTCGGGCGCGATGATCTCCGGGAGTGGAGCAAAGTCGATGCGGTGAGTCGGAATACTGTCTTCTTCCGAGATACCAGAATACTTGAAGCAGTGAGCAGTAAGAAACCGCGCGTCGGCGAGGTCGGTGAGCGTTGGCAATCGCATCACCCGAACGTCGCCAAACACCTTGCTGAAATCACCCGACACGACCTTCCCCTGTCTGTATCTCCAGTCATCGTCGCTGCGGAATGTCGTCGTGTCGTAAACAATCTTATGCGTGCTGTCACGCGTGTCGTACGTGTCATGCTCCTGCGCGAGCCTGTACTCGAACGGATACGTTCGCCTGAGCAGACGCTCGCGCTGCGCATTCTTTCGCGCTTCGGCGAGCACGGTCGCCAGCTCAGCATCGTCGACGAACCCGTTTTCTTCGGGGACAATGCAGCGTCGTACCGGCGCGTTCACCTGTACGTCCGCTAGCGTCGAAGGTACTCGCGTCAGCAAAAAGACCGGATTGGTTGTCGCCGCCGTAACTACGATGGTGGTGTCGAGCGGTGTATAGCCGAGCTGTCGAATCTTGACTTTGTATTTGCCCGCCGGAACTGCGAAGTACGTGAATGATCCGCCCTGATCGGTGAATCGCTCATGGCCAATGGGATCGATGACGACAGTACTATATGGTAGCGGTTGACGGGTGGCTTCGGCGATCACGGTACCGGTCAGGGTAAACGTCGGGCCCTGACCGGTGGTTGGCGGTCTTGGGGTGTCCTGTTGAGCCTGAAGAGTGGAAGCCTCGAGCGCCAGCGAAACGATTGCGGCGACTACGAGCCACTGCGGGTGAATCGAGAACAAAATGAAAGCTGCCTGCCGGATCGAAGCGTAAGTGAGCGCGGGACGCCCACGCTCTAGTATTGGGACGAACCACCGATAGCGCCAGCAAAACAATAACTGCAGAAAGCGTACAACTGTCCGGATATCGTAAAACAACGCTCAACCGCGGAACTCGGCCAAACTTTTCCGTAGCCTGCGCTGTCTCAGTCGGTTGTCACCGTATTCATCCACGCAATGCATCGCTCCACCGACGCAGGCATCACATGAAAACGCTCATCGTTCTTCCGTTCCTGCTTTCCGCAGCATCACTTCACGCTCAAACAACAACCATCGCGAGCAACAAACCGGTTCCGCTCGTGGCAGATACCCCTTCTACTTCTGTAAGGGCTGCAGCGAGCGAGCGAATCGCAACGTCGACGAAGGTCACTGCGCCTCCAGTGCTCGACGGAAAAACCGACGACCCTGCGTGGAAGAACGCGCAAGTCATCGATAAGTTCCTCGAATACGATCCAAAAGTCGGGGCCGAAACGCGCTTCAAGACCGAAGTGCGTGTCGTGAACGATGACAAATATCTTTACGTGCTCGCGCGGATGTACGATCCCGCGCCCGACAGCATGATTTCACTGCTCAGCCGACGCGACGTACGCACGCAATCCGAGCAGCTCAAGCTGATGATCGACTCTTATCACGACCGACGTACCGGCTACGAGTTTTGCGTGAATCCTGCTGGCGTGAAACGCGATTTCTATGTCTCTAACGACAACAATGAAGATCCGAGCTGGGACGGCGTCTGGGATGTTGCAACGCGAATCGATTCTGTGGGTTGGGTCGCGGAATTCCGGATTCCGTTCAGTCAGCTCCGATTTCCAAACGCGGCAGAGCACACGTTCGGCTTCATGGTCGTGCGAGACGTCGCGAGAACAGCGCAGCGCATAAGCTGGCCGCTCTACCATCGTGATCAGCAGGGATACATCTCGCAGACTGGAGAGCTCTCGGGAATCACGGGTATCGGACAGCCGAGTCGCCTCGAGGTAGCGCCCTATGTCGTCACCAAGAATGAGACGCGTCCTTCGGGCAGCTCATGGAAGCATCCTCAATCATTCGCAGCGGGAGCAGATCTCAAGTACGGGCTCTCGTCGAATCTCACAGTCAACGCCACAATAAACCCCGATTTCGGCCAGGTGGAGGCTGATCCCGCCGTTTTGAATTTGTCGGCCTTCGAGCAGTTCTTCGAGGAGCGGCGGCCCTTCTTCTTAGAAGGATCGGGGATTTTTTCTTTCAGAACCTCGTGCGGAGACATCGATACAGGCTGCACAGGTCTTTTCTACTCGCGCCGCATCGGGCGTTCACCGCAGCTCGGCGGACTCTACGGCGATGAGAGCAGCGCACAGAACACCACCATCCTCGGCGCCGCAAAAGTGACCGGGCGAATTGCCAGGGGAATGTCAGTCGGGATACTGGATGCTGTGACGCAGCGAGAGGTTGGAACAGAGGATCGCACGATCGAGCCACAGACGAATTATGCCGTGGCACGCGTGCAACAGTCGAGCAACGATGGGCAAACAGATTTCGGTGCAATGCTCACCGGTGTGAATCGCAATCTCGACTCGAACACGAGCGGTTATTTGCGCCGCGCTGCGTACACCGGCGGTCTCGATTTTCGCAAGCGATTGTTCGACAAGAAATACGAGGTGACGGCGAACCTTTCGGGCAGCTCGATCTACGGAACGACGACGGCGATCTCGAACACGCAGCTCGACGGCGTTCACCGGTATCAAAGACCTGACGACAACGTTGAGTTCGACC
>Ga0137376_10001920_pt1 | contig 12052 bp, 14 predicted proteins | sample SagtaG_23_FD_104814 | JGI IMG/M metagenome (GOLD analysis project Ga0137376, IMG submission 104814) | Vadose zone soil microbial communities from Sagehorn Ranch, Mendocino, California, USA - Sage2_L_20_16 metaG | ecosystem: Environmental > Terrestrial > Soil > Vadose zone | place: USA...
GACGCGAGCGACCCCAAGAACCTGACGCAGGTCGGCCGCTATGACTACGTGCCGCCGTACAACGGCGGATCGCTCGGGGCCGCGCACACGGCGGCGTTCGTGCCGCACACGACCCCCAACGCGACCCTCCTGCTCACCAACGACGAGATCTTCGCCTGCCCGGCCGGTCTCGATCGGATCGTAGACGTCACGGATCCGACGCACATGACGGTCCTCTCGACGATTCGCATCCCCGAAATCGACGACAAGTATGACGCTGCGTCGGGCAAGTTCGTGTGCCCGCCAGGGCAGCAGTCGGCGCACCAGCCGTACTTCCCGCCCTACGGGAACGGCAGCCTCGTGTTCCAGGCCTGGTACGGCCAGGGCATGCGCGCGTGGGACATCTCGAATCCGTACGAGCCGAAGGAGGTCGGGCGCTTCATCTCGCCGCAGTACCTGCGCGCGCCGACCCCCAACACCTCGCCGTATTCGGACTCGGCGCTCGATCGCCACACCCGGGAGGTCTTCGTGGACCCGGACACCAACCTCGTTTACGTGACCGACGGCAATGGCGGCGGGCTCACTGTTCTGAAGTACACGGGTCCGATCCCGGAGCGGGCGCCGATCCCCGGCGTGCGCTAGGGAGAAAGGGAGGCGGCCCGCGACGCGCGGGCCGCCTCAGCACTTCTAACCGGATCGGCTACCGGTGATAGACGCCGATCCCCATCCCGCGGAGCGGAACGAAGATCTCGTTATTGATCGGGTTGGCCGCGACCGAGTGCGCGTTCGGGCCGGTGGACACATTCTGGATCCACGTATCGGTCTTCGCGTCGATGATGCCGAGCACCGGACCGGTCGGATTGTTGCGCGCGGCCACGTAGTAGTGGTTGTCGCCTGGGTTGTACCAGACCTCGTCCGCTCCGCTGACCTGGGCGATAGTTGCAACGATGGCGCCGCTGCGGGCGTCCATCACCTGCACCGCCGTCGGATCGCTGCAGCCGAGGAGCAGATGCTGCTTCGGGCCGAGGGCGAGGCCGGCGGGCTGGCAGTTCTGCACGGGGAATGTCCCGACGCGTGAGCGCGTCTTTGGATCGATGACGACGACGCCGCCGTTGGCCGCGTTCGCGCCGATCTGCGGGATCGACATGTAGAAGAGACGCGTTTGGGGATCCCAGACCGGCTGCTCGACCCCGTTCGTCGCGTCGTCGAGCGGGATCCTAGCGACGACTGCGCGGGTCTGGGTGTCGATCAGCGACGCGAATGGTGGGGCGTCCGCGTCGTTGGCAATGAGGATCAGCTTGTCCTTCTGATCGTACGCGAGCTCGTCCGCGCGGGCTGTGCCGCCGGTCGAGATCGATGCGACGATCGTGTCGGTCCGCAGATCGATGACCTTCACAGTGCTATCCCCATCGCCGGCCCAGAGCTCGTGGCGGTCGCGCACGCCGACGATCCCGTCCGGACCGGAGGTGTCGTTGTTGCCTGTGAAGCCGACGAAGCCCGCAACCCGCGTCTCGAACGTGTTCGACGAGGCGTTGAAGATATCCACGGCCTTGTTCGAGCGATCGGCGAGGAAATAGGTCTGATTCGATCGCTCGTCGGACTTACTGGAGCGGTCACCGCGGTCGTCGGTGTTACTCGAGCGATCGTCCTCATTGTCGGTCTGGCTCGATCGCTCCACGATGCTGATGTCGAAGCTCGTCAAGGGATTGCCGGGGACCGTGATGAGCGCGATCTGGTGGTAGGTCGCGGCGGTGTTGTCAGCGAGCGCCGGTGTACCTGGGCTGCCGGCGAGGATGACGACGGCAGCGACGACGAGCGGGCTCAGGAATCTCGCGTTCATGGCGTGCTCCTCCTGCGCAATTGACCGGCAGGATTATCAAAGAGAGGTGGCGACTCAGTGCTTGGCTAAGCGGTGCTGAGCGCGGCCCGCTTCATCTGGCCGATCGCGCGGTCGCGGCACCTCGAGCAGCTCATCGTCCGCGCAACGCGGATCCCGGTCTACGGGGCCATCGCCTCGCGAATCACGCCGAACGTCTGCGCGGAAGGACGAGTGCCAACGCCGACGGCACCGTGTAGAGCACGAGCCATGTACGCCACGCGAGGCCGGGCAGAAGTACGTTGAGGTCGAGCGAGTCGCGATACCACCAGATCGCGACCAGCATCAGCGCCGGGACCGTCGCGGCCAGGCCGTGGCCGATGCGCAGATCGCGGAGCGTGGCGGCCTCGCCGCCGCGCCGCCAGACGAAGAACGACGTCCCGACGAGCGTGAACGCGATGATCCCGTCGACGATCCCGCCCCACGACGGAAGATCGGAGCGAGTGCTGGCGATGAGCAGCAGAGCAACCGAGGCCACGAGCTGAGCGAGCCCCAGCGGGACGAAGATCAGGACGCCACTCCCGCGGCCCGCTTCATCTGGCCGATCGCGCGGTCCCGGTCTTGCTTGGTGAGAAGGCGCTTGCGGATGCGGAACGCCTTCGGCGTGACCTCAAGCAGCTCATCGTCAGCGAGGAATTCGATCGCGTCGTCCAGCGAGAGCTCGCGGATCCCATCGAGCTTCACCGCGATATCCGAGTTGCTGCTGCGCATGTTCGTGAGGTGCTTCTTGCGGACCACGTTGACCTCGAGGTCCTTCTCGCGGATGTGTTGTCCCACGACCATGCCCTCGTAGACCTCGACGCCGGGATTGAGGAAGAGCTGTCCGCGCTCCTGCGCCGCGTTCAGACCGAAGGTCGTGGTGGCGCCTTCCTCCCACGCGATCAACGAGCCGAGCTCCCGCGTCGCGATCGCGCCGGCGAGGGGCCCATAGCCCTCTGAGAGCGTGTTCATCACGCCACGGCCGCGCGTGGAGGTCAGGAATGCCTGGCGGAAACCGAGCAGGCCGCGTGTCGGGATCCGGTAGACCGCGTGCACCATGCCGTCCTCGCGGTACTTCATGTCCTTGAGCGTCGCGCGCCGCCGCCCGGAGAGCTCGACGACGGCCCCGAGCTCCTCCTGCGCGACCTCGATCTCGAGCTGCTCGTACGGTTCCTGGGTCTCGCCGTCGATCTCCTTGAGGATCACCTCAGGCCGCGACACCTGGAACTCGTAGCCTTCGCGGCGCATCGTCTCGATGAGGATCGCGAGGTGCAGCTCGCCGCGGCCGCTTACGACGAGCGTGTCCGCGGAATCCGTGTCCGCGACACGCAGCGCGACGTCGCGCTCGAGCTCCGCATAGAGCCGTTCGCGGAGCTTGCGGCTCGTCACGAACTTCCCCTCACGCCCGGCGAACGGGCTGTTGTTAACGCTAAAGCTCATGCGAAGCGTCGGCTCCTCGACGCGGATCGGCGGGAGCGGTCGGGGATCGGCGGCATCGGCGATCGTGTCGCCGATCCCGGCCTCGACGCCGGCGACCGCGACGATATCGCCGGCCTCGACCTCGTCGACCTCCTCACGGGCGAGGCCCTGGAACGTGAAGAGCTGTGTGACCTTCGCCGGCGTGAGGTTGCCCTCGTGGTCGATTCGGGCCACGTTCTGTCCGCGGCGGAGCGCTCCGCTCTGCAGCCGGCCGACGGCAACGCGGCCGATGTAGTCGTCGTACGTGGTGGTCGTGACGAGGAGCTGCGCGGGAGCGTCACGGTCCACGTCCGGTCCGGGGATTCGTTCGATGATCGCGTCGAAGAGCGGCTCGAGAGTCGTCCCGACGTGCCGGTGGTCCGCGCTCGCCGTGCCGAGGATCGCGTTGGTGTAGAGGGTGGGGAACTCGGCCTGCTCCTCGGTCGCGCCGAGGTCGAGGAAGAGGTCGAAGGTCTCGTTCAGGACGTGGTTCGGCCGCGCGTGGGGCCGGTCGATCTTGTTCACCACGAGGATCGCGCGGTGCCCGCGCCGGAGCGCCTGGCGCAGGACGAATTTGGTCTGCGGCATCGGCCCGTCGACGGCGTCGACGAGCAGCAGGACACCGTCGACCATGTTCATGACCCGCTCGACCTCGCCGCCGAAGTCCACGTGGCCGGGCGTGTCGACGATGTTGATCTTCACGCCCCGGTAGGTGACCGCCGTGTTCTTCGCCATGATCGTGATGCCTCGTTCGCGTTCGAGGGCGTTGCTGTCCATGACTCGCTCGTCGACCTGCTGGTTCTCGCGGAAGATGTGGCTCTGCTTGAGCATGCCGTCCACGAGCGTGGTCTTGCCGTGGTCGACGTGAGCGATGATCGCGACGTTGCGGATGTCGGTGCGCTTCACCTTCTAATTGTCGGGCACGGACACCAGGCTGACCCCTGCGTGGGTGGAAGTTCGCCTAAGCGACGTTAACGACGAAGGTGAATGTCGCCGTCGCCGGGCTCGTGTTGGTGTTCAGCTTTACCAGCATCTGCGAGCTGTAGATCGAGTCGCCCTCGTTCTGCGACACCCCCGGAAAGAAGAGCTGCGATGTGTACGTCGTTCCGTTGACCGTCACCTTGAAGTGGATGTGCTCGGTCCGGCCGGGGTAGAGGCCCGGGATCACGGTCTCGAGGCGATACGCGCCGCTCGCGGTGGTGAGCTGCCAGCCACGTAGCGTGTAGCCCGAGTTGTCGTAGTTACCGTTTCCGTCGGCCTGCCAGAAGTCGAGCTTCGCGTTCGCGATCGGCTGGCATGACTTCGAGACGACGTATCCCGTAAGGGTCAGCGGAGTGCCCGCAACTCCCGCGGTGCGCAGTGCCGCGTTCTGTGGGGGATTGGCCTTGTAGTAGGGACCTTCGGTGAGCTCGACGACCGGTTGCGCGGGCGCCGTACAGGCGATCGCGGTGCGGACAGCGGTCGCGGTGGCGGGTGCCGAGGACGCTGCGGTCGAGGAAGTTGCGCTCGTGGTCGGTGTGGGCGTCGCGCTCGCGAGCGTGAGCGTCTGGCCACCACCGCCGCACGCGGCGAGGAACGCTGTCGCTAACGCCAAAACGATGATGCGCACGAACGACATGATGGAGCGTGTCGCGCTAAGAGCGCACTAAGAGTTGCCTAGGTGTTCGCTCAGCATCTCGCGGGCTTTCCTTTCGGCGTCTGGGGTGGCGGTGGAACGATGTCGAACAGCTTCGCGAGCTCGGCCGGCATCACGTGCGAGGGCTCCTCATCGAAGATCGCGCTCGTCCGCTCGAGCGCGCGCGCGACGAGCCCGCTGCAGATCAGCTGGCCGGCGAACCCGAAGCTCAGCTTCGCTCCGGTGAGCAATGAGATCGTGATGCTGACGATCGTCGCCCAGTCGTACCGCGCGCCGATCCAGTGTTCCGCGAACGCGACCATCTCCGCCCGGTCCTCGGCCGATGCGTCGATGTGGACGACCGTGTATTGAGTGTCCTTGTAGGCGGCGAGCGTGTTCCGCCGTACACCGGGACCGAGCGCCTCAATGAGCTGGCCGTCGGCCGAGACGATCAGCGCGCTGTGGTTCCAGTAGGTGTAGGGCTGGTCTTTGCCCATGAAGCGGAGCCCTTGCCCGAAATGGATAACTCGGCTCCAGAACTCGCCGCCGTGCGTGAGGATGAAGTCGCCGGGCAGAGGATCGGGATCGGCCTGGCCCGGTGGGATGTGCTCGAATCGGACCTTCACTGCTCGTCGAGGTTAACGGGGCACGCGCTCTGCACGTACGGCACGTGTGGCCAGGCCGCACGGGACGAAGCTCCGGACGTTCACGGTCTCCGGCGCCCCGCCCGACGAGCTACCGAGTCGGTCTCGACCGCACAAGCCACCCGCGAAAGAGCTTTCCGCGCGGAAGGCCGCCGCGCTCTCCAGCGGCGGCGGAAGGCTTCCGCCGAAGATCCGCGAGAAGCTCGACCAGGACGCGATGCGAGTCCGGGTCCATCCTGCCAAGCCCATCAGGCGCACGCCGACCCGGACGCGATCCGGCAAACGCGAGCCACGCGGCGGGGCTCACGATCACGCCGCCGAGATGCGTGATGCGCTCCCGTCAAGGCGTGGCGGCAACCGGGCCCCGGACCCTGGGACGCGACGCGCTAGTGAAGCGCGCAAGGCGCCGCGTCACTAGCCGGCGCTGTCAGTCGCGCGCATCCGCGCCGATCCAACGGAGGTAGCGGCTCGCCGATCTCTCGATCGCTTTGATGCCGCCCGCCGGCACGACACGATCCCACCACCCGCCGTAGATGCGGTCGAAACGATACGGGCGGACACGCTCGACGATGCGGTGTATCTCCTTCGCCGGGAGCGGAATGAGGTTGGGATAGCTCCGCATGAAGCTGACGAAGCGGATGTCGGGAACGACGGTGATCGTGTCGCCGACCAGGAGCGCGCCACGTCCTTCCGCACCCTCCGCCCAGTGCAAGACCGCGCTCCCCTCGAAATGACCGCCGCATTGGACGAGCGTGACACCGGGAAGCACCTCGCGCGTTCCTTCCCATGTGACGATCGCGGGATCGTCGTACCGCACCCACGAGCGGTCGGCGGCGGGAATGTAGATCGGCGCGCCGCCGAAGGCCCTGCTCCACTCGACCATCGCGCCGTAGAAGTGCGGATGCGACATCGCGATGCCGCCGATGCCGCCCCGCGCGCCGATCGCGGCGATGGCCCGGTCATCGATGTACCCGATGCAGTCCCAGAGGATGTTGCCGGCGGGCGTCCGCACAAGCAGCGCGCGCTGCCCGATGCCGAGTGATGGATCGACGCCGACGCCCGTGAGGTCAGGCTCGAGCTCGCGCAGCTCGGTTCGGTGACCCTTGGCGCGCAGCGCCGCGAGCGTCGTCCACGCCTGCCCGCCCTGGCGGACGTACTGTCGCTCGTCCTCGCAGATGGGGCAGCGCGCCGGTTCTCCGTTGGTGGGCGCCTCCTGCACGGCGCAGGTCGCGCAGATGAAGCTTTCCACGCTATTCGGCCGCGTCCTGCTGAGCAGCCTCGCGTTCGTCCGCGACGGGTTCGTTGAGGTTGTAGCGGCGCAGCGGTGTGAAGTAGGTCACGGCCACCGCGAGCAGCGCCGAGGCGCCGGCAACGGCGAAAGCGGCGGAGGAGCTCGCGGCGACGACGACGAATGACAGGAACGGCGCCGAGAAGCTATTCGAGATGAGCACGATCGTACGGAAGGCGCCGTTTGCGCGACCGCGGATGCGCGCTGGCACCTCCCGCTGCCGCGGCACGAAGGCATAGATGATGAAGCCCATCCACGCGGTCTCACGGGCCGCGAAGCCGGCGACGATGAGCCGCCAGTCCCGCGCGAGCGCGGTGAGCGCGACGATCACGCCTGCCGCTGCTGCGGAGCCGAGCAGCGTGTGGCCCAGCGGCCGGCCTCGCGCGAGGCGCGGCGCGATGAAGCTCGCGAGGACCGTCACCGCGCCGGCGAACGAGAGCGCGATGCCGATCGTCAGTTCGTCGAGTCGATTCTCCTCGCGCAGGACGTAGAGCACGAGCGTTTGGATGCCCTGCTGTCCGAGGTTCGCGATGAACATGAGCACGAGCAACCACCTGAGGACCTGGCTCCGCCACACGAAGCTGAAGCCCTCGCCGAGCTCGCGAGCGATGTTCCCAGGCGTGATCGCCGTCTTCGGCCGGTCCACGTCGTAGATCGGCGGCATCAGGACGAAGACGAAGAGCGTCGGCACGAACGCCAGTGCGGCGATGTACATCGCGTTCGCGGTCCCGAACGCCGCGATCGCGAGGCCGCCGATGGTCGGGCCGACGACCCGCGCGGAGCGATCGATGCCAAAGTACGCGGCGTTCGCACTGGTGAGCTCATCCGGCTCGACGAGCGCGGGGACCACGCTGAAGTCGGTGGTCACGCCCCATGCGACCTCGACGGTCCCGAGCAGGAATCCGATGACGTAGAGAAGGTTCAGCGAGAAGATGCCGGCGGCGACCGAGAGCGGGATCGCGAGCGTCAACGCGACGCTCGTGGCATCACAGGCAATGAGGAGCTTCCGCTTGTCCGCCCGGTCAATGAGGACGCCGAGAAGGCCGCCGAAGAAAACGTAGGGCAGCGCCTGCACGAGCCGCAACGTCGCCGCGGCCGCAATGGAATGCGTTAGGTCGAGGATGAGGAGCGGTAATGCGAGGCGCGCGACCTCGTCGCCCACTCCTCCGAGACCGACCGATCCGGCGAACGCGGCGAACCAGGGATGGCGCAAAGGGCCCAATCGCATCGCGGGTGAGCATACGAACGAGCCCGTGTTCACGGCACGCTGCTTGCGAGTGTGTCGGGCGATTTAGCACGAGGAGGTACTCATGGGCCAGGTCAACGTGAACCCGCCGAGTGGACCGGTCGTGACGAATGACGGTGGATTTGGTGCTGGAATGATCATCGGGATCATCCTGCTCATCCTCATCGTCCTCGTCCTGATCTTCTACGCGGGTCCGCAGATCTTCAACTCAGGCACGAACACGCGGTCCTTCCTGGACATCCTCACGCTGGTCTAACCAAAACGTAAGCACAGCGCGGTGGCGCCGGCACAAGACCGGCGCCATCGCCATGCTTACCTTGTGAAGCGCGTTCTCTTTCTGTGCTCGCATAATGCCGCCCGCTCGCAGATGGCCGAGGGTTTCTTGCGCGCGTACGGCGGGGATCGCTTCACGGTCGAGAGCGCGGGCACGAAGGCGACCGAGCTTCATCCGCTGGCGGTGCGCGTGATGCGCGAGGCGGGACTCGACATCGGCATGCAGCGGAGCAAGTCGGTTGACGACGTCGGCGAAGACTGGGATGTCGTCGTTACGGTCTGCGACGCGAACTGTCCGATCCCTCCGCGCTCGGGCATGAAGCTGCGCTGGCACTTTCCGGATCCAGCACTCGCGGGGGGAACCGAGGAGGAACGGCTCGCGGCATTCCGTGTGGTACGTGACGGCATTCAGAAGAGAGTCCGCTCGCTCGCCGCGCGTCTCGGCTGATCTTCAGTCGCGACGCAACTCCGTTACCTCATTCCGGTCGGCATGACGGATGCTTGTTCATTAGGCGCGCCTCAAGAGAGGCGACATCTAAAAGGAGGCCCTCTAGATGCAGGAGAAGAAGGAGCCCGGTCAGGGCGACATGGGTGACAAGGGCAAGCAATGGCCGCAGGGCGATGAGTCGGGCAAGCAGGGCGGCCAGGGCGACGTCGGCAAGAAGGGCGGCAGCGGTGACGTTGGCCGCGAGGACGACAAGACCGGCAAAGAGCCCGAGAAGAAGTACTGATGCAGCAGAAGGATCTGCCGAAGCGACCCGGTGAGTACGGACCGGACGACATCGGCAAGAAGGGCGGCGCGCCGCTCGAGAATCCGAATGTCGAAGAGCCCACCGATGTCCCCGAGAAGGGCGGCGACGTGAGGCAGCCTCCGGCGTGACCCTCGCGTCGAGTAGAACGTGAGAGCGCCGGTGCTACCGGCGCTCTCGTCTATCTACGACCCGTTGTTGAGAGTGTTGATCGCACCGCCGGATTCGAGCAGCGAGCCGAAGATCGCAAAGATCGCGTAGCCCGCAATGATCGCGGTGGCGAAGAGAGCAATGAAGAGCACACCTCCAAGCAGCATCGTCTCGCGCGTCGCGGCTTGACGGGAGAGCTGCTTCTCCATAACCCGGTAGGCGACACTCCCAAGCTGCACGGCGGAGCGCGCTACGACGAAGACACCGGCGGCGATGCCCGCACCGACCGCCAACCAGATCAGGATCGCGCCTTCGATACTCACTCTTCTCTAATCATTCTTCGCTAGTGCTCCCAGAAGTGGCGTGTTGCGCCTGTTTTGGGACGGAAAATCCCCCTCACTCGGCTCGGGGGTGTATTGAAACCCGACTAGCGTCGTTCTCAATCCAGATGCCTCGGAGCCCGTAGATCATCCCGGACGCCGGCATCACCGGCGAGACGGCAACCGCCTCGCAGCGACGCAGTATCGATGCGGCGCTCGTGAAGGCCGCCCAAGCTGGAGATGCCTCCGCGTTCGGTCAGCTCTACGAGCGGTATCGCGACCCGGTCTATCGCTACTGCTTGACGAGGACCGGCGCGAAGCACGAGGCGGAGGACTTGGTGGCCGACGTGTTCCTGCGCGCGATGGAAGCGCTCGATAGGTACGAGGACCGCGGACTTCCGTTCGTGGCCTTCCTCTTCCGTGTCGCGCGCAATGCGGCGATCGACAAGAGTCGCCGCACCAGGCCCGATATGTCCGTGGACGATCTGGTCCATCACCCTGAGTCCGGTCAGAACGTCGAGGCCGAGGTCGTGCGCCTCACCGAGCGCGAGGTCCTCGTCGAGGCGATGTCAAAGCTGAAGGCCGACTACCGCGAAGTGCTCGTCCTGCGTTTTGTAGAGGGATACGGTGCTGGCGATGTGGGACGCATGACCGGACGGAGCGAAGGTGCGGTGCGGACGCTCCAGCACCGCGCGATCGAGCGTTTGCGCCGAGAGCTCGAGCGCTCGGGTGACCTGTCGCTCTTCGATCGCTGGTCCGAAGGCGCGGAGGCCGCGAAGTGAACGAGGACACCCTCGGCCGCGCCCTTGGCGCCTTCCGCACCACGCGGATGTCGGAAGCGGCTTCCGATCGCGTGCGCGAGGAGCTCCAGAACGCGTGGCGCGACCGCGCATCGCGTCAGACCCGGCGCCGCGGTTTCGTCGTGCCAGGCTTCGCGCGGGCCTTCGCCATCGCCGCGCTTGTCTTCGCGGTGGGGCTCGGGATACTGCGCGCCGGCGCCGACAGTCCCCTGTATGGCGCGCGCATCGCGCTGGAGGATGGGCTCGTGAGCCTGCAGGCCGATCCGGTCGGCTACTTGGGCGAGCTCTACCAGGAGCGGCTCGAGGAAGCTGCACGGCTCGAGGCCACCGGTAATGCCCTCGCCGCGAGCCGCGCCCGGGACGCGCAGGAGGACGCGCTGCGTCTTCTGAACAAGATCGACCCGCTGGCGCAGGAGGAACCGCCCCAGCCCTCTCCGAGCACGGCGATCACGCTGCCCTCGCCCTCGCCGTCGCCGACGCCCGAGCCGACGGTCGAGCCCACACCCGCGCCCACGCCGACCCCGACGCTCGCGCCGACCCCACGGCCGGCGACGCCGCGGCCGGCAACGGCGCCGCCGACCGTGACCGACAAGCCGGCCACGCCCAAGCCGACGCCGACTCCGACGCCCACGCAGTTCGCGGTCCATGTCACCGGGACGCTGACCTATGCCGACAGCACCGCGGTCAACGATGCCTGCGTCTCGCTGACGCTGGACGGCGCGTGCATGGGGACACAAGTGAACGGCAGGTTTGAGTTCTGGATCGTCGCCAAGAAGTACGACACGATCACGGTGTACGTGAAGAAGGTCGATCTCATGAGCGGACGGACGTTGCGCGGCAAGGACTACGGCTACGTCACCGGGCCGACGGTGGACTTCGGGAACACCACGCTCCGCTAAGACGCCTACCGGGGGATGACCCCTGGGGGATGAACGCTTCGAGCGCCCGCCGACGTTCCCCCCTCAGCAAGATCCACGCAGGGGTCATGTTGAAAAGGGGCGCAGACAAATGTTCTTCTTTCACATCTTTCGGCTCGCGACGCTGGCCAAGGGCGCGCTCGCACTGAGCTTGGTCGCCGGCGCCTACGGTGTGGGTGACGCAGACGCTCAGGAGTACCGCGTGCGCACGAACTCGGCGCATGTCGAGGCGACCCACGAGCCGACCACGGGAGCGGAGCCGACCGCGAAGCCTGAACCGAAGAAGTCCGAGGAAGCCACGACGAAGACGACTCCGTCGTTCGAGGCGCTGCTCAAGGAATGTGCCGCGCGCTACTCGCGCGCCGCCGAGAATACGAAAGAAGCCTGTGAGGCTGCGATGGTCGCCAGCGGTCTGGCCGCCGACGCGTTCTGGGCGAAGTACCGCTCACTGCTCGTGCCCCCGGCCGCGAAGACCGACAGGCCCGCGACCTCTCCCAAGCCGTCGACCACGGATCCCGCGGTGAAGGAGTGCCTCGCCAGGTATGAGACGCTGAAGTCGTTGAAGACGGGCCCCGCCGACACATTCGAGGCCGCCCTACGCAGCTTCAACGAGACCGGCCGCAGCCTGCTCACGAAGCCGCGCACGACCGAGCCGCAAAAACCCGTGACCACGCCGGCGACCTCTCCCAAGCCGTCGACCACGGATCCCGCGGTGAAGGAGTGCCTCGCCAGGTATGAGACGCTGAAGTCCTTGAAGA
>Ga0137376_10001942_pt1 | contig 11989 bp, 12 predicted proteins | sample SagtaG_23_FD_104814 | JGI IMG/M metagenome (GOLD analysis project Ga0137376, IMG submission 104814) | Vadose zone soil microbial communities from Sagehorn Ranch, Mendocino, California, USA - Sage2_L_20_16 metaG | ecosystem: Environmental > Terrestrial > Soil > Vadose zone | place: USA...
CCTCGTCGCTGCGGCTGTACGTCAACCGGCTCCGGCGCAAGCTCGAGCCCGACCCGAGCCGGCCGCGGCACCTGCTCACCGAGCCGGGCATGGGCTACCGCTTCCAGCCCTGAGCCGGGTCCCGCGGTCAGCGGATCGTGGCGGCGGCGATCGGGGTGTCGAACGCGCGGCACCAGATCAGCACGGTCGCCGGCAGCGTCACCGTCCGGCCGGCCGCGAGCGAGTAGTTCTGGTTGCCCCGGGTGCCGCGCAACCGGGCCACCTGCGAGCCGGTCGCCGGCCGGTGCATGTCCGCGCCGGCCACGACGTGTACGTAGTAGTCCGGCCCGGGCTGAACGTCGAAGTTCTCCAGCCGGACCAGCAGCGCACCGTCGGCGAGCCGGATCAGCCGGGCGGTGCCGGCGGCCCGGTGCTCGATGCCGACCAGGCCGGCGCGACCGACCTCGACCGGGCGCGCCGGTGCGGCGGCGGTCCCGGACGGCGGGGTGCCGGCCCCGGGGTTCGCGACGGACCCGGTCGGGTCGGTAGGACCGGTGCGGCTGGTCGGGCCGGTGGCCGCCGAGGGGTTGGCCGGGGCGGCGGCCCCGACGCCGGCGAGGTCCGCGTCGTTCACGGTGCGGCCGACCACTGTCGGCAGCGCGACCAGCACGCCGGTGGCGACCGCGACCACGCCGTACCCGGCGCCCAGCGGCAGCAGCAACCACCGCCGGCGGCGCGCCACCAGGGCGGCCAGCACGAACACCAGCGCGAACCAGGCCGCGGTGAGGACCATCGCCGCCGTGGGCGTGTCGGCCACCCGCCCCCAGACCAGCACGCCGGCCGCCAGCACCCCGGCGACGATCATTCCGGCCGCTACCGCCGTCGGCCAGCCGCCGCCGCGCCGCGGCCCACCCTCGGTCACTCCGGTCACCTCTCGCCCTCCCGACGCCCGTCTCCCCAACCATGCCGTACCCGGCCGCCGGCGGGTCTTACGAAACGGTGATCCGTTCGGCCGGGGTCGCCACAGGTCGTACCGTCGGTGGCTGTGGACACCGGCGCGCCGACCGCATCGGCCCGGGTGCTCGTCGTCGATGACGACGCCACCGTGAGCGACGTGGTGCGGCGGTACCTGGAGCGGGACGGCATGTCCGTCGAGGTGGTGGCCGACGGCGAGCGGGCGCTGGCCCGGGCCCTGGCCGACCCGCCGGACCTGGTCATCCTGGACCTGATGCTGCCGGGGATGTCCGGGTTGGAGGTGTGCCGGACGCTGCACCGGACCGCTCCGGTCCCGGTGATCATGCTGACCGCGCTGGGTGAGGAGGCGGACCGGGTGCTCGGGCTGGAGCTGGGCGCCGACGACTACGTGACCAAGCCGTTCTCGCCGCGTGAGCTGACCCTGCGGGCGCGATCGGTGCTGCGCCGGGCCGGGGAGGCCGCCACCGGCCGGCCGGCCGGGCAGGACCGGCCGGCAACGCTGCGGGACGGCGATCTCACCGTGGACGCCGGCGCCCGGACCGCGTCGCTCGCCGGCCGGGCGCTGACCCTGACCGTGCGCGAGTTCGACCTGCTGGCCTTCCTGTTGGCCCACCCGCGCCGTGCCTTCACCCGGGCCGAGCTGCTGGAGCAGGTCTGGGGCTGGTCGTTCGGCGACCAGTCCACAGTGACCGTCCACGTACGACGGCTGCGGGAGAAGCTGGAGCCGGACGCGGCGGTGCCGCGGCGGATCGTCACCGTCTGGGGCGTCGGCTACCGGTACGACCCGGTCGCCGCCGGCGCGACGTGACCGGCCAGCTCCAGGTCGCGCTGATCGCCGCCGGCTGCGCGATCCCGGTCGGGCTGCTCGGCGCGCTGCTGCTGCGCGCGCTCGGGCAACGGTCGATGGTGGCCAGCGTGTCCACGGTGGTGCTGGTCGGCGTGCTGGCCGTGGTGGCCGGTGTGGTCGGTACCGCGTCGGCGATGTTCCTGTCCACTCACGACCTGGGAGTCGTACTGGTGGTGCCCGGGGTGGCCGGGACGGTGGCCCTGGTCTCGGCGCTGTCGCTGGGCCGGCGGCTCGCTCGGCAGAGCGTCTGGGAACGACAGTCGGCCGCCCGGGAGCGGGCGTCGGAGGCCAGCCGGCGGGAGCTGGTGGCCTGGGTCTCGCACGACCTGCGGACGCCGCTGGCCGGCCTGCGGGCGATGGCGGAGGCGCTGGAGGACGGTGTGGTGGCCGAGCCGGGCCAGGTGGCGGAGTACCACGCCGGCATCCGGCGCGAAGCCGACCGGCTGGCCGGGATGGTGGACGACCTGTTCGAGCTGTCCCGGATCCACGCCGGTGCGCTTCGGCTGCACCACGAGGCGGTTGCGCTCGGCGACGTGGTCTCCGACGCGGTCGCTGTCCTCGGCCCGGCGGCGGCGGCCAAGCGGGTACGGATCGAGGCCGACGGCACGCACGCCTGGCCGGTCGTCCGGGGCAGCGACCCGGAGCTGGGCCGGCTGGTGCGCAACCTGCTGGCGAACGCGATCCGGCACACGCCCTCGGATGGCGCGGTCGTGCTGGCGGCCGGCGCGGACGCCGGCGGCGCCTGGTTCGCCGTGCAGGACGGCTGCGGCGGGATCCCCGAGGCCGACCTGCACCGCGTCTTCGAGGTGGCGTTCCGGGGCGAGACCGCCCGGTCGCCGCGGCCGCACCCGGTCGGCCCCAGCGACTCCGGCGGCGGCGGTCTCGGTCTCGCCATCGCCCGCGGCCTGGCCGAGGCACAGCACGGCCGGATCGGCGTCGAGAACGCCGGCCCCGGCTGCCGGTTCACCGTCCACCTCCCCGTCCCCGGCTGACCCGCTCCGGGTCACAGGTAGCGGCGGTCGATCGAGGCGAGGACCGAGTAGAACGGGTCGATCATGTTGCCGACGCGCAGCCGGCCGGCCTGGCCGAGCAGCAGGTACGCGTCGTTGCGGGACAGCCCGTGGTGCCGGATCAGCCGGCGGGCCAGGTCGGCGTACGCCGCCCGGGCGCAGTCCGTCAGCCCACCGCCCTGCAGGCCGGCGACCGACCCGATCCACCGGTCGGTGTTCAGCTGCGGCAGCGACACGTAGCCGACCTGGTCCCGCCCGCACACCCGCACGCTGACGTCGGCGACGCACTCCACCTCGACCGCCGCGCCGGTGATCTCGCCGTCGCCCTGGGCGGCGTGCCCGTCGCCGAGGGCGAGCAGCGCACCGTCCACATTGACCGGAAGCACCAGCTCGGCGCCGGCGCCGAGGGCGGGCAGGTCGACGTCGCCGAGGTACTCGGGATCCTGGGAGAACGTCATCCGCCGCTCCCGGGCCGGCGCCACCCCGACCGTGCCGAGAAACGGCCGGAGCGGGAGGCCGACGTCGCGCCCGGTCACCGGCAGCCGGGCCACCCCGCCGCCGTACGGCAGCAGCCGGGTCTCCGGCTGGAACCCCGGCTGCAGCGTGTACCGCTCGGCCGCCAGCGCGCCGAAGCCGCCGAACACCGCGGTCCACGCGGTCCCCCGCGCGGGGTCGAGCCGGACGTCGTGGATCCGGACCAGCAGCGCGTCCCCCGGCCGGGCGCCGGCGACGTGGAATGGCCCGGTGAGCGGGCAGGCGCCGCCGAGCCGGTCCACCAGCTCGCCGATCGCCCACCCGCGCGGCGCCTCCCGCTTCGCCAGGCCACAGGCGGAGTCGGCGGTCTCGACCAGGAACCGCTCGCCGTCGGCTACCTCGGCGACCGGCGTACCGGCCGGGTCGAAGAACAGCGTGCTGCCCGCCCGGCCGAACCGGCGCGGGCCGGCCGGCGGGTCAGACATCGGGTCAGACATAGGGCCCCGGGTACCGCTCGACGTAGCCGTCCCGGGCCGCGGTGAAGCAGGCCAGCGGGGCCCGCAGGATGCCGGCACCGATCTGCCCGCCGTCCTTGCCGGCGAGCCCGCCGTCGATCACCGGCTGGATCCCGGTGGACAGCACCCGGAACAGGTCGATGCCGACCGGGCTGCCGCGGAAGCCGAAGAACGGGATCCGGTAGGCGTCGTGCTCGCCGACAGTGATCTCGTACATCCGCCCGTTCATCCGCACCATCTCCATGGCGGTGCCGCCCTGGTACGCCTGCAGCCCGAACGCCGCCGCCTGGCTGAACCCGCCGAGCCCGACGGTCTCGGTGATGTGGCTCTCCCCGCCGATCCATTCGATGTCCTCGGTGGTGAAGCCCTCGAACAGCCGGCACTCCACGTCCGGCATCCCGCCCGGATACCAGGTGTCGCCGAGGCCGCTGACCCGGATCGCGAAATCCCGGCAGCTGATCGTCATCGCGGTGACCACGCTGGACCCGGCGACCCCGTGCCCGGCGTCCGCGGTCGCCTTGGCCGCGGCCATCGACAGCCGGAGGAAGAAGTAGTCGCTGGCGGACAGGAAGTCCAGCGCGGTGAGCACCTCCTTGGCCCGGCCGTCCGCGGCCAGCTCGATCAGGTGCGGCACGAGTTCCCGGACGAACAGCGCCGTCGCGGCGGTGTTGCGGCTGTGCAACTCGTCGCCCATCCGCAGCGCCTTGGCCATCAGCGGGCGCAGCGGGATGCCGCCGGAGCGGTGCACCGCGGCCTGCAGCAGCGGGGCCAGCCCGTGCTGCAGGAACCGCAGCGCTTCGGCCACCGACTCGTCGTACACGCCGTAGTTCAGCCGGCGCCGCGACTCGCCCTCGTAGAAGTTGCAGAAACCGCGGGTGCCGAACGGGGGGTTGTCCACCACGAACACCGGCATCGAGGCGGTGTAGATGCCGGCCACCGAGCCGACGCAGCCGTGCGCGTGGGTGGACTCCAACGCGATCCGGCCGTCGGCCAGCTTGGCGTCGGCGTCCTCCGGGTCGCGTGCCAGCCCTTCGTACATCGCGCCGGCGATCACCGCCCGGCGCTGGCCGCCGGTGTACTCCGCCCACGGCAGCGGTGCACCCGAGGTGAGGACCGTGGCCGGCGTCATCCCGGGCACCACCTCGCCGGCCGGCAGCACGTCCACCAGAACCGGCTCGGACTCCCGCATCCGGCGCACGGTCTCGGCGTTGGCCGCCCCCCGGTCCACGACGTTCCCTCTGCTCATCGCCCCTCCCTCCGGACGCCCGATCCCGTCACCACAGCTGCAGGTACTTCTCCCGCTCCCACTCGCCGACCACGGTGTTGTACTCGAGCCACTCGGCCCGCTTGTACTCCGCGTAGCTGCGGTGCACCTGCTCGCCGAGCACCTCCCGGCACAGCTCGCTGGCCTCGAACGCGTCGATCGCCTCGCCCAGCGTGCGCGGCAGCCGGTGGATCCCCTGCGCCGCGAGCTCCTTCTCCGACCGCGAGTACGTGTCGATGTTCACCGGATCGCCCGGTTTGAGCTGCCGGACGACACCGTCCAGTCCGGCCGCGACGGTCAGCGCCGCTCCCAGGTGGACATTCGCGGCGCTGTCGGCGATGCGGACCTCCAGGCAGCGGCGGTTCATCGGCAGCCGCAGCATCAGCGTCCGGTTGTTGTGCCCGTACGCCCGGAACACCGGCGCCCAGGAGATCTCGCTCATCAGCCCGCGCGGCAGCAGCCGCTTGTAGGAGTTGACGGTCGGGGCGAGCACCGCGGTCAGCGCGTCGGCGTGCTCCAGCATGCCGGCAATGAAGTGGTAGGCGACGTCGGAGAAGCCGTGCTCCTCGCCCGGGTCGGCGAACGCGTTCGCCCCGGTCGCCACGTCGGCCAGGCTCAGGTTGAAGTGCGCCCCGGAGCCGAACGACCTCTGGTCCGGCTTGGGCATGAACGAGGCGACGCAACCGAGGGTGCGGGCCACGTGCTTGGCCATCAGCCGGAACAGCACCATCCGGTCGGCCATGGTGAGCGCGTCGGTGTAGCCGAAGTCGAACTCATACTGCCCGTCGCCGCCCTCGTGGTCGAACGAGTAGACGTCCCAGCCGAGCTCGTTCAGGTAGCCGACCATCGGCTCCAGGAAGCCGTCGGCCAGCACGGTGGCCTCCAGGTCGTAGCCCCGGGTGGGCGAATTCACCAGGTCCTGGGCGAGCCACGGCTGCCAGCCCGACTCGGTCCGGCGCAGCACGTACACCTCGGGCTCGATCCCGAAGTTCACCGTGTAGCCCAGCAGCCGGGCCCGGTCCAGCTGGTTCTGCAGCAGCCGCCGGTAGTCGTACGGGTAGGGCTGCCCGTGCAGGTAGAGGTTGGCCGGCGCGACGGCGAAGCGCCGGTCCCAGGGCAGCACGGTGAGCCTGCTCAGGTCCGGCACGCCGACGCACTCGTCCTCGTTCGGGCCCAGCTCGCCCATGCCCTCCAGGGCGCCCACGGTGTAGAGCTCGGAGCCCGCGGCCATGTCGGCCAGGTGGGCAATCGGCACGCACTTGGACTTGGGTACGCCATGAATGTCCACATAGGCGCCGAACAGGTACCGCACGCCCGCGGCGGCCAGCTCGTCGCGCAGTGTGGTCAGGTCGGGCTGTGCCCGCGTACCGTCGCCCTCGCTCATCGTCGCTCCTCGAGTCCCGGTCCGGCCCCGATCCCGGTCACCCTCAGCCGCATACGGCCTGGTGGCCACGCAGCCGCCCGCCGCCGATCGTCAGCAGCACCCCGCGCAGAATCCCCTCGCCGTACTCGGAGCCGGGGTTCACCACCGTCGTCGGTCCGATCTGGACGATCCCGCCGGACTCGTGGATGTGTCCGTGCAGCCCGAGCATCGGCTGGTGCTCCTCGATCGCGGCGCGGACCGCGGTCGAGCCGACCGGGGCGGTCAGCGGCCCGCCGGCCGCGGTCCTGACCTTCAGGTCGGGTCCGAGCAGCGGCGCGGTGTCCAGACCGGAGTCGTATGGCGGGACGTGCACGTTGAAGATGGCGGTGCGCGGCGTGGACAGCCGGCCGGCCAGCGACCGCAGCCCGGCCGCGATCTCCTCCTCCGGGTACTCCCGGTAGGTGTGCCACGGCGTCAGGTTGGTGTACCCGGTGGTGAGCAGCTCGTGCCCGGGCACCACCTCGACCACCTCACCCGCGACGAACCGGAACCGGTCGTCGCTCTCGGCACGCATGACCTCGTCGACCACCGGCGGGTCGTCGTTGCCCGGCATGCTGTACACGACCACGCCGGAGTCGGCGAGCCTGGCCTGGGCGTACCGCACCCATCTGCGCAGCGTGGCCGCGACCACCTCGTCGAACAGCGCTGGCAGCCTGGCCGGATCGGCGACATAGTCGGCGTACTCGTCCGGCTCCATCCGCCGCGGGTACACCCCCGCCGCCCGGGCGGCCCGCTCCACCTCCGCCAGGTCGGCGGTGCGCAACTCCCGGCGCTCGCCGTGCAGCTCGGCGGTCCACTGGTCGCCGCCGGCGGCGACGATCGGCACCACCTGCTTGCCGCTCAGGTCGCCGCCGAGGATCAGCGTGTCCGCGTGGTAGAAGGCGGCGGCCGCCACGAACTTCCGGAAGCAGGTCTCCGAGCCGTGCAGGTCCGAGGCGAAGAACAGGGTGCGTTCCGGCTCCCGGGCGCGGTCCCGCCGGGCGTCCCGGCCGGACCGGGCCATCAGTAGGTGGCCTCTCGCTCGTCGACGTCCTGCCACCACTGCAGCCGCTCGCCGACCCGGGCCCGCAGCCGCCAGCCCAGCGTCTTCGGCGCGGCGTCTGCGGCCGCCTGCAACGCGACGATGGACTCCAGCAGCCGGGCCCGCTCGCCCGCGGCGATCTCGACCGTGCCGGCATGGCTGGCCAGCCGGTCCAGGTTGCGGGTGGCGGTGTGGTGGAAGCCCCAGTCCCGGGCCAGCACACCGGCCACAGTGGACACCGAGACCCGCTCCAGATCGGCCGTACAGTCGCCTCCGGCGGACCCGGCGGACCCGGCGGACCCGGCGGCGACCGGGTGGCTCAGCAGGATCGCTGTCGCGTCCATCAGGTCGGTCGCGGTCGGCTGGACCACCTGCAGCTTCGACAGCAGCAGCTCCTCCACCGGCAGGGTGAGCGGGTGCTCGCCCAGCCGGCCGCGCACCTCCACCGGGTGGCAGAAGTCCAGCCGGTCGACGAACACGTCGACCTCGATGGCCCGGTCCGGGTGGACGAAGGCGTACCGGCGGCCCTCCATCGCGACCAGCAGGTCCCGGTCGGCGACGTAGCCGGCCTGCTCCAGCACCTGGCGCATCACCCGGCGACCCTCCTTCGGCACCACCAGGTCGATGTCCTTGGGCTGCCGGCCGAACCGGTCCATGTGCGGCGCGACCGCGGCGCAGTGCAGCCGGATGCCGAGCGAACCCACCACCCGGAGGGTGGCCCCGCGGTCGCCCGCCGAGGCGACGATCCGGCTCGCCTCGTCGGCGAGGGCCTGCCAGTCCACCCGAGGGCCTCGCCGTCACTCGATGGGGATCTGCTGGAATGCCAGCCGGATGTCGATCCCTCGGCGCCGCCGGTAGACCTTCGTCCCCGCGTACCACAGCGCACCGGCGAGCACGATCCCGAGCACGATCCAGAACTCCCGCGGCAGCGGGCTGCGCACCAGCGCGCCGGCCGCGATCGGGTCCTTCCACAGCAGGACCTCGACCACCACGAAGAAGGCGAGCGCGAGGCGCCGGTCACCGTCATCGCCGGCACCCCGAACCAACGCAGCCGCCCGACCGGCGAGCCGGCGTACATGGCCCGGCGCCGGTACGGGAAGATCATCGCGGCGACCATGACGGCGCCCCAGGCCACCAGCAGCGCCTCGATCAGGGTGAGCAGCGCGATGTTCCTGTACGCGATCAGCCACATGAACACGACCGCGCCGGCGGTCGACGTCCAGATCGCGACGACCGGCGTGTGGAACCGCTCGCTCACGTAGCCCAGCCGGTTCGGCGCCACCCGGTCGAACGACCAGGCGATCATCGACCGGGTGGTGTACGCCAGCTCGGCCGGCACCCAGAACCAGATCCAGGCGGCGAAGGTGGCCAGGATGACGACCGCCAGGGGGTTGTTGCCGGCCAGGATCCCGGACAGCACGGTGATGTACGGCAAGGCGCCGACGGTGCTCTCGGTGGAGCCCTCGGGAACGTTGGCGATCAAGCTGGAGTTGTATGCGATGGCGCCCTGGAAGACGTCGCCGAACGCGTGCACGGCCAGCAGGTCGAACAGCGCGATCACCAGCACGCAGCTGACCAGCGCGCCGAGGATGCCCCACAGCTGGGAGCGACGGACCCGCTTCACCTCGCCGCCGATGCCCACCGACTGCACCGCGCCGAGCAGCGGCAGCAGCGGCCAGACCAGGAACTTCGCCGACGAGCCGAGGTCGAACCCGGCATGGACGTAGCCGTTGGCCTGGGCGGTGTCGATCACCTTGTCGTAGTCCAGGCCGCCGAGGCGGGACAGGTGCGCGGAGAAGGTGGACCGGGAGCCGAACGCCAGCCGCCCCACCAGCACGACCGTGCCGACGATGGCGATCGTGAACAGCACCTTCTGGGTGGTGAAGTAGCGGCGGGTGCCGGAGGTCAGCAGCAGGCCGGCCAGCAGCAGGATCGCCGCGCCGATCCAGAAGACGCCGTTGTGCGAGGACGCCGACGCGGCCCAGTCCAGCAGCGTCTGGTTCTTGGCCACCGTGCCGACGGTGGCCAGGAACGGGGAGATGCCCACGGTGACGATCAGCGAGGCGGCGAGCGCGCGTAGTAGAGCAGGATGACGGTCTCCACCAGGGACAGTACGAATGCGACACCAGGACTGATCGTCCTGGACAGGAAGACGTAGACCCCGCCGGACCGGGGGAAGACCACCGACCAGAAGTAGAAGGTGGCGGCGACGGCCAGCATGCCGAGGCCGGCGAAGAGGGTGGCCACCGCCGGTCGAGCGCCGGGGTACAGGCTGGGCCCGAAGAACTGGTCGTAGGCGATCGCGATCGCGATGGAGACCAGCCCGACGTTGTAGATGAACACGTCGAGCGCCCCGCCGACCCGGATGAGACCCGAGGCCTGGCGGGAGAAGACCCCCGGACCGGTGGACACAGCGTCGGCGGACTGCGTGGTCATCGGAGTCCTTCCACCTCGCGGGGTGCGGCGACGTTCGCTACAGCACACCGGACCGGGGCGAATGTCAAGACATCGTGATCATCCAGAATCGGATATCGTTTCTCCTGGACTCCTTCGGTGCGAGAATCGGAGGCCACATGGAGCGCCCCTCGAAGCAGGCCGGGCGGCCCGCGCCGCCGGCCCGGCCGGTGGACCACGTCGACCGGCGGATCATCGGCTTCCTGCAGAAGGACGGGCGGATGAGCAACACCGCCATCGCCCGGCAGCTCAACGTCACCGAGACGACCGTCCGGAAGCGGATCACCCGCCTGGTCGACTCCGGCTACATCAACATCGTCGCCGTCCCGACCCCGATGGCGGTCGGCATGAACCTGTCCGCGATCATCGGAATCTCGGTCAACCTCACCGACATGCACGCGGTCTCCGAGGCGCTGCACTCCTACCCGGAGGTGCGCTACGTCGGGCTGAGCTCGGGGCGCTACGACATCATCGTGGAGTCGTTCTTCGTCGACCAGGAGCACCTGCTCGACTTCGTCTCCAACCAGCTGGGCTCGCTGTCCGGGGTCACCACGGTGGAGACGTCGATCATCCTCAAGGTGGTGAAGTTCTCCTACGAGTGGGAGATCACCTGAGTCGCCAGCCAACGGCCCTCCGCCCGGCACGCTACCTGGCCGAGTGACGCCGATCCAGACACCGTGACTGGTAGCAGTCACACGGATACTATTCGCCCACAGAGTGCGAGGAGTGGGCGATGGGACCTCATCTGGACCGATCTGCCCGGGTCGACGCCCTGCAGGAACGGGTGGACCGGCTGGCCTGCCAGTACCCGTACGCTCCGGCGGGCGAGCTGCTGAAGAAGGCCAACCGGCTGCGGGAGCTGCTCGGCGCGCTGTACGAGACGAGCGGCGCCACCCGCCAGCGGGCCCTGCTCGCCGCGCACGGCTGGGCCGCCCTGCTCGCCGCCTGCCTGGAGCACGACCTGGGCCGGCCGGCCCGGGCGGCGGCGCTGGCGGCGCTGGCCCGGCGGATGGGCGACGCGGCCGACCACTCGCACGTGGTGGCCTGGTCGTACGAGATCGCCGCCTGGCAGGCGGTGACCGGGGCGAGGTACGCCGACGCGGCGCGGATCTGCCGGGAGGCGTACCGGCTCGCGCCGCGGTCCAGCGTCGGCGTGCAGCTGAAGGTCCAGGAGGCCAAAGCGCTGGCCCGGATGGGCATGACCAGCGTCGCCCGGGTGGCGCTGGCGGACGCCGAGCACATCCTCGACCGGCTGCCGGCGCCCGGCCGACCCGAGCACCACTTCGTGGTGGACCGGTCCAAGGTGGCGTTCTATGCCGCACAGGTCTTCGACCTGGCCGGGGACGGGCGGCCCTTGCTGGCGTACACCCAGGAATGCTTCACCGACTGCGTCGCCCCGGACGGCACCACCCGGTGGCCGATGCGGATCGCCGAGCTCCAGCTCGGGCTGGCCCACCTGCACCTGCGCACCGGCGCGCTGGACGCCGCCGCCGGGTACGGCCTGCAGGCGCTGGACCACGCCCGGCAGTCCGGGCCGTCGCTGCTGCCGCGCGCGCTGGACCTGGACGCCGCGCTGTCCGACCGGTGGCCCGGCGAGCCGCGCACCGCCCGGTTCCGCGGCGCGCTGCGGCAGATCCAGCACCGGTACGCAACCCTCGCCCCGAGCGTCACCGCCTAGTCAGGATGGAACGGCCAGCCCGTGGGCCCTGGTTCCGGTGGAACCCGGGCGCCGCCGCGTCAACCGGCTGACGACGGCGGCGCCCGGTGCCCGGTGCGGCGGACCGGCCGCGGCCTCGGGTACCAGCAGTGTCGGGCCTGCCGCTTACCGAACGCTTAGTGGTCGGGACCGGAAGTCGTTCGGGGTATGCCGGCGGCCAGGCGGATGCATCGCAAGGCGGAGGAGTAGGCCGATACCGCAGTTGTATCGGCGACGACGACAACGCAGCGAGGCGCCGCCTGGCCCCGGCAGACCCTGGAGTCGCGGTAGGGACCGCCCTTACGGGCGGCCCCCCGCACAGATCCCAGCG
>Ga0137376_10001944_pt1 | contig 11987 bp, 10 predicted proteins | sample SagtaG_23_FD_104814 | JGI IMG/M metagenome (GOLD analysis project Ga0137376, IMG submission 104814) | Vadose zone soil microbial communities from Sagehorn Ranch, Mendocino, California, USA - Sage2_L_20_16 metaG | ecosystem: Environmental > Terrestrial > Soil > Vadose zone | place: USA...
CGGCGACGAGCGTCGCGACCGCGACGTCGAGGCCGTGGAGCTTCTCGCGCACGAGATGCCAGTTCTCCGCCAGCCGGAGTCCCGCATAGGCGAGCGCCCAGCACCAGGGCAGCGATCCTGCGAAGGTGAGCCAGACGAAGGGCCAGAGCTCCATGCGAGCCACGCCCGCGGGCAGCGCGATGAAGGTGCGGACGATCGGCAGGAGCCGCGCCCAGAAGACCGTCTGCCGTCCCCACCGGGCGAACCAGCGGTCGGCGAGCTCGAGCTCGCGCGGCGAGAGAAGCACCCAGCGGCCCCAACGCTCGATCGCCGCCCGCCCGCCGTGCGCGCCGACGGCGTACGCGGCGAGGGATCCGAGGACGCAGCCGAGCGCGCCGGCGACGGCGACGCCGATGAGCCCGAGCTCGCCACGATACACGAGGTAGCCCGCGAACGGCATGATGATCTCGGACGGCAGCGGGATGCAGGCGCTCTCGATCGCCATCAGGAGCACGATCCCGGCGTAGCCGCCCGCCGAGATGGCCGCCACGATGAAGCCGGTGGCCGCGCCTACGAGCTGCGAGAGCATCGCGGCGCCCTCTACCAGCTTCGCCGCGCCGAGACCAGCCGCACGGAGCACACGTGAGGAGCCATCTCGAGCCGCGCCTCGGGCTCGTCGATGCGACCGCGCTGGTCGCCGGCTCGATGATCGGGTCCGGCATCTTCATCGTCTCCGCCGACATCGCTCGACGGCTCCCGGCGCCCGGCTGGCTCCTGCTCGTCTGGGCGCTTGCGGGCGCGCTCACCGTGGCCGGCGCGACGAGCTATGGCAGCCTCGCGGCCGCCATGCCGCGCGCGGGCGGACAGTACATCTACCTGGCCGAGCTGTACGGGCCGCTGTGGGGTTTCCTCTACGGATGGACGCTCATGCTCGTCATTCAGACCGGCACGATCGCGGCCGTCGCCGTCGCCTTCGCGACCTTCGCAGGGACACTCTGGCCCGCGCTCGCGCCGACCGGCCGGCTGTTCACGCTCGGGCCGCTCGCCGTGAGTCCCGTCCAGGCGTGCGCGGTTCTCGTCGTGCTCACGCTCACCGCGCTCAACACCCGCGGCCTGGAGGAAGGCCGGCTCGTGCAGACCGTGTTCACCATCGCCAAGCTGGGCGCCCTGGCGGCCGTCGTCGTCCTCGGCGGCGCCTTCGGCAGCCCCGCGGCGCGCGCCGCGAACCTCACCACGGCGCCGTTCGCGAGCGAGCACGGTCTCGGGCAGACGTTGCCGCAGCTCGGCGCGGCGATGGTGGGCGCGCTGTTCGCGGCCGATGCCTGGGCCAACGTCACCTTCGCCGCCGCCGAGGTTCGCGATGCGCCACGCACCGTGCCGCGCGCCCTCTTGCTCGGCACGGTGCTCGTCTGCGCGCTCTACGTGGCGACCAACGTCGCCTACCTGAACGTCCTTCCACTTCGCGGCAGCCCCGAGGGCGCCGATGCCTTCGCGCGGGGCATCCAGCACGCCACCGCCGACCGCGTCGGCACGGCGGCGATGGAGCGCCTCGCGGGCGGATCCATCGGCGCCACGCTCATGGCTGTCGCGGTCATGATCTCGACGTTCGGGTGCGTCAACGGGCTCGTGCTCGCGGGCGCGCGCGTCGGATGGGCGATGGCGCGCGACGGCCTCTTCTTCGCGTCCGCCGCGGGCCTGAACGTGCATCACGTGCCGGGGCCCGCCCTCTGGCTCCAGGGCGCGTGGGCCTGCGTGCTCGCCCTCTCGGGCCGCTACGGCGACCTGCTCGACTACGTGATCATCGCCGAGCTCGTGTTCTACCTCTTCACGGTGGGCGGTCTCTTCGTCCTCGCCCGCCGCACCGGCGAACGGCCGGGCGGCGTCGGCTACCCGTGGCTTCAGGGGACCTACCTCTTCCTGGTCGGCGTGCTGGTCGTCGACCTGCTCGTCACCAAGCCAGCCTACACGTGGGGCAGCCTCTGCGTCATCGCGAGCGGGCTGCCGTTCTACGCCTGGTGGCGCCGGCGCGCGGCGCGCGGCGCGAGCGCGACGTAGTCACGCTGGGCACAGAGAGCCCAACACGAACCCCCGGCACCCGCGCGCGGCTGCGCCGCGCGCATCCCCGTCCCCCGGGCGGCGCGGCCCATGGCACATGCACCGGGATGACTCCGTGCGTCGACAACTCGACGCGCGGCGCCCGGGCGTGCAGCCGCGTCTGGAGCTGGCAGGTGGCCCGGAGGCTGGCGCAATGGCGACCCCTCGTGGTAGGCGCCATGTCGATGGAGGATGCCATCATGATGGCGCTGCGACTTGTCCTCGCGATCGGGTTCTTCGCTGGCATTGCTGCCGCCGAGCATTCGCCGCCGAAGGTATGCTGCCAGACGCTTCTTACCACCGGCCCGAGGCAACTCGTCGTCACGTGCCATCAGACGGGACAGGGCAAGCCGCCTACGGAACTCGTAGCGTATTGCCCCAATATAGTCGGTGACCCGACGTCGGCCTACTTGGTCGACGACTGCGCGACTAAGTGCCCGGTCGGCGTCTACCCCGAGCGCCGGCGACGGTAGATCGACGCAGAATAGCAGCTCGGTGTGAGCGCCACCGAGCGACGGGTCAAGCCGGAGCGAGCCCGCTGCTCGAATGAACAGCGGCGCCATCACGAGCGCGATCGTGCTGAGCGGCTTGATCAGGGTGCGTGAACGGGCTCGTGCCCGCCGGCGCCAACCCCCACGCGTCGCCCCACATCATTCAGAGCGCCATGTTCACCGGCGGGTCGTGAAACGTCTCCGCGTCCGCCCTGAGGGTGTAGAGTCCCATGACGCCGTCGGTGGGGACGCTCTAGCGGGCTGCTCTAGCGGCGCCGCGCCGCGGATCGGTACCTCCGACCGAGCTCCTCGGCGAGCACGGGATCTTGCGCATGTACGGCCTCCGACGCTTCGTTCGACAGCGGACCCTGTGCCACGAACGTCCAGCGGACGCGGGCGCGCAGGTCGGGGAGCCCGTCGTTCAGGTAGCCCGCGAGCCGCGTGAGAGTCGAATCGTCCAGCGGGAGCCGTCGCGAGAGCGCGTAGCCGGCCCACAGCCGTAGCGACGGGTCGGCACCGTCCAGAGCGTCCGCAAGGCGTGGATTCACACGCTCGTCGGCCGGACGGAGACAGTCGAGAAGCCGGACGCCTTCCGACACCTCGAAGAGGCCCGTCGAGAGATCGGGCGACTGGAAGTCGTCGCCGAGGTTCTGCCGTTTCGCGATCTCGCAGATGATGTCGACCGCCTCGGATGTCAGCGGACGGAAGAGCAGCTTTTTCGTTCCATCGACCGCGATGCGCCGCAGCTCCTCCCCTGTGATCCAGTCCATTTCGAGCGCGAAATGCGCCAGCTGGAGTTTCAGCGCGGAGACGTTCAAGTCGGTGACGAGCCGGAGTATCCGCTCGCGTGCCGCGTCGAGGGTCGTGATCTCCTCGAAGAGCGCCCGCGACTCGCCGTCGAAGCGGTCGGGCGGATGCCGGGCCAGGAACACTTCCAGAGTCGGGACGAAAGCGAGGAAATCGTCCCGCGACATCATTGCGTGCGCGATTCGGAGGCGATCGGGAACCCTTCGCCCCTCGTCGTAGAGGGCGCAGACCGCGTCGCGGTCCTGCGCGCCCGGCTCCGACCTCTTCAGGCCCGTGGTCTGCGTCAAGGCGGTATCCTTGAAGGCGCGCAGGAGATCCACGTTTCGATCCGACCGTCCCGCGGCCTGCTCCAAGTGTTGTGTGTAGTCGCCCTTCGCCGCGAGATAGCGGGCCAACATCGGTGCGGTGACCACGGCCTTCGGGGCGACGGAGGAGAATCCGTAGATTTGCGGGACGCCCGCGAAGATCCGCCGCAGGGCTTCCCGAAAGCTCGGTCCGAGGGGCCCGTATCGCAGCTCCACCACCTGCTCCGCCGATGCGCGATCGAAGCCGTGGTCCAGCAGGATGCGCAGATACTCCTCTGGCGTCCGGCCGTCCTGGTCCTTGGTCGCGAGCGTGTTGCAGGCGAGGAGGAAGACCTCCTGGGGGTCGTGAAAGAGGCCGTCGCAGCGCGCCTGACAGGATGCCTCCTCCATCTCCTGGAGGCTCAGGGAGAAACCGTTCTTGCCGAAAAAGCGCCCCGCGAACTCGGCCGAGTAGATGGCAACGTCGCAGCGGATGTCGGGCCGACAGCGATCGAATATCCAGGGCGGCGGTTGGTCGCCGGTCGGCTCGGCGGTCTCCGCGGGCAGGGGCCCCTGGGGAGCGAGATCGAGGAACTCGAACTCGTCCGGGGACAGAGAGGACCGGAACGCCTGGATCTCGTCGAAGCTGTTGAATGAGATCACGCACGCTGTCCGCCGGGCCGCCGGGGCCTCGAGCGTCCATCCCGGCGCCGTGCGGACGGCGGCCCCGCACAGCAGCGCCGCGATGATCACCGCACGCATGTGCTGGTGCCGCGGTTTTTCATGGGACGCGCCTTCTTAGTACGACTCGGAGGAAGCTGGCCGAAGCGCCGGCTTGCGCTGCTCCGTAGGTCCGCTCGTGGGAGCCGTTAGCGCGGGCGAATGGCGGAGATGCTGTGTCTTACGCCACGTGGCCTCGGAAACGCAATGAGCGCTGGGCGTACGTACAAACGGAAGGACCATGTCGTATGCGGGCCGCACGCCGGATACTGCGCCGCTTGGGCACCGGCGGCACCCGTCAGGATGATCGCGGCGATCAGGGGGCGCGAGCGCTTAACTCTTCGATGACCGGAATCCCCTTGGCGAGATCGTAACGCAGGATGGCGTCCATCTTGTTCTCGATCTGGTAGAAGCGCGCGACCTTCCGGCCGGGTAGCGTCTTCGCGATCTCCGAGAGATACGAGCGTCGCACCTTGGCGCGATCCTCCTCGGCGGAGAGATACTCGCCGACGAGCTTCATGGCCTTCTCGTCCGAGAGGTCGCGAAAATTCGCCGCGTAGTCCTCGATCAGCTTGACGAGGCGATCGTTCACGCCGGTCAGCTCGCTCTGGTAGCGGTCGTAGACGGGCCAGAACTGCTTGGCCTCGTCGTCGGTCAACCTCAGGTTCGCGGCGACCAGCGCCTTCTTGTTCGCGCGAATCGTGTCCCGGAGGATCTCGAGGCCCGGGTCACTTGCCTCTCTGGCGCGCCCCGGGGCGGGGGATAAGGCGAGAATCCAAGCAGCAGCTAATAGAATGCGGACTCCCAGCATCGGGGTTCTCCTCCTCGGCTCGTAGGGGTGCACGTTCCGGGCCGCTATCGCTTGTCGATCCGCGTGATCTTCGATCCCTGGATGCCGGCTCCGGCCATCAGACCCTTCTGGTTGAAGATGAAGGCGTAGACATCGCTGGTGATTGTATTGGTCGTGATTGATTTCCCGATGCCCTCGTCGACGACTACGAGACTCGGACCGACGCCGAGCTCGAACCCACGGCTTGCGTCGAGCTGGCCGAGCGCGGCGTCCGACATGAAGAAGAGCGCATAGCCGAAGGACTGGACGCCTGCCTGGAACCCGTAGGAGGCGGCGACCGAGTTGTAGTAGCCGGCTGTCTTGCCGTGCTTCCGGAGCGCGCCTTCACCGAGCTGCCCGCCGAACATGAAGCCGGCCTTGACCATCATCGGGAACACGAGGATGCCCTTCGCTTTCTGCGACAGCATCTTCGCGGTCGGCTGGTTCGTGTAGAGCTTGGTCAGGGCCGCACCGGCGTCGCGGTCGATCTCGGCCGCGCTGGCGGCATGCAGGGGCCGCGCGGCGAGCGCGATCAGCCCGATCCCTACCAGTGCGAGCACGTTCCCGGGCGCTCGACGCAGTGTCTCCATTCCTGTTCCTCCTTGCTAGGGCCGCGGAGCACTTTTTGTACGGCGAGTGTCCGCCTGTCAACGGCGCGGGATGACGGACCTCGGGTGTCATTTTCGCCGGCGTGAACCAGATCGGCGACGTATAGCTAGCTAGTAGATCGGGTTCACCGCTTCCCGGCCTCGTCCTCGAGCCGGGACCAGTACGGGATCCAACGGGAGAGGATCTGCTCGCGCGTACCGTCCGCGCGCCACCGTGCGAGCACCCCGTTCACCGCGGCGCGCAGCTCCTCGTCGCTCCGCCGCATGCCCCAGCCGAGCGACTCCTGATTGAGCGGCTTCAGCACCGGCGCCAGCTCGGTCTCGTTGGCGGCCAGCCATAGCATCACGGGGGCGTCGTGGATGACCGCGTCCACCCGACGCTGGAGGAGTTCCGTCAGCGCGGCCCCGGGCGTGGGGTAGAGCGAGAGGTTCGCGCGCGGCTCCCGCTCGCGCACGAAGCGCTCGGAAGTCGTGTTGGCCATGACGCCGATCGAGTTGGCCGTCTTGAGCACGCTCTCGCCATCCGGATAGCGCGCGACGTCGCCGCGGCGCACGACGGGGAGCAGCCCCGAGCGCAGGTAGGGATCGCTGAAGGCGATCTGCACCTGCCGCGCCGGCGTGATCGTCATGCCCGACATGATGACGTCAATCCGGCCGCCCTGGAGCGTGGGAATCAACCCGTCCCACTCGACCTGGCGCAGCTCGAGCGGCCGGCCGAGCGCGGCTGCCAGCGCCCGTGCGAAGTCGGGCTCGAGCCCCACTACCTGCCCCCCCTGGCGGAACGCGAATGGCGGTGAGGTGGGCGTCATCCCGACTCGCAACGGCGCCAGCCGACTGCTGGGCGTCCGGGCCGAGCACCCGAGAAGCGTCGACGCGGCGAGTCCGAGCACGATGGCGGCGCGTACGTTCCGTCCGAGCATCCACGTTCCCCTTCTGGCGTTTTTGCCACGGCGTCGGCGCCGGCGGAGAGGGCCCGGGACCGATAGCACGCGAGGCCTCACCGCGTCACGCCGGCGCGCGGCCCGGTCGACGCGTTTGCCGGATCGTTTCTACACATGCGTCGGAACGAGGCCAGACGACCAGGTCGCCGCTTCGCGCCATCCGGACACGCTCGGTCAGTTCGGCCTCGACCGCGACGCTGCATGACGTTCACTATGGCCTGCCCGGCCGCACGCTGAATTCCTTCGCGAGTCCGGCGGCAACTTTCGGGTCGCGGAGTACTCTTCTCGCACGGCGAGCGTCCGCCTGTCCAACCGTGCGCTCGGTACGCCGAGCGGAGCGACGCAAGTCGCGACACCCCTCGCCATCGGACCGGGCGCGATGCCATCGGGGAGCGTGCTCCCTACAGGCGCGATAGGAAACCACGAGGGCCGCGAGGGCGACGCCCAGCGAGATGAGGGGAGCGCGCGCGGAGGCGGGATCACGCCATGGCTGGCGGCGCGCACCGTGTCACCATGACGCGCGAGCCGCCTTGACCCGGCCTCCGAGGCCGGCCGGGGAGCAGCGAGGCGCATTCCCGCGCGCTGCACGACCGCCGCCGGCGGGGCGCGCCGAAGTTCGTCACGGCACGGCGCGTGCAAAGCGTGTCGAACCGCTTCGAACGGAGGATCGTTCGCCATGAACATGAAGAGGGCGTTGCTGGTTAGCTTGGTACTGCTCCTCGAGACGCTCGTCATGCGGCAGGCGGAGGCCCGGGGAAAGCCATGCCGCCGCCTCTGCCACGAGGCGATCCGGAGCTGCGTTGGCGAGGTGCGGGCCACCATGTCGTGCTCCGGGTTGCGCGGAGCGGCGCGGCTGGACTGTAGACACGCGCGCCGAAACGCGATCCACGAGTGCACGCGACGCGATGGCGCGATCCTCCAGACCTGCTACGCGCGTCCGACGCTCGGGACCTGCTCGCCCTCCGGTGCTTTCATCGATGCAGAGTGACCCCCACCTCCAGGCGATCGAGTGCCGCATGCCGGCGGGCGTGACGTATGCCTCCGGCGAGCGCGCGCTCATGTGCGCCATCCTCGCGGACGCCCTCGCCTGCCTCGGCGGGTGGTGCCGGCAGCCGGGCCTCGCCGCGGATGCGCGGCAATGGGTGGCGTCGACCGATCGTCACTGGCCATGCTCGTTCGAGAACATCTGCGACACCCTCGGCTTCGACGCCGCGCATCTCCGGCGCCGTCTCCTCGAGAAGGCGCCGTCACGCGACACGCTGTGGGAAGCGCAGCGGGCCGTCTTGCGTGCGACCCGTGCGTCGTGTCCTTGACGACGTGTACCCGTCGGCCTGCGCTGGGTATTCCTCCACCGGAGCCGGAGCGCTGCGGCGGAAGGGCGGCGGCACACCGCTGATTGCGGCCGCCCACGGCGACGACGACCACCCGCGAGCGGCGCCGGCGCACGAGGATACCCCGAGATGTGATCAGGAGCCGCCCGCGGCTTCGCGGCGGGCGGAGCGACGGGGTCCGGGACCATCGGAGGAGCGCAGCGCGGCGCAGCCGCGCGAGCACCGCACGCGGCCCCGGGGGTATTAAATAAACAGCGGGGCCATCACCAGCGTGATCGTGCTGAGTAGCTTGATCAGCACGTGCAGGCTCGGCCCCGCCGTGTCCTTGAACGGGTCGCCGACCGTGTCACCGACCACCGCCGCCTTGTGGGCATCGGAGCCTTTGCCACCGTACTCGCCCGTTTCGATGAACTTCTTGGCGTTGTCCCACGCGCCGCCGCCATTGTTCAGGAGCGTCGCCATCAGGATGCCACTCATCGTGCCGACCATGAGCAACGCCGCGACCGCCTCGGCGCCGACGTGGAAGGCGGCGCGGAAGACCACGCCGACCACGATCGGCATGAACACTGCGAGGAGGCCCGGTAGCACCATCTCCCGCAGCGCGCCGCGCGTCACGATGTCGACGCAGCGCCCGTAGTCGGGTCGCTCCGAGCCGGCCAGGATGCCGGGCTTCTCCTTGAACTGCTCGCGCACGTCGTTGATGACGTAGTAGGCGGCCTTGCCGACGGCCCGGATGGCCAGCCCCGAGAAGAGGAAGACGAGCATCGCGCCCAGGAGGCCGCCGACGAACACCTCGGGCCGCGCGATGTCGACCGTGGCGATCGGGAAGCCGTAGTTCCGGACCTCGTCCAGGTACGCGGAGAAGAGGAGAAAGGCGGCGAGGGCCGCCGAGCCGATGGCATAGCCCTTGGTGAGCGCCTTCGTCGTGTTGCCCACGGCGTCGAGCCGGTCGGTCTTCTTCCGGATGTTCTCGGGCTGGTGGCTCATCTCGACGATGCCGCCGGCGTTGTCGGTGATCGGGCCGAAGGTGTCCATGGCAAGGATGTACGCCGCAGTGGCGAGCATCCCCATCGTGGCAACCGCGGTTCCGAAGAGTCCCGCGTTGGCGATGCCCGTCGAGCGGCCGAGGTAGTACGACGTCAGGATCGCGAACGAGATGACGACGGTGGGGAGCGCCGTGCACTCGAGCGCGACGGCCATCCCCGTGATGATGGTCGTGGCCGGTCCCGTCCGCGCCGCCGCGGCGATCTCGCGCACCGGGCGGTAACGGTACTCGGTGTAGTACTGCGTGATGTAGACGAACGCCTGCGAGGTGGCGATACCCACCAGGCCGCAGAAGAAGAAGCGCAGCCACGCGCCCGGCTGCTCGGGCGCGTGGAGCAGCCACCGGGTGGCCGCGGCGAAGCCGGCGACCGCGAGGGCGGCGGCGATGTAATAGCCGCGGTTCAGGGCCTGCATCGGATCCTCGTGCTCGTCGGTGCGCACCGCCATGATGCCGACGATCGAGGCGATGAGACCGAAGGCGCGCGCGACCAGCGGAAAGAGCATGACGCCGAGCATGCCGGCCGAGAAATGGATGCCGGCCCGCGCGGCGCTCACCGCGAGCCCGCTGCCGAGGATCATCGCGCCGATGTTCTCCGCGGCCGTCGACTCGAACAGGTCGGCGCCGCGGCCCGCGCAGTCGCCCACGTTGTCGCCGACCAGATCCGCGATGACGGCGGGGTTCCGCGGGTCGTCCTCCGGGATGCCCGCTTCGACCTTGCCGACGAGATCGGCGCCCACGTCTGCCGCCTTGGTGTAGATGCCGCCGCCGAGCTGGGCGAAGAGCGCCACGAGGCTCGCCCCGAAGCCGTAGCCGACGATCAAGAGCGGGATCTTCTCGTCGGCGACTCCGAAGGCACGCATGAGCGCGAACAGGCCACCCACGCCGAGCAGGCTCATGGCGACGACGAACAGCCCGGAGACGGCGCCGCCGCGCAGCGCGATCTGCAGCGCCCGGTTGAGGCTCGTGCGCACCGCCGACGCCGTCCGCAGGTTCGCGCGGATGGATACGAACATGCCGATGTAGCCCGCGATGCCCGAGCAGAGCGCGCCGAACACGAAGGAGAGTGTGGTCGCGATCGCCATGTTGAAGGTCGTGGTGGGGTCGTTCGGGTTGTGCGGCCGGACGGCGGCGTAGAGGACGAAGATGAGCACCGCGACGCCGACGCCGATCACCGCGATCGTCCGGTTCTGCCTGCGGAGGAACGCCTCTGCGCCTTCCTTGATCGCCGAGGCGATGTCCTGCATCTGCGGCGTGCCGGTGTCGGCGGCGAGCACCTGGCGAGCGAGGAAGAGCGCGAACCCCAGCGACAGGACGCTGATCAGCATGACGAGGACGATCATCGACCCCACCTCACATTCGCGACCGGGTTAGAAATCCGTCGTACTTACCGTGGGGTCCTGCGCACTGCAAGCCGCGCGGGCGCCACGGCGGGCCCGGCGGCCGGCTCAGGGGGCCGCCTCGGGCGACACGACGTCGGGCGAGCGGGCGGGCGGCGCGGGCTCGGCGCCCGCCGCCCCCGGCTGCACGGGGGCGCGGTTGCCGCGCCTCGCTCGCATCACGTCCTGAAGCCGCTTGAACCCCTCGATCTGGTCGGTGAACTCGCCGCTCACGTCGCGCGCCTCGTCGCGGTTGCGGATCACGTACGGCGTGATCAGGACGATGAGCTCGGTCCGGTCCGTGTTGTCGATCTCGTTGCGGAACAAGCGGCCGAACACAGGGATGTCCATCAGGAACGGGATGCCGGTGCGGGTGTGGGTGATCGTGTCGTCGATGATGCCGCCGATCAGGACGCTGTCGCCGTCCTGCACGACCACCGTGGTCTCGGCCTCGCGCGTGCTGAATGCAGGCGAATTCGTGTTGCCGAACGAGAGACCGCTCGGGCCGCTCAGTACGGCACTCACTTCTTGGCGGACCTGCAGGTTCACCAGCCCCTTCGAGTTCACCTGCGGCAGGATCGTGAGGATCTTCCCGGTGTCGCGGTACTGGACCGCGTTGATGGTAGCGCCGACGGTGCCGGTGAGGCCGGTCGACGTGGAGCTCGACGTGAGGATGGGGATCGACTGGCCGACCAGGATGTGCGCCTCGCGATTGTCCGCCGCGATGATGTGCGGCGTCGACAGCATCTTCACGTTGGTACGTCCCTGGAGGGCGTTGATGAACAGGTTGAAGTGGTTGCGGTCGGAGATCACCGCGAACGCACCGCTGATGGGAGTCCTCGTCGTCAGCGGGTCCAGGAGGCCACCGACCGCTTGTGCGCCCTGGCCCGCCACACGCGTGTCGCGGTTGACGAACACCGGCGCGTTCGGGTCCCGGCCGGGGAATGCCTGTCCGAGACGGCCCTCGGTGATCGCATACTCGACGCCGAAGCTCAGATCCTTGTTCAGCGTGATCTCGGCGATCGTCACCTCGAGCACCACCTGCCGGGGAACCACGTCGATCCGTTTCACGACGTCCAGGATCAGCTGGTAGTCGCGCTTGGTCGCGAGCACGACGAGCGAGTTGGTGACGTCGTCGGCGACGATGCGCACCTCCTGCTTGAAGATCGGCGGCGGACCCTGCGGCTGTCCCGGCGCCCCCGGCGCCCCCGCGGGACCACCGGGGAACGAGATGCCGCGCGCGGCTCCTGCCGCGCCGCCCGCCGCGCCGGGAGCGCCCGCCCCGAGACCGCCCGCCCCGCCACCGACGCCACCCCGTCCACCGCCGAGCCGCCCACCGGCACCGCTGACGCCGCCGCGCCCGCCGCCGAACCCGCCGCCCGCCGCTCCCGGAACGCCCGCCATACCGGCCTGTTGAGGCGCGATCCCTCCCCCGGCGCCGCCGATCCCGCCACCGCCGGCGCCCGAGAGACCGCGGCGTCA
>Ga0137376_10001948_pt1 | contig 11982 bp, 10 predicted proteins | sample SagtaG_23_FD_104814 | JGI IMG/M metagenome (GOLD analysis project Ga0137376, IMG submission 104814) | Vadose zone soil microbial communities from Sagehorn Ranch, Mendocino, California, USA - Sage2_L_20_16 metaG | ecosystem: Environmental > Terrestrial > Soil > Vadose zone | place: USA...
CCTCGGCCTCGATCCGGCGTGGCGCCGCCTGGCATCGGACGAGCGTTGCCAGACCGCCGACGAGCTGGTCGCCGCCGTGCGCCAGGAATCGGAAGTCCGAACTCGCACCTATTCGATGGTCGGCCTGCAAGCCGGCGCGGACCTGCTCCTGTGGAGCCTCGGGCCGAGCCTGGATGCGCTCGAAGAAAGATCAGCGGCGGTGCTGCGCTCCGGCATGGGCGGATGGATGGCGGTGAAGGAGAGTTTCCTCGGCGTCATCCAGCCTTCGCAGTACGTGAAGAGGCCGACACCGCAGGAGCAGTCGCTCTTCAGCGGCGAGCGCTCCCGCTACCTAGTCGTCTATCCGTTCACGAAGAGCGCGGAATGGTATCTGCTCGATCGCGAGGAGCGGCAGGGAGTCATGAACGAGCACATGAAAGTTGGCCACAGCTACCCGGAGGTGCGCCAGCTGCTCGCGAACAGCTTCGGCCTCGATGACATGGACTTCCTCGTCGCGTATGAGACCGACGACCTTCCCAGGTTCAGCGAGCTGGTTCGCGCGCTGCGTGGAACGGAGAGCCGTCGATCGACGGCTCGCGACACACCGATCCTTGTTGGGATCCACCGGCCGATCGAGGAGATCACCGAGCTGCTGGGCGCCACGAAAACTTCGAGGTGAGCCGCTTCCTCGACGCCGCGAGGCACCGGCCCGTCGACGTCATACCGATCTGGCTCATGCGCCAGGCCGGCCGCTCACTGCCCGAGTACCGAAAGCTGCGCGAACGCTGGAGCCTGGTCGATATCGTCGCTCAGCCTGAGCTGTGCGCCGAGGTCACCCTCCAGCCGGTGAAACGCCTGGGCGTCGACGCCGCCGTGATGTTTGCCGACATCATGCTGCCGCTGCGCGGCATGGGCGTTGAGTTCGACCTTGTCGAGAGCGTCGGGCCAGTGGTCGCCAATCCAATCAAGTCGGCAGCCGACATCGATCGCCTCGTCATTCCGGCTGGCGAAGAAGCCGCGCCGCAGGTCATCACCGCGGTTCGCCAGGTCGTCGCGCAGTCTCCCGTGCCGGTGATCGCGTTCGCGGGTGCGCCTTTCACGCTGGCGAGCTACCTCATCGAGGGACGCCCGAGCCGCGACTTCACGAAGGTCAAGTCGTTCATGTACTCAGAGCCGGCCGCGTTCGAGAAGCTGCTGGCGAAGCTCTCGGCGACGATGGCCGGATACCTGAAGGCGCAGGTCGCGGCAGGTGCGAGCGCGGTACAGCTTTTCGACTCCTGGGTCGGCGCCTTGGCGGTTGAGGACTACGAGGCTAGAGTTCTCGCTCACACTCGCGCGATTTTCGAAACCTTGAAGCCAGTCGATGTTCCGCGCATCCATTTCGGCACGGACACCGCCGCGCTGCTCGAGTCGATCGTGTCCACGGGCCCGGACGTTGTATCGCTCGACTGGCGCGTGCCACTCGATGTCGGCTGGAAGCGTGTCGGTTACGACCGCGGAATACAGGGCAATCTCGATCCGGCTGTGCTGCTGGGCCCGCCCGAGCTCGTGCGCGAGCGCGCCCGCGGGGTTCTGCGCCGAGCGGGCGGTAGTCTGGGCCACATCTTCAACCTGGGCCACGGAGTGCTGCCGTCGACCCCGCTCGAGAATCTGCAGCTGCTGGTGGACACCGTCCACGAGTGGCAGGTCGCGCGTGTCGCCTGAGCCGGCCACGGGCGTGCTGTGCATGGCGTACGGCAGCCCCGATGGGGAAGCCGGCATCGAGGAGTACTACACGCACATCCGCGGTGGCCGCAAGCCGTCGCGCGAATCGCTGGACGAGCTGAAGGGTCGTTACCGAGCGATCGGAGGCTCGCCTCTCACGGCGATCACGCGCGCGCAGGCCGACGCGATCGGAGCAAAGCTTGGGCTCCCGGCATTCGTGGGGATGAAGCACGCGTTTCCATTCATCGCCGACGGAGCCGCGGAAGCGCAGCGGGCTGGAATCACTCGGCTGGTCGGTCTTCCGCTCGCGCCGCATTTCGCCGAGATGAGCCTCGGCGCCTACCAGCATTCACTCGAAGCAGCGTGGTCCGGCGAGCTGATCTTCGTGCGCGGATTCCACGATCATCCGGCCTTCATCCAGGCGGTCCAAAACCTGATCCGCGAGCGGCTGAACGACGGCCGGCCCGATCGGCTCCTTTTTACGGCCCACAGCCTGCCGGCCCGGATCGTGACCGAAGGCGACGGCTACGTAGACCGCCTGCTCGAGAGCTGCCGCCTGGTCGCGGCCGGCCCGGAGCTGCCGGAATGGGAATTCGCATTCCAGTCCGCGAGCACTACGGGGGAACCATGGCTCGGCCCCGATCTGCTGTCAGCGATCGAGCGCTCGGGCGCAAAGGACGTTCTCGTCTGCCCGATCGGCTTCGTCGCGGACCATCTGGAGATCCTCTATGACCTGGATGTGGAAGCCCAGGCCTTTGGACTCGAGCATGGCATCAAGATTCGGAGAACAGAATCGTTCAACACGCGGCCAGAGTTCATCGGTGCGATGGCTGACGTCGTATCAGATGCCCTTTCCGCGCGCGATAGAACCAGGATTTGATGCCGGCTCAAACGCACGCTCGCTGATCACGAGCCTGGGTGTCGAATCTGGGCGCAGCGATCCATAGCCCGCTTCCACAAAAGCGTGGAATGCGATCAGATGCTTGAGGCGGTCACGCAGCATGGCGAATCCCTTCAGATGCGTATCGCCAACCTGCGCAGTGCCAATCCTGCCGTCGAGCTCCCAGGTCACTTCTCTTGTCTATCGAGCGCGGCATAACAAAATCAGCAATCGCTTGGCGCCGGACCGGCACAATTGTGGGAACAGGGCTCGTGCGGGGGAGCCAAGCTGGCTCGAGGGGAGGCGTGCGGAATCCTAGAAGTTGACGAGATGGGGAATAGCGAGGCGCCCTCCGGACAGCTCGCAATTACTCAGAGTGCGTGGCGGTGCGCAAAATATGTTGCGGGAAATATCAAGCGATCGCAAGTCTTGTTGCGTTGCATCGGACCGGACCCTAGGCCGAGCTTGCTGCTGCCATATATGCTCCACCACGAGCCTCATACCCGAACCACGAGGGATGGCTCGGGCTAGGTGCTTGAGCGATGACCGGCACTGCCGGCAAAGGCGAACGCAATGGGACAAGGCAAGGCGAAACCTCAGACACCGCCTGGATCGGGCCTGCCAAGGATATTGGTTGTCGAAGCCAATCCCGGCTATAGATCAGTAATCTCTCACGTCGTCGAAATGGCCGGGGCGCAATTCGAGAGCGTTGCTGAATACGTTGACGCGATAAGTCAGCTCGATGGGAGCAAACGTTTCGACATGATCATCGTCGGTACTAGCGCCGATTCCAAAATCACAATTGAGCAGGTCGGAAAGCTGCGATCGGTTGCGATTTGCCCTCTCATCGTGCTTGCCGAGTCATACGAGGAGACCAAGGACACGCTCGGTATCTACAAAGCGGGAGCCGACGAAGTGCTGCCCAAGCCGTTTGTACCTGATGCCCTGATCGGGGCAATCATTGCTGAGATGCGACGGCCCGGGCCCATCTCTGTGGTCCCGCTTGCAAATCGAATCGAGCTAGGTGGACTGGTGTTCGACGCCAAGCTGCGCTCTCTCACCGGCAAAGAAGGCACTGCATTGTTCACCAAGCGCGAGTGGCAGCTGCTCACCTTCTTCTTGGCCAGTCCTAATCAGTTTTTGAAAGCTGCTGCGTTAGCGTCCCAAGCTTGGGGTCCAGAGACGTCAGTGGAGCAGTTTCGAAGCTATGTAACTCGCCTTCGTAAGAAGCTCTTACCATTCGCAGCCTACTGCGGGGTGGTTAGCGAGAAGGGAAAGGGTTACTGCCTTGTTATCCGCGAGACCGCAAGCGCCTAGGCCTGATCTGGCGTCTTTCGTCTATTCGTTTTGGCGCAAGAATTCTTGCGGTTGACATTGACGTTGGTTCCATTTATCACTAACCACGTCCGCTTGCATTTCTCCAAATTCTTACGACGCAAAACTGGTCACCTGTGAAGCCATTTGCTGGGGTGATTGGTGATTGTGGTTCGGGCTTCATGCCAGATTTGGATCGAAGCTGCAGCGGTCCGAAAGTTGTGGGTTTGTTCCGCCGTTGTGGTCATTCCCTAGGTCGCGGACGCGCTGCATGAATCATTGATACGGCAACACTCACATCCCGAAACCTGGCCGACGACGATGGATTGGCCTGAGTTGCTGAGTCACCTGGTCAATGTGCACTGGGAATCACCTCAAGAAATTGACAAGCTCGAAGGGAATGGCGATGGAACGGCCGGCCGCCGCAAGAATGCTGAGGATCGCCACCGCGCGCTCCATCTGGAAGCGTGACCGTGCAACGTGGTGCAACTTCATCCAATCGGATAGCCAGTGCTTCGGAGTGTCGGAGCGATAACGACGGAGGTCTTAACGCCACGCGCGCAGATCGGGAGGCCTCTGAAGCTGGTGACCTGGGCGGGCTTGATCGACGAGCGGGGCAAGTCGGAATCGCAGGAATTGGACGATCGATAGACCGCCGGGATCCCGTCGGCGAGTTGCACCAAACCGGGGACGTCTCGACCGCGCTGTCCGACGCCAGTACCGGCAACTTTGACCTGAACCTTGACCTGAGCCGTCTCGAGTTCACAGACGTGACCGGCATCAGGGCGTTGGTCCAGGTCGCCGAGACCGCGCCGGCTCGTCGGCGCCTGGTGCTGCACGGCCTGCCACCGCGCATTCGGACTGTAATGGTGATCGGGGGTTGGGCCGACCTGCCGAACCTGGTCATTGACAAGGACTAGCCCCGCCCGAATCCACTACGCAGATCATTTCGGCCCCTGGCCACGCCATCGGCAGCGTGTAGGGAAGTGAACCGCTTGCGCGTTCTATCTGATATACGGATGACGAGATGAGCGAATCGAATACCGCCGTGGCCGCCGACGAAGCAACAGAACCGCTCCCGGGTGAGCGCCGGACCCGCCTGAGCGGAGCCTGGACCGCGATCGTCATCGGCCTTGTCGCGCTCGTGGTCATCCTCGTCTTCATCCTCCAGAACGGGCAGAAAGTAGAGGTCACGTTCCTGGTATTCAGGGGCCAGCTCCCGCTGGCGGTGGCGCTGCTCTTCGCGCTGATCCTGGGTGCGGTCATCGTCTTCGCGTTCGGGGCGGCGCGCATCCTCCAGCTTCGAATGGTGGCCGGGCGCGCGCGGCGCAAGGAAACTAGCCCCGCCACACGGCCCGAGTGACGCCCGCCCCGAAGCCGGGACAGGCGGCTGAGCAGGACCCCAGGCCGAAGCCGGACGACCCGGAGGTCACAGATCCAAAGGGCGACCAGCCGACCAGCCCGCCCGTGGCTGAGGCGGGCCCGGTCGCCGTCCACATCGACTCGGGCAAGGTGGCGGTGGTTGTCGCTCCTCCCGGCCGGGACGGGTTCGACCGCCGGCTCTATCGGGTGCTCAACGACCTGCCTCACAACAAGGTCAGCGACCGCTACGTCAGCGTCCTGTCGGACCTCGGTGAAGGCCTGGGCTGGGTGGCGGGCGGAATCGCGCTGGCAGTGCTTGGCGGCCCCAAAGGCCGGCGCGCCGGCGCGGCCACGGCCCTGGCTTCGGTCGCCGCGACATACGTCGTGCAAGAGCGGGTCAAGCCGATCTTTCGGCGGGTTCGCCCCTTCGTGAATCGCGAAGCGCGAGTGGTGGGCGTGCGCCCCGCGGATCACTCGTTCCCATCTGGTCACACCGCGTCATCGTTCGCCGCCGCGACGGCCCTTGCCTTCTACTACCCCAAGGCCGCGCCTCTCGCGTTCGCGGTAGCGACCGGTGTCGGCATGTCGAGGGTCCACCTCGGCGTGCATTTCCCGAGCGACGCCGCTGTGGGCGGTGTGATCGGGATCGGGATCGGCACGTTCTGTGCCTGGATCTTCAAGCCGCGACACCGGCGGCGCTAGCCGACCTTACCGGCTGAGGATTACCCGGAGCGCACTGAGCTCGGCGGTGATGGTGGCCGGCGTGCGGCCGAGGTTCGCATTGTCGGCGTAGATCCGCACCTTCGGCTTGGTGGTCACCTCCAACCTGCGGAACTTGAACACCTGGCCCAGGCCTTCCTCGCTGTGTTTGGACAGGACGGCGCGAGCCAGCACCCGCTTCACGATGTCCGTGCGAGTTGCGCCCGCGTGGACCGAAAGTTCCAGGTACGGATCTTCGGGCGTCTTGTCACTGACCGGCATTTGCGAGCCGATCGAAGTGGTGTTGATGAGGACAAGCGACATCGCGGTGCCGCTGCCCCTGATGTCGCCACTCAGCTCGTAAGTGAATGGCCTGGCCTCCACGATGTGCTTGAGGTCGTCGGCGAAGGCTCCGAAGGCGCGGTCCTTGGCCGATTCACCGGCCGCGATAGTCTCGCCAAACAGCCCGATCGCGGCGGCCTCCAGGAAAATCTTTCCGTTCAAGCGGCCAAGCGTGATCGGTCGGGGTCGACCAGTCTTGATCACGCGAATGGCCGCGTCGACGGTCGTGGGCAAGTGCAGAGATTTCGCGAAGTTGTTGAAGGTACCCATCGAAAGAATGCCCACCGGATGCTTGGTGTCGACCAACCTGCGGACCACCCAGCCGATCGTTCCATCGCCGCCTGCGACGATGATCGTCGCGTGGGGCGTCACCAGCTTTTCGACGTCCATCTTGGGGTCGAATTCAACGATCAGGCTGTTCGCGAAGGCCTTGCGGAGCTTGGCCTCGATCTGTGGAGTCATCGAGCCCGCCTTGGAGCTCAAGATCAAAAGGCTGGTCGCGCGCTTGCTGCTGTTCGCCGGAGCCTTCATTTCTTCGGCGCCATCGCCGGATCCGACAGCCTGCGCACCGACAGCGCGAGCGCCGTCCAGCCCAACCCCAGCGCAAGTCCAGCAAGCACGTCGCTCGGCCAATGTTCGCCCATGTAGATGCGCCCGATGCACACGGTCAGCACGATCAACGTCGCAATGACCCATAGCACACCGACCGCGGGCCGCGGCAGCCGGCCGACCGCCAGGCAGAGGATGAGCATGATCAGGAACCAGCTGAAAAAGGCTACGTGTCCGCTGGGGTAGCTGCCCATGCTTGTGTGCCGTATCACGTGCACCAGGTCTGCTGATGGACGCGGCCGGTTGATGACCTGCGCCGTTGCCGCGTATATAGGTCCGCTGATCGCCACCACCAACATCAACGGCGCCGCCCTCCAGTTGACAGCCGCGACGAGGAGGATGCCGGCGACAGCAAGCAGCTGCTGACGGATCCCTTCGATCTCGTCGAGGCGCGTGAACAGCGGGACGAGCGGACCCCAGTCGATCGATTGGATGAAGCGCTCGAGTGGAACGTCGAAAGGGAAGTACTGATAGCTCGCGGCGGCGATGGTCAGCGCCACGTACAGCGCCATCCCCGCCAGGCCGGCCAGAAAAAGCGGCCACCGAATTGGGGATCTAGGTTCCGCGGGTATCACCTCTCGACCATAACGGGTGACCCGGCGACGACGTGCGATAGTTGCACGCGTCATGCGGCGGCGCGGCTTCCCAATCCTGTTCGTGTTGGTCACCGCGGCCACCATCGCGCTCTGGCCGGTGGGCGCGGGCGCCCACCACGAGCGTCAGACGCGAGCGCCCGACGGCACAGGGAGCGTCCCGGTCTATCGGACGAGCGGTCCTCACCTGGTGGTATGCAAGGCCGACCTGACCGACTTCACGAATCGCATCGCGGCATTCCCAGCCGAGCTCAAAGACCTCAACTTCCGGCTGTATTCGGAGTGCATCGACAGCGGGTATCGGTACCTTCAGGCCGCCGTGGATCACGTCGGCGCTCCGGGCACCACGATTTTCGTGCTGCCAGGGGTCTACCTGGAAGAACCCAGCCTGGCTCCTGAGTCGGACGCGTGCCGGCACCTCGATGCGCCGGTCAAGGTCGGCTACCAGATCCTCACGTACGAGCAGCAGAGGGGATGTCCGCACGAGCAGAACCTGGTCGGCATCTTCGGAATCCAGGACCTGCAGATCGAAGGCACCGGCGCGGCGCCATCCGATGTCATCTTCGATGCGCAGTTCCAGAAGCTCAACGTGATCCGCGGTGACCGGACCGACGGCATTTATCTGCGCAACTTCACCGCCCAGCGCTCGACGTTCAACGCCGTCTACGTGCTCGAGTCGGACGGGTTCGTCGTCGACAAAGTGGTGGGACGCTGGAACCTCGAGTACGGGTTCCTCTCATTTGCCTCTGACCACGGACTGTTCTCGCGATGTGAGGCCTATGGCAACGGCGACGCGGGCGTCTACCCCGGCGGCACCTCGGATATCAATCACGCGCGCGGGGCAGACGTGCCCCGCTATGCGATCGAGGTCACCGGCTGTCACAGCCACGACAACACACTGGGCTACTCGGGAACAGGCGGCGACTCGAACTGGGTGCACGACAACGAGTTCGACCACAACACCGGCGGCGCCTCGATGGACAGCCTCTTTCCCAACCATCCGGGCCTGCCCCAGAACCATGCGCTCTTCGAGCGCAACCTGATCCACAGCAACAACGCCAACTACTACCCGTACGTCCGCGACGGAACATGCGCGCGATCGTTCCTGCTTCGTGGCATTGAGAAGGGCGTGGTTTGTCCGGCCACCTTCGTACCGGTGGGGACCGGCGTCCTGGTCATCGGGGGCAACTACAACGTCTTCCGCGATAACTGGGTCTACGACAACTGGAAGATCGGTTTCGTGCAGACCTGGGTCCCTGGCGTTCTCCGCGACGACACCCGAATGTCCTCGCAAGGGGAGACCTCGCATTACAACCGCTATCTGGGCAACCATATGGGTACCAGCGCCGGCGGGGACCGCCTGCGCAACGGGATCGACTTTTTCTGGGACGGCGAAGGCACAGGGAACTGCTGGCAGACCTTGGGAACCGACATGGTCCAACCCCTGGCCATGCCCGGCTGCCCGGCCGGCGCTCAGCACCGATTCATCTCCGACCCCAATACCGTCGTCCTGTTTGCGAATTGCTCCGGCTACGACCTCGCGAAGCAGGCGTTTCCCGCAGGTTGTGATTGGTTCGAAACTCCGCCACGACCGGGTTCGGTCGGGCTCTCGGCGAACATCGAAGTCATCGCTCCGGCCATTCAGCTCGTCGCCCTGCTACTTCTAACCCTGCTGCTCGTGCGGCGAAGCGGGCGGCCTGGACCGCTATCCATGGCGGCTCTGTTCCTCGTGGGCCTGGGCTCGGTACTGCTGGTCGCGGCGTCGCTGAACCAGCTCTACTTCCTCGCCGCTCCAGGTGTTGCGGTGCTCGGTTTGGGATGGCTCGCGGCCGTGCGCGTTGTCCCCTCCGAGCGTCTGGCCGTGCTGACGCTGCTGCTTGGCGTCGTCGCGCTGCTCGAGGCCGTGGACAGTGGAATCATCCTCATCCCGTCTCCGATCGGTCCCGTCTGGATCCGGGTCATTCTCGAGGTGGTCTGGGTCGTCTGGGTCGCCGCGGCGCTGATCAGGTCCCCGCGGCGACAGCGCGCAACCGCGTGAAATCGCGCGACGTGGCCCGGATCGAGATGCCGGCGCCGTTGCGCCGGGAAGTGCGCCTGCTTGGCGAGGTACTCGGGCAAGTGCTCGCGGAGTACGGCGGTCCCGAGCTGCTGGAGGACGTCGAGCTCCTTCGCCGCACGGTGATTGCCGCGCGCGAGAGCGACGAGGACGAGCGCCAGGCCGCTCGCCTCGTGGCATCATGGACGCTCGACCGGGCGGAGCAGGTGGCTCGTGCGTTCACTTGCTACTTCCAGCTGATCAACCTGGCTGAGGAACGTCATCGGGCTCGCGCTTTACGCGAGCGCGACCGAGGCACGGAGCTGCTGTCGGAATCGCTTGCGGAAGCGGTGGCCGAGATTCGATCCCGTCAGGGCGAAGACCGGCTCAACGAGCTCCTCGCGGACCTGTTGATCCAGCCGGTTCTTACAGCTCATCCAACCGAGTCGCGCCGGCGCGCTGTGGTGGCGGCCATCGCTCGGGTTGGCGCTCAGCTCGAGGTGCTCGACGACCCGCGTATGTCGGGCCGAGAGGAGCGCGAGGGGAGGAGGCGCCTGCTCGAGGAGATCGACACCCTCTGGCGTACTGCGCAGCTCCGCAGCACCGCGATGCATCCACTCGACGAGGTCCGCTCCGTGATGGCGATCTTCGACGAGACACTGTTTCGAGCTGTGCCCGAGATCTATCGCGACCTCGACTTCGCGCTGGCCCCTGACGACGCCGGGTCGCGCCCTCCTCTTGCCCCGGCGTTCATCCGCATCGGGAGCTGGGTCGGCGGCGATCGCGACGGCAATGCGACGGTCACGGCCGATGTGACCGTCCGGGCGATGGAGATCCACGCCGACCATGTGCTGCGCGGGTTCGAGGCCGCGGTCACTCGCATCGGCCGCGCCCTGACCGCAGACTCGGTGACGACCGCGCCAGACCAGGGGCTGAGGTCGCGTCTCGATGCAGCCCGGCATGCCGACCCCGCTCGCTTCGCTGACATCGAGGCTCGGTCCCAATCCGAGCAGCACCGCCAATACCTTTTATATGTGGCGGAGCGGGTGAGGGCGACCCGCCTGGCGGCCGCGCCGGCTGCGTACCAGTCTCCGAAGGATCTGCTCGACGACCTGCGGGCAGTGCAGCGGTCGCTTTCAGCGGCAGGTGCCAAGCGACTGGCTTTCGGTGAGCTCCAGAGCCTCATCTGGCAGGCGGAGACGTTTGGGTTCCACCTCGCGGAGCTCGAGGTCCGCCAGCACAGCCGCAGTCACGCTCTCGCACTGGCCGAGCTCAGGTCGGGCAAACCGTCGCCCGAGACCGAGGAGGTGCTGGCGACTTTTCGAGCGATCAAGCAGATTCAGGACCGTTTCGGCGCAGACGCCTGCCGGCGGTACATAGTCAGCTTCACCCAGGGCGCCGGCGACATCGCCGCCGTCTTCACCCTCGCGCAGGCAGCCGGTCCCGACCTCGAGGTGGTGCCCTTGTTTGAGACGGTCGAAGACCTGCGGGCCTCGACAGCGGTGCTGGACGGCATGGTCGAGCTCGAGCCGGTGCGCCGGCAGCTGGAGAAGACAGGTCGGTTGGAGGTGATGCTCGGCTACTCCGACTCGACCAAGGAGGTCGGGCCGGTCTCGGCCAGCCTTGCCCTCTACGCGGCCCAGGTCAACCTCGTCCGCTGGGCCGCGGACCGAAAGGTGGGACTGACCTTGTTTCATGGTCGCGGCGGAGCCCTCGGCCGCGGCGGCGGGCCGGCCAACCGAGCCATTCGCGCTCAGGCGCCCGGCTCGATCGCGGGCCATTTCAAGGTCACCGAGCAGGGTGAGGTGGTCTTTGCCCGCTACTCCAATCCCGCCATCGCGCGCCGCCACCTGGAACAGGTCGCATCGGCTGTGCTCATGAGCTCGATTGAGGTTGATGAGGTGGCGCGGAAAGCGCAGGAGCGTTACCAGGCTCTCGGCGGCCAGATCGACGCCCCGGCCCGGGCCGCTTACCGCGGTCTGGTCGAGAGCGCCGGCTTTGAGGAGTGGTTCGGCCGGGTCAGCCCGGTCGACGAGCTCGGCCGCCTCAGGCTGGGCTCGCGGCCGGCTCGGCGCAGCCAATCGGAAAGGCTCGAAGAGCTCCGGGCGATCCCGTGGGTATTCGCCTGGTCACAGATGCGGCTCAACGTTCCCGGCTGGTATGGGCTCGGTAGCGGGATGGCCGCTGCAGACCTGGCGGAGCTGCGCGATGCCTATGCCGAATGGCCGCTCTTCAACGTCCTTATCGACAACGCGGAGATGAGCCTCGCCAAGACCGATCGCCGGATCGCCGAACGTTACCTCGCGCTTGGCGACAGGCCGGACCTGAGTGACCAGGTCCTGGCGGAGTACGACCTGACCATAGACAAACTGCTCGAGGTGACCGGCCACGGGAGGCTGCTCGAAAACCATCGCGTTCTCTCCTGGGCCGTCGAGCTGCGCAACCCATACGTGGACGCGTTGTCG
>Ga0137376_10001952_pt1 | contig 11977 bp, 5 predicted proteins | sample SagtaG_23_FD_104814 | JGI IMG/M metagenome (GOLD analysis project Ga0137376, IMG submission 104814) | Vadose zone soil microbial communities from Sagehorn Ranch, Mendocino, California, USA - Sage2_L_20_16 metaG | ecosystem: Environmental > Terrestrial > Soil > Vadose zone | place: USA...
AGTGCGCTCTCGAAAATCTGTCGCGCCCCAGGCAAGGCTACACTTTTCTTCTGCCGTGCAAGTCTTTCGCCCTCGTGACTCGTGAGATCAGGGCCGCGTCCCTCTCTCCCGCCGCGAATCAGTTTTTCGCTTATTAAACCTTTCGCTCGGCCTGCCAGGTCCCCGTTCGCTCTTGCCACCCCATATGTCTGAACTGCAGAGATAGAAGTTATATTTGCTTGACAAAATACGCTAGGAGCACTATACAGACGTCAAATTTGCTTTGGATTCCTCCCCGGAATGTCCAAACGCGAGTGGAGGGTGGCGTGTCAAGAGCGGTGCGGTTGAGGTCCTTTCACCTGTTGCTATCCATGGCCAGCGCATCGGGGTATTCAAAGTTCAGGTGGGCTTAGCGAGGCCCAACCAGGAGGTAGTTGAATGTCAAGCAAGCGAGTGGTGGTTGCATTGTCTTGTCTCTTCACATTGTTGTGGATCGGTTCGCCCGTGGCTATGGGCCAGTCGTCGTCCGCAGGGACAATTACCGGCACAGTCACTGATAGCAGTGGCGCAGCTGTCCCCGGCGCAGCAGTGACCTTGACAGACGCAGCAACCGGCGGCGCTCGGTCGGCCACTACGAACGACAAAGGGACCTACATATTCCCCTACGTCAATCCAGGCACGTACAGCGTGAAAATTTCCAAGCAGGGCTTCAAAACCACCGCGGTTTCAGACCAGGTGGTTCAAGTCGGCAACCAGTTGACGGTAAACGCCGTCCTCGAAGTTGGAAGCGTTTCCATGGTAGTCGAGGTTACCTCATCGACGGGCGCCGAGTTGCAAACTATGGACGCCACCGTCGGCGCGAGCCTCAGCGGCGAAACGCTTATCAACCTGCCTAACAGCAGCCGCGACGCATCGACCCTGGCCGTCCTTCAGCCTGGCCAGAACATGAATGGCAACGTCGGCGGTGCAGCTACTGACCAGAACACTTTCCAGCTTGATGGGGGCTATGCCACCGATGACATGAGCGGAGACAACAACACTTACATCAAGAGCTTTGGTTCTGACACCGGCGGAGGAGTAGGCGCCTATCACAGTTCTGGCAATAACCAGGCACCGTCTGCTGTTGTTCCCATCCCTGTTAGCAGTGTTGAGGAGTTTAAGGTCTCGACCGCTAACCAGACTGCGGACTTCAGTGGTGGCGCGGGCAGCCAGGTACAAATAGTGACCAAGCGCGGTACGAACGCCCTTCACGGCGGCCTCTACGAATACTACCTCGATACCAACTTTGGCGGCGCCAACACTTGGGACAACAACAGTACGGGGACGAAGCAGCCCAGCGCGCATTTCAACCGGTTTGGGGCCGATGCTGGCGGAAAAATCCCGCACTCAAATTTCCTAGGGGGAAATTGGTATCTTTTCGGCAACTACGAAGGCTACCGTAATCCAACGAGTGCAACCTTCGTCAAAAACTTTCCGACCGCGGCGATGCGTGCGGGCCTGCTCCAACTCAATGGTGAAGTAATCAACTTGAATCCCGTTGCCACGGTCCTTCCGGGAACAAGCACCAGCTATGCCCCCAATGCCGCGACGTGTGTGGCTGCTGCTGGGTGTAACAAAGGGACGATTCCTCAGGGGACCGTCATTACGTGCACAGGAGTAGGGGGATGTGACCCGCGCGGCTTGGGTATTAACCCCGTAATTCAGACTCTTTGGAACACCTATCTGCCTGCGCCTAGTGCCTTAAACTGCAGTCAGGGCGACGGGCTGAACTATTGTGGATACAAGGGTACTATCCTCACGCCGCAGTCCAGCAACTTCGGTGTTGGCCGCATCGACCACGATTTCGCCAAAGGATGGCACTTCAACGGTACCTACCACTACTACAAGCTAAAGAATACGGTTTCTGACCAATGGGATGTTGGTGGATTCTTCCCTGGAGACACCAAGGGCCAGTACGCCGCGATCCGGCAGAAGCCCCAGAATTCCTGGCTCTACACTGCCGGCTTGACCAAGGATATTCGGCCGGGCCTCACAAACGACTTCCACTTTAGCTTTACCCGTAACTGGTGGGCCTATGGAGATCCCAGCGGCGTGCCGAACGTTGCCGGATACCCGGCAGCTCTGGAAATCGGCGGCGAAACCACTGGCGTGTTTGGTCCCTACAATACCAACAACCAGAGCACCCGGACCCGCTACTGGAACGGCCACGACAGCATGTATCGTGATGACGTCACTTGGATAAAAAGCAACCACCTGTTCCAATTCGGTGGCATGTACCTGCGTAACGTCGATACCCACAAGCGGAACGACAACGGCCAAAGCATCAACACTTACGAGCAGTATCTGGTCGGAGAGGGCAATGGCGTGTCCCTTTCCTCACTCGGCATTAACATGTCGGGCTACGTCCCTGCGGGCGTCTCCGCAAATAAGTATGGAAACCTTTACTCAATGGTGTTGGGTATGGTTGATTCGACCCAGGGCCTGTTCAGCCGCGGCTTAAGCACGCCTGCTGGCCTGCCTCTCAATCCCATCAAGTCGTGTGCTATCTCCGGTGTTGCTGCCACGGCTGATTGCACGTCGTCGCCACCGGTGTCGGCCACCAGCATCATACCTACCTACAGTGTCTACTTGAGCGACAGCTGGCGCGTGAAACCGAAGTTCACCTTAAACTACGGAATTGGCTATACGGTCGAGATGCCCCCCTACGAGACCACGGGTGGCTTCCAGACCGTTATGGTGGACCAGAGCGATAATGTCCTGTACGCCCAACAGTACCTGAACAATGTTAAGCAGGCCGCCCTCCAGGGCCAGGCTTATGCTCCAGCCATCGGTTTCACGACCATCCGCAACGTCCAACACCACTCCAAGTATCCCTACGACCCGTTCTACGGCGGAATCAGCCCTCGCATCGGCGTCGCTTGGAACTTCCGCCCCAACACCGTTCTTCGCGCTGGCTTCGCCACCATCTACGGCCGGATCAACGGAGTCAATCCCCTCTTGGTTCCGCTCCTCACACCCGGATTGCTGCAACCGGACACGTGCGGTGGTCCTGGGGCGCCCTCCATCGTTGGGAACAACACAACCTGCGGCGGCACCACTCCTGCCAACATCTTCCGAGTCGGCGTGGACTGCCCAGCCACCGGCCCCTGTGTCGCGCCACTTCCCCCGCCGACTCAGAACCTACCGCAGCCGTGGTTTCCGGGCCTCAACGACGTCGCAACCGGATCGGGTGAAACCTTCGACCCGAATTTCAAACCGAACAAGTCGAATGAATTCACCGTCAACATCCAGCACCAGTTCGGTTCGAAAATCCTGGCCGAAGCTGGCTATATAGGCCGCAAAATCACCAATGAAGTTGAGTATTACAGCCTCACTTCAGTACCCTACATGATGACTCGAGGCGGACAGACCTTCGCCAACGCCTGGAAAAACGTGATGGTCACTACCAACTACGGCACGAACGTTCCGGCAGCCAAGATAGGTGGCAATCCGAACCCGGCATATTTGGCCTATCTCAACTCGTTGCAGGCTCAACCTTTCTTCGAAAGTGCGTTAACGCCAGGGTACTGCGGCGGCGTGGCTGGCACGACCAGCTGCACGGCTGCGTTCGTAGCGAACAGCCTCGGCAACATGGGCGTCTCCGACGCATTCGACGCTTGGGGCGACGTCTCCAACAATGGCGGATTTGTGTTCGGCCGGACCTTTACCAGCGATCCCATCAACAGCCCCTTTGGTGCTAATGGCCAATCGCCGTCTCTCCTCACAACCATCAGCAACGGCTACGGCAACTACAATGCCGGCTTCCTGCAGTTGACTTTCACAAACTGGCATGGCCTGACCATGAAGAGCAACTTCACATGGTCCAAGGCGTTGGGAACCGGAAACGTTGTCCAGGCTAGCAGTTCCTACGCGAACGTCGATCCCTGGAACCTGCGTAACATGTACGGTCCCCAGTACTACGACGAAAAATTCAACCTCAACGTATTCTTTAACTACGCACCTCCGTTCTTCGCCAGCCAAAAGGGAGTGCTCGGCCACGTGCTCGGTGGCTGGAATATCTCACCCCTATTCGTTTACGGCAGCGGCTTCCCAGTTGAAGTCAGCACGCCGAACGCCAACTGCGGGACTATGGGCGAGTGCAACACCGCTTACGTGGGCACCTACGAGAATATGATCGTGGGAAATAACCTGAACTACAGCGCTGTCCGCCATCAGGGCGTGTCGGGCACCAACTGCGGCACAGCCGGGGCTGGTCAAAACGTGTTGAGCAACCCCGACGCGTCCTGCCCAGCTAATGGCGGAATATTCGGCGATCCAGTCCGCGCCCCGATCCTCGGCTTGGATGGACAAATTGGGGGCGGCGGTCCGGTGCGCGGCCTGCCGTTGTGGAACCTGGATATGGGATTGAGCAAGAGAATCAAAGTTACGGAGCGGCTCAGCGGTTCTGTGCACTTTGATTTCGCCAACGTGCTCAATCACATGCAGCCTGCTGATCCTTGCTTCGTCGGCTACGACACAAGCACATGGGGGGTGCTAGGCTGCGGCGGAAACGTTCAGGCCAACAATCCTCGCCGGTTCCAGATCGGACTTACCATCGATTGGTAACGACTACCAGGCCCATCCGCGGCGGGGCGAGCAAACCGCCGCATTTGAAAGGGGAAGGCAAAACGCCTTCCCCTTTTTCATTGTACGCCGCTCATGTTCGGCAGCTAGCGGGTGAAAGTCCCGTCCCAACCTGATGGAGGTGAAGAGTAGCGAAGCGCAAGGGCGTCACCGTGAGGTGGGGTCTGAAGGAAGCGTGGAGCAAAGATACGGGCCGATGGACAAGAACCGGATTTGAGGCCTACGGCGTTGGACGAGCGGGAAATTGATCGCGAAGTCCGTATCCATCAAGGGCGCTGGTGGTAAATCCGGCGGTCGCGTATCGAAAGCAGTCGAGCTTATCGCGGGAGAACTGTTGCACGTCTCGAATTCGAGACTGAGGGTGGAGTAATTCACTCTGATCCTGAAGCAGAAGTCAGCAGCGGGCGTAGTACTCACGGAAGTGAGGAAGGCCCAAACAGTGAGAGCGAGTAGTAGAACGTCAAACTCATGAGTGCACTGCGCCAGCCAATCAGCTTCGGCTGAGCTTTACACGGTTCAGAAGACGGTGAAGCCGAAACGGAAACCTGTCGAGCGGCGAAGCTCTTGTGGAGAACGACGACTCGAACCTCCGGCCCGCAAGGGCTCTACTTGCTGAACCGCCGTATGCGGACCCGCCTGTCCGGTGGTGTGGGAGGGGAGAGCAGGTGACTGCTCCCCCTATCCCGATTGTGTGCCGTGCATGATCGACAGCGCGGAGGTGCAAGTCCTCTTCACAACCAGATGGAGGTGAAGTGATAGCGAAGCGCAGACGTGTTGGTGACGTTGCTCGGTATGCGCTGTAGGTGATGCTCAGGCATCTGCTGAAGCGGAGTGGCTCAGAGTATTCGCCAGCGCATGCGCACGCCGTGATTTGCAGCCGGAGAGGCAAAGGCCCTGCTCGACTCCCAGAGCTGAATCGCCGGTTCAGGCGAGACGTGTCCCTTTGGCTCAGCGGCGCCCAGCGAGTTCCTTGTGAATCTGTTCCAGCTCGGGCAAATCTTTATCTGCTTTGCCCCAGAGCTTTTCAGCAGCTGCAAACGCCTGCCGTGCTTCGGCCGAATGACCGGCGTGTTCTGCGGCGAGGCCGAAGGCAAAGTGCCCTCCCGCGTAATTCGGGTTGTGCAGAATCATCTGCCGGGCTACAGAGTCGGCCAATTCCCAGTCGCCGGCGTTGCGGGCGCTCTCAGCGATCGATTCGAGCTCAAATACCCCAGCGATCCATGCGTCGGGGCCAGGCATCGCCTGAATGGATTTTGCCACTTCCATTGCCAGTGGCTCGCCCTCAGCCGTGTTCTTCTGCTGCAACAGAATGTTGGCGCGCAGCGTCGTGGGGTAGGGAAGTGCGGCGATCGCTCTTGGGGGAAGCCCTTCGGTTTCCCTCTCGGCCAAGGTCATCTCCTCCTTGGCGTCTGCAACCGAACCCATCCCGAGCAGCGCTTGCCCAGCCAGAGTGTGTCCGGCAAGGCGCGCCAGGGGCCACTCGCTCTTTGTCAATTCGCGCGCGGCGAGTAGCGCCTCCGGATACCGTTCGCGGCTGATTAGAAATTCCGGCCAGCACTTGCGGTTGTACTCCAGAAAATCCGTGTAGCCAGGCGAAGAAAATGTCTCGTGAAAGAGAGCCTCGGCGAATTTCATTTGCCCCAGCGACTGGTAACTCATCGCCAGCAAAGTAAGATTGTGAGCATGGTGCCAATCGTAGTGGGCGGGAATCTTCTCCGATCGGTAGTAACTCTCTTCCAGCTCTTTCGTCTTGAGGAACTCGCCGATCGCTTCCTCTGTACGACTGGCTCGCATGAGCGCGTGACCATGCATGTGATGTGCGTGCGGAATCGCGGGACACATCCGCGCATAGAGAGCGCTCTCTTCGAGCGCGTCCTTCGATCGCCCCATGTTTTCATAGGCGTGGGCGCAGTAGTGATGAGCCGCAAGATTCCCCGGTGCCAGCGCAAGCGCGGTTCTGTAAAACGCGAGAGCGTCCACACCACCGGCTTGCCCATGGGTAAAGGGATTGCCTTCATCCGCCAATCCGCGCTGGATCCACAGCCAAGCGTCGTTCGGATTCGCTTTCAGAGCGTCGTTGATCGCCTTGCGGTAGGCGCCGTAGCCATTGGGATTGTCCGTGTCCTCAAGGAATTGGAGTTCGCTTTCCCGGATGGAAAGCCACGCCCGCTCGCGTTCGCTCATTCCTTTTACGAGCGCTTTGGCGCGCTCGCACGTAGCATGCGCCGTCGAAACGTCTCGCAATCCAATGAAGGCATCGGTCAGTCCTAGGTATGCCATGGCCAGGTTTGGGTCCAGCCGCAATGCTTGATGGAACGAACGCGCCGCCTCAATCCAAACGTAAGAATGCAGGTAGGCGAGCCCCTGATCATAGAAGGATTGGGCCTCGGGCGAATGTGTGGACACTTTTTCATGGAGTTCACCAATCCCCGTGCGCAGCGCGACGGGACGCTGCAGAATTTCCAGCGGGACCGGCCCTGTGTTGGAGTGTCCTGCATGCGGCGATTGCTGTGCTTGCGATATAGCACCTGTAAGCAGTCCCAACACGACGAGTGCAATTTTTCGGCACACGAATCGCTTCACCCTTTCACCTCTTTGCGCCGGGAACGCGCGACGGAAAACTAAACTTCCGAGATCTCCACGGACCGAACATAGTATCCGGAATCCAGTCGCCTGGTCCGGACCGATGGATCTTTCGCGGCAAGGCGAATCGAATAAGTCCCGGGCTCTTTGGGCGACCAGGCGTGTGTCCATAAGGTCCATGGATCATTCTTTGATTGGGCAAAGTTGTCCAGGGGGACGTAATCTTCTTCCGGATTGAAACGGATCATCAGCGTCTTGACGGGAGCAGCTCCGCCCCACGCGATTCCCACAACCCGGTATTTGATCTTTTGTTCGACAACCCATTTCTCCACTCGAATGGGCATGGCCGCCGGATCAATCGTGGCCGGCTGAAAATCTCGTGCCAGCATAGGCAGGCCATTCTGGTGGGTTCTCGCTGCGTACTCCTGCATTTGTGAAGTGGCTTTCGCGGTATCGTCGACGAATGTAACTGCGGTCACCCATTTGATACAGGCGCAACCATACCAGCCCGGTACTACGAGGCGGACCGGAGCACCGTGATCTTCTGTCAACGGCTTTTCATTCATTTCCGTGGCCAAAAAAGCTCGCGCCGCTCTGAGCTCTCCGGTAGGGAAGACCCAGCTCGCTCCCGGAACGGACGACATCGATTTTGCGGCGTACTGATCGAATCCGGTGATCAAGACGCGTGACGCGTAGGGCTTCGCGCCGCTGCCCTCCAGAAAATCGGTGAGCGGCACGCCGCCCCAACTGGCGACACTGATCATTCCAAAGTGCACCAGCGGCCCGTTCCCCGCGCACTCCATCAAATGCAAACCCATCGGCTTTGTCGCGATACCGAACTCTTCAATCGTGCGGTTCCGCAGCTTCTCCACGAGCCCGTCGACGCGCACTCGCCACGATTTCGGCTCCGGGAGCAACTTGGAAACTCGGGTACGGATGTAAAACTCATCAGTCGGAATGGCAAGCTCTTGTGGCGAGAGCTTCGATAAGTCCGTGTACAACCTGCCGTCCAGTTCGGTCCCCTGCGCCGCTTCCATTTCGAGCGGCCGCGGGTTCACAAAATCCGCCGTTCCCAGTTGCCGACCGCCCGAAAACGGATCCTTAGAACGATCTTCAGAACGATCTTCGAGCCCGGCAACGTTCGGCATCGGCCAGTGGACCCGCTCAAAGCCAGCCAGCAGCGCACCGCCGCACATCACTGCCTGTTTGCCAAAATCCCGGCGCCTCAACATCGTCCCCATCTCATAACCAACTCGCTTGAAGCCACCTCTCCTGTTGGCTGCGGATCCGTTTTTACCGCTCAAGAACTGTCAGCACTTGATCGGCCTTCACGTTCTTTAGAACCTGATGCGTACCGCTGGGCCAGAATAACTCAAGCTCCTCAACTAGCGTTCGTCGGCCCAGGCCAAAATGAACCCGCACGTCAGAGCTGCTGGCATAGCCAACGCTCGTGCCGACGTCATTGTATTGGACGCCGTCTTCTGTCACCAGACGGATGCGCGTGCCAATACCGTCGCGGTTGCTCTTCGCTCCGATTGTCCGGATGAGCAGCCAGTGGTTGGCGGCTGGGCTGACATTCCGCAGGATTCGCAATGGCCCATCGAGCTCCGTCAGAACCACGTCGACGCGGCCATCGTTGTCCAAGTCTCCAAAGGCCGCGCCGCGGTGCACGCCTCTCCGGGCAAGCGCCACTCCAACCGCGGCGGTGACGTCGGCGAAATTCAGGTTGCCGAGATTCGCAAAGATGATGTTGGTTTGCGGTACGGTGGCACGCAGACTGCCTTCAGCGTCCATCACGTGGCCGCAGGCGGCGAAGAGGTCCTTGTGGCCGTCGTTATTGAAGTCGTAAATTCCGTTGCTCCATCCGGTTTTCGCCCGCGAAGCGCGCGCCACACCGCTCGCGAATGTGATCTCCTCAAAACCCACCTGACCCAGGTTGCGAAACAGCGGCATGGTCTCGTTGAGCAATGCGGTCTCGAAGATGTCTGGGCGGCCGTCATCGTCGATGTCGCGAGCATCTGCGCCCATCCCGGAGATGGCCGCGCCGTTTTCTGTGAAGCCGATGCCATTTTCGATTGCCGCCTCTTTGAACGTGCCATTGCGTTGGTTCAGGAACAAGCTGTTCGGTAGCGTATCGTTTGTAACAAACAAATCCGGCCAGTCGTCTCCGTCGAAGTCGGCCGCGGCGACTGCCATTCCCTTGCCAATGCTTTGGCGAATCCCGGAGACCGGGGACACGTCGGTAAACGTCCCATCGCCGTTGTTATGAAACAGCGAGTTGGGGACGCCCTGGTAAGCGCGCGGATAGCAAAAATCCGGCAAGCCGCGCTTCTCGCAAACCGGCTCGGTCTTTGGATCCCACTGGACGTAATTCACGACGAACAGATCGAGTAATCCGTCGCGATCGTAGTCCAGCCAACTTGCACCAACAGCCCACAATGTTCCATATTGGGGGTCGGGACCTGCCAGGCCGGCTCGTTCCGTGAGGTCGGTAAAGGTTCCGTCACCATTATTGTGATAGAGGGTGTTGCGGTGCACGCCGGCTACGAAGATGTCCTCAAACCCATCGTTATCGTAGTCGCCGATGGCTACGCCGATGTTGAAACCTTGTCCAGCCACGCCCGCCATGTTTGTTACGTCGGTAAAATTGCCATCGCCGTTGTTGCGGAAGAGCCGGTCGGAGTATTGCGGACCATCTTTCAACAAGCCAGGCATGGTCGCGCCATTTACAACATAGATGTCCAGCAGCCCATCATTGTTGTAATCGAAGACCGCCACACCGCCACCCATAGTTTGCGGCAAATACTTACGTGCGGTGCGGCCGGTGCGAGTGACGAATTGCGGTGCCCGACCGTCTTCAAACCGAATCGGAGCCACGGTCGTTGTGACTGCTGCAAACAGGCTCAGTAGCACGGCGGGGACCTGCCGTAGCCCCATCATTTCGCGGCCTCGGCTTTGGCCTTTTGTTGAATAATTTCCTGATAGCGCCGGAGCTCCCCAGCCGCCTTGGCATCCTCGCCCAACCTCTTGTACGCCTGGATGAGCATTTGGTGGGCGGCTTCGAGTTCCGGCGCTCGATCCACGGCTTGCTCCAAGTACTGCACCGCCACCCGATACTCCTGATAGCGATGAAAGTAGAGCGAACCGAGCCAGTAGTACGTGCTGGCGCGGTTCAGATCCAACGCCAACGAGCGCTTGAAATGCTCCAGAGCGCGCTCTGTTCCGTGTTCCGTTTTCATCCAGGCCTGGCCCGCGTAGAACTGGATACCGGCATCAGCCGCGGCCAGTTTGGCAGCCCGCTCCAGAGTCACAATTGCCTCTGGATATCGCCGCTGCGCAAGTTGAATCCTTCCCAACAGTAAGAGAACTCCGGGAGATCGTGGGTTCAGGGTCGCGGCTCGCTGCTGTTGTTCCAGGGCCCGCTCCGGATTGCCGGCCTCTAATTCAATGTCTCCGGCTTCGACGCGGGTTGTCACGGAGTGTGGAAAGTGTTTGACCGCGCCGGCCATAACTTCTGACGCGTCTCCGACAAGGCCCTCTCTGGCGAACAGATGCGCCAGACGGAAGTAGTTTGTTTCCGTACTCGGATCGAGGTCCACAGCGGCTTGGAAAGCGCGAGTGGCCCGGCTTGGGTCATGGGCGTGCTCGTAGCACTGTCCCAAACGTGAGTACCAGAGGCCCTCGCTGCTGGTCTGGCTGCGTGCCAGCGACATTACTAGTTCGAACTCGCGCCCGGTCACTTCGGAGATTCCAGAACCGGCCAGCCAACATGCAGCTTGTGCTTGCACAGCGAGGTTTGTCGGTGCCAGCAATTCGATTTGGCGCTGTGCGTTGGCCGCTCCTTTTGGATCATTTTGGCCCACTGCACAGCGGAGCAGGTAGGCCCAGGCGCCCGGCTCGGCGGGCGAAATCGCTAGATACTTTTGAAATAGGGCGTCTGCGGATGCAAAATCACCTTCCTCGACCGTCACCCGGGCAAGCTGGAATAAAGCTTCCTTGTTGTTGGGATCGTGCTCAAGCACCTGGCGCAGCTGGTGTTTCGCTGCCTCACGCTCCGTCTGTTCATTCTGGGCGGTGCGATGAGGTTGAGGCCGGGAGTCCGAATCGGTAGCAGCGAATAAAGCCCCGGCGAGCGCCAATGCTGTTTGGAGCTTCATTGAAGCCCTCCGCCATGTCCCCTAAATTGTTTAGTGTACTGATGGAGTGCACTGCCGTCCAGGCGCTGGTGCTGCTCATTCGGTTTTGATTCTGCTGACTGCCAGGCCTGACGTTGCCTCAGAAAAGGCATTTTCCCGCCGCTCGTCTGGGATCGCCACGGAGTGACCTTTGAACATTGGCCGGTGATGAAAAGTAGCTCCTCTATTCCTTATGACAGAAATATCGGATGAAGCTTATCTAAAGTTTAGCTCTGGTCTGTCTAACTTTACTTGCCCTCCCCCAGTATTTGGGCGCTCTCGCGGAGTATTCATGCGACCACTAGTTTCGATGCGGCTGTCGCGGTCCCTGGCGAAATTTATTCGAGGGCGATGAACTCTGTTCCGCACAGAAACTGACGTAGTGTTGAGGCCTTCTCGGAAACCTGACAGACGGAGTGGTTTCTCTCGGCAAGAGCGACTCGGCATTTCCGAACTCGGGAGCACCGCAGACAATTTCTCCCACACTGATCGGGGAAGAGGATCGAGGATGGCGAGAAGAGAAACGAGCTCTGCTGGTTAGGGCGAGAAGGCCGGCAGCAGCGCCACTCCACGCCCCTGCGCCAGTCGCGCGAGAATCTCGATCAAACGTTTTCGCG
>Ga0137376_10001955_pt1 | contig 11977 bp, 11 predicted proteins | sample SagtaG_23_FD_104814 | JGI IMG/M metagenome (GOLD analysis project Ga0137376, IMG submission 104814) | Vadose zone soil microbial communities from Sagehorn Ranch, Mendocino, California, USA - Sage2_L_20_16 metaG | ecosystem: Environmental > Terrestrial > Soil > Vadose zone | place: USA...
CGTGGGTTACCACGATCTTGAGGGGCGGCCCGGCTTCAAGATGGCGATCCAGGAAGTGGCGGGTCGGTGGTACCTCTACCTCGGCCACCTCTGGCATCGCGGCTGGTCGATCCTCGACGTCACCGATCCGAGCGCTCCGCAGCTGCTGCGATTCGTTCCGGGGCCGTCGAACACCTGGACGATCCAGATCCAGGTCGCGGGTGGGCTCATGATCACGGCGCTCGAAAAGATCGACACGGGCTGGGGAGAGGACCCGACGGCGGGATTCGAAGAAGGGTTCCTCGTCTGGGACGTCTCCTCGCCGGCCGATCCGGTGCGACTTGGTCGGTATTCGACTGGCGGCAACGGAACGCATCGCAACTTCTACGACGGCGGTCGCTACGTCCACTGCTCCTCCGTGCCCGCGGGGTACGACGGTCACATCTACGAGATCGTCGACCTCGCCGACCGCAGCACCCCACGAGTCGTCGGGCGATGGTGGGTCTCCGGCCAGTGGCAGGCGGGCGGAGAGGCCGGCGTGCCGCCGGGCACAAGCCTCCACGCGGCGTACGTGACCGGGCACCGAGCGTATCTGGCCTACGGAGCGGCCGGCCTGATCATCCTCGATGTTGCCGATCCAACTGCGCCGGCCCTCGTGAGCCGGCTCGACCTCGCGCCTCCATTCAATCCGATCATCGCCGCACATACGGCGGTGCCGCTCCACGGGCGCGGCCTCGTCGCCGTGAACTCCGAGGCGATCGAGGAGGACTGCGACGAGCCGCTTGGCCTGGCCGGCCTAGTCGACGTCGCCAACGAGCGGGCACCGCGGCTCGTCTCCCTGTTTTCGCTTCCAACACCGCCACCAGGCGCGCCCTACCGGAATTTCTGCGAGCGGGGTGGCCGCTTCGGCCCGCACAACCTCCATCAGCCGCAGCGCAATCCCGCGCACCTCGATCGGGAAGACCTCGTACTGCTTACGTGGTTCAACGCTGGACTCCGGATCTACGACATCTCCGACCCAAGACTTCCTCGCGAGGTCGGTGAGTTCGTGCCACCCGATCCGCTCGAACGGCGGGGCGTGCTTCCGGCCGGCCGGCTCGTGGCGCAATCGGAAGACGTCCTGGCGGACGCCCGCGGATTCGTCTACGTCACCGACAAGAACCACGGGCTCCACCTGCTTCGACTCACGAACTAGGGTCGGACCGCAAAGGCCCACTGACCCGCGCTGACGAACTCCCTTACGACGCTGTCGTCGTCCCGCCATTGGGATGAAGGACCTGGCCCGTGTAGAACGCGGCGTCGTCGGACGCAAGGAAAGCGACGGTCGCGGCGATTTCCCTCGCCGTCGCGATACGCCGCAGAGGAATCCCGTCCGCGTACCGCGACTTCATCTCACGGAGCGAGATACCCGCGGCGCCGGCATCGACTTCGAGCTGAGGCGTGTCGATGATGCCGGGCGCGATCGCGTTCACGCGGATCGCCGGAGCGAGCTCCCGCGCCAGCGCCCGTGTGAGGCCGACGAGTCCGGCCTTGCTGGCCGCGTACGCGGACGCCTCCGGCCAACCCGTGATCCCCCATTCACTCGACACGAACACGATCGCGCCGCGGGTCGTGCGCAGGTGCGAGACCGCCGCCCGGGCGAGGTAAAACGAGCCCGAGAGGTTCGTGTCGACCACGCGCCACCAGTCGTCGAGTGGATACCGGTCGACGGGCGCCATCGTCATCGCCGCATGGTTCGCAACGAGCAGGTCGAGCCGACCATAACGCTCGATGACCCGGGCGATGAGCGATCGAACCTGTTCCGGATCCGCGAGATCGGCCGCGAACGCCCCACCGCGATGGGTCGCGGCGGCGATTTCCCAATCAGCCGCTCCCAGCCCGGCCACGAGCGCTCGGCCGAGACCGCCTGCCGAGCCAGTCACTACCGCCACCCGAGCGCTGGTCATTGGATGACGACGCCACCGTTCGGCGAATAGACAGCACCGGTCGTCCACGGAGCCTCGGCGATGTGGACGATCGCGGCTGCGATCTCCTCAGGACGACCGATCCTGCGGAGCGGGATGGCCGCGGTGTAAGCGGGACCTCGCTCGCTGTCCGGCAGGAGCGGGGTATCGACCGGCCCCGGAGCCACCACGTTGACCCGGATCTCTGGTGCGAGCTCGCGTGCGAGCGACCGGCCCAGCCCGATGAGCGCCGCTTTGGCCGCGACGTACGGACTCGCTCGGTCGGATCCCACGAGCGCGAGCTCCGACGCAACGAAGACGATCGAGCCCTCCCCGCGGCGCCGCATCCCGGGGGCGACCACGCGCGTGAGGTGGAAGGCGCCGCCGAGGTTGATCCGGAGCGTCCGCCGCCACTGCTCGTCTGTCACATCCTCCAAGGCGACCTGCTGATAGATGCCGGCGTTCGATACGGCGATCGCAATGGGCCCGAGCTCGGCTTCGACGCGCGCCACGAGCTCTTCCACCGCGGCAGGGTCCGACACATCGGCGCGATACGCGCGCCCGCCGACCGCGGCCGCGACGGACTCGCCTCCGGCTCGATTCGTGAGGTAGTTGATGGCCACCCGGTAGCCCAGAGCGGCGAGCCGCTCGGCAGTTGCACGCCCGATGCCCCCGCTCGCGCCCGTGACCAGCGCGACGGAGTCCGGGGTGGCGGTCACCGAGGGCTCTGCGTCGGAAGCGGCGGCGGCTCGTGAACGACCGGCGGCAGATCGAGTCTCTCGACATGGCGGGCGACTTCGTCGCAAGTCGCTATCCATAGGCCCTCGATGGCCTTCGCCCGCTCGAGGAGCCGCTCTAGCGCGGCGGCTCGTGATGCCCGACCGGATAAGAAGGGATGCATCGTGAGGACGAAGAGACCGCCTTCCTCGGTGAGCGCTTCGAGCTCGGCGGTCCAGCGCTCAAGCACTTCGGATGGACGTGCGATGACCCCAGAGCCGGTGATGTCCGGCAGGTAGTTGTAAGCCTCCCAGTCATCCAGCGCCCAGTGGGCGGTCAGCTCGACGATCGTCGGGTCACCAGGATTGGGGCCCACAGCGAGTCGATAAGGGTGATCAGCGTCCATCAATCCGCTGTCGTAGCGGAAGCCATGACGGGCAAGTAGCTGCGGCAATCGGTACGAGGCTTGCCACATCGGTGCGCGATAGCCGGTGGGACGCACTCCCAGCACCCGATCGAGCGCCTCGAGCCCGCGAAGAAGGCGCGCCTCCTCCGTCGCGGCGTCGGCGGCCCGCGAGCCCTCGTGAAGGTAGCCGTGGTGGCCGATCTCATGACCCGCGTCTCGAATCGAGCGCGCCGCCTCCGGCCAGCGTTCGGCGCTATAGCCGGGGACGAAGAAGGTCGCCCGAATACCCTGCCGGTCCAGGAGTCGGAGGAGCCGCGGGACGGCAACACGGGGTCCGTACGCCTGATGGCTCATGACATCGAGCCACTCGGCTGCCTGCGGACGATCGAAAAGGATCGCGCTCTCGGCATCGACATCGAAGGTGAAGCAGGCGGCTGCTCGGATACCTTCGGGCCAACGAAAGCCCGGCGGCAGCGGATCGCGCCACGGCGGTGGCGCTACTGACCGACCCGTCGCAGCGCCACCAGCGAGAGCATCTCGTAGGCGAGATTCGAGGCAAGGAACGCGGTTTGGCCCGCCGGGTCGTACGCCGGGATAACCTCAACGACGTCGAAGCCGACAAAGTCCAAGCCCCGGAGCCGACGGACGATAGCTAGCGCGTCGTGCGCGGAGAGGCCGCCTGGCTCCGGCGTACCGGTGCCTGGTGCGAACGCGGGATCGACCACATCGATATCGAAGCTGATGAACGCGAGCCGATCGCCGACGCGCGCCCGGATCGACGCGGCGACCGAATCTGGCCCGCGGGCGAGGACCTCCTCGGTCGTGAGGTACTCGAGGCCGAGCTCGGTCCGGAGGCCGGTCCAATCGCCAGCCTCGTAGACCGACCCGCGCAGCCCGACCTCGATCGAGTGGCCGACATCGACGAGGCCCTCCTCGATCGCGCGCCGCATCCACGTGCCGTGGTTGTACTTCTCGCCAAAGTAGCTATCCCAGGCGTCCGTATGCGAATCGAAGTCGATGACCGCGACCGGCCCGCGAGTGCGGGTGGCCCGCAGGTGCGGCAGCGTACAAGCGTGGTCACCGCCGATCAGCAGCGGGATGATGCCGGCCTTCACGATGGGCGCAACGAGGGCCTCGATCGCCGCGTAGCTCCGGTCGATGTAGCCAGGGACGATCGAAACGTCGCCGTAATCGACGCAGGACAAAACGTCGAAAGGCTTCACCTCAAGGTTGGCGTTGTAGGGACGCAGCATCACGCTGGCGGCTCGCACGGCGTTCGGTCCGAATCGGCCGCCGACGCGATAGGTGACACCGGTATCGAACGGCACACCGACGATGGCGACGTCGACATCCTCGAGGGTCCGGACCCACGGCAGGCGCGCGAACGTCGATGGACCGGTGAACCGCGGCGACGCGAGTGAGTCCTCTGGGTAATAGCGAGGAATGACGCACCTCGTTGGAGACGATCGCCGCGATGGTAGTGGGAGGCTCCGTGCTGCGCCCCGGAGGCGCGACATGGAAAAGAATGAAGCGATGACGACGTCCACACCGGCGTCGCGCCCCGGACTGCTCGCCCCGCTCGCCGCAGCGGTCCGCAGCGGCGCGCTGCCGGCTCGCCGACTCGTGGAGGAGTCGCTCCGGCGGATTGAAGCCGCTCGCGACCTGAACGCGGTCATCGCGGTCCGACCCGCCGGCGCGCTCGGCGACGCCGATCATCTGGACGCCGCCGTTCGCCGAGGCGCCGACCCAGGGCCACTCGCGGGCTTGCCGCTGCTCGTAAAGGACATCGAGGATGCGGCGGGTCTCCCCACGACCTTCGGTTCGCTCCTCCGGGCTGGTCAGGCACCGGTGCGCTGCGACGGCGTCGCCGCCCGGCGCCTTCGCAACGCGGGGGCGATCCTGGTGGGCAAGACGAATGTCCCGGAGTTCGCGTTCGAGGGCTTCACGGCCAACCGACTCTTCGGGGCGACCGGGAATCCATGGGTGCGGGGATTCTCGCCAGGCGGATCGTCGGGCGGTTCGGCGGCGGCACTCGCCGCAGGCTTGGCGCCGCTCGCGACCGCCACCGACGTTGGTGGATCCGTCCGGATCCCGGCGGCGCTGTGCGGACTCGTCGGCCTGAAGCCAACGTCCGGCCTCATCGGCCGCGACCCGGGGCTCGCGAGCCCCGATCTGAACGGCCATGGGCCACTGGCGGCGACGGTCGCCGACGCTCGGCTGCTGCTCGGGATCCTGGTCGGGCCTGTGAACGGCGACCCCGCGGCGCTGCCGACCTGGCGCCCGGACCGGCGTCCTCCTCCGGAACGCATCCTCTCCGCGCCCAGGTTCTTCGCGGGGCCTCCCCTGCCGACGCCGGTCGAGACCGCGTTCCGCGCTGCGGTTGACCGGCTCAGAGTGGTCCTCGAGGCGAGACTGGAGCACGTCGACTTGGAGCGGATCTTCCCCGGGGGTTATGAGGACGCCGACTGGTTTCGCATCGTCGGAGTGGAGCAGGCCCACGCGCTAGGACGGGACGTTATCGATCGCGACGCCGAGCGCCTGGACCCGGTGTTCCTTGGCTACATGCGGGCCGCGTTCGAGGTGACGCTCGAGGATCACGCGGGCGCGCGGCGGCGCCGGTATCGCTACACGCGCGAGCTCGATGAGCTTCTCGGTACTGACGCCGTGTTGGCCACGCCGACGTTGACGGTCGAAGGATGGTCCGCCGAGGGCGTTCTTGCGGGCCACCAGGCCGCGGGTTTGCCGGGCTGGGTGTTCAACACCGAGCCTCCGAACCTGACCGGCCATCCAGCGATCTCCCTCCCCGCGGGACATCTCCCGAACGGGCTTCCATTCGGTCTCCAGATCGTCGGGCCACGGTTCGGGGACTGGATGCTTCTCGACCTCGCGGAGGCCTGGGAGGCGGTGGCGCGATGGCCGCTCGTCGCCAACGGATGGCACCCCTTCGGTGTGGCAGACGTTGCCGGGTAAGCCGGCCGAGTCAGCTGACGACGGCTATGTATTCTCTGGTCGCGGATGTAGCAGAGAGCGAGGCTGATCAGGTGGACGACCAGCGGCCCATCGGGAACCAGCGATCTCTCAGCTATCCATTCGCCGGTATCCCTTCATTCCTGCGCGCACGGATACAAGCCGATCTCTCCGGACTTGACTCCGACATCGCCGTCCTCGGTGTTCCGTCCGACGAGGGGTCACCGTACCTGCCCGGCTCCAGGTTGGGCCCGCGTCGGATCCGCGAACACTCGCTGCGGTTCGACGTCAATGGCTATTACGACGGACGCGCCGATCGAACCTTTCTTGAGCACGAGCTGACGAACGGCCTGATCGCGGACGCGGGCGACGTGAACATCCTTCCCACAAACCCCGAGGCCACCTGGGAAAACGTCACGACCGCGCTACGGTCGATCCTCTCGGCTGGTGCGCTGCCGGTCGTCATCGGCGGTGATCACGCGATCAGCGCTCCCGTGGTCCGGGCCTGGGACCGACCGATCCACGTCGTCCACTTCGACGCCCACATCGACTACACGCCGTTCCGGCACGGGTTCATGTACACGAACGTCCAGCCGATGCGGCACATCCGGAAGATGCCGCACGTCCAGACGCTGACCCAGGTCGGAATCCGTAGCCTCCGCAACCGCCGCTCGGATGTGCATGACTCGATCAGCGACGGCAACCGTGTGATCGCGATGGAGGAGTTCCGCGATCGCGGGCCGCGCGCCATCGCGGCAGCCCTGCCGGCCAACGCAGCCGTCTACGTGAGCATCGATATCGACGTCCTCGACATGGCCCTCGTGCCTGGATGCGTGTCCGGTGAGCCGAACGGACTGGCGTACGACGAGCTTCGGGAGACGCTGATCGCTCTGAGCGAGCACAGCGATGTCGTCGGCTTCGATCTCGTCGAGGTGAACCCGCTGCTGGATGTCGGAACGGGCATCACGTCGTACCTCGCGGCCCACACCATCGTCGAGTTCCTTGGCCACATCTGCGCCCAGCCTCGCTGGACCTCACGCCGAGAGGAGCGTGCCGAGCTGCGTCGCCGTCGCGTCTCGGCCTAGGATCGGGAAATGCCGCTGCGACACTCGGTGCTGTGGATGCTCCGGGACACGACCACCCCCGAACAGCAGGTCGAGATGCTCAAGGGCTTGTCCTACCTCTGTATGGAGTGCCGGGATGTCCGGGCTGGCGATTACGGGTCCGACCTTTTCGGCGGGACCAAGCCGCTGCGAGAAGTGCGACCCTGGGACCGGACTCCTCGCTGGCGGTCGCCGAAAGCGCCGCCCGCCAATTTCGACGTGGCGCTCCACCTCGATTTCGACGACTGGGCTGGGCACGACGCCTACGGCGTCGATCCAATTCACAACGCCGCCTCGGACTTCAACGGACTCGTGTCGACGGACGAGCTCACCGCCCGCGTCGACTGGGAGTACGACGGACCGCCGCTGACGCGTCGCGGCCACGTCCGGCACGTCGCGATGTTCGTCTGGGCCGATGATGCGACCGCCGTGGCGAAGCAGCGGGCCCTCGACGCCGCCCGCGGCCTCGAGAAAGCGCACCAGGTAGTGAGGGTTACGACGGGTACGAACGTGGGCCGCCTCACGACCGACTTCGACTGGATCCTCGACGTCGAGCTGCCGGACACCGCGGCGGCCCGCGGTCTGCTCGACAGCGAGCTCTATGGAGAGGCGATGCGGGCGGTCGCGGCTGCGACGAAGTACGACTGGACGGCCCGGCTCTCGCACGTCATGCGAGGCGGCTGTGGCACAGTCGCCGCTCGCTGAGCCGACGGCCGCGCCGGTCGACCGCGTCGGCATCGTCGGACTCGGCGTGATGGGCGGTGCGATCGCGCGGAATCTTCTTCGCGCCGGCGTCGCCGTGATCGGCCACGACATCGACCAAGCGCGCACCGACGCGTTCGCGGCAGCGGGCGGACGCCGCGCAGCCTCCGCGCGTGAGGTCGCCGAGCGCGTCGAGATCGTCTTGCTGCTCCTGCCGTCATCGGCCGCGCTTGACGCGGTGACCGAGGGCCCGGACGGCCTAGCGCGGGGCGTCCGTAGGGGCACGACGGTCATCGAGATGAGCACCCTCCGACTCCACGACAAAGAGGCATTGCGTGGCCGCCTCGAGCCGCAGGGAGCGGACGTTCTCGACTGCCCGATCAGCGGTACCGGCGTCCAGGCCGAGCGCGGCGACATCATCGTTTACGCGAGCGGCTCCGAGGGCGCGATCGAACGTTGTCGACGCGTCCTCGATCTGGTCAGCCGGGAGGTCATCAACGTGGGCCCATTCGGGACTGGGTCGCGTATCAAGTACATCGCCAACCATCTGGTTGCCATCCACATCGCCGCAGCCGGCGAAGCGCTCGCGCTGGCGAGGAATGCCGGCATCGACCCCGCATTCGCGATCCGCGTCCTTTCCGCCGGAGCGGGCACGTCCCGAATGCTGGAGATCCGCGGCCCGATGATGGCCGCCCGCAAGTACTCGCCACCCTCAATGACCATCCGGCTCTTCCAGAAGGACCTGCGGATCATCACGGAGTTCGCGAAGTCCTGCGGGGTCCCCGTGCCAATCCTCGCGACCGCGTCGCAGCTCTTCGCCGCGGCTCTCGACGAGGAGTTTGGCGAGCTCGATACCGCCTCAGTTCACGAGGCGAGCCTTCGGGCCGCGACCAGCCCTGGTCCGCCTGCGGCCACATAGGGCCCCCGCGTCAGCCCTTGACGCCGCTGGACGCGATCGCCCGTACGAAGTACTTCTGGAAAACAAAGTAGAGAACGGCCAGCGGGATCGAGGCAAGCGTCGCGATCGCCATGATCTCGGGGAAGTTCGTGAGCTCGGCCTGTTGAAACGTTCGCACGCCGAGCGGCACGGTCCGGAGGGCCTCCGTCGATATTGCGAGATACGGCCACGTGAACTCGTCCCAGGTCTCGCGGAACGCGAATACGGCGACTGTCAGGATCGCGGGCAACGACAGCGGCAGAGCGATCTGGATGAACGTCCGCAGATGGCCTGCACCGTCCATGCGAGCGGCCTCGAGCAGCTCGTCCGGCAATGACCGGAACCACTGACGCATCAGGAACACGCCGAAGGCGTCGGCGACCACCGGAAAGATCAGCCCCTGGTACGAATCGAGCCAGCCCAAGTCCTTGGTCGTCAGGTAGAGAGGAACCATGATGACCTCGAGCGGCAGCATCAGGGTGACCAGGATGAGCACGAACAAGATGCTGCGACCCGTAAACCGATATTTGGCGAGTCCGTACCCGGCGAGGCTGGTCAGTAGGACGTTCAGAACGGTCACCGACGCCGTGACGATCACGCTGTTGACCGTGTACCTCGTGAAGTCGGACTGTGTCAATGGATTCGACCAGGCGTGAAGGTAATTCTCGAACTGAGGATCGGTTGGGATCCACTGGACCGGAAGACTGAATACCGCCCCGATCTTCTTGAATGATGTCGAGATCATCCAGAACACCGGCAACAGGAGGAAAAACGCGGCGACCGTCAGCGCGCTATACAGGAACAGCGGCCGAGCCGGGTCGCGGCGCAGGGCGATCATCTTCGTGAGTCAGTCCTCGCTTCTGAATAGTCGGAGGTTGGCCAACGTGATGATGATCATCGCGGCGAGCAGGACCATAGCAGCGGCACTTGCGTAGCCGACCCTGAAGTATTGAAAAGCCGACCTGAAGATGAAAAGAGGGAGCGTCGTCGTTGCGTTGTCCGGGCCTCCGCCCGTCAAGACGTAAGCCAGGGTGAAGCTCTTCGCGGTGAAGATCGTTGCGATGATGACGACAACGAGCATCGTCGGCCGCAGCAGAGGGAGCGTGATCCAGCGGAACCGCTGCAGGATCGTCGCACCGTCGATCTTCGCAGCCTCGTAGAGGGACTCCGGGATCGATTGAATACCAGCCAGATAGACGATCGAGAACAACGGCACGAGCCGCCAATCGGTGGCGAGGATAAAGCCCGGGATGACGGCCGACTTATCGCGCAGCCAGTCGATCGGTGGGAATCCGAAGATCCCGAATCCCAGATTTACGAGGCCGTAGGGATGAAGGAGGAACTGCCACAGGATCGGCACGACGATGATCGGGACGATCGCCGGAAAGAATGTGAGGACCCGATACAGCCGCACACCTGGGATGCGCTCGTTCAATAAGAGGGCCAGTGCCAGCGATGCCACGACGACGGGAATGACCGAACCAACGACGTAGTAGGCGGTCACCCCGACGGAGTTGATGAACTGCGGATCGCGTGTCAGCTGGATGTAGTTGTCGAGCCCGATGAAGTCGCGCTTCGAATTGAACGGGTTGGCGTTGGTGAAGCTCAACAAGATCTCGCGGATGATGGGCTGAAATTTGAACGCGATGAAGAAGAGGAGGATCGGGACCACCATGAAGAATCCCCAGTAGCTCTGATTCGGGCCGCGCCGTCTCCCGATGACGCGCCCGATGGCTCGCGACGATCTCCGCCCGGCGCGAGCCGGATGAAGAACCGAATTCACTACCGGTCCGTTGTGGTCATGATCATCCCGCCAGCATGCGATGCTGAAGCAGGGCCACAGCGTCTGCCTTCGTCGACGCAGCAATCAATGCGGCCGCTTTGCGCTGTGCGGGATGGTCCAAGAAGGCCTTCAGCCCTTCGGGGTCGTCGAAATGTGATTCGACGATCCAGTCGTAGTTCGGTGGATACCACAAGAGATCATCCGCGACGCCAAGCCAGCGGACCGTCGGGCAGGCCGCCGGCAGGGCCTTCAGGGTTTTTCTGACCGCGGCCTTCGCCGCATCGTCAACGCCGTCGCGCCAGCGGTACATCGCCATGTGGCGAACCCGACCGCGGGTCGACGGCGGACCATCGTATGTCCAGTCCACGCGCGCCACCCGATCGGTCTTCGTGATCGTCTTGATGTACTCACCGACGCGGTGATGGGTGTCGTTTTTGTTGTACGCCTCCCATGCCTCACGATCGCGATGGTCGTGGATGAGGCCGAAGTCGTAGTTGGCCGGATCCCCCACGCCGAGATCCTCGCCGAAGTCGAGCGCGAGAACTCCACTGCCGTAATAGCAGTAGGCCATTCCCTCTTTGGCTCGCAGGACCTGCTCCGCGGTGACGCCGTCGCCTCGAACGAAGAGGACCGCATGACGAATCAGATGAAGCCTCCTAACCCCAGGGTCCCACGCGCGTAAGCCCCCGGCCGAGATGAAAATCGGCGAGGCCCCGTCCTGTCAAGTGCTCGCAGGTTCGGGGCCTCGCCTCTTGTTACGACTACTTGCCGATCGCGGTGTTGTACTCCTTGATCGATTGATCGAGGCTGGCCTTGGGATCCTGGTTCTGGAGGATAACCCGGTCGATCGCGTTCTTCCACGCGTCTTGGAGCTGGCTGTAGTGGGTCGTAGCGACCAGCGCCCGGGCGTTCGTCATGTCAGAGATGAACACCGGTAGGCCGTTGAAGTCCTTCGCCGCCGGCAGCTCGTACCAGCCTTTGAGCGGCTGCAACAGGCCTGTGTTCTTGAACCAGCGGTTCGGATCGCTGTACATGTAATTCAAGAAGTTCCAGGCCGCGGCCTTCTGTGCGTCGGTCGCGTTGGTGTTCACCACGGCGGGATAGCCATAGAGGAAGTTCGGGCCGGGGCCCGCTTTTGGCATAGGTGCGACGGTGATGTTGCCCTTCATCGCAGCATTGAGAGACTCGATGAAAGCGACTGCGTTGGGGCCGCCGTAGGACATCACGTCCTGCTCATTCGCGAAGTCGTTGTACGGCGAGTTGCCGACATTCGTCGTCACCTTCGGGTCGACGATGTTCGCCTTCCAGGTCTTGAGAACCTGAACACCCTTGTCCGAGTTCCAGATGGGATTGCCGGCGGCGTCGAAGAACTCACCCTGGACCTGCCACATCAAGTCGGTGGTCATGTTGATGTACCACTGGATCGCGGGGGTGCGGAAC
>Ga0137376_10001960_pt1 | contig 11968 bp, 9 predicted proteins | sample SagtaG_23_FD_104814 | JGI IMG/M metagenome (GOLD analysis project Ga0137376, IMG submission 104814) | Vadose zone soil microbial communities from Sagehorn Ranch, Mendocino, California, USA - Sage2_L_20_16 metaG | ecosystem: Environmental > Terrestrial > Soil > Vadose zone | place: USA...
CGTGCCGTTCTCGATCGCGATCGCCGGGATCGTCTTCCGCGGCGCGGCCTTCGCGTTCCGTTCGTGGGGCGATCGGGGGTCGGCGTGGCAACGGACGTGGACGCGGGTGTTCGGTGTGGCCTCGATCGTGACGCCGCTCGCGCTCGGCGCCGCCGCGGGGGCGGTCGCCTCCGGCAGGATCCGCGTCGCGGGATCGACGGTCGTCGCGCCCTTGTGGGGTTCATGGACGGGCCCGCTGTCGATCGTAACGGGGATGCTGGCACTCGCGTCGTGCGCCTTCCTCGCGGCGACCTACCTGACGGTCGAAGCGACGCAGCGAGACGATCGCGTGATGGAGGAGCTCTACCGCGGCCGGGCGCTCGTTTCCGGTGCCGTGTCGGGTGTCGTGGCCATGCTGGGACTCCTCGTCATCCGCAACGTCTCACCGCAGCTCTGGCACGGGATGGTCACACGAGCCTGGCCCTTCGCCGTGCTGTCGGCCGTCGGCGGCATCGCGTCCCTGTGGACGGTCGCGCGACGGCGCTACCGTGTCGCACGGGTCGCGGCGGCGGTCGCCGTTGCATCCGTGGTCACGGGGTGGGGCGTCGCGCAGTGGCCTTACCTGATCGTCCCCGACATGACGGTTGCGGACGCGGCTGCCCCGGCGAACGCCCTCCGGCCGATCGCGTTCGGTTTCGCGATCGGCACCGTGCTCGTGGCTCCGTCCCTGTTCCTGTTGTTCCGGGTCTTCAAGGGGAGCGGCGCGCCTTCGTATCATTGAAGCGGCGGAACACATCCGGGGCGAGTGCCCGGATGCTGTGGTTCATGTTTCAGGCCCCGCACCGCGGAAAAGTGGTAGTCCTCGGGCAAGCGACGAACCTTCTGACGGTTCGTCCGAGTGATCGGGGCAGGGAGTGGTCGCGGCAGGACGAGCTCTGGTGCGCAGGAGCAAAGGAGCTGTGCTTCCTGGGCGCAGGAAGCGGAAAGGCCTTGCCACCGCCGGCCTCGCCGCTTCGCTGTCGATCTTCACCGCTGTCACGACCGTCGCGCCGGCCGTGGCGTCGACCGTCTTCGCGGACGGCTTCGAAAGCGGAGACCTTTCCGGCTGGACGGCGAACGTGGGCCTCATCGCCCAACAGCACGACGTCTTCGCCGGCGCGTGGGCCGCACGCGCGCAAGGCGATGCCAGTCCGGCGTACGCGTACGAGCAGCTTCCCTCCCCGAGTCTCTCGCTGACGGCCGAGACCTGGTTCAACGTGATCGGCCGCTCAACACGCGTCGGCCTCCTGCGGCTCGAGACGGCGACCGGCTCCAACCTGGTGACGCTGTCACTCAACATGGCGGGAGAGTTGGCGGAACGGAACGACGTGGCAGGCGTGACGACCACAACCTCCGTTGCACCAGCGAACGGCGTTTGGCATCACCTCGTGCTACAGACGCTGATCGACGGAACGGCGAGCCACGTCGATGTCGTCCTTGATGACGCGACGATCCCGCAGATCAGCAACACGGAGTCGCTCGGAACGGCCCCTCTCGGTCGCCTTCGGCTCGGCGACGGCACCACCAGCCATGTTTTCGACGTGGCGTTCGATGAGGTACTGGCTCGTGTTCCGGACGACGTCGATCCTCCGACGCAGCCCCAGGCACTCACGGCGGGGTCGGTCTCGGCATCCGCGGTAGCCCTGACGTGGAGCCCGTCGCAGGACGATACCGCTGTAGCGGGTTACACCGTGTATCGGTCGGACTCGGCAGCGCCCTCGGTCCCCATCGCGACCGTGACGACCACGAGCTTCAACGACACGACCGTCTCGCCATCGACTTCGTACACCTACGCCGTGGATGCATCCGACGGGTCCGGGAATCGTTCGGTGCCGTCCGCCCCGCTGGAAGTGATGACGCTGCCGGCAGCGGCCGCCGGCAACCCGGTCGTCATCATCTTCATGGAGAACAAGTCGGCGTCCGAGATCATCGGGAACCCCAACACGCCCTACCTCAACGGATTCTCCTCGGACGGTCGCACCTTCACCGACTACCGCGAAGGCGACTCCGTGGGACCGTCCCTGCCGGATTATCTCCAGGTCGCCGCAGGGTCGTCGTGCGGAAAAACCAGCGACGCGGTGATCGCCGGCGATCCCAGCATCGGGGCCGCGTGTCCGACGACCGTGTGGAACCAACTGACCGACGCCGGGCAGAGTTGGGGCGTCTACATGGAGGCCATGCCGACTCCGTGCTTCGACGGCGTCTCTTTCGGAGATCCGGTCACTGACGGCCCATACGCCCTGAGACACAATCCGGCCACACCGTTCCCGTCCGTGTTCGGGGACCCAGCCCTGTGCGCCTCACACGTCCTGCCGTACAGCGCGTTCGATCCCGCCGCCTTGCCAGCAGTTTCGTTCATCGCCCCGAACATCTGCGATGACCAACACGGTTCCGCGAGCACCCAGTGGACGAACTGTGTCGAGGATTCGCCCCAACTCTTGCGCCGAGGCGATGATTGGCTCGCTGCTCGTGTCCCCGCGATGGTCGCCGCCGGGGCAACCGTGGTCATCACGTATGACGAATCCGGCGTCCTCTACGCCGCGGAACAAGGCCCCGGCGTCGTGCCGGGCTCGGTCGATCCGACGCCGTACACCCACTACTCGATACTCGCCGCGATCGAGTCTCGATACGGCCTCCCGGCGCTCGGCGGAGCCGAGACGGCCAACGTGCTGCCGTTGTAACGGTTCGACCGTTCGGGGTGCGCGTTGCGTCGCGGCGTCACGCTCGTGGCTCCATCATGCGAACGGCGGTCGGTGCGCCCGGCATGCCGCCCGCCGAGGAGACGTACTCCGGAACGCCGACGCACGTGAACAGGAGACCATCCAGTGGCTCGTCCAAGAGCCCGGGCACCTCGCTGTCGACGAAGGTCATCCCCGAGGCGCTCGCGCCGAGGCCGTAGGCCAGCAGATGCAGCCTTCCCATGACCACGCCTGCGGCGAGGTGCGCGTCGCGGTACTCCCGATCGTCGAGCGCGCCGACGTCCGTCGCGGCGATCACGACGAACGCTGCGTCGCGAGCGAGTCCCGCTTCCCAACACACGTGGTAGAGCTCCTCGCGCATCTCGCTCGAGCGCACCGGGGCCGACAGATCCGGCCAGCGGTACAGACCCGGCGTGAAGCTCTCGACGTCGTGCACGACGAACCGGTGAGGGAGTTCGATGCCTCGCAGCGCCACCGACAGGGACGTACGCAGGGTGCTCTCCGGCAGCCCGCGCGTGGGGTCCATCCGGCGTTGCGAGCCGCGAGCGAGCACGACGGCCTCGATCGGTTCGTGTCCGAGGACGGACACATCGACCGGGGCGCCGCGCGCCCACGGCGGCCCGAGCGCGTCCCGGTCGCCGGCGTGTTGCGCGGTTGTGACCAGGGGGAACTCCAACGGCGCCGCGTCCACGTCGCCCGCGGCGGCGGGACCGGCGGCGTCGATCGCCGGCGGGCCGTCGCCGAGGGCAACGACCGCCACCGGCCACTCGTGCACCCCGTCGGCGCCGACGAGCGCGGCCACCGACGTGTCGGGGTATCGGCTGTACAGGGAGGCGGAAAGCCCCGCGGACCCCGCGACGGCGAGGAGCTGGCCGAGCATCGTTCCGGCGTCCCAGTACACGTGCCGGTATCCGCGCTCTCGGTATCGCCAGCCGGTCCGCCACGGGACCCCGGTGACGACGAGCGTCGGCGTGTCCCCGCGCGGTGGCGGTCCGATCTGCACCAGGGCGTGGTCCTCCGGGTCGTACCAGTGCACGCCCGCGGGCACTTCCAAGCCCTCCGGAACGGCGGCGTACACCTCCAAGGGGAAGCGACCGCCCGCGGACCCGGCGGCGCGGAACAACCAGGTCGCGTACGGTCGCTCGGTCGTGCGGACGATCCCCGCCGACAGATGCAGCAGGCGGGAGAGCTGGGGGAGATCCAGTCCCGTGCGGGCGACGTCCGTGGTGCCGGCGAGCACGGCGACCGCCGGAGCCGTGGTGGACGGCAGGTTTCGAGGAAGGGCCAGTCGTGGCAGCGACTGGCCGTACCGCTTGTAGAACCACGGGAAACGATCCAGGTCGTTGGCCTCGAAGCCCTGGACCACGCGAGGGTCGTCGACCGGCGCCGTCCACTCGCGCTGCGCCGAATCCGCGAACGCGCGATCGATCGACGTGAGCCGATGCAGCGTCTGCGTCGCGGTCTCCACAGGCCCCCGATTCTCGCGCACGGGCGTGTGTTGACCGTCCTGACCCCGAGGGAGCGTGAGCTGCCGAGGCCAGTCCGTCTTCAAGGTCACTGCGCCACAATGTGTCCGGTCTTCGAAGACCTCTGGAAGGTCCGAAGTCCTAACCCGGGGGTTCAGGTCGTCGCCGCATGCGCCGAAGCACACAGCAGGGAAGGCGCCCGCGGGTGCCTGCGTCGACGCGTGGGACGAGGATGATCATCGGAACCGACGACCGCAAAGGCTCCAAGTGGCCGCTCTTCGCGGTGCTCGTCGTGACGTGCGGTCTCCTCATCGCCGGTGCGTCGTTCATGCAGAAGACCGCCCTGGCGTCGAAGGTGGACGCCCAGGAGAGCAAGGCGTCGGCCGTCGTTCGGCAGACGATCGCGCCGATCGTCGGCGGGGCCAACCTCGCGAAACCGCTGCCCGAGGCGACCGCGACCAAGCTCCGGAACCAGCTCCGGAACGGCGTGCTCGCGGCTGGGGTGATCGTCCGCGTTCGGGTCTTCGCGCAGAACGGGCCGCTGCTGTTCTCGTCCGACCCGGCCGATGATCCGGGGACCAAGCCCGGCGACGCGGATGCGATCCGGAGCGCCGCCGCCGGCGCGCCCTCGAGCGTCGCCGGGACGGATCGCGTGTCGATCGGTGCGCGATCGTCGTCGATCGAGCTCCTCCACACGTACGTGCGGCTCCAAGGCGCCCGCGGCAAGCCAGGCGGCGCGGTCTCTGTGGAGCAGCCCTATCAACCGCTGGAAGCAGCGTCGCAGCAGCCGTGGCACACGGTCCAACTCGGACTGGCGGCTGCGGCTGCCGTGTTCCTGCTCATCACGCTCTTGCTGCTCTCGCAGCGGCTCGCCGTCAAGCGTGCTCGCGCCCGGGCGCATTCTCGACCGGCTTCCCCGCCGGGAACGTCGCCGCGACCCACCGAAGAGGCGGCAGCGAAGCCCGAACCGAAGAGGTGGACCTTCCGGAAGGACAAGCGGTCGGCAGCTGCCGGCGGGGCTCCCTCCAAGGAGGAGGTCGAGCGAGCGGAGAAGGAGGCCGCGCGCGAGATCCAGGTCCGCGAGGCGCTCGAGACCCAGCTTGAGCAGCTCCGGACCAGGATCCGGGAGCAAGAGGATCAAGCCGGCCGGCACGTCATGGAGCTCACGCAACAGCTGCAGGTGGCGGCCGCGCGCGTCGAGGAAGCCGAGGCGCGCGCGGCGGCTCCCGGCGACGGCGAGGCCGCGCAGCGGCTCGCCGCCGCGGAACGGTTCGCGCAGGAGGCAGGCCAGCGCGCCCGCGAGGTCGAGGCCAGGGCCACGGCCGCCGAGGCGCGCGTGACCGAGCTCGAGGCTCGCCTCGTCGAGGCCAGCCAGGCGAACATGCAGCCGGTTACGGACGATCGCATCGCCGAGCTGGAACGCGCAGCGCAGGAGGCGATGGGCGCTGCCGCGGACAGCGCGCGGCGAGCCGAGGCCACGGAAGCGGTCCGCGACGAGCTCGAGACCAAGGTCGCCCAGCTCGGGTCGCGAGCTGCGGAGCTGGAGGCGACGACGGCGGCGGTGACGCTGCAGCTACGAGAGGTCGAAGCCGCGAAGGCCGACCTGGAGCGGCGGGCGCACGAGGCGGAGTCCGGGGGGGACGCCGTCCGTGGCGAGATGGCGCAGCTCACCGCCGAACGCGACGCTCTCCGGGCTCGGGTCGTGGAGCTCGAAGCGGCGCCCCCCGCACCGACGAACGGTCCCGATGCCAGGACAGAGGAGCTCGAGCAGCAGCTGGACGCGACACGCATGGAGCTCGAGCAGATGGGCCAGCGTCTCCGGAACGCCTATGCGGAGGTGGCACAAACCCGATCCCTCCAGCGGGAGCCGGATCCCGCTGCTGCACCTCGCGGGGACCCGCACGCTCACGAGCTCCGGCAGGAGCTCGCTCGCGCGATCGAACGTGCCCAAGTGGCGGAGGAGCGTGCGGCCAAACTCGAGGCCGACCTCCTCGCCGAGAGACACGGCATCCGCTCGCTCGACGAGGGAGCCGAACCGGAGGAGCGCATCGAACGGGATCATGAGCCAGAGCTCGATCCCGAACTCGATCCCGAACTGGAGCCGATCCCCGCGTTCCGCTCGATGGTTCCGTCTCCGTCGGACGGGAACGGGACCTCGGAGACGAACGGGGACGCTCAGGAGGGTGACAAGAGCCTTCGGTTCCGCCTGGCGCAGTCGGCGGCCCGCAAGAAGGGTCTCGGCGACCTCGAACCACCTTCGTCCTGAGCCACGGTCCGACGTTCCTCGACCCGATGCGCCATCATCGGCGGATGCGACGTGCCCTCGTCCTGGTCACGCTGGCGCTCATCCTCGTTCCGCTCGCGCCGGCCACCGCGTCGGCGCCGGCGTACCGGTCGAGCGTGCGGCCCCTCCCGGCGTCGATCCGCGACCTGATGCGAGGCTCTTCGTGGCGTCCTGGATGCCCGGTCGGGATGCGTGACCTTCGCCTGGTCGGCGTCACCTTCTGGGGGTTCGATCGCCAGGCGCATCACGGCAGGCTCGTCGTGCATCGCACGGTGGCGCGGGATGTCGCCCGCCTGTTCGGGAAGCTCTACGCGGCTCGCTTCCCGATCCACAGGATGCGGTTGGTCGACCGGTACGGCGCCGACGACAAGCGCTCGATGAAGGACGACAACACGTCGGCGTTCAACTGCCGGTACCGAAACGGCGTCTGTTGCACCTGGTCGATGCATGCCTACGGCAAGGCGATCGACATCAACCCCGTCGAGAACCCGGAGCTCTGGTCGGGCGGGGTCGCTCCACCGAACGGGGCCGCGTACGCGGATCGATCGAACAAGCGGAGAGGCATGATCTTCCATGGCGGCGTCGTGTGGAAGGCCTTCCACACGATCGGGTGGGGGTGGGGCGGCGATTGGTCGTGGCCCATCGACTACCAGCACTTCTCCACGAACGGGAAGTAGCATCAGCCGCGTGGCGCGCCTGGAGGTCCTCCGCCCGTTCGTCGAGCAGACCGTCAAGGAGTTCCTGGGGGTCGAGGAGCTCAAGGTCCTCGAGGACGGGACGATCCCGATCCGAGCGGGCTCCTCGGCGGTCAACGTGCGGCTCCTGGAGGGGTTGGCCGGTGGCCATCCGCTCTTGCAGGTGTCGTCTCCCATGCTCCGTGGGGTCAAGCCCTCGCCGGAGCTGCTCGAGAAGCTGAACGACATGAACGCGAGCTTCTCGTTCGCCCGTGCGTTCGTGACCGACGAGACCGTCTGCATCGCGATGGAGCTGTTCGCCGAGGAGCTGACGACCGAGCAGATCTCCTACGCGTGCGGGTTGATCACCTTCGCGGCCGACCACTGGGACGACGAGCTCAAGCGCTCGTTCGGCGGGGAGACGTTCTTCGAGGGGAGCCCCGCCGCCGAGACGCCGCAGGACGCCACGGCGAGCAACGAGACGGATCCGAAGACCGAGGCGGAGGCCGAGCCGGGCGGTTACCTGTAGCGCGCTAGAAGGCGAGCATGTCGACCGCGTAGGTCTCGCGGAGCCGGAGGTCCACCTCGTCCGCGGGGAGCAACCGTCGAGGTTCCATCCCGTAGCGCTGCGCCTGCTCGAGGTGGGGCCAGCAGAAGGGGATCAGCTCGTCGCGCTGGAGCCATCCGACGACGGCCGGGCGCGTGCCGTGCGGTCCCCATAGCCAGAAGCAGAACTGGCAGACGAGCGCGAGCCGTTGTGGGTAGCCGAACTGCGCCCGGTATCCGAGCTCGTGCTCGATCACCCGCCCCCAGAACGCGACCCGACCCAGGACGGCGGGGCAGCGCGTCCGCCGGAGGATCTCGACGTCGTGGGTGCCGTGGAGCCCGCACGAGCAGTCCACGTTGGGTGCTCCGTGGAGGCGGGCGTGCTTGCACGCGGCCTCCGCGGGTTCCATCGGGCGCCAGGGGCGGGAACGCCCCGCGACCGGGCGGAGCAACAGCTCCGTCCCGTCGCGATGCCCGGTGAGCGCCCATGCCCGCCAGGCCACGATCGGCTCGGTCGTTGCCCCGACCGAAAGCTCGCGAGCGAGGGAGACGTTGGAGCTCATGGACCGGGCGGTTCCACCGGGAGCTCGAGCGGCATCGGTTCCACGGGTGCGGGCCCGGGGTCCGGCATCGGCAGCTGTGGTTCGGGCAGCGGAACCGTGGCGGGCTCGATCTCGATGATCCGCTTGGGACGGCCGATATTCACCGCGAGACCTCCCTGCTGCATCCGTCGGGGGACGGACGCTCCCCCCTCTCCAGGAGCGTACCGGACCTCTTTCGAACGCGCGACCCCCCAAAGGTCCCGTTCAGGCTGCAGCGAGCCGGTAGATCCCGTTGGGGCGACTGAAGTAGAGGCGGTGGTTCGGCCCCGTCTCGATCGACATGACGCCGTTGCTACCAGTCCCGATCAGGATCCTCTGAGCGGCCGAGAACCCCCTCCGAGTGACATTCAGGTTTACGGCGCGGATCGAACCGGTGTTCCAGTCACCGAACACGAGGTCGCCGTTTACGGAGGCGCCCAACCCGCACCCGATGCAGAACGCCGCCCCCGTGATCGCGATCGGGGTTGGGAAGTACGTCTTGGGGAGATGCCGCGGCTTCGGACCACTGTTGTTCGTATCGTGCGGCGCCGTGCCGTTGCAATTCTCGTTGGGTCCCCAACCGAAGTTCCCGCCCTTCACGATCAGGTTGATCTCGTCGTTGCACTCGGGTCCGTTCTCGGTCTCCCAGAGGCGGCCGGTCTTCGGGTCGAAGGTGAACCCGAACGAGTTGCGGTGTCCGAACGACCAGATGCGTGTGCCGAACGGGTTGTCCTTGGGGATCGAGCCGTTCCCGTTCATCCGAAGGATCTTGCCGCGGAGGTTCGTCTTCACCTGACTGTTCTGCGGGTTGGCGTTCTCACCGGTGACGATCCACAGCTTGTGGTCGGGGCCGAAGAGGATCCGACCGCCGTTGTGGTTCGTGGCGAGGGAGACCTTCCACCGGAACAGGACGCGGAACCCGGCCATGTGCCCGGCATCCGACCGGATCCGCAGGAGCTCGTTTCTGATAGCCCCCTTGTCCGTCCGGGTCACATACACATAGAGGTATGGCGTCGCCGGGAACCGCGGGTGAAGCGCGATCCCAAGTGCACCTCGCTCGCCGCTTGCGTCGACGTTGGAGATCTTTCCGAAGAGACGGTTCTTGCCCGTGCCCGGACGAAGGACGTGGATCTCGCCTGTCCCCTTCTCCAGGTACCAGATGTTGCCCGCGGCCGAGAATGTGAACGCGGCGGGAACGTTGAGACCGGTCTTCACCGGGACGACCTTGATCGCCGCGGCCACGGCCGGTGCCGCGACGGCATCGTCATCGGTCGCGCCCGCCGCCGCCGTGGACGGCAGCAGGACCAGACACGTTGCGGCGGTGAGCAGACGGATCGTTCGCATCGTTCCCTTCCCTCCAGCTATGGGACCATGTTCGCCGTGACCGCCGTCCCTCCCTCGACCTTCGGCGTCCCGGCCCTTCGCGCCGAAGACCCACGGTTCCTTCGTGGGGAGGGCAGGTACCTCGAGAACATCCAGATCGAAGGAGCGTTGCGGGCGGTCTTCGTTCGCTCCATCTTCCCGCATGCGCGGCTATCCGGGGTGGAAGGACTGGACGAGGCTGGTTCGATGCCGGGCGTGGTCGCCGTGTACACGGCGGACGACCTCGAACTCCCCGCCCAGCCGCCCGCAGGCAACGTGGAGGCTCCCGGCGGAGAGCTGGACCAGCCCTTCGATCGCGAGGCGCTCGCCCGCGATCGGTTGCGGTTCGTCGGCGAACCGTTCGCGGTCGTGATCGCGGAAACCTTGGGACAGGCGCAGGACGCGGCCGAGCTGATCGGAGCGTCGGCCGACGCGCTCGACGCGGTGACCGATGCCGAGCTGGCCGCGAAGGACGGCGCTCCGCTGTTGTTCCCGGCGATCGGCACGAACGTCGCCCACCGCTTCGAGCACGACTGGGACCAGGACGTCCTCGCCGGCGCGGACGTCGTGGTCGAGGGGCGCTTCGTCAACCAACGCCTCGCCCCGGTGCCGATGGAGACCGACGGGATCGCCGTCGTTCCCGAGGGAGACGGTTACACCGTCTGGGTGTCGACCCAGGTGCCGTTCGACGTCCGCAACGACCTCGCGGAGCTGCTCGGCGTCGACCGACAGCGGGTCCGCGCGATCGCTCCCGACGTGGGTGGGGGCTTCGGTGCGAAGATCCCCGTCTACCCGGAATACCTGGCGGTCGCGAAAGCGGCGAAGCTGCTGGGCAGGCCGGTCCGGTGGTTCGAGTCCCGCAGCGAATCGATGCTGGGGCTCTGGCACGGGCGCGCGCAGGTGCAGCACGTCCAGATCGGTGCTCGCCGAGACGGGACCGTCGTCGGGATGCGTGTGGACATCGTCGCCGACATGGGCGCCTACCCATTGGGGGCGTTCTTGCCTGCGACCACCGGCGAGATGCTCGCGGGGGTCTATCGCATCCCGCGGATCGCCTACCGCGGTCGGTCGGTCGTGACGAACGCCACTCCGGTCGGGGCCTACCGTGGTGCGGGGCGACCGGAGGCCTCGGCGTGCGTCGAGCGGGCGATGGACATGCTGGCCCAGGAGCTGATGATCGATCCGGTCGAACTCCGTCGGAAGAACCTGATCCCCGCGGAGGCGTTCCCGTTCACGACGGCGACCGAGACGACCTACGATTCCGGCGACTACGCCACAGCGCTCGATCGCGCGCTCGAGCTCGCGGGATACGAGAACCTCCGGAAGGAACAAGCGATCCGTCGCGAGCAGGGTGACCCCCGCCTCATGGGGATCGGTGTGGCCACCTACGTGGAGATCACGTCGTTCTCGTCGAAGGAGTTCGCGCGTGTGGACGTCGAGGACGGCGGCGGGGTGACCGTCTATGCGGGAACGTCGTCCCACGGCCAGGGACACGAGACCGCCTTCGCCCAACTCGCGTCGGGCGTGCTTGGCGTCGTGATCGAGGACGTGCGCGTGATCCATTCGGACACGGCCCTGGTGGAACGCGGCGAGGGGACGTGGGGCAGCCGCTCGCTCCAGGCGGGCGGCTCGTCGGTCGCGGCCCGGGCGGGCGAGGTGGCGGGCGCGGCGAGGACGCTCGCCGCCGAGCTGCTCGAAGTGGACGCCGCGGACCTGGAGGGGCCGGCCGACGGCGGTTTCCGCCTCAGGGGTGCTCCCGACCGCGCGGTCACCTGGGCTGCGCTGGCGGCTGCCGCGAAGGACCGCGGGTCGTCGCTGTCGGCGAAAGGCGTCTACCGCGAGCGGGGCTCGACGTTCCCGTTCGGTGCGCACGTCGCGGTGGTCGAGGTGGATCGCGAGACCGGCTCCGTCGATCTGATCCGTCACGTGGCCGTCGACGACTGTGGCCGGATCCTGAACCCGGCGCTCGTACGGGGTCAGCAGCACGGCGGGATCGCACAGGGGATCGCGCAGGCGCTCTTCGAGGAGGTCGTCTTCGACGAGGTCGGCAATCCCGTGACCGGAACGCTGGCGACGTATCTGATGCCGAGCGCGGCCGACCTGCCGACGTTCGAGACCGCCAACACGGAAACCCTCACCGATGTGAACGCCCTCGGCGCAAAGGGGATCGGGGAGTCGGGCTCGATCGGCTCGACCCCGGCGGTCCAGAACGCCGTCGTGGATGCGCTGTCCCACCTGGGCGTCCGGCACGTGGATCTCCCGTGCTCGCCGGAGCGGGTCCTCGCTGCGATCGAGAACCGCCGCTGACATCGCGACGGGGTCCGCGAACTAGGCCGAA
>Ga0137376_10001965_pt1 | contig 11962 bp, 10 predicted proteins | sample SagtaG_23_FD_104814 | JGI IMG/M metagenome (GOLD analysis project Ga0137376, IMG submission 104814) | Vadose zone soil microbial communities from Sagehorn Ranch, Mendocino, California, USA - Sage2_L_20_16 metaG | ecosystem: Environmental > Terrestrial > Soil > Vadose zone | place: USA...
ATTCACGCGGGGATGAGTGCGGCGTCGGTGTTCTTTAAGTATGCTTTCCTATGGGAACGACAACGCCGTGGCTAAAACCTTCCTCCTGACCGGCGAATTTCCGCCGATGCAAACCGGCATCGCTCGCATGATGGGCGAGGTCACGCGTCGCTATCCGCGCGGCGAGCTCCTCGTCTCCACCGGCCAGCATCGCGATTCTCAGGATTCCGACGTGCGCTTCAGCGGCGCCGTCGTCGACCGGTTGCCCGTGCCAAGCAGGGCGCTGCGCAATCTGGCGGGCCTGTTATTCTGGGCGCGCCGCGTCGCCTCGCTCGCGCGCCAGCACAAGCCGCGCTTCGCGTGGTGCGATTCGATCCGGCCCTGTACCTACCCGGCGAAATGGATGCACGAGCGCGTGGGCACGAAGTACGGCGTCTTCGTGCACGGCGGTGATCTGCTGAAAGAGCTGCACGCGATCCATCACTCGCGCTTCGCGCGCAAGACGGCGAAGGCGTTGCTGGGATCGGCGGTCGCCGTCGTCGCCAACAGCCAGTGGACGCGCGAGCAGGCGCAGAAGGTGCTGCGCGAGCTGGGGCTCGATCCGCTCGCCGAATCGGTGCGCCTGGTGCCGCTCGGCACGGATCCCGAGCAGTTCCGGCCCGGGGTCGACACGCGTGCGGTACGCGAACGCTACGGTCTGAACGGCGGCGCCTGGGTGCTCACCGTCGCTCGACTCGAGCCCTACAAGGGCGTCGACATGGCGCTCCGCGCCGTGGCGCAATGCCGCAACGACGGGCTGGACTTGAACTATCTCGTGGTCGGCAGCGGCAAGAAGCGCAAAGAGTATCAGAAACTCGCCGGAGAGTTGCACATCGCCGATCACGTCCGCTTCGTCGGGAACGTGCCCGAGGCCGAGCTGCCGGCGGTATTCAACATCGCGAATGCATACGTCGGGGTGTCGCGCCGCGCCGACGGCTCGCGGGTCGAGGGATTCGGCGTCGCGCTCGCTGAAGCGAGCGCCTGCGGCCTGCCGGTGATCGCCGGCCAATCGGGCGGCGTGGCGGAGGCGGTGCACGACGGCGAAACGGGGCTGGTCGTGAATCCGGACGATTCCGATGCCGTCGCCGCGGCGCTCAAGCGGCTGTTCGGGGATCAGCTGCTCGCGCGCCGGCTGGGCCAGGCGGGTCGCAAGGCGATCGAAACCTATTACAACTGGGACCGGGTGATCCGCGACCTGTTGGACATCGAATCACAAGTCTCCTCCTAGCGTTCAACTTTCCGCCACACGGCGGCGGCATTGCCCGCATGATGGGCGAGTTGGCGCTCCGATATCCGCGCAACACGCTCGTCGTTTCGACGGGCGCGTACGACAACAGTACGGCGAGCGATGCCCGCTTTCAGCAGCCCATTGATCGCGTCGGCATTCGGGCGACGCGGTTGCGGACCGTGCAAGGCCTCGCGCGCTGGACGTGGCGCGCGGGCGCGCTGGCGAAACGCTGGCGGCCCGCCTTCACGTGGTGCGCCGAGCTCAAGCCCGCCGGCTATCCGGCCCGCTGGCTCGCGGTGCGACGTCACGTGCCCTACGGCATCATCGTATACGGCACCGAGCTGCTCCTGATTCAGGAAAAAATCGCCCGCAGTCGCTTCAAGCGCAGGACGGCGGGCAGCATCATCGGCAATGCCGCCGTGATCGTCGCGATCAGCAACTGGACCGCCAACCTCGCGCTCGACGTCGTCACCGCGCTCGACGTCGTGGTCCCGGTCGAGACGGTGCCGCTCGGGACGACGCCGGCGTACTTTCGTCCTGGGCTCGACACCGGTGCGGTGCGCGCCAAGTACGGATTGAACGGCGGACCGTGGTTGCTCACGGTCGCGCGCCTGGAATGGCACAAGGGGATCGACACCGTGATGCGGGCGCTGGCTGCCGTGCGCGCCGTGCACCCGACGGCACGCTACGCCATCGCCGGCACCGGCGAGCGGCGCGCCAAGTTCGAGCAGCTGCGCGATGAGTTGCGATTGGGCGATGCTGTACGATTCCTGGGTGCCGTCCCGGACGCGGAGCTTCCCGCCCTCTACAACGCGGCGGATCTGTACGTGGGCGCGTCGCGCCGCGTCGAAGGGCTCGCCGAGGGATTCGGCATCTCGCTCGTCGAAGCGTCCGCGTGCGGGCTCGCCGTCGTCGGCGGCCGCTCCGGTGGCGTGCCGGACGCCGTGCGCGACGGTGAGACGGGAGTCCTCGTGGATCCAGACGACCCGGCGGCGGTGGCGGCCGGGATCAACGCGTTACTCGCGGATCCTGCGCGGCGGCACAGACTGGGCGCGGCGGGGCGGAAAGCGGTGGAGGAGTTCTACAATTGGGACAGGGTCGTGCGAGATCTGATGGACATTGATGCAAGATTTCGGCGTCCTTAAGGACACTGCCTGCCGAGCGCACGCTTTAGCGTGTGAGCGCTCAGCCGGATCTCCTCATCTCTTTCTGCTGATCCGCCGGCCGCGCGATGATCGCGTAGGTCGGGCAGTGCCGGATGTAGCCGCCGTCCATCGGCGACCATTCCTGATCGGGCTGCGTCACCACCGCCTTGCGATCGGAGTCCAGCACGAACAACCCCTGTGGGCCATGCACGAGGCACGCCCCACACCCGATGCAGCGGTCGCGCTCCACGCGCACCAGCACGTGCCGCTTGGGGAAGATGCCGACGTCGCCCGGCTCGGGCCATTCGTCGGCATGGTCGAGCGCGGCGCTCGTCGCGCGATAGCCTTCCTCGACTTCCTCGCGCAGGTGATCGAACGAAAACATCGTGACGTGCTCGACGCGCGGCTGGATGTAATAGACCGGCGGCGTCGTCCAGGTGCGCACGCGCTGCTCGAGCAGCGTCTCCATGAGGATTTCGGTGGCCCGCGCGAACACGCCCGCGAACCCCTCGTCCTGGGCGTCGGCCGTCAGCAGGCTGGACGCGGAAACGTCCACGGCGACGATCAGCTCAGGACCGAGCGCGCGCGCGGCATCGAAGGGCACGTTGGCGACGACCGCGCCGTCGACATAGAAGCGGCCCCCGATCTCGTGGGGCGGGAAGTAGCCCGGCAGCGCGCAGGAGGCGAAGACCGCGTCGGCGACGCGGATATCGTCGAGTCCGGGCAGTCCCCAGAACACTTCCATCCCGGAGTTCAGGTCTACGGTGTTCACGATGACGGGGGGATCGAGCTGCTGGAAGGTGAGGTCGCCGACGGTGCGCGCGATGAGGTGCTCGAGCGGCTCCCGCCGGAACAGCGCGGGGGAGCGCATGCGCTTGAACGCCATGTCGGCATGCGCGACCGCGAAGACGTCCTTGCGCTTGAGGCTGAACGCGATCTCCCGGAGCTTGGCGATGCCCATCCCGCCGGCCCACGCGGCGCCCACGAGCGCGCCCACGCTCGACCCGATGATGCGGGTCGGCCGGTGGCCGCGCTCGAGCAGCGCTTGGAGCACGCCCACATGGGCGAGCCCCTTGATCCCGCCGCCGCCCAAAACGAGGGTGAACGGTGTGTCGCGTTTCACAGCCCTATCCGCTTGCCCGGGGGGTTGAGTCCCGAGTAACGTAGTCGAGACCCCCATGACGGCGCCACTGTTTTGGACACGACTCGCGCGTGACCCCTGGGCCCGGTTCGGGCTGGGCGTCGTGGGAATCCTCGCCGCACTGGCGTTGCTCGCGCCCGCGCTCGCGCCGGGCGATCCGTTGCGCGGCGATCTCGCCGTGAGTCTGCGTCCCCCATCTCACACCTTTCTGTTCGGGAGCGATGCACAGGGCCGCGACGTCCTGTCCCGCGTCCTCTACGGAGCCCGGCTGTCGCTTGCCGTCGGGCTGATTAGCCAGAGCATCGCGCTATTCCTCGGCCTGACGCTCGGGCTGATCGCCGGCTTCTACGGCCGCTGGATCGACGGCGTCATCATGCGAGTCGCGGACGTCACGCTGGCCTTTCCATCACTGCTGCTCTTGATCGCGATCGCCGCCGCCGTCAAACCGTCCCTCCCCGTGGTGTTCATCGTCATCGGTGTCGTCGGCTGGGCCGGCATGGCGCGTATCACCCGCGGTCAGGTGCTGCTCGCGCGCGGCCTCGAGTACGTGCAGGCGGCGCGCGCGCTCGGCGCGTCGGATGCCCGCATCATCGCGCGCCATCTGCTGCCCAACGTGATCGCGCCGGTGATTGTTGCGGCGACGCTCGGGCTAGGCGGCGCGATCATGGCCGAGGCGGCACTGTCGTTCCTCGGACTCGGCGCGCAGCCGCCGACCCCGTCGTGGGGAGCGATGGTCGCCGAGGGTCGAGACCTGCTGCGGGTCGCGCCCTGGGTGTCGATTGCACCCGGTGTGGCGATCGGACTCGCGGTGTTCGGACTCAACCTCCTCGGCGACGGCCTGCGTGACGCCCTCGATGTGCACGGATTGGGCCGCACGGCATGACCGAAATCGCGTATCACCCCACGCACGTCCGCGCGTTGCGCGAGACCTTCAAGGCGCTGCGCACGGCGGAATTCCCGTGGACGGCCGAGACGATCTATCTGAACAACGCCTCGATCGGGCCGATCCCGGAACGGACCCGCCGCGCGCTCGACGAATTCACCGCCAAACGCACCGCCCCGCACCTGCTGCCCGATCGTGAGCTGTTCGCGGGGCTCGCCGCCGCGCGGCTCGGCATCGCCCAGCTGATCAATGCCGACCCGTCAGAGATCGCCCTCGCCACCAACACCAGCTGGGGATTGAACCTGGCGGCGCGCGCACTGCCCCTCGAGCGCGGCGACGTGGTTCTGGTTTCCGATAAGGAGTTTCCGGCGAACGTCTATCCGTGGCTGCTGCTCCGAGACCAGGGCATCACGGTCGAGATGACACGCTGCACGGCGCAGGGATGGCCGGACGAGGAGCACCTGCTCGAGCGGCTGCGAGACCCGCGGGTGCGGGTGCTCGCGGTCTCGTTCGTGCAATTCTCGAACGGCTACCGCGCCGATCTGAAGAAGCTCGGCGCGGCCTGCCGCGCCAATGGCACGTACCTGGTGGTAGACGGCATCCAGGGTATCGGCAATTCCGTGCTCGATCTGCGCGAGACGCCGCTCGACATCCTCGCGTGCGGCGGCCAGAAATGGCTGTTGTCGCCGTGGGGATCGGGCTTCGTCTACGTGCGCAAAGAGCTGGTGTCACAGCTCGAGCCGGCGATCACCGGTTGGATGGCGTTCGAAGGGACGGACGACTTCTCGCGCCTCACCGAGTACAACCCGACCTTCCGCTCGGATGCGCGCCGCTTCGAGATGATCACGCTGCCGTATCAGGACTTCTTTGGAATGACCGTGTCCTTGCAGCTCTTGCTGGAGGTCGGCGTGCGTGAGATCGCCGAAGTCACGCGCTCGGCGCACGAGCCGATCGTGAAATGGGCGCAGGCGCATGGCGTGCGCATCGTTTCGCCAACCGAGAATGGGCACCGCTCCGCGATCCTCTGCGTCGCGCCACCCAAGCCGGTCGAGGCCTATCATGCGCTCAAGCGCGCGCGGGTGGTGTGCAGCCTGCGGGAGGGCTCGATCCGCCTCTCGCCGCACTGCTACAACACGGTCGAAGAGATGGAGAAGGTTATAGAGGTGTTGGAAGACCTATTGTAGCGTCGCGGTGTCGATCCACCCACCACGCCAGCAGCACGAACACCCACCCGAAAATGATGCCACCGATCGCGAGCGCGTGGATATCGGTGGGCGTCGGCGTGAACAGCGTGCTGTAATACGATCCGGCCAATACCGCCACGAGCGCCCAGATTCCCCAGCGTCCGATGGCGTCGCGCGCGCGCGTCGCACTGAGATAGAACGCGAGACCCGCGATCAACATCACGCTCTCCACGATCACGGTCGCGTTTGGGAAACTCCACAACCCCAGTCCCACTGCGGGCCCGCCCGGATACAGCGGCTCATCGGGGCGATGCGTGATGAAATCCAGCACCCAGTGGCTCACGACGAGCAGCGCGATGACCAGCGCGGCGCGTTTGTCCCCGGTGCGCCATTTGTACAGATAGCCGAACACCGCGCCCCACACGATCAGCGTGAGGAGGCTGTGCGAAATCGGATAATCATCGAGCCAGAGCGTGAGAAAGGGATTCGGGCCGGGGACGACGTGCGCGTGCTCCCAGCCGAGCAGCAAGAAGATCGGCCACAGCAGGTCGGCCAGTGTCGGAGCGATGAACAGCGTGCCGAGACCCGTGCGCGGGGCGACGCGTTTGGCCGCGAGACCCAATGCGTAGTGACCGATGAACACTGATCAGCCTGCTCGTCTCAAAAGCGCGTATTCCTTTTTCCCTTTGCGCAGCAGAAGATTCCTGCCCCCAATCCAGTCCTGGGAGCTGATCGTGCGCGCGACGTCGTTGATCCGCTGCTGATTGACGTAGATGCCGCCTTGCTCGATGCTCCGGCGGGCTTCGCTCTTGGATTTGGCGAGCCCGGCGCGCGTCACGAGATCGACGAGGGCGACGCCGTCCGCCTCGCCCTCGACGGCGATCGTCGGAATCTCACCGGCCAGAACGTCGAACACCTGGGGATGCACTTCCGCCTGCTCTTCACCAAACAGAATCGCGGACGCCGCCTGGACTCCCGAGAGCAACTCGGTGCCGTGCACGCGTGTCGTGACGTCCGCGGCGAGGGCGCGCTGCGCCGGTCGCGCGGCAGGATGGCGTTTTTGTTCAGCCAGAAGCGCATCGATGTCGGAGCGTGACTTCAACGTGAAGAGCTTCAGGTAGCTCTCGACGTCGCGGTCGTCCACGTTGATCCAGAACTGGTAGAACTTGTACGGTGACGTCATCTCTGGATCGAGATACACGGCGCCCGACTCGGTCTTGCCGAACTTCTGACCGGACGCGCGCGTCACCAGCGGCGCGACAAGACCGTGCGCCTCCGCGTTCTCGACCCGCCGGATGAGCTCGACGCCCGCGGTGATGTTGCCCCACTGATCGCTGCCCGCGACCTGCAGCGTGCATTGCCGTTCACGATACAGATGCAGGAAGTCATACGCCTGCAGCAGCATGTAACTGAACTCCGTGAACGACAGCCCGCTTTCCATGCGCGCTTTCACCGACTCCTTCTGCATCATCACGTTGACCGTGAAATGCTTTCCGACGTCCCGCAGGAAATCGATGAGTCGCTGCTCCACCAACCACTTCGCGTTGTCGAGCAATAGCGCCGCGCTGGGTCCCGTGCCGAAATCCAGGAAGTGCGCCGACTGATCGCGCTGGCGACGCACGTTCTCCCGGATTTGTTCCTTGGAGAGCAATGGGCGTTCGCTCGATTTCCCGGAGGGATCGCCGATCAGACCGGTGCCGCCGCCCATCAGCACGATCGGTCGATGCCCGGCGCGTTGCAGATTGGCGAGCAGCATCAGCGGCATCAGGTTGCCGAGCTGCAGCGACGGCGCGGTGGGATCGAAGCCGCAATACGCCGTCACCGGGCCCTTGGCGAAGTGCGCGGCGAGCCCTGGTGTCGCCTGTTGTACAAACCCCCGCCATTCCAGTTCTTTGAGCACGTCGGTAGCCATGGCGGCGAATCGTAGGGGAGGTCCAAAAGACTGGCAAGTCGAGATTCACGTTACTAGGTTGTAATCAGATGGCCTTTTCAAAACCCTTTTCGCCGCCCCCCGCCCCCCCGCGCCCCCCCGTCGCCGGATCTCGCCGCCCGTTTTTGGTGCGCTGGTGGTACGATCCGGTCCAGCGCCGCCGCGTGATCCTCGCCACGGTGCTGGCGCTGCTGTACATGAGCGGCCTGGCCTATGGCTCGTGGACGCGCGTGTGCGCGTCGGAGCGCTGCCCGAGCATCACGCGCATCGACCCCTCCACGGGGCACAATGTCCAGGTTCAGACGTCGAAGGTGTATGCCGCAGACGGCCGCCTGATCACCGAGCTGGGCATCCAGCGGCGCACCGTGCTGCCGCTCGAACAGATTCCGGTCTTCGTGCGGCAGGCGTTCGTCGCGGTCGAGGACAAGCGCTTCTACGCGCATCACGGCATCGATTATTGGCGGATCCTGGGCGCACTCAAGGCCAATATCACGACGCTGCACTACACCCAGGGCTTCTCGACCATCACGATGCAGCTCGCGCGCAACGTGTTTCCCGAGCACCTCGGGCGGGAAAAGAAGATCGCCCGCAAGCTGCGTGAGGCACGGGTGGCGGTGGAGCTCGAGCGCAATTTCCCGAAGGACACCATTCTCGAGCTATACCTCAATCAGATCGATTTGGGGCCGAACGTCGCCGGGGTCGAGGCCGCGGCGCAGGTGTACTTCGGGAAATCGGCGCGCGACTTGAACGTGGCCGAAGCCGCGACGCTCGCCGCCCTTCCGAAGGCCCCGGGCACCTACAATCCGCGCAACCATCCCGACAACGCGATTCGCCGCCGGAATGCCGTGCTGAACCTGATGCGCGACCAGGGATTCCTGAGCCCGGAAGACGCGGAGTTCTGGAAGGCCTATCCCCTCGTGTTGACGACGCGGCGCACGAGCTATGGCGACGTCGCGCCGTACTTCGTGGAGTGGCTGCGGACGTCGTTCCTCGAGCCGCGCTTCGGACGCGACCTCTACGACAAGGGCCTGCGCATCTACACGACGCTCGACCTCGATATGCAGGAAGCGGCGGAGCAGGCGCTCGAGTCGCAGCTCGATGAGATCGAGTCGGGGGTGTACTCGAACGGCAAGTTCGAGGGCACGCCGTACCGCGAGTACATGGAGCAGGGACGCGCGACTCCTGAAGATCAAGGAGGCTACTCCCCCTATCTACAGGGCTCGCTGCTCGCCCTCGATGCCAAGACCGGCAACATCCTCGCGATGGTGGGGGGCCGCGACTTCGTGGACTCCAAGTGGAATCGCGTCACGCAGTCGGAGCGGCCGCCCGGCTCGACGTTCAAGCCGTTCGTCTACTCGGCCGCCGTGCGCGCCGGCCATCCCGTCACCGAGATGCTCGACGACACGCCGCTCAATCCGCCGGTCATCCAGCTCGACAGCTCGCTGTGGCAGCCGAAGGATTACGACGACACGACGCTCGGTCTCGTTCCCATGCGCCAGTCGCTCTATCTCTCCCGCAACCTGTCGACGATCAAGCTCGGCATGGCGCTCGGTGAGCAGACGGTGATCGGCGAAGCGCGGCGCTACGGGATCACGACGCCGCTGCCGCCGTATCCCTCGATTCACATCGGCGCGCGCTCGGTGAAGCCGATCGAGTTGATCGCGGCCTTCACGTCGTTCGCGAATAACGGCACACGCGTCGAGCCGATCGGCATCCAGCGCATCGAGGACCGCCAGGGCAACATTCTCTATCAGTCGACGGTCAAGCGCGAGCAGGTGATGGATCCGGAGCACAACTGGCTGATGCTCGACATGATGCGCGACGTGATGCGCTGCCAGCCCGGCTCGGGCCTGCATCGCTGCGGGACCGCCGCGGGCGCCGTCGGAGGATTGCGCATCCCGATGGCGGGGAAGACCGGCACCACGGACGACTACACCGACGCGTGGTTCGTCGGCTTCACGCCGGAGATCGTCTCCGGGATCTGGATCGGCTACGACTTGCAGCGGCGTATCATCAACAACGCGGGCGGCGGCCGCATCGTCGCGCCGGCATGGACGAAGTTCATGCGCGACGTGTACGAGCGTCGTCCGTCGCCGGGCGACTGGGCGCGGCCGGACGATCTCGTCACGCGCGAGGTGGACTGGTCGAACGGATTCCTGGCCACGCCGTTCTGCCCGCTCGAGGTGCGGCGCTGGGAGTGGTTCTATCCCGGCACCGAGCCGACGCAGGTGTGCCAGGTGCATTCGCCGTTTGGGGTCGGAGTGACTCCCTGATTCGTTCACAGGCTAAAGCCTGCGCTTAATACGTGCTTCGCATCCGAGCCGGCCGCGTGCATCCTGTGACGGCGCCACCCATCGAGGACGGCGCCGTTCTTGTTGACGCGAGCGGAAGAGTCGCGGCGGTCGGGCCCCACGAGAAGGTGCCAGCGCCGCAGGGCGCGCAGTCGCTGCATTTTCCCGATGCCGAGCTTCTGCCGGGCCTCGTCAACTGCCACACGCATCTCGAGCTGACGCATCTGGGGGGCGGCGGCAAGCACGAAGAGCCGGAGTTTCTGAAGTGGATCCGCCGCATTCGCGAGCTCAAGGATGCGACACCGGCCGAGGCGTTCTATGAGGCGGCGGTCGCCGGGATTCGGGATTGCTGGGCCCACGGTGTCACGTGCGTCGCGGAGACCGGGAGCACCGGCGCAGTGATGCGCGCCCTGCACGACCTCGGCGGCCGCGGGATCGTGTACCAGGAGGTGTTTGGCCCCGATCCGGCGAAATGTGCGGCCAGCATGGCTGAGCTCGAGACAGCGGTTCGTCCACTTCGCCGTTTTGCAGCTTCGCAACTTGTCCTGGGCGTCTCACCGCATGCGCCGTACACCGTGAGCGGGCCGCTGTACGAGGCGGTGGCCGACTTCGGGCGCCGCGAACACCTTCCCATCGCACTGCACGTTGCGGAATCGAAAGAGGAGACGGCATTGGTCCGAGATGGCCAGGGACCGTTCGCGGAGGCGCTGCGCGCCCGCGGGATCGCCGTCGAGGCGCGCCACCTGTCCCCCGTGCAGTACCTCGTGAGGCTGGGCGTGATCGAGCGGGGCACGCTCTGCATTCATTGCGTCGGGGTAGATGCTGCCGATGTTCAAGTGCTCCGTCAGGCGGGCGCGTCGGTCGCGCATTGTCCACGTTCCAACGCGGCCCATCGTCACGGCGTCATGCCGCTCCGATTGTTACGGGAGGCCGGTGCCCCAATAGGGTTGGGAACCGACTCGGTCGTCAGTGTGGGTGTGCTGGATCTGTGGGCGGAGGCCGACGCGGCTGGTCTACGCGGGGAGGCCGCGCTCTGCGCCCTTACAATAGACGGAGCGCGCGCCCTCGGCTGGGACTCAGAAATCGGCTCGTTGGAAGTCGGCAAGGCCGCCGACCTTGCGGTGTTTACCCCTACCGTCCCTTACCGTCCCTTACCGTCCCCTACCGTCGTTCTTACAGTAGTCAGCGGCCGGATCGTCCACCAGATTTCCGCCACATGAAAACCCAGCGTCACGCCGCCATCTTACGGATTGTGCGTGGGGAGACGATTGGCAGTCAGGAGCAGCTGCGTGAGCGTCTCAAAGCGGAAGGCTTCGATGTGACGCAGGCGACGTTGTCGCGTGATATCCGCGAGCTCGGCCTGGCGAAAGTCGCGGCGCCTGATGGCGGCTCGCATTACGCGGCGGGGGCCGAAGGCACCCCCGGGGTCCGCCCGCATCTCGAGCAGCTGCTGCCCACCATGCTCGTCTCCGCCGAGGGCGTCGGCCCGCTGCTCGTGCTCAAGACGACGACGGGCGGCGCGCAGGCGCTCGCCCTGGCGCTCGATGGCGCCGGGTGGGCCGAGGTGATCGGCACGATCGCGGGCGACGACGCGATCCTCGTGATCGCGCGGGGCGAGCGGGCCCGCCGCGCGGTCCAGACGCGCTTGAAAGAACTGGCGGGAATCCCCGCCTGACCGTTGCGCCCGCGCAACTTCCCAAGGTGCGCAGCGCCGCCTAGTGTTGAAGCAGATTCCGACCTGAACTCACGACCCGAGGAAAACTCGTGAAACACCTGACTGTACCGCGCCTGATCTTCTGCGTCGGGGGTCTTGGGGTGCTCGTCGCGGCGTGCACCACGGCCGCTCGGTCCACGCGATCCCCAGCCGCCGTCGAGTCGGCCACTGCGCCCTCGGGCAGCGCGGCGATGCGGCACAACACGCTCACCCCGGAGGAGCGCGCCGCGGGGTGGCGTCTCTTGTTCGACGGCCACAGCACCGCCGGCTGGCGGGGGTGGCAGATGGATTCGATGCCCTCGGGTTGGGGCGTTCGTGAAGGTGCGCTAACGCGCGTGCGGCCGGCGGCCGACATCATCACGACCGAGAAGTTCCGGAATTTCGAGCTGTCGCTCGAGTGGAACGTCGCTCCGAAAGGCAACAGCGGG
>Ga0137376_10001966_pt1 | contig 11956 bp, 4 predicted proteins | sample SagtaG_23_FD_104814 | JGI IMG/M metagenome (GOLD analysis project Ga0137376, IMG submission 104814) | Vadose zone soil microbial communities from Sagehorn Ranch, Mendocino, California, USA - Sage2_L_20_16 metaG | ecosystem: Environmental > Terrestrial > Soil > Vadose zone | place: USA...
GCATTCTCGTAGGGCGCCGCCGAGCTGCCGATGATCTGGGAGTACCCGTGGTTCTCCATGATCCCGATCACCACGTGATCGAACGTCGTTGTCGAGGCGGTAGCCGACGCGAGCGGTCGCGTTCCGACCAGTAGACCGCAGGCCAGGATCGCGATCGTCAGCAGGGCCTGGGCGGACTGCTCAGGAGATGTGGCCACCTTGACCCCAAATCGGGGCCCAGTCGGGTGCTTTTTTGGCAGCCCGCGGCTGTCCGCGGACGCGGCAGCACAGCGGGCAGCATAGGTGTATGGAAGCTTCATCGTTGCCCGTCACGAGGCTGCCGGTTGCCTCGATCCAGGATCGAGCTTTACATGTGTAGACCTCGACTGTCAAGGCGGGCGGACGATTGTGCACGCGACCGTTATTCGCTCCCGAACCGTTCTATGCTTCGAGAGACCCTCGGGGCGCGTGCGGTGGGTGGGAGAGTTTATGCCGGCAGACCAGTTAAGCGTGTGAGTAAAACCAAGTGATCCGCCTCGCCCTTATTGACGACCACCCGGTGTTCCGGGAGGGGTTGCGCCGAGTCCTCGAAAGGGCACCCGACCTTGCGGTGGTTTGGGAGTCAGGCACCGCGGTCAACCTCGTCGAGGATCTCGAACACGATCCGGTCGACGTCGTCCTGCTGGACCTGTATCTCGGCCCAGAGGACGATTCGCTTGCAGCTGCGCGCGCGGCTCGCGAGCGTTTCTCTGATGTCCGGATCATCGTCGTCTCCGCGTCACTCGACTGGGATTCGGTGACTGCATCTCGCCAGGCAGGCGCCAGCGGCTACCTGCCGAAAGACCTGTCGGTCGAGGACATGGTCGCCGCCATTCGAGCCCTCGCCGATCCGAACCTCGGCCGGATGACCTTCTCGGACCGAGTCAACCCCGGTCGCCCGAACAGTGGATCGGATCTGGTTGCGAAGGCCGGCTTGACCCGCCGCGAGCGCGAGGTCCTGTTCGAGATGGTCTGCGGGCGCAGCAACCGTGACATCGCTGCACGGTTGGGCGTATCCGTCACGACCATCAACAAGCACGTGCACCACATCCTCAGCAAGCTCAAGGCGAAGACGCGGGCCCAGGTCATGGCGCGCATGCGCGGCGGACCGGTGCCACGACCGTACACGCCGTCGTTCGGGCGAGGCTGAGCGGGCTTAGCTCACTCCTAGCCGGCCCGTCCCGAAGGCGGCATCGTCGAGCACGATGTCCCATGTCCCGGTGCCGGCCGTATCACCGATCTGCAGGGAGGCAATCGGCGCCGTGCCGAGGGTCGTGCTGCTGGAGGTGAGGTCGGGCACGGCCACCCCGTCCAACCAGACCTCGACCACGCTGGTGGTCCCGTTGACGAACAGGTGAAGCTCGACGACGTGCCAGCCAGGACTCACCGTAACCGCGCTGGCGGTGTTCGTGGTGAGGGCGTCGTTGTGGAACCCGAGCTTGCCGCCCTTCGTGACAAAGACGAAGCCGGCATCAGCGCTGCCCGTGGGTGTGTCGCGGAGGCGAAGGATCGTGACCTGCGCGGCGGTGACGCTCTTCACCTCGAACGCGACCCTTGCGTACGCGTCCTGATATGTCGAGGGCAGCGTCTTCTTCGCGAAGGTCGCCCCGACAGCTGTGTTTCCTTCCGCGGCATCGGCACCCGAATGAACATCGATGCCCTCGACGACGAGACCGGTAGGCGTATTCCAGGCCGATGCATTGCCCGACTCAAAGCCGTCCGCAAAGACCGGAGCTGCGGCCGGCGGCGTGGTGACAGAGACAGACGTAGTAATCGCCGAGACGTTATTCGAGGCGTCCCGCGCCCGGACGGCGTACTGGTGGCTCGAGCTGGCAAGCACCGCGTTGTCGCTATAACCGGGCGAGCTGGGCTGGACGAGGAGCTGCCCATCGCGGAAAAGGTCGTAGCCGGTGACCCCGGAGTTGTCCGTGGATGCGTCCCACGTGACCTGAACCGAGAATGCCGAGGTCGCCGAAGCGGCCAGGTTCGCGGGCACGCTGGGCGGCGCGGTGTCGCCGCCAGGCCCGCCGACGCCCAGCCGGCTCGTCCCAAATGCGGCATCGTCGAAGAGCACATCCCAAGTTCCGTTCGCGGTGTCGCCGATCTGGAGCACTCCCAACGCCGCCGTCCCGAGGTCGACGCCCGTGAACGACAGCGCTGGCACAGGTGCCCCATCCAGCCAGAACTCGACAACACCGGCTGTCCCGTTGACTTGAGGGTGGACCTCGAGCACGTGCCAGCCCGGCCCGGGGGCGACAGTGCTGTTTCTCGCAGTGAGCTCGGCATCGCTTCGGAACCCGAGCTTTCCAGTCCCCGACATATATAGGTATGCGCCGTTGCCAGTGGAGGGATCACGCAGTCGAAGCAATGTCACTTGAGAGCCCTGGCTCTTGACCTCGAATGCGACCCTGGCGTAGGCGTCCGCGTAGGTCGCGGGCAGAGTCTTCTTGGCGAATCCCGCGCCCGCCGACGGGTTCCCTTCCGCGGCAAACCCGCCGGAGTGGACGTCAGCGAACTCGACATTAAGGCCGGTCACCGTCGTCCAGGCCGAACCATTGCCTGACTCGAACCCGTCCGCAAAGACCGGCCCCGCGGCGCCAGGTGTCAGGACAGCTACCGATCCGCTAAGGGCCGAGATGTTGCCCGACGCGTCGCGGGCCCGCACCGCGTACTGGTGGATCTCGCCCGGTGCCACGGCGTTGTCGGTGTAACCGGGCAAGCTGACGCTGGCAAGTACCGCGCTGTCGCGAATCACGTCGTATCCGGTGACACCTACATCGTCCGCGGATGCGTCCCAGGTGAGCTGGACCGAGAAAGGTGTGGCCGTACCGGCGAGGTTGGCGGGTGGGTTCGGGGCCGTGATGTCACCTGTGGGGCCGAGCCGCGTGGTGCCGAACGCCGCGTTGTCGAACACGACATCCCAGGTCACGTTCTGGGTGTCGCCGATCTGAACGACGCCTATCGGCGCGGTTCCGAGGTCGGTTGTGCTGAATGTCAGGTCTGGAACCGCGCCCCCGTCGAGCCAGGTCTCCACCACGCTGACCGTGCCGTTGACCTTGAGGTGCAGCTCGACCACATGCCAACCGGATCCGGGAACCACGACGCTGCTGGTGGTGATGCCGGTGGCGTCGTTGTGGAAGCCAAGCTTGCCGGTGGCGCTGCTGACTACAAGGTAACCGCCGTTGCCGCCGGGTGTATCGCGGAGTCGGAGCAGAGTCACCGTCGAGACCTGGCTGTTGACCTTGAAGGAGACGCGGGCATAGGCATCCGGGTAGGTCGAGGACAGCGTCTTCCTGGCGAATGCAGGAATGCCAGCTGGGGTGCCCTGCGCGGAGTAGGTGCCGAAGCTGACGTCGGTCGTCTCAGCGTTCAGGTTGGACGTGGCGGTCCAGGCCGTGTTGTCACCGGTTTCGAACCCATCGGCGAACACGGGTGGCACCCCGGCCGGGGTGGTCACGAACAGGGACTGGCTGAGGGCCGATACGTTGCCCCAGGGATCGCGCGCCCGCACGGTGTATTCGTGCGTTTCGCCTGCGAGGACGGTGTTGTCGACATAGCCCGGGTTCGTGACCTGGGCCATGACCCCGCCGTCACGCATCACGTCGTAGCCGCTCACCCCGGCGCTGTCGGTCGATGCGTCCCACAGGAGCTCAACCGAGAACGCCGAAACCGCTGTGGCGCTCAGGTTGGCCGGCGCGGTCGGTGCGGTGGTGTCGCCGGGCAGACCCAGTCGGGTGCTGCCGAACGCGGCGTCATCGAAGAGGACATCCCAGGTTCCATTCGCCGTGTCGCCGACCTGGAGCACGCCGATTGGAGCGGTGCCGAGGTTTGCCGTGCTGGAGCTCAGGGCCGGCACCGCGACGCCATCGAACCACACGTCCACCGCGCTGCTCGTGCCGTTGACAAACAGGTGAAGCTCCAGCACGTGCCAGCCAGATCCAGGCACGATGCCGCTGACCGACCCACCGCTGGGTGAGTCGCTGTGGAACGCGAGGAGGCCGGTGTTGGTGAGGTATACGTAGCCCCCGTTACCCGTTGGCGTGTCGCGCAGCCGCAGCAGCGTTACCTGGCCGGCCTGGCTTTTCACCTTGAAAGCGACTCGCGAGTAGGCGTCGAAGTACGTTGCGGACAGGATCTGCCGGGCGTAGCCAGGGCCCGCCGTGGCGCTTCCCTCGGCGGCGAATCCGCCGGAATTCTTGTCGCTCGACTCGACGGCGAGGCCGCCTGTCGCCGTCCAAGCCGAGACGTCCGCCGTCTCGAAGCCGTCGGCGAACACAGGCACCGCGGCGGCGGTCGTCTTCGCCGATACCGCCGGGCTGAGGGCCGACACGTTGCCCGACATATCGCGGGCCCGCACCGCGTACTGGTACGCGCTGCCGGCGAGGACAGTACTGTCGATGTAGGCGGGCGTGCTCACCTGGGCGAGCATCAGTCCGTCGCGGAACAGGTCGTAACCGGCCATCGCCACGTCATCGGTCGACGGATCCCAGGTCAGCTGGACCGAGAACGGCGAGTTCGACGTGGCGGCCACGTTTGCCGGCACGCTGGGCGGCGTTGCGTCGGCGCTTGGCCCAAGCCTTCCGGTCCCGAAAGCGGCGTCGTCGAAAACGAGATCCCAGGCTCCGCTAGTTGAGGTCTCGCCGATCTGCAGCACGCCGATCCCGGTCACTGCTCCAATGTCGATCCGACTCAAGGTCAGATCGGGCACCGGCGCGCCGTCTAGCCAGACCTCCACCGCGCTGCTGCTTCCGTTGACCTGCAGGTGCAGCTCAAGGACGTGCCAGCCCGCCCCGGGCGCGGCCAAGCTCGAGTGCCCGTTCAGCTCGGCGTCGCTCCGGAAGCCGAGCTTTCCCCCGGAGGTCAAGTAAACGTATCCGCCGTCGCCGCCGGTAGTGTCGCGCAGCTTGAGCAGCGTGACCTGAGAGCTGACGTTCTTGACCTCGAATGCGACCCTGGCGTAACTGTCCGCGTAGCTCGAGGCCAGGGTCTTCCTGGCGAAGGTCGAGCCGGCGGTGGTGCTTCCCTCGGCGGCGAAGCCGCCCGAGTTCTTGTCGCTCGACTCCACGGCGAGACCGGTGGCAGACGTCCAACCTGTCGTGTTGCCCGACTCGAAGCCGTCCGCGAACTGCGGGATCGCTGCCGCGGGTGTGCTGACCGAGACGGCGGCAGTGAGCGGCGAAACGTTGCCTGACGCGTCCCGCGCCCGCACCGCGTACTGGTGCGTGGTGCTGGCCAGCACGGTGTTGTCGGTAAAGCCCGGCGTCGCGACCTGCGCCAGGATGCCTCCGTCGCGCAAGACGTCATAGCCGGTCACCCCGGTGTCATCGGTGGCCGCGCCCCAGGTGAGCTGGACCGAGAAGGCCGAGTTCGCGGTCCCGACGAGGTTGGCGGGAACGCTAGGCGGCGTGGTGTCGCCGGACGGTCCAAGCCGGCTCGTGCCGAACGCCGCGTCGTCGAAGATGACGTCCCAGCTGCCGCTGGTCGCGGTCTCGCCGATCTGGAGCACTCCGATGCCGGCGACGGTCCCGAGGTCGACCGTTTTGAAGCTCAGATCCGGCTGCGGTGCTCCGTCGAGCCAGACCTCGACCGCGCTGCTCGCGCCGTTGACGTGGAGGTGGAGCTCTATTGCGTGCCAGCCCGGCCCCGGAGTCACCGCGCTGGTGTGCCCGCTCGCCTCCGCGTCGCTCTTGAAGCCCAGCTTTCCGGTCGAGGTCATATATAGGTATCCGCCGTTGCCGCCCGCCGTGTCCCGGAGGCGGAGCAGCGTGATCTGAGAGGCCTGGCTCTTGACCTCGAAGGCGACCCTGGCGTAGGCGTCCGCGTAGGTGGCCCCCAGCGTTTTCTTGGCGAAGGTCGAGCCGGACGTGGTGCTTCCCTCGGCGGCAGAAGTGCCGGCGTTCTTATCGCCGCTCTCGACCGTCAGGCCGCTCACGGTCGTCCAGGACGTCAGATCCCCGGTCTCGAAGCCGTCGGCGAACAGGGGAGGGGCCGCTGCCGGCTGCGTCGCCGACGCGGGTCCGCTCGTGGCCGAACTGTTGCCGGAGGCGTCGGTCGCCCTAACCGCATAGATATGGCTTCGACCGGCGGTGGTCGCGGTGTCGTTGTAGGCGAGGACCGTGCCGAGCGACGCGATCAATGTGCCGTCGCGGAACACGTCATAGCCGATGACTCCGACGTTGTCGGTCGAGGAGTTCCAGGCGAGGTCCGCCTCGAACGGCGACACGACGGTCGCGGTCAGGCCGGTCGGCACAGATGGCGGCACCGAGTCGGCCTCTGGGCCGAGGCGGGCGCTGCCGAAGGCGGCGTCGTCGAAGATGACGTCGTAGGTCCGACTCGCCTGGACCTCGCCGATCTGCATCGAGCCGACCGGAGCGCTGCCGGTGTTCAACCCCGTCCCGGAGAGATCCGCAACGTACACGTTGTCGAGCCAGATCTCGACGACGCCCGTGGCGGGGTCGGTCTTGACGTGGAGCTCCAGCGCATGCCAGCCAGGCGAGGGCGAAACCCCGCTCAGAGTGCTGACCCCGGTCGCATCGTTGCGGAATCCCAGGAGCCCGGTGGTATCGACGTAGATGTAGCCGATAGATCCGCCGGTGGCGTCGCGGAGCCTCAGGAGGTTGACCTGGCTCAGCTGAGACGGGATGTCAAACCACACGCGCCCGTAGGCGTCTGAGTAGGTCGACGTGAACGTCTTCTTCGCGAACGTGTTGCCGGTGGTCGTGTTGCCTTCCGCGGCTTTGGTGCCGCTGTTGATGTTGGCGGTCTCGACGGTGAGCCCCGCGCTGGAGCTCCACGCGCTGAGATCCCCGGACTCGAAGCCGTCAGCGAACAACGGAGACGGCGGCGGTGCTGTCGTCACCGAGAACGTGTTGCCGAGCGCGGAAACATTGCCGGCGATGTCCCGCGCCCGGACCGCGTACTGGTGGGTCGAAGAGCCCAGGACGGAATCCGAGTAGCTCGTCACCGCCGCCAGCGATTGGTAAAGGCTCCCGTCGCGGTACAGGTCGTAGCCGGTGACGCCCAGGTTGTCGGTGGCGGCGGTCCAGGTCACGTTCACGTTGAAAGGTGAGCTGGTCGTCGCAGTGAGGTTGGCGGGCGTGGTCGGCGACGTGGTGTCGACTGTCCATGAAATTGTCGCCGGCGTCGGATCGACCGACCGGTTGTACGTCGCCGTCACCTTGAACGTGTGCTTGCCCTGCGCAAGGTTCGAGTAGGTGATCGGGCTGAGACAGTTGGTCTGGGAGTTCACATCGAGCTGACACTTGAACGTGGCGGGTGATCCGCTGCCGTGGAACGTGAACGTGGCTGACGTGCTTCGCGTTCCGAGCGGTGGCGCCGAGTCGATGTAGGTGTCGGTCGGGACCCTGAAGGTGTAGGTCTGCACGTCGAATGTCCTGCCGTTCGAATCCGTCGGGGTGACCGTGACCGAGGTTCCGTTCACTGTCACCTTGAGAAAATGGAACACTTGCCCGGCGGACGTCGGAGCGACAGCAGTGCCGCATGTGCTGCCCGTGGAGTGGCTGGGCGACCAGCCGATGGCGTACGCGTCGAACGCGCTGCAGGTGCCCATCGGCTCGAGGGTCGCACCGCCGCCGCCGGTGACGTAGCTGATCGGCATGCCGGCTGCGCTCGCCCGATTGCGCTCATAGATGTGGGCGTGGCCGTTGAAGACCAGTTGCACCCCGTGCTGACCGAGCAGTCCTTCGAGGTTTGTAGCGCCGTCGAGAAATGTATCTGACGGCTGGGTCGGATTGTCGGAGTACAGGGGGTAGTGGAAAAACGCGAACTTCAGCTGTGTCGGGTGGGTTGCCAGATCGTTGAGCAGCCAGTTGTACTGGGGGGTTCCCGGGGCGAAATGCGCCAACGCGTCATTTGCGTAGGGTGTCGCCGTTCCCCCGTTGGTATCGCCCCATGCCGAATCGAGGATGTAGAAGCGGACGTTTCCGGCCGCGAACGCGTACCACTCGCTGCCGTAGTTCGACGAGAAGGTCCCGTTGATGCAGCAGTAGACATCGTTCTGGTAGCGACCGCCTGAGGTGGAGACCGCTGTGCTCTGCGTCCACGTGGTGATATCGGTGTGCTTGACACCGCTGACTCCGTGGTTGCCGACCGCTGAGAAGAGCGGGATGGAGCTGCCAGGCACCGTCCAGAATGCAGACCCGAAGATCGCGCTCGTGTCGGCGCCGGACTGCTGGAGATCGCCGTAGTTGATCTGGCTGCCGTTGGGGTAGCCGTTGTCGCCGACGGAGATCGCGAACCGTGCGCCGCTGCCTGCGATCTGCTGCATCAAACCGGCCTGCCCCGCGTTCTGGCCACTCGCGTCGACCTGGCCCCAGTCGCCGAACACCGCGAATGAGTAGGACTCGGTCGAACCGAACTGCACCTGGGTGGTGAAGGCTGGCGACCCGCTGGCGGCCAGCAAGTCGACATTCCCCAAGAAGATTCGATAGCAGTAGGTGCCTGTCGCGGGCAGGGTCAGGTCGACCTTCCACTGGTACTCGAACACCGTGCCGACGGAAATCGTGGTCCGGCCCGCTGGAACTTCGGTCACCGGCGAGCAGCTGCCTCCCGTGCCGACAACTCCGTAAGCGACCTTGCCCGTGGTGTTCGTCTGGTCGGTGGCCCAGTTGATCGCCACGTGCAGTCCGACGAGGTCGGTGAGATATGGAGCACGGGTCAGGTGTGGATCGAACGAGGCCTGGGTGCGGGCGGCCACCGCTGAAGACTGCGGCGAGGCGTTGCCCGCGGCGTCGCGCGCGCGGACCGCGTATGTATAGGTGACGCCCAGGCTGATTGTGCTGTCGGCGTAGACGGTTACCGCTCTAACGGAGGCCAGAAGCCCCCCGCCGCGGTAGATGTCGTAGGCGATCACACCGACGCTGTCGGTGCTTGCCGTCCAGCTCAGGGTGACGGATGTCGGGGACACGGCCGCGGTCAAACCTGTGGGCGTGGTCGGCGGGGTGAGGTCGATGGTCCAGTTGGCGACCGCGGGCGTCGGATCATTCACGCCGCTGGCGGTCGCGAAAACCGTGAACGAGTGAGTGGCGCTGCTCAAGCCGGTGTAGGTCCTCGGACTCGTGCAGCCGCCCGCCTTGGCCGTGTCCAGCCTGCAGGTGAAAGTTGCGCCTGCGGCGGTCGAGTGGAACGTGAACGAAGCGGTGGTCGATGTGGTGAGGGCCGCGGGTCCGCTGTCGATGAGAGTGTCGGGCATCGGCGGCGTGCTCGCGGCAACGCTGTTGCTCGGCGCCGAGCTGTTGCCGGCGCCGTCCTGGGCCTGAACGGTATAGGTGTGGGTGCTCGCGGGCGCAACTGTCGTGTCGGTGAAGGTCGTCACGGCCCCGACCGTGGCAAGCAGCGAGCCATCCCGGTTGATGAGGTTTTTCATCACGGCGATGTTGTCTCCGCCGGCCTGCCACGTGAGAGCGACCGAGGTCGTCGATGGGGCGGTGCCGGCGAGACCGGTCGGAGCGGAAGGGGCGGTCGTATCGATCGTCCAGGTCGCGGTGGCGGGACTTGGATCGGCGACTCCTCCCGCGCTCGAGTCCACAGAGAAGTTGTGGTTGCCTGGCGCCAGCCCCGAAAAGGCCGTCGGGCTCGCGCAGGCAACGAACGCACTTCCGTCCAGCCTGCATATGAACGTGGCGCCCGAGGCGGTGGAATGGAACACGAACGACGCTGTCAGAGCATTCGTCTGTGTCGCGGGCCCGCTGTCGATGATCGTGTCCGGGCTCTGTTTGGCCGCGGCCACACTTGCGGTGGCCAGCAACATGGCAATCGCAACCGGGATCGCGGGAAGGGTTCGCCACGAGAAGAGCGGCCGTGGCAGCAGAGCAACTCCGGACATCGACACTGGAATGGTCATGTCGAGGGGACGGCTGTTCAATGGTCTTTCGAGGCAGGGGCTGGGCGTTTGTCCTTGCCGGGGGGAGCGTTGTGCCGTGCCGGCCGCGCCGGCACGTTGGCCGGGTGCGGAAGTCCCATTGCCTGGGCTGGTGGCGAGTCCTAGAAATTAGGCGTCGGAATGGTCACATCGCTGGCTTTGCAACCCCTGCGCGCGGTGGAGCGGCCCCGGAGCGCTGATGCCGCGGATGCGCTGGGATTCCTGGCGGGTAGGCACTACACCTGCTACTGCGGGCAGTCCCTCGTGGGCACGATGCTCTGCCCGTCCTGCGCCGATGAGATGGTGCGGCGCCTGGTCACCGGCCGGCGCGCGGCTCACGCCATAGAATTTGCAAAAATTGGCTAGAACTGACCATTGACTTGGATTATCAAAGTCATTTGTATTGTTCCCACTCGTATCGGGTTAAGGTTTGGAAAGGGGCCGCGTCTGACGTTCGGGAATTTCCAAGCCTGCCCCACCGCCACATGAGGGAGCATTCGGATGATCGTTCCGGCAGAACAGGGAGAAACCGTCAACTCAATCCGGCAGCGTCGCCGTCCGATTCGATCGCGAGCGCGTGGTGACATTGACCTGTCAAGGGAGCTACACGACCACATCAGCCAGACCCTGAACCTCCTTCTCCTGGAGATGGAGATCTTCAAGGCGGAGCAGGTTGGCCGTGAGGGTGTGCTCCGCGAGCTCGATCGCATGCAGACAAGCATCCGTGGAGTGCTGTCGAACGTACGCGGCATCCTTCACGACATTCGGAAAGACAGCGCGACCGCGGAAGACCTGCGGCCGTCCTTGCAGGGTTTGGCGACGCGCCTGGCGACCTCGTGTGGTGCTGTGGTCAGCGTTTCCATCGCCCAGGACTGGCCCAATGATCTTCACCCGGCCGCGGTCGTGGACCTCATTCGGATCCTGGAGGAGGCGGCCCACAACTCAGCCATCCACGGAGCGCCGACGACGATCTGGATCGAGTTGACCGTCAAGGAACAGGCTCTGACCGCCAGCGTGCGTGACGACGGCAGGGGAATGATCGGTGGTTTGACCAGTCCTGGACTGGGAATTCGCGGGATGCATGAACGCGCGAAGCTTCTGGGTGGAACGCTCAGAATCACCAGCGAGCTCGGCAAGGGCACGCAGACCATCGTCGAGATTCCTCGGCCGGAGCCCGTCCCCGCGCCGCTGCAATTCCCGGTCGCACAGGCGGAGACCGCCTGACGGCCTGACCCACGCGTTGCGCACCAGGCCCATTGCCTGGGCTTGCGTCTCGGCGGTAGAACGTTCCCGTGCGCGTCAATCGGCATGCGGGGGAAGAGAATGGAAGCGGACGGCGATCCATTTGTCGCGGCGTGGTCTCGATGCTGCCGCCGCATGCGGCAACTGAGGCTTTTCGCGTTGGTAGGAAAGCGCAGCTCCGGGTCGGCGCGTCCTGTGCTTCGAGGTAGTCCTGCCGTGAACCGTCCAGCGGGTCGATCGGCCGGGTATCGGGTCTTGCCGGGACTTCATCTCGCTGCCAATTCTCTGAAGGCAAGCATTAACGAGCTCAGCATCGGAGCACCTTTCCGATCCATCGACGCCCGCCGACTGTGCGCGGCCTCGTTATCTGCGGGCAGGCTGATCGGATATTTCGAGGCTCTCGAAGCTACGGATCGACGCCTCGCCCAGACCGTGGCCGGCGAGCTGACCGAAGTGCTCGCTTCCATAGAGGTCGTTCGCCGCCAGTTCGAGCACGAGTCCGGCTGAGCGCCGGCTAAGGGCCGAGCCCTAGGGCGGTCCGTTTCCTCGGCCTTGCGGGACGAACGCCCACGTCGATACCTAGAACTCTCATGGACGCGCCGTGCCTGAGATCCGACCATGACCAGCCATGGCGGTCCACGCGACGATCCTTGCCGGGGGAGCCGGCACACGGCTCTGGCCTCGATCGCGTCGGGGACAGCCCAAGCACCTGCTTGCATTGCAGAAAGGCAGCGCTCCCCTGCTTCGGCAGACCTACGAGCGCGTCAGGTCGCTGGTCGACGAAGTCCATGTCGTCACGGAACTGAGTCAGGTGGA
>Ga0137376_10001970_pt1 | contig 11941 bp, 13 predicted proteins | sample SagtaG_23_FD_104814 | JGI IMG/M metagenome (GOLD analysis project Ga0137376, IMG submission 104814) | Vadose zone soil microbial communities from Sagehorn Ranch, Mendocino, California, USA - Sage2_L_20_16 metaG | ecosystem: Environmental > Terrestrial > Soil > Vadose zone | place: USA...
ATATTTATGTGGTGCAGGTAGTTTTCATAATATAAACAATAGTGGGGAAGTGGTATTAGAATAGTCACATGCCTTCATGAGTGCTGACATCATGACAATCAGTTTGTGAGTAATTCTGCTCTCTTATTGCCAAAAGTCTCACCATGAGCAATAGCATGTGAGTGATATTGAAAATTTTCTGTCACAAGGTGTCAACAAGTCTCATCCTGTGACAAACAGAGAGTATGTTCTTTCTGGAGGATGCAATCCAATAACTCTTCATGCTTTGACCAGGCTGTGAGTTGCAACAATATTTTAGCCAGGAAGTCAGATGCCATGGGTCCAATATCACACAGAATGTGAGACCACACTCTTGATGGTAGTCAGTCTCATGTTTTCCCTTTACTGACAGACCGTATGTGGTGTTACACTGCTGATTGTCCCAGATTATCACATTGCTAGCAGGATGTGAGTAACAGTTCATTTGCTGTGCTGTATCATCAGTCCTTATTCCATGATGAAAGGCAGTGAGTGGTGCTGTGCTCATTTCTGTACTACCATAGCCAAATCTATGTATTCACAGCAAGTGAGTGATGTCATACAATTATCAGCATGAGTGGTTTTGCATTGCATAATGGGCAGGTAGTGAGCAGCAATGTATGTTCCCCCATGTGGTACTTTATCACGGAACCAACAGGAGGTATGTGACCACTGACATTGTACTTTTCTCAAAAAATTTTAACATGATTAATTCAACAGAGAGTGAGAAATGTTTGGAAATGCACTGAAAGTAAATTCAATTGCATCATCTGCAGAATGTATGTCTGTTGCCACTGCTGCTTTGTACTCAAACAAGCTCATAACATGATGTCTAATTCCAAACAGTATGTGAGGGATGCTACAGCTCATGATCCCTGTCAGACTGATCACATCACCTCCCATGATGAACAGTATGAAGTAACACTCTGTTTTTTTCTCCTTCAATCAGTCTCATATGCAGCATCTTAGGGCCATCATCTGGGGCGGACTGTGAGCAATGATTACCTTTTTTGCTAAGAACCTCTGTTGAATGAACAACAGGATGTAATTAGAACTGCTCTTTTTTTGTCAAGCTCTCTCATCACACCTGATCAAATGACCAACAGCAGGTGCATGATGCTGTATTTTCCTTTACCAAAACATCTCATTATATTTGACCTTGTAAACAAGCATGTGAGTGACACAGCATTTTTACTGTGTTAGGTTACCTGATTTCATCAAACCTTGTAACCAACAGTATGTGGGTGACAAGGCATTCCCTTCTTTACCAGGAAGCATCTCTTTTGGTGTACAACAGGGAGTAAGCAATTCTGTATTTTTTCCTTTGCCATGTGGTACATTTTTCTCATGGCCAATAGCATGTGGGTAACAATTGGAGTGATTTCTTTCCCAGGATTTTTCATGTCATGACCAACAGAATGTGAGTGCTGCATTTCTTCTTTGACATCTTATCCCATTTCATGACCAACAGTATGTGGGTGACACTACTTTTTGTTTGGCCAGAAAGTCCCATGCATTTCATTCCTTTATTTGCAGATGGTGAGGGATCACTGAAATGCAGTCTCATCACATCTGATACCTGTGATCAACAGAGAGTGAGTGTCACTGCATCTTTTTCTTTTCCAGGGTTTATGTGCTGTGACCAACAGGGTGTGAGTGACATAGCATTTTTTCTTTTCCATGCAATTATGTATACATATCACATTTCATGACTGGCAGGTTGTGAGTCTCAATTTTACTACCAGGATCCTTATAGCTTATCAGCCCATAACCAACAGACTGTGAGTGACACCACATATTTACACAGGACTGGCTCATCACATATATGCATACATGTACATACATATCTTCCTATTACCAACAGGCAGTCAGTCACATTTCATTTACTCTTTCCAGGCACAACTCATCCTCAGACTGACAGGAGGTATGTAAATAACACATCACCCTTGTTTGCTACAAAGTCTACTCACATCTCATCTCATGACCAACAGGAAGTGAGTAGAGCTGCACTTTTATCTCAAATCCTCTCATCAGGCTCATGACCAACAGAGAGTCAGTTATATTTTTTGTTAAAGTGTATTACCACATTTAGTACCACACATGTTCCACAGGATGTATGTGGTGCTGCCATTATTCTGCAAGGGTGTCATCTCTTATTAACTAACAATAGAGAGTAAGTAGCATTGCAGTGTTGTCAGACCCAGAAGAATCTCATTTATGAGCAATAGATAGTTAGTGCCACTATCAAATAACACAGTCTCATCCCAGTCTATTTTATGATTAACAGGAAGTGAGTTCACCACAATTTTTCATGAGAAGAAATGATTGCATCCCATCTTACTATATACTCAACAGCAAGTAAGTGATATTGCCACATGTTCTGGAAGATGATCTAACTTACATGTGTCATACAATCATGATCAACAGTTTGCAAGTGACACTGAATATTTCCTAACCCATCTCTCTCATGTTGTATTATATTATTGTTAGCTTGTGAGTGTCAGTGACTGTCACCAGCTTTTTTCTGCCTGATTGTTTTTAACACCCATCCTTTCCATCAATAGCAGAAAGTGATGTCACTGCACTTTTCCCAAACATACATGATCTTGATATCAATTTAATAGATTGTGAGAGAATATCTACTTTTTCTATCTTATCTTGATCTCATGAATATTCACAGATTGTAGGACTGTACTCTCAGTCTTCCAACACTTAGTTTACTAATTTACCTTAGCTTGTATGCCCACTCTGGCCTGGGCCTGACAGTTTTACATTTCTTGTCATCAGGCTGAACTTCTCCCATTGCTTGGAGTTTCAGAAACTGTAAGATATATCTTTGTATCTGTGGTGCATAATTAATCTGTACACATCATCATCAGCCTCAATTCCACTTTAAATCTGAAGATCCTGTGGAGCTCTCAGCAACTGTAAGAATTTTCTCCTCCTTGTGTGACATTACAATCATCAATTGATGATGATGTGACCAGCCTATGGAGTGTCAAATCTTAGTTGGTATGCATCTCATTTAACTATGTACTTTTTGAGGGACTTGAATATTTTAAAGCATTTGGCATCATTGCCAAGCTATCATTCAAGAATACACAGCCATTTGAGCAATCAATTGCAGATGCTTTTGACCAGTTCAAAGCAGAAGGATATGCAGAAAAACTGAAAAGTTTTGTAACTTCAGACTCTTTGCAATCAGGTCATGGAGATTTGCTCAAATTCCTGCATGATCAGACTTTACACATCTGGTGATTTCATTGGTATGTGATCCATTGAGTAAAAATTACCTTTCTTTAGCTTATTGCATTAAGGGCTGTACATGTCAATTTATACTGTTTTTTCCCCCATGCCTTCCCTTTATTTGTACTGGTATTCCAAATCCTTTCTTGAATGTGTCTCCTGTGTCCAAAGTTGTTTTCACATATGAAAGTACAGATTTTGTACAAGTACCCATCATTTGAGACTGAAATATGAATTGTGTTTGTCTATGATTTTCAAGTCATGCCATATGCAATGCTGTGGATCAGCCACCTCTCTTGTTAAGTTGTTCTGAATATTCAACACTTAAAGACCTACAGTCTGACACTAGATAACAGATGTGTAACCTAGTGATAAGTTGCTGCATGTTGGCCTTTCTCTTTACTCATGTGACTGGTTATTGAATATCAGGTCCATGACTTTGTCAACAAAGAAACATAATGGATCCCTTTCATTTGTCATCACAAAAGCCACTTTGGTTTATGCAGAAAGAAGAGCCAGGAAACCAGACTTGTTCCTCATTTTCTTTTTTTCATCTTTTGTTTTATAGATTAGGATGGGTCTGCGTCATTGGATGAAATAAAAACATTGCCACTTGTTTAACAACACACTCTGTTTTGAAAGCACCCAGATCAGCGCTGCAGCAGCAAATGTCCTTCTGCATGGCAAAAGATTATATAAAGCAAAGCAGATGAATGGGTTGTGTGTGTGACTCGGATACGTAGGTTGTTGAGCACTCCTGGCACAGTGGCAGAGTTAGTCCAAATTCTGGTCACGGCGGTTCGTGCAACATAGGATGTTATTTGGCTTTCTCAGATGGCAAGCATTTTCCACCGTTTCCAGACCCCCGGGCTAATAAGTTATTTGTATGTTGACAGGTGTCACTACTGTACCCGAATGGCAAAACGTGCATGTGTATCGAGATGATCTGCATTGTCGATGACAGGACTTCGTTTGCCGCGAGTGTCTAAAATGACAGTTGTTGGATAACGCATGTGGGTGAGGACTTCATCTGTTATATGCCTGGTGGTCGTGGTGATGGCGGATTTGGAGGTGGAGGCAGCGCGGATTTGGCACAAGTAATGGTAGTGATGGATTTACGTATGGAAATAGTGGCAGAGAGCAAGTTACGACGATGGCAGTGGAACTAGAGATGGGTTGACAGGAGGAAGCGGTGGCTTTACGAGCGGGCCGGGCTCCATTTCTCCTTGTAGCAACCGCCGGGCGGCGTGACAGCGCCCGCTGACTCTGAAAACTCTGGCTACGGGCTCTGCGGTCAAAATACCACCTTCTTCTCGGTTTTCGCAGTCGCGGTGACTGGCTTCGTTCCTGGCAACCTCTAGACTCGCGTATTTAGTTGTTGCGATAAATGATGTTGATGAGACTTCCCACGCCCGAATGGCAAGAGCCTCTTCGTGGACTGCAGAAAGCTCAGGCTCTGCCTCTCCCTCGCCCATGAGTCTTACTCCTGACTCGACGGGTACATTGAGCTCGGGCTCAGTGCCTTCTCCCCAAAGTCCAGGTTCAGAAGGAGGAGCAGGACCCAATCGCCGTCCTACCGCCGTCTACCCAAATTCGAAATTCAATGCGAAGACGCTCAAACCTTTCAGCCGAAGCGCGGCCAAACGCGAGAGCGTCCTCGCCCTAGGAAGTATCGAACATCTACAACACTACTTTACGAAGACTGGACTGGTCGCGAATAAAGAGTACGTCTCTCTTCATTGACGGCATCACCTAACAGAATTAGAACGCTCAGCGTTGACGGCCATTCATTTATCCTATAGTTCACTCGACAAACCACACTATGGTCTTGTTCCCGCCATTGGAGGGGCTGCATACCTCCCCAGCATCAGCGCATCGACATCTGCATCCTCTGTCTCGTCCTCTCCGCCTAGCACTACCAAATCTCTCTTCCCAGAAACATTCACTCTCCCCCTCCCCCTCCCAAACAAACCCACCTTCCTACAAAACCAACCCAAGACGTACGAAACAGATCCAGACTCCCTCCTCCCAGGCGTCGTCGACGACCTCAATGCCGTAACACGTGCCTGGAACCTCGACAACGACGATCTTCCACCCCATTCCGCCTACACCCAATCCTCCCAACAATACTCCCCTTCGGAAAACCGGCCCATCGTCACCATCAGCGACCCTTCATCATCTACACCCGTCGACGTGCTCGAACTTCTCAAAACGACGACGAGAGCGATCCGATCAACGAGAAACTACCTGGTGTCGCTCCCCGATGATTCAGCACTTTCCCCGGTCCACTCGCGAGCTCATCTCAGACCGATGGTACTCGGACCAGGTGGTACGCCTAGTAAACAGAATCGACACAATACCCTGAGCGGTCACGAGGCGCACACGTCTTCTTCCTCTGCGAAACCTCCCCCTGACAAGGCTCCAGATCATTTACGTCGGGAGCGTGATCAAGTCACGCAGAAGCATCAGAAGAAAGGCCCTGGTGAACCCTCTACGCTTGTTAGGAAATCGGCGTTGGAGGTGTTGGCTGCGTTGAGGGAGGTAGAGGAGCGGTATCGATTGCCGTTGAGCGATGACGCGTACGATGCGCTGAGCGAAGGGGCTGGCGCTGCTGCGCGTGCGATGAGTCCGGATTTGGGGTTGAGCCATCATCACGAGTTGGATGCGCGGCATCATGACCATGATGGTGATTTATCCATCACTTACTCGCTCGTCCAAATTCAAGTCGGGGACAGGCTCGAGGAGGTTCCTGTTTGGGAAGACGAAGAGAGTGATAGTGATGTTGAGGAGGAGAAGAAACGGGAGTTGTGGGATGAGAGATTGGTGTTGGGGAGTGGATGGCTGTATCGCCAAGATGTGAGGATGGAGGAGTTGGCTAGGGAGAGGGAGGTGGTGAAGGGGTATCTGGATGTGGTGGATAAAGTCATGTTTGGGGTGCGGGAGGGGCAGGAGCGGGAAGAGGAACGGCCTGTGAGGGGGATGGAACGTGGATGGGAGAGGGAGCGTAGGAGGGTGATGAGGCCGAGAAGTAAAGGGCGGAGAGTGAGTACTGGGGATGGTGAAGGGCGGATCATGGCTGTGGCGGCGGATAGTCGGAGGAGGGTGAGCACCGGCGCGGTGGAGTTGTTGAGGGGGATGAGTTTGACGGAGGAGCCGGAGGAAATGGAGGCTGGTATTCCGGAGGGAGACGAGGACGAAGATGACATTGTGGATGATGAGGATCTCCCCGGTTGGGCAAAGAGGATGAATTTCGTTGGCAACGATCTGGGTATGTTTTCCGCGCCTTGCGCCTTGCGTCATGCCAAGTGTTGATCCTGACGCGTGTGGTTAGGAAGAGCTCACGCACTTCTGAGCGCGTTTTTGTCTTCGCAACTTTTGTCTGCGTTGGGTTCGGCTCATTCGAGGACAGACTTTTTAAGTAGTCTGTCCTCTGGCCAGCTATTGTGCATGGCGTATAACACGTGTGTGCGCAAGAGCAAGAAGCCGTGGGGATACGTCAGTAAAGACAGCATACACGATATCATTTCGCTTGAAAAGGCCCAATCGGAGACGGAAAGTAGTGAAAAGAAGGGATGGACGTTTAGGAGGACGGATAATTTGCGGCTCTGGGCCGGGTACGTGTTTCGTTGGTGTCTGTTCTCGGTCCTGAGCAATTCAACGGCTTTACAGGGCACTGAAGCTTCGGTACTTGCTCCCGATTCAAACGCCAAATCAACCGCTCAATCAGACGTCGCTGAATTCGCTCAAACTCATTGGGCACATTCAATCTGCTTCCAGTCCAAGTCACACTGGCATGCCTGGACCAGGCACATCGCCGCCCAAAATACGACCAGTGTCTTCAACGGAGCCGGTCATCGAGTTTGACGCTCGCATCGTGGCGAGGAAAGACGAAGGATGGGAAGATATGTTGGAAACCGTACTTCTGAGATGGGTGCAGAAGGTCGTGGAGGAGAAGCGGAGTGCCAGATGAGATTTTTTTCGTTCTTAATACATACCCATTGCATTGTAGCGTATCAGTATATTAGCATCCCACTAGTTTACGGGCAGCCAATCAGGAAGTGCCGAATGGGATGCCGAATGTTCCCACGATCCCGAAAAAAGCCATTGAACAGCACGACCATCATGACCTCGCAGTCTGCCTCAAATTATGGCGTAGAAGAGAGCGCGTCGATTATCGAGAGAATTCAAGGTTTCGTTGCCGAGAACAAACGCGCGATTCTCATTGGCACTGCTGCAGCTCTCTTGGCCGTAGGTGGTGTCGCGGCGTACCAGTACCATGTGGTTTCTTCGTCTGCCGGTGCGGGTGGCTCGAGAAGGCGGACGAAGAGAGGTGTGGATGCGGAAAAGGGAGAGGGTGCCGCTGGAGAAGCAGGGAGCGACGGAAAGAAGAAGAAGAGCAAGAAGAAGAAGACGGTGAAGGATGAGGACGGCCCGATTTTGGAGGAAGTGAAGCCTGCATCCACCAGTGGTCAGTCTGTCTTATGCGCAACTGGTGTTCGGTGCTGACTTTATATTTCGTTTTGTAGGCGAGGGTGAGGTCGAAGTGCTGTCAGAGGCTCAGATCGCTGGGATGTCAACTGAGGTGAGGATCCTCCATTCTTGCAACTCTTTCATTCGGTGTTAAACATGCGGGGTATGGTGTAGGAACGGACGAAAAAAGCTTCAGAGTACAAATCCAAAGGGAACACGGCATACACGGCCAAGGACTTTGCAACGGCTGTAGAGTTGTATACGCAAGCGATCCAGGTATCGCCTAAGGCCGACTCGGTGTTTTACTCGAACCGTGCTGCATGTGAGTTTGTGAAGTTCTTCGCCCCCCCCCCACAATACAGGCCGCTAACAAGACGAATTACAGGTTATATCAACATGTCCCCGCCTAAGCACGAACTTGTAGTCAAGGACTGCGACGAGGCGCTGAAATTGGAACCGGCTTACGTCAAGGCATTGAATAGGCGCGCGTTGGCGTTGGAAGGGTTGGAGAGATACGAAGAGTCTCTGCGAGGTATGCAATCCTATCCCCCTTTCCTTTCCTTCTTCACCTCACACAAATGCAGACTTTACGGCCGCAACCATCCTGGACAAGTTCCAAAACCAAAATACTGCCCAGTCGGTAGAACGCGTATTGAAAAAACTGGCGACGAAGAAAAGTGCCGAGCTTATGGCAGTAGGTTTCTTTTCTACATAGTTTTTTCAGGCTGGTGGCTGACGCTGGCTGGCAGACTCGGGAACCTCGATTACCGTCGTTCAACTTTATCCAAGCCTACTTTGCTGCATTCCGTCTCCGTAAGCCTGGCATGTTACAAACGTTAGCCAGCGTTAACCAAGTGTTTTTTCGAGCAGGACCACATCCTACATTGCCCGAAAGTCCGTCGCAAGGTGACCAGACCCTAAAATTGGCGCTGGAGGCGCTTGATGCTTCTGACTACCCCCACGCTTTGACGTATATCAACGAGTCGCTGGAGCAGGGTATTTCATGGCCCGCGGGAAAGGCTGAGGCGCTCAACCTTCGTGGGACGTTCAAGTACGTTGCCAAAGCGCACGCTTATGAACTTTATGCCTGATTTTTTACTAGGTTCTTGACTGGCGACGTGGACGGGGCCAAAGACGACTTTGTTGCGTCCATCGCAGTTGCTCCTGAATTTACTCAAAGCCTCGTCAAGCTGGCAAGCGTATACATGGAACAAGGCGACCCTAAAAAAGCGTTCCAATGCTTTGATGATGCGATCAGCCAAAACCCGAATGACCCCGATGCCTTCTATCACCGAGGACAAGGTACGATTATACGCTCTACATATGGCTTCAGCCGCTGACTTGCGCTAGTGCTATTTATCATGAATGAGTTTAGCGAAGCGGCTGAGAACTACACCCGTTCGACGGACTTGGATGACAAATTCGTGTTTAGCCATATCCAGCTGGCCGTCGCACAGTACAAGTCGGGTAGTTTGGCAAATGGCATGGCTACGTTTAGGAAAACGTTGAAAGCGTTCCCACAGAGGAGCGAGCCATATAACTATTAGTAAGCGCATCTTCTTTTCAGATCTTGTGTTGATCTGATGACCGGGTATAGCGGAGAGCTTTTGTTGGACCAACAAAGGTTCGAGGATGCGGCGGAAAAGTTTGACAAGTCGTTCGAGTTGGAAAAGGACAAGTGGGTATTTTAGTCTTTTCCAATGTTCTGCGTTCTTGTTCTGACAGGTTCATACTAGACGTCTTGCTAACGTTCTCCCGCTCGTAAACAAGGGTCTGACGCTATTCCAATGGAAACAAGATGTTGGAGCCGCCGAACGGTGTTGCAATGAAGCCCTCCGCATTGACCCCGAATGCGAAGCGGCGATAGCGACCCTGGCGCAGCTTAACCTACAACAAGGCAAAATTGACAAAGCAGCCGAGATGTTTGAAAAGCAGGTCCAACTAGCGAGGAACGAACCGGAGCTGAACAACGCCCTAACGTATAAATACGTGAGTGGTTGCCTTGCACTTTAGTAATGAACGATTATTGATTGGAGTCAACTCAGGCGACGGAAGCACAGATCGAATTCCAGAAAAACTATCCCGATCAGGCGGCGCAGCTTAACCAGCTCGCGCGGGGCATGTTCTAAGCGGCTGTGCCGTCCAACTTGTCGATATATCAACCCTGACACCATACGATAGAGCTCACCATCTAACATATACATGTCGTCCGTTATTGAACTACCTCATCCGTTCTTATCCTTGCTTGCCCGCACGTATGTTTTCCGTAATTAGCATCACTTATTTAGTCCACCTTTATGATAGCAACGGCAATGCCAGATGAACCCACTGCTCACTATTCTCTATTCTTGGATGTGTTCGTGCATTTATGTGTTGCCAGCCTGATCGTTCAGCTTGGAAATTTCCATACTTCACTATCAGGTAACCTTGGCATGGCCATCTGATTAGAAGGTAAGAAAGATCTCAGAACAACTTTGGGATGTTCAATACTTTCATGAACATTAATCAGCAAGTTCATTGTTAGACAAGCTTGTCACCATCTTTCCCAGCTCAAACACCAAAACCTGAAGCACACAGCAGTGACATTCAGTTTTATGTAAACAAAAGTCTGTACCCAGAAAGGACTATCATAAGCAACGCTTGGATGAGACAAATGATGTAGCATCAGAATTCAAGGATATATCCAGGCAGGAAGGATAACCAGCCTGAGGAAAGGAAGAAAGTGTTGGTACAACAAAGGCAGGCATAGGAAAAGAAGATCTTGGTATAAACCAGGTGGCAAGCATAGAGAAGAAATGATCCTTCATCTTTGTATAGTACAATTTGCATTCTTGTATGATATCTTTTGCTTCAAAAATTCAATTGTGAAGGGGGTTGGTGTGGATTTAAATGGAGTACAAACCATCAGATGTGTTTAATCAGATCATACAAGAATTCAAGCAATTCATCATCATCTTTGGGCATGGACTTGGAAGTAATGCTAGTCTTCAGCTTCTTCTCATATCCTTGCCTCTTGAACTGGTTTAAAGCCTCAATGATTGATAATTTGAATGGCTTATTTATCCAGAATGACAGCTTGCAAAGGATAATCATTGCTGCATAGAGTTAACCAAAGAAAATATAAATTGAATCAGTTATAGTATTACCAGCTAGCATTTGGCAGGTTGAAGGCTGGATATCTATTATTATTTGTACGCCGTGACAGACATAAGCACCTCTTACCTTTGGTGAAAATTTCTCTGTTTTTTTCCCTCCAAACATGGAGAAAAATACAGACTGTTCATGAGCAAGAGCAAAATATCCCATTTACATCAAACATACAAACTGACAAATAGATTAGCATGAAATTTATTATCCCTTGAACTGCCAACACTCACCTACAGAAGCAAGTAACATCAGGGAAAGCTGTCAGAAAGGGATATTCTTTTGAAAGACATCATTTCTTACAATCTATTGATGCGATCATATCAGCAGTATAAAATGCTAGGACAAAGCTAATGGTCTCACTTCCTGTTAAATTTACATAAATATGTCTTAATTAGAGAAGGGGTCTAACTCACATCCTGGTCATGGGATGAGTTCTGATAGGATCTATGTAGATAAGAGTGCAAATTTACTGACTCTCTGTTGTTCATCAGATGAAATGCAATGAGACTATAAAGAAATGTTTTATGTCACTTACTTGCTATTCACCATTAAATGAGACAACTGTCAGACAGGAAAGTGCACATAGTCACTCACTTCCTATTGGTCATGAGAAGACAATGGATGAGACCGTTGCCAAGGCAGACAAAATTCACAATACAGTAACTCACTCCCTGTTCATTGTGCAAGATTGCATGAGACTACCTAGTAGAACATGTAGTGTTGCTCACAAACTGTTACTAGTCATGAGACAAAATCTCCAGCAATAGCATGTGAGCCACTCACATACTGTTGGTCATGGAACAAAATCAATAAGCTTGGATACAAAAATGTGTACTCTTACTCACAAACTGTCCACCATTAGAGGAGCAACAGACATAAAATGCAAGCACTCACTTGCTTTTGACCAAGGCATGAGATGTGAAAATAGTCTTAGAAAACTGTTGCAATGTCACTCACATTCTATGTATTATTGCATGCATGAGCAATAATGTTAGTACCAAAAAATGTATGCCACTCACTTCCTAATGGACATATGATGAAACATCTGCTTAGATTACTG
>Ga0137376_10001976_pt1 | contig 11927 bp, 12 predicted proteins | sample SagtaG_23_FD_104814 | JGI IMG/M metagenome (GOLD analysis project Ga0137376, IMG submission 104814) | Vadose zone soil microbial communities from Sagehorn Ranch, Mendocino, California, USA - Sage2_L_20_16 metaG | ecosystem: Environmental > Terrestrial > Soil > Vadose zone | place: USA...
GCTTGCCTTGGAAGGAGATGCACCAACGTTTAGTCCGCCGATCTTGATCTGCAAAAGCGACTTGGTGCAGGGTATGGCGAATGCGTTGCCTATGCCCGAACATTGCGTTCCCGATCACCATTTTTTAAGGAGTCTGCGCATGCGATTTCGAAACCTTGCTAGCCTAAGCCTCGCTATTGCGTTTGCTCCGGCTGCAGCCTTTGCCCAAACGGTTCAAACCTTCGAGGACGCCGTTCCCTGCGATGGCTTTGGGAGCCTTGGCGCCTACGGACCCGTGAACTACAACCACCAGTTTACGTGTTACAGCACTCCCCAGTTTCCGTATACGCCACACTCGGGCACAAATCGTGTCTACGCTGGTAATGAAACGATTCACAACTTGACCTCAGGTACGTTCAACTTCACGGGCGGACCTGTGGTATTCAACGGAGCTTGGTTCTCGGGATATCCAACCAACGCTGTCTCTTTCGCGCTTTGGCTGGGCGGCGTGCCGGTATGGGCGTCCGGTCCACTCAATACGTCGGATGTGCCAACGTTCCTCTCGTCCGGCTATTCTGGATTGGTCGATCGAGTTGATGTCAACGGGACTTCAGTCCAATGGGTCATGGACGACGTGACCTTCAATAGCTCCAGCTCCACTGTTCCCGAGCCGGCAAGCTTGACGCTACTCGGCACCGGTTTGGTAGGTCTGTATGGCGCGGCTCGTCGTCGTCGCAACAGAGCCGCTTAGACTTCACTAGCTAGCAAATCGAAGGGGAGCGCAGCCGGGGCCCGGTTGCGCTCCCGTTTTTTGTTTCGTGAGGCACAGTTCTACGCGACGCTGGTGACGGTATTATCGGGGAGTGCTTCGGAAAAGCCGAGCGTCGCTGCAATCGGCTGAAAGCGAAAGCTCTCGAGCAGACGCCTTACACGCGGAGCGGTACGCGACAGCCCGCCGTAGTGCCGCACCCTCGTAAGGAATGGAGTCCTTATCCTGGGCTGTCCGGCATCGAGCTCCCAAGGGTGGATGTAGAACGTTCCCGGCACACCCCGGTGCTCCGCCGACCGCAGGGCGGCGTAAACGAACCAGTAAGGCAAATGGCGAAGATACGCGCCACCACCCGCAGGCAGGATCGCCCGTCCGATCTTCAGAGTCGCGGGCGGCACTTCGTGGAGTGTTCCTGAAGCAAGTTGGAGGAGATGAGGGTCACGCTCGCCCCCAACGAATCCATATCCACTGCGGCGGACGGGGAAGAGGCTCGAATCATAGCGATACCCTTCCTCCTGAAGGATCTCCAGCGCCCATTCGCCGCCGCGCACTATAGAAAAGTTTGGCGCGCGATAACCGACGACTGCCCCGCCCGTAATGTCCTCGAGCGCGCGCTTCGAGCTGCGCACGGATTCACGGAACTCATCTCTCGTCAGAGTAGTCACGCGCTGATGGTTCGAGCCGTGCGACGCAATCTCGTGACCGCACTGTGCGATTTCTTTGACCAGCTCCGGAGCGCGTTCTGCTATCCAACCGAGCACGAAAAACGTGGCACGGGTCTCGTGCTCCGAGAGGAGCTCCAGTAGCAGCCGCAGGCCGACATCGAGTCGTCGCGGGATCGCATCCCATTGGCTTCGCGCGATGTACGGCTCGAGCGCCAGAACCTGGAAGTACTCCTCAACGTCGACGGTGAAGTGATGGAAGACCGGCTTGCGCGAAACGCTCATCTCGGTTTGGATTCGCCTCCAGTGGACCACCAAAGTAATGCGCGCCCGCGGCAATGGGCCAATGAAATTGTCAGCCGAGTTGGTTCGGGGAGAGGCTTGATTGTCGCGGGCGTGGTCCTCGCCATTCTGGTTATTACTCTCACGCCCTCAGGAAACAATCCATCTCCGCCATTCTTGTTCTATTTCGTTATCGAACAGCGTTGGCTGGCGGACGGCATTCTCAATATCTGCTTGTTCGCACCGTTCGGGCTCGCCGTTGGCTGGAATTCACGGTCACCTCTGAAGGCAATACTTGCGGGCTTGCTTCTCTCGACCGGAGTTGAGCTGGCGCAGACAATTATACCGGGAAGAGACCCGTCACTGAGCGACATCGTTTTCAATACTGTTGGAGCTGCGTTGGGTGCGCTGATCGCGTCCCGCCCGCGCCTCTGGCTCGCGCCGAGTGCGACGCAGTCAGTCTTTCTCACGACGATCAGTATCGTCGCCGTCGCTTTGGTGATGGGCGCGACAGCTTTGCTGCTGTCGCCGGTGCAACCGCCGGCGGGGGAAAAACTTGCGATCGCTGTCATCCGGGAGGGTGACGACCTGCTGCTCCGATATCCATCGCGCGGGGCTGCGGTGGGTTTGGACGAGCCGGAGTACTGGGCTTCCGCCGCATTTCGTGGTGAGTCGGCTGGCGATAAAATGCCGCTCTCCCTATCGCGTGAGAGGGCACGTTGGCATATCGCGACCGGACTGAGCAATCGAGCTACCCTCGGTCCGACGGTGGGACAGGGCTGGACACTGCTCGCCTACCCGGACGCGATCGCCCGGCGCTGGGGTGGCCTTTTGAGTGGGATGTGGATGTTGGCTCTGTTTCTGCCAATTGGGTTCTGGGCGCGCGGTAGACTCTGGCCCATTGCAGCGGTCGCGGTCGTGGCGCTCCTGGCGCTGATTCCACGACTCACAGGAAGCGTGGCAACGAGCTCAACGGAATGGGCCGGTGCAGGGATCGGCCTTGTCACTGGCGCGCAGCTGGCGTGGGTAGAAATTTCGCGGCGCGGATCCGTCGTGGGGCTGCGCGCTACGGATTAGCGGCCAGCGATCGTGCTAGTACGATAACGCACCGAGCTATATGGCGGTAACTAGCGTCGAATACAGAATCCGGTTGGTCCCACGGGTCAGTGATCGTCCGCCCGTTGCTGGCGGAGGGATCCAAATCGCCGAGCACCAGCAGCTTGTTTGATATCCCTTTCGCGCGCGAGCGAAGATCGCGGGCCTGTTCCGCCGACATCACCACTACCAGATCTGCCGCTGTCAGGCTGTCCTCGGTGACCAATGCCGAGCGATGAGCGGACATCTCGATACCGTACTTGAACGCCGCGGCCAGCGCTTGCGGAGGAGGCGTGCGCCCCGGTCCAATAACCCCAGCCGATACGGCGGTGGCGTGGTCCCTCAGCTGTGGCGGACATACGCGGGGAAAGACGGCGGCCGCGAACGGACTGCGACAGATATTACCATGGCACACGAACAGAATCCGGCGCGGTTTGAGACGGCGAAGCTGCTTGAGCGCTGCTCGTCTGCGTCGCTGGTGCAAGAGCGAATCAGGCAGGAGGCGCGCGTCGCGCAGCCATGCCACATCAGTCGGCCACCAACCCGTTACGGGCGCACTGTATCGAGCGCCTTTGTGGATTCCGCTGGCAACGACGTCTACTCTGGACAATCCCATCTCGCGGGTCCGGCTACCAGCCAAGTCTGCCCAAAAACATGATGGGTACCGTCCGCACCATGATCGAGAGATCTGTCAGGGCGCCCCTCAGCGCGCCACGCCGGCGCACGTACTCGAGATCGAATTCGACCTTGCGGCGGACGTCGTCGATGGAGGTGTCGTACGACTGGTTGACTTGCGCCCAGCCGGTAATACCCGGCCTCACACGCTGGCGCATGTGGTAGTCCGGAATCGCCTCACGCAGCTCCGCGAAGATCGTCGGCCGCTCCGGTCTCGGCCCGACGATGTTCATTTCGCCGTTGAGAACATTCAGTAGCTGGGGCAGCTCGTCGATGCGGGTGACGCGAAGTAAGCGTCCCACGGGAGTGACCCGCTGGTCTTGGGGAGATGCCCAGACCTCCTTGGTGTCAGCTTCGGCGGACACAACCATTGTGCGGAACTTGTACATCGTGAATGGACGGCCGCCGAGATCGTGAACGCGGCAGTCCTCGTGCGTGGGCAATTTGCTCCAGCGGCGGTCGAGTCCGATTCGCGTCTGCTTGTAGAAGACCGGACCACGGCTCGTCAACTTGATCGCCAGTGCGACCAACACCAACAGAGGCGAGGTGATAAGAAATCCAATCGCTGCGACAACGATATTGATAAAATGGGATATCTCGTCGTCGGGTCTCGGCCGTTCGACGCTCGAGACCTTCTCGCCGGAGGTCCCGCTTAGAAGCTGGAGATCGCTGCGGCGAACCGGTCTCCCCTCATACTCGGGATCCAGGACACTGATTTCAGCGGCTGTCGTTGCCATGCAGGAAGTCAGGTGAAGAGTTGCCGAATGAGCGCGCGAGCCATTAAGCGATGTTTTTGCGCTTGCGAGCCACAAACCCGACCAGCCCCAGCAGTCCCGACCCGAACAGAGTGAGCGTTGCCGGCTCCGGAACGGTGGTGGTCGAGCAACCCGTGCCGATTACGCAAACGCTGGAGTTGAATCCCTGCGCCTTGATGACCAGCTGCGCGTCCGAGAGTGCGAACTGCGCGCCGATGTGAAATGAAATCGTTACTGTGTGCGATCCGCCTGGGCAGCCACCGATGCCGCCGTCGGTTATGCGATCTGCAATCGGCCCGCACGCACTGGAGATACCATTGTGGATGCCGTTCTGCGTGTCCGAGTACAGGTCGACATTGACTCCTCCCCCGCGCTCCTTGTTGATCTCGATCTGCCAACCCGAATAGCTGGTCCCATTCATCGCTACCGAAACGGGCCCAAACGTCGTTCCATCCGAGAGACCAATGTTGTCCAGGCCGATGGCAGTGAAAACGGCTCTGTAATCTCCGCCGGATACGCCGCCCGACGTGTTCAGAACCGTGAATGACACATCTGTCCCGCCATCCGCAGTGGGTGTTGCGGACACCTCGACGGAGCCGCAAAAATTCAGTGCAAGGCCGGTCGTGCAAAACGAGCCAAAATCCCGAACGGCAGCTCTCGCATTACTAAGAGGGGCGAAGAGGGCGAGCACACATAGCCCTCGGGCGACCGCTGGTCTCATGGCTGGGATCCGAAAAAAGGGAATGATGTGAGCTCGGGACTGCTGATGGACCGAGCTCACATTGACGCGCTGTCAGCGAGAGGGACAACGCAGTCCGTGTGCTCGCAGTCAGCCGCAATAGGATGCCAGCTAATTAGTTGCCGAATAACGACTTGTGAAATTGGGAATTCTTTGGCGGGAGCTACCAGCAGGCGCCGGTGTTGCGTGGAGTCGACACTTTCGCGCCGAGGCTCTACAGTTCCGCACTCGCGATGACTCTTTCCCCGCTCGCGATGAAGCCCAGGAAGGCCCGCGTTCCCTCTATCCGCGTCCTCCCGCGGGCAGAACGCGGTCGACCGCTCCGATCAATCGTCCGGCGATAACTTTGCCGAGGGAACTTGCCGCGGCGACCCGTGCTTCTGTTCGGCTGGAACCGACTGCTGCGGGTTGGATCGGAACTACGACCCGAACGAGCGCCTCTTCAGTGTGACCGCGTAAGGCGGCGTCGCGAAGGAGGTTCCATTTGACCACATATTCGCTCGCTACTACTCGTCCACGTCCTTGATACCAATAGTAGACCACAGCCTGGGTATTCCCCTTCCTGAGAATGTACCGATTGATTTGGTGGGTGGTTCCGCCCGCCGATAGAGTCTCGGTCCCCGTGGACACCACTTCCCAGCCAGCGCCCGGAAGACAGTTCTTCGGCGAATGGATGGTCCTGCCACGAGTCTGGCGATCATAATACGAGACCAGGGTGGTGAATGCGAGCACAGAGTCTCGGGAGTAGATACGTGCGACGTAATTTGTCATTCCAGCCACCCGACGCTCGTCGTCCGAGATCGTTTGATTCCGTACCACATAGCCATCAACGGCCGGAAGCACGCCGTCCAGGGGTGCCGCAAGGGGCACTGCCTTTTGTCCTCTCGCGCTCGCGACCAAAAGGTATCCTGCCGCGAGAATGAGCGCGGGCGCGTACGCCTTGATGTTAAGCACTGCGCGTCCTCCACCATTGGGCTAGCTGACGCTCGGCTAGCACGAACGTCCACGCAAACAGACCGAGCGAGACGAACGAGACCAAAAACAAAAGCCATCCCTCGGTGAGGTGCATGAAGCCTTCGCCGAGTGAAGGGCTCACGAAAAACACGAGAAAACCAGTAAGGAAAACCCGAACCCCGTTGATCAGGATCGCAATGGGTAGTGCGAACGCTACCAGAAATAGCCGCGATAGGGGGTACTTTAGCCAGATGCCGCCCATTAGGACCGCGAGGCTAAGCAAGGCGGTGAGGGATCGCAGGCCACTGCACGCCTCGGTAACGAACAGATCTCGACCGGGAAGCCTGATGACGTTCCCCGTCAGGAGCACGGGGACGTGCCGCGATGAGAGCAACCTCGCGCCTATACGTGAGGCCTCGAATTGAAGTGGAAGCGCGAGCTGCTGCGTGAGCAGTTCGGGTAGCGGAATCGCAAGAACTGCCAGCGTGAATGGCAACCACCACCAAAGAACCTGACGAACTCCGTAGTTATAAACAGTGAGCGCCGCGAGTGCCAACACAATCGATTCCCGCATGGTGAACAGTTCCGCTGCGAGACCGGACATGTAGCGAATGAGCACGGCGAGGATGAGGACGGCGATTCCAACCACGCGGTTCGAAGCAGCGCCGGGGCGGACACCCTTTTGCCAGGCGAGCCAGGCGGCGGCGGGCGCGAGAAGCAATCCGTGGCCGGCTTCAGGAAGTTGCCACCAGTCCTGCACGAGTAAACGCAGAGGCTCCCCGAACAAGGCCAAGAACGCAATCGTGGTAGCAGCGGCGGGGATGACGCTCTGCGCACCGGCACGCGAGCCGAGGCGTTTTCGCAGCGCGGCCAAGAGTGAAGCCCCGCCAAATTGGAGGGACCCTGCGCTAACGGACACTGCTTCCCTCCTTAAACACTCGAGCGACGACGAAAGCCTATGATAGCGCCAAAGACGTACAGAGTCTCGTAACCCGCGAACAGTGCCAGCGACTTCACAATAGCCTTCTTCATGCCGAAATTGGCCACATCGTTCGTGGCGGTGGCTCTCAAAGCGAGAGGGACGTTAGTGAGGTAAAATATTCCGAGTGCGGGCAGTGCCAAAGCAAACACGATCATAACGATCGAGACAGCTTTGGCCGTGCCCTTATGATCGAGAGCTTGCGCAGCGGCGAGGATCAGATAGAGCGCCAGCGTCGGAATCGCCAGTCCCGCAAGGCTGGCCGAAATCGTTGCAAACTCCCACTCCGGTGACCCGAATCTTGTGGGGTACCATCCGAGCGCCAGGTCGATCAAAGCCATGATGAAATAGGCCAGGCCTAACCACCCAAGGGTACGCCACGCCATCAATTGAGCCGCGGGCGAGTACCCGGCGGCTGGCCGCTCCACGGTCGTGGGGCGACCGGTTTGTTGTGGGATTATGACAGACATCATTCGGCGAGGGATGCGAGTTAGAGGGGTTGGCTGAGACGTCGAAATCGATTGTCACAGTGTTCTGCCGGCGCAAATGATAGGACTGAAGAGGCCGGAGCGCGAGAGAAATTTTTTTGAGAGGCGTCCCCATTGGTCTCGCGGCGTCCAGCGAGCCCGGCCTGGTTCCGTCGTCTTTTGTACGTCTGTGACGTCCGTAAAAAACCACTTGACAGAATCTCAAGGAAGGTTCAAATACAGGTCCTCGCTCTTCGTTGTGGAAAGGGCTTCACGCATTGGTTTGCGTCGAAGACAAAGGTCGAGCCCCGAATCGCTTGTCGTTAGCCCCTTGCGGATTTGCGACGTGATGGATTTGTAGAAGGACCACCCAGCGGAGGTAGCAAAACCTTGGCGGCTTATTGCGAGGAAGCAGAAACTAAGATTGCTCTCACGCCGGGAATTGCGGACACGTCGAATGGCTTGCCCCCGATCTCCAAAGCGAGCATCAGTGTGCTCGTCGTCGACGATGATCGAAGCCTGCGCGAAGGCTGCGCGACGTTCTTCCAGGTCGAAGGCTACGATGTAACCTCCGTCGGAAGCGGCAACGCGGCTCTCGAGCTGGTCGGGCGTCGCCGCTTCGACCTCCTGATGCTCGATCTCTACATGACCGAAGTTTCGGGAATGGAGATTCTTCGGGCAGTGCTTGCCGCTCACAGAGACACTCTCGTAGTCATGATGACTGGCAACCCGAGCGTGGACTCGAACCTCGAGGCCCTTCGCCTCGGGGCATGGGACTACATCCTCAAGCCGTTCAGCCCAACGCATCTCGATGTTCTGACGGGCCGCGCCCTGCACACCATCGCGAACGCGCGGCAGGTGCGGGCGAGCGCGGCCAGCGCGCTCTCCGAGATCGGGAACAGTGATCTCGTAAGCTGCCTCGGTGTCGCGCCATCGTTCAGGAAAACGGTGGCTCTGGCTCGTCGTGTCGCGGTTACCAATGCGTCGGTGATGCTGTGCGGAGAGAGCGGAACGGGCAAAGAGGTTCTCGCTCAGCTCATTCATCGCCATAGCAATCGAGTCCACAAGCAGCTTGTTCCAATCAACTGTGCCGCGCTGCCTGAAAACCTGCTCGAATCCGAGATGTTCGGCCATCGGAAGGGCGCGTTCACTGGAGCAGATCGCGACAAGCCAGGTCTACTCGAGGTCGCGAACGGCAGCACGCTTTTCCTCGACGAGATCACCGAAATGTCGCTTCGCCTGCAAGCGAAGCTGCTGCGCGTACTGCAGGACGGAGTGGTTCGAAGGGTGGGCGGTGAGACACAGCAGACGGTCGACGTGAGATTCATATCGGCCACGAACCGCGATCCGCAGGAAGCCGTCACACGCGGACTGCTGCGCGAAGATCTTTTCTACAGACTGCGTGTGGTTCTGATCAAGCTTCCGCCGCTAAGGGAGCGGGTGCAGGATATACCAATCCTCGCGGATCATTTCCTGTCGTTCTATTGGGAGCGCCACCGTGCCCGCGAAGCAATGCCGAGGTTTGCAGAGGGCAGCATGGATCTGCTCATGTCCAAAGAATGGCGAGGCAACGTCCGTGAGCTGCAGAACGTCATCGAGCATCTCGCCGTGCTGGCCGAGCCAGGCGCCGCGATTTATCCGATGGACATTCCTTTCTACGAGAGCGCGGGGAAGGAGGTAGCGGAGAACGCGATTCCGTCCTCGCTATTCGACCAAGGCTACCACGCCGCGCGCGAAAAACTCGTCAGCAATTTCGAGAAGGCGTATCTCTCCCGGGTCGTGGATCGGGCGGGTGGCAACATGTCGAAAGCCGCCAGAATGGCAAGCGTCGACCGCACGACTCTCTATCGCCTGATCGAGAGATACAATCCGGCGCACGAATGGAGCGCGGACGCGCATGTCCCACCTGAAACGTAGATCCTGTGTGCGCAGGGGTTGCCGGATTCTTTAGACTAGACCCTTCCGACCCGAACCCTCCTGTGGGAGTCGGAGGCGGGCAGCGGATCCCAACGGAGCTTACGCTGGGGGTTTGGCGCGCATTCGACCGCGCCGTTGAAGACACGAAAGAAGCATTTGGGTCGGCTGTCTCGCCCGAGGACCTGCTGCCATTTCTCGACTCGCTCCAGGATTCTGTGCGATCCGTTGTGGTCGGAATGCCAGCCCGTCCGGAACCGCCGCCTGCTTCGATCTCGACAACGCAGGTCCTCGAGTGCGTCAGGCGCAGGTTCGTCGACGAAGTTCACCAGGAGCAAGCGACGGACGCGCAACAGGCGATCCATATTCTCAGCGCCCTTGGCCGCGTTCAATGTATTCTCGACGTTGGGGCGCCGGAACAGACGATAGACCTTCTCGCCGGTCGTGACGCCGCTGGATTGCTGATCGAAATCGCCCATGATATGAGATCGCCGCTGGCCGCGATCCTTTTCCTGCTCGACATGCTGCGAACGGAGCGCAGCGGTCCGGTCAATCCGGTGCAGCAACAGCAGCTGCGGCTGATTTACGGTGCTTCGCTCGGAATCATGCAGCTGGCGTGCGACATGATCGACTCCGTGCGCGGCGCGGAACGACTGCTCGCCGAGCGGCCGACCGAGTTCTCGATCACCGAAACTCTCAATTCGGTTAGAGACATCGTTCAACCGATGGCAGAAGAAAAAGGGGTGGAACTGGAGCTGGCCGTGCTCGCTGAGGACAGCCGCAAAGGACTCCCGACGGCGCTGAATCGGATTCTTCTCAACCTCACGAGCAACGCGATCAAATTCAGCAACGATGGCGTCGTCACAGTCAGCGCCAGAAAGCTCGGTCCGACGATGGTCGAGTTCTCCGTCCAGGACTCCGGGCGTGAGATTCCGCCGTCGGTGATGGAGCAGCTATTCAAGCCGTTTCGGCGCTCGGATGCGAGACGCGCCCGAACATTCTCCAGCGCAGGGCTCGGCCTGTCGATCTGTCACCGCCTGACTCTGGCTCTCGGAAGCGAGCTGTGCGTCACTACCTCGCCCAGCAAGGGAACGCGATTTCATTTCTCGATCGATTTGCCCGTAGTAGGTAGCTAGGCTCTGAGCTACCGCGGGTCGGCGGCTCCTGAACGTACGCTCACGTGGGTCGGGCCATTTGCTGTATTCATCCTCTGGCTCGCCGTGGACAAGTACGTTTCGATCGGAAACCCCGCGAAGGAGCTGCTGCGGGATGCGATTCTCGTCGCGGCGATTCTTTTCTTTTCCCGCAGCGTACTCCCTACCCGCGCTCGCCACTGGCCCGTGAGCCTTGCGTTGGGAGTCGCGGTTTGCGCCATCTGGGTCGCACCTGACGCATTCGTACCGGGCTGGCGGGAAAGCTGGGTCTTCCAGAACCCGATCACCGGACACATCACGACATCCATACCGCGACAACAGCTCACACCGCTGATGCTCGTGCTGCGCACCACGCGCGCCGCGCTGCTGGTGCCGATCATCGAGGAGCTTTTCTGGCGTGGATGGTTGCCGCGCTGGATGCAAGCGAACCCTTTCACTAAGATTCCGCTCGGCCAGTATTCGCGCATCGCCTTCTGGACGACTGCGGTGCTGTTCGCGGCGGAACACGGGCCGTTCTGGGAGGTCGGCCTGCTGACGGGAATCATCTACAATTGGTGGATGCGCCGCACGCGCTCACTTGGCGACCTCATGCTTACCCACGCAGTGACGAATCTCGCACTTTCGATCTACGTGATCCGCACGGAACGGTGGATGTTCTGGATGTAGGAGAGTTCTTTTCTCCACGCCGATCGAGCTTCAGCCTTCGCCAGCGACGACGATCGATATCGCCCCCCGTGCATCGAGCCAGAACTTCGTCGGCGTGCGCACCAGACGAAGAATTACGCCGTCGCACCCGGGACACCGCACGACCATTCCCATCCCATGTGAGTAGACGTGCAGCGTGCCGATCGTTCGCGTAGTTCCACAGCCGGCGCATTTGGCCCGCCCTGCCGTCATGTCCGTGGCGAAGATCTCGCTGAACATTCCCGCGGCTGCGTTCCCATCGGTGCGCAACGAGTCCAGCGGTCGATCTGAGACTACTGCTTTCCGCCTTGATTTTTTCGAGGTTTTCTTCATCGCGTCTTCTCCCTTTGGCGGGCAAAGATCCCTAGCCCGGCGTTCCCGTCGGTCCAAATCGCTCCGTCTTCACCATGTCTGGCTCGTGACCAAGCTCCACCAGCGCGTTGGCGACTGCTTCCACCAATGGCGTCGGACCGCAGACGAATATCCTTGGATTCTGGCTCGGCCGCCACGCGGTCTCAGACAACATCGCTCGGTCGATACGACGGCGAAATCCCTGCCAGTCATCCGGCGCCTGACGGGTGAGAGTGTGAATCACCTCCAGAGTCGGATCACTGGTGGCCAGCCCTGCCAGCTCGTCACGGTAGATCACTTCGTCCCAGCTGCGCGAAGAATACAGCAGCCGGGTCGGCAGATTCTTTCGGGCGTCGGCATTGCCGGCCGGCAAAACTGAGTTTCGATGACGTATCATCGCCATCAGCGGCACGATACCAGAGCCGCCGCCGACGAGGAAGAGCGGACCACCGATGGGGATGTCCCAGA
>Ga0137376_10001979_pt1 | contig 11924 bp, 9 predicted proteins | sample SagtaG_23_FD_104814 | JGI IMG/M metagenome (GOLD analysis project Ga0137376, IMG submission 104814) | Vadose zone soil microbial communities from Sagehorn Ranch, Mendocino, California, USA - Sage2_L_20_16 metaG | ecosystem: Environmental > Terrestrial > Soil > Vadose zone | place: USA...
CACCTTGGCCACCTGCCACGGCTCCCCGGCGTCTGGGGCGTACCGCGGGTCGGCGGCGGCGTCGACCGCCGCCATCGCCACCCGGTGCGACTGGATGTGGTCGGGGTGCCCGTACCCGCCGTTCTCGTCGTAGGTCACCAGGACCTGCGGGCGCACCTCGCGCAGCACCGCGACCAGGGCCCCGGTGGCCTCGTCCAGGTCGGCCCGCCAGAAGCTGCGGGGGTGCTCGTTCGGCGCGGTGCCCATCATCCCGCTGTCCCGCCACCGGCCGGCCTCGCCGAGGTACCGAACGTCGGTCACCCCCAGCGCACCCATGGCGGCGCGGAGCTCACCGATCCGGTAGCCCCCGAGCTGGTCGGCCTCCTCCGCTCGCAGCCGGTGCAGCTCGGGCACCAGCACCTCGCCCTCCTCGCCCAGCGTGCAGGTGACCAGGGTGACGTGCGCGCCGTCGGCGACGTAGCGGGCCATCGTCGCGCCGGTGGCGATCGTCTCGTCATCGGGATGGGCATGCACCAGGACCATCCGGCGCGCGGCGAGAATGCTCGACATGCGGCCAGGCTACGGCGTGCGGCTCGGTCACCGGGTGGTAAGGCCCGCTCAGAGCAGCTGCACGACCTCGGCGTAGTGGCAGGCGGCCGGGTGGCCGTTGCCGTGGTCGACCAGCGGCGGCTCCTCGCCGATGCACCGCTCCCGCTGCCCGTCGTTGAGCTCGTTGGCGAACTTCGGACACCGGGTGCGGAATCGGCAGCCGCTGGGCGGGTTCGCCGGGCTGGGCACGTCGCCGGTGAGGATGATCCGCTGCCGCTGCTTCTCCAGGTGCGGGTCGGGCAGCGGGATCGCGGACAGCAGCGCCTGCGTATACGGATGCGCCGGCCGGTCGAACAGGTCGCCGGTGTCGGCGAGCTCCACGATCTTGCCGAGGTACATCACCGCGACCCGGTCCGAGGTGTGCCGGACCACCGAGAGGTCGTGCGCGATGAACAGGTACGACAGGTTCAGCCGGTCCCGCAGGTCCTCGAGCAGGTTGATGACGCCGGCCTGGATCGACACGTCCAGCGCGGACACCGGCTCGTCCAGGATCAGCACCTTCGGCTGCAGGGCGAGCGCGCGGGCGATGCCGATGCGCTGCCGCTGGCCGCCGGAGAACTCGTGCGGGTAGCGGTTGGCGTGCTCGGAGTTCAGCCCGACCAGTTCGAGCAGCTCGGCGACCCGCGCCTTGAGCTTGTTCCGCGGCACGACCTTGTGGATGATCAGCGGCTCAGCCACGATGTCGACCACCGGCAGCCGCGGGTTCAGCGAGGCGTACGGGTCCTGGAACACGATCTGGATCTCGCGCCGCAGCGGCCGCATCTGGCCCCGGCTCAGCGTGGTCAGGTCGCGCCCGGCGAACATGACCGAGCCGGTGGTCGCCGGCTGCAGGTGCAGGATCGCCCGGCCGGTGGTCGACTTGCCGCAGCCGGACTCGCCGACCAGGCCGAGCGTCTCGCCCGGGTACAGCTCCAGGCTGACCCCGTCCACCGCCTTGACATGGCCGACGGTGCGGCGGACCAGCCCTCCGCCCCTGATCGGGAAGTACTTCGTCAGGTCCTTGACGGTGAGGACGGGCTCCTTGCCGATCTCCCGGGTCCGGGCCGCGGTGGCCGGCGCGCTCATGCCGGCTCCTCGTTCCTCGCCATGTCAACGGCTCGCTCCGCGAGGGCAGGCACGCGGCACGAGCACACAATGCCCATGATTCGCTCGCTGCGCTCGCTCATGGCCGGGTGTCCTCCTCGCCGTCGGTCTGGGTCGACTCCGTGACCAGGGCCTCCCCGATGGCGGCCTCGGCGGCCAGCAGGGTGTCGCTGGCGTCGGTCGCGAAGATGTCCTCCGGCTGCACCTCGGCCGCCACCAGCTCGTTCGACCGGATGCAGGCCGCGTGGTGGTCGATGCCGTCCACCTGCACCAGTGCCGGCTCGGCCGCGTCGCACTCGGCGATGTGCATCGGGCAGCGCGGCCCGAACGGGCAGCCCGGCGGCGGGTTGATCAGCGACGGCGGCGAGCCCTTGATCGGGGTGAGCCGCTGCTTCTCGGTGGCGTCCAGCCGGGGCAGCGAGCCGAGCAGGCCGATCGAGTACGGCATCCGCGGGGTGTAGAAGACGTCGTCCACGCTGCCCTTCTCCACCGCACGCCCGGCGTACATCACCATGATCCGGTCGGCCATGCCGGCGACCACGCCGAGGTCGTGGGTGATCAGGATGGTGGCCGCGCCGGTCTCCTGCTGCGCGGTCTTCAGCACCTCCAGCACCTGCGCCTGCACCGTGACGTCGAGGGCGGTGGTGGGCTCGTCCGCGATGATCACGTCGGGCTGGTTGGCCATCGCGATGGCGATCACCACCCGCTGCCGCATGCCGCCGGAGAACTCGTGCGGGTAGCTGTCGGCCCGGTCCTGCGCGTTCGGGATGCCGACCAGCTCCAGCAGCTCGACCGACCGCCGCCACGCGGCCCGGCCGGACACCGACTTGTCGTGCTGGCGGACCGTTTCGGCGATCTGCGAACCGATCTTGTAGACCGGGTCCAGCGAGGTCATCGGGTCCTGGAAGATCATCGAAATCGACTTGCCGCGCAGCAGGCTGAGCTGCTTGTCGCGCAGGCCGAGCAGCTCGCGGCCGCGGTACTTGACCGAGCCGGTGATCCGGGCGCTGCCCGGCAGCAGTCCCATGATCGCCATCGAGGTGACCGACTTGCCGGAGCCGGACTCACCGACGATGCCGAGCACCTCGCCCGGGCCGAGGACGAAGGAGATCCCGCGCACGGCGTTGACGACGCCGTCCTCGGTGGGGAAGTGGACCTCGAGGTCGGTGACCTCGATCAGGGGCTCGGTGGACGGCCGGGTCGGTTCCACGGTCGCGTCGATCAAGGTCTCCATGCTGCTCCGGATCTGGGGTGGCGGTGGGAGCGTCGAGGGGGCGGTCGGCGCCGCGCTGGAGGCGTCCTCGCTACGCGCGGACCCGGGTTTGGGACGGGTCGAACGCCTCCCGAATGCCGTCGCCGATGAGGTTGATCGACATGACTATGATCATGAGCGCCAGCCCGGGGAAGTAGAACAGCCAGGGTCGGGTGTCGGCCGCGGCGGCGCCGTCGGTGACCAACCGGCCCAGCGAGGTGTCCTGACCGGAGACGCCGAAGCCGAGATAGGTCAGCGACGCCTCGATGATCACCGACGTGGCCGCACCCAGGGTGGCCCAGACGATGATCGTGCCGAGCGAGTTCGGGATGAGGTGTTTGAAGATGATCCGCCGGTCGGAGGCACCGAGGGCGTGCGCGGCTTCGACGAACTCCCGCTCCCGCAACGACAGGAACTGGCTGCGCACCACCCGGGCAAGGTCCATCCAGCCGAAGAAGGCGATGAACAAGGCGACTCCGAACGCCGACCGGGCACTGGGGAAGTTGCTGGCCACCACGATGATCACGATGAGCGACGGGACCGTCAGGATCAGGTCGACGAACCGCATCAGCACGTTGTCCACGAACCGGCCGAAGTAGCCGGCGATGGCACCGATGATCACCCCGATGCTGCCGGCGATCAGGACGAACAGCACGCAGATGAACGTCGAGCGTTGCACGCCGCGCATCATCAGCGCGAGCAGGTCCTTACCGATGTCCTGGGTGCCGAGAATGTGCCCTGGGCTGCCTGGTCGTGCCGAAAGCGCCGAGGGGTCCTGGTCCTCGAAGGTCCACTTGTAGAACGCCGGGCCTACGAACGCCACGAGCAGGAGCGAGACATAGACGACCAGCGCACCCATCGCGATCTTGTTGTGCAGGAACCGCCGGGCGATCTGCTGGCCCTGGCTGCGCGACTTGACCGTGAACTCACGCTCGACCCCGGTCGGGACCGGCGCCGCGGTCTGCGACTCGTAGGTCTGGATCGTGGCCATCGTGACCTCTCCTCGGGCTGAGTCAGCCGGCTAGCTCAGTCTTATCCGCGGATCCAGGACGGCATACAGCAGGTCGGCGACGAGGTTGAACAGCACCACGAACACCGCCGACAGCATCAGCCAGGCAAGGATGACGTTGGTGTCCTGCTGCCCGATCCCGTCGTTGATCAGGTAGTCGCCCATGCCGTGCCAGTTGAAGACCCGCTCGGTGAGCACCGCGCCGCCCAGGATGGCGCCGACACCGAGCGCGACCACGGTGGTCAGCGGGATGAGGGCGTTGCGCAGGCCATGCTTGATCAGCACCTTGCGGTACGGCAGGCCCTTGGCCCGGCCGAGTCGCATGTAGTCGGAGTTCATCACGTCCAGCATGGACGCCCGCTGGAACCGGCTCCAGGCGGCGAAGCTCAGCGCCGCCAGCGATATGGTCGGCAGGACCAGGTGACCCAGCCGATCCGTCCACAGCTCCCAGCCGTGGGCGTAGGTATCTATCGCCGGCGACTGTTCACCGAGGGTGAACAGCACCTGCTTTCCGATCAGGTCGTTGAACCGGATCGCCACGAACTCCTTCAGCAGCACCGCGAACCAGAACACCGGCAGCGCGATGAGCATGTAGGCGATCGTGGTGAAGAAGTAGTCGGAGAACTTGTGCGCCCGCACCGCGGTCAGCACGCCGACGACGACGGCCAGCATGATCGCCAGGATCATCGCCGCGGTGACCATGCGGCCGGTGACGAGCAGCCGGTGGAACAACTCCGGCCTGATGGCCTGCCCGTCCAGGTTCTTGCCGAAGTCACCCTGGATGATGTTGACCAGCCAGTGCCAGTAGCGCACCGGGACGGACTGGTCCAGCCCGTACTCGTGCGACTTGGCGATGAAGAACTCCGGTGGCGGGGGTGGCTGCCTGGTCCGGTACACAGCCAGCGGGTCCGCCGTGCCTGCCGCCATCGCGAAGACCAGGACCGAGCTTGCGACCAGCACCAACACCGACGACAGCAGCCGACGGACGCTGTACAGCAGCATGACGACACCTTACGCCGCGGGGTTGCCCGGCGGGAGACATCCGGGAGGGACGGCAGGGGGGCCGGCCGGTGGGCCGGCTGGCTCGTGCCGGGGCCTCCCGGGGCGGGGGATGCCCGCCCCGGGAGGCCCGGAGCCGGGAGCCGGTGTGGCCGGTCAGCCGAGCCGAACGGTCACGCCTTGCGCGCGAACTTCTCCGAGTTCCACAGCGGACCCGCGTTCGTGGAGTTCTCACCCACGTTCACGAAATTGCTGTCGTATGCCAGCAGCGTGGGCTTCTGGTACAGCGGCAGCGTGCACATGTCCTGCCAGAGCTGGGTGTCCGCGGCGTTGGCCGCTTCGGCCTGCTTGGCCAGCTCGGTCTCCTTGGTCATCTGCTCGAGCAGGGTGTCGACCTGCGGGTCGTTGCAGTGCACGTAGTTCTGACCCTGGGAGTCGCCCTTGACGCTCTTGTAGATCGACACGTTGCCGGACACGAAGATGCTGCTCACCCAGGCGTAGAGGGCCATGTCGAACTTGCCGCCCTCCAGGCTGCGCGGCTTGCTCTTGTCCTCGAAGATATCCGGGTTGAGGAACTTGTTGATCTTGATGCCGGCCGGCTTCAGCTGCGCGGTGATGACGTCGATCGTGTTCTCCCGCAGCGGGTTGTTCTGCGTCGTCATCAGCTCGAGCGAGAGCTTGTTGCCGCCCTTGGTGTAGTACCCGTCCGGGCCCAACGTGTAGCCGTCGCCCTCGAGCATCGACTTGGCCTTGGCCACGTCGGCCGTCTTGTACTGCCCGCCGCTGTTGTCCTTGTACTCCGGCTGGTTGTTCACGTAGAACCGGTTGTCCAGCACCTGCGCCCGGTTGTCGAACTCGGCGACGGTCGCCTTGACCAGGGCCGGCCGGTCCAGCGCGGTGGCGATCGCCTTGCGCACGACCGGGTCCTTCAGGTGGACGTTGCGGGTGTTCATGTCCAGGTGCTCGAAGGACAGCCCGAAGCTGATCTTGGTGGTGATCTTCGGGGCCAGCGCCTGCAGGTCCTTGACCAGGTCCAACTGCGGCTGCGGGTAGATCATGCCGACCTCACCCGACTTGATCGCCTTCACGCTGACGCCCGGGTCGTTGCCGATGGCCAAGTAGACCAGGCGGTCCAGCTTCGGCTTCTCGCCCCAGTACTTGTCGTTCGGGGTGAGGGTGAGGGTCTTCTGGCCGGTGCTGACGCCCGACTTGTCCAGCTTCCACGGGCCACCGGCGACCGGGATGCCGCCCTCGGTCGGCCAGCCGGTCCTGATGGCGTCGCAGTTGGCCTTCGGGTCGCCCTTGTCCATGACGTGCGCCGGCAGCAGCTGGGCGAACATGTTCTGCCAGTCGGAGAACGGCGTCGTGTAGGTGACCGTGACGGTCTTGTCGTTGTCAGCGCCCTCCACCGAGCTCATCTGGTCGTACCCGGTAGTGCTGATCAGGTCGGCGCAGCCGCCTGCCTTGGGGTCGCTGCTCTTCTGCGCCTGCCAGGAGTACTTGAAGTCCTTGGCGTCGATCGGCGACCCGTCGCTCCACACCGCGGCCGGGTTGAGCTTGTACGTGACCACCTGCTTGCCGGCCTTCATCTCGCTGGTCGGCGCGCTGGTCACCAGTTCGCTGTCGGGGACGACCTTGAAGTCTGGAGTGCTCCGGAACGGTGAGGGCAGCACCCGGATCTCCAGATAGGCCGTGGCGACCGAGTTGCCGGCAGCGATCACCGGGAGCAGGTTGGCCGGGAACTTCGTCTCGAAGCCGTAGACGAGCGTCCCACCCTTCGCCTCTCCGCCACCGCCGCCGCCGCCACTAGGTGTACTGCTTCCGCCACACGCGGCAGCGGCCATGGCGACCACCACGGCCGGTGCGAGTAACGCTGCGCCCTTCCTCAGCTTCACGATCTTGCGCCTCCTCCGTCCCGCAACCGCGCGGGAGCACACTCGGGTCGGCGGGATGCCCGCCAGGCGCTGGCGACCCTAACCAGCCGGTCGACCGCGGCTCACGGGTGGGGGGCGAATCGTGACCATAGAGTGACCGAACTCAGATAAGAGCGTGTCGTCTGGCCGAAGTAGCACTCCATCCGGCGGCAAGGGTCTCCGCCGACCGGTGCAGGCGGCCGCAGGTCCGTACGGCGTCAGAGCTTGCCGCCGCGTGCCCGCCGGGCGCGCAGCTTCTCCCGCTCGTGGCCGACCAGCACCACCTTGCGCAACCGGACCGCCGCGGGCGTCACTTCCACGCATTCGTCCTGCCGGCAGAACTCCAGCGCCTGCTCCAGGGACAGCAGCCGGGGCGGCATCAGCCGCTCCAGCTCCTCGCCGGTGGACGAGCGGATGTTGGTGAGCTTCCGCTCCTTCGTCGGGTTGACGTCGAGGTCGTCGGCCCGGGAGTTCTCACCGACGATCATGCCCTCGTACACCTCGGTGCCCGGCCGCACGAACAGCGTGCCCCGCTCCTGCAGGCTGAACGACGCATACGAGCTGACCGTGCCGCGCCGGTCGGCGACCAGCGAGCCGGTCGGCCGGGTGCGCAGCTCACCGTGCCACGGCTCGTACCGGTCGAACACGTGGTGCAGCAGCCCGGTGCCGCGCGTCTCGGTCAGGAACTCGGTGCGGAACCCGATCAGGCCACGGGCCGGCACCAGGTACTCCAGCCGGACCCAGCCGGTGCCGTGGTTGACCATCTGCTCCAGCCGCCCCCGGCGCAGCCCGAGCAGCTGGGTCACCACCCCGACGTAGTCCTCCGGCACGTCGATGGTGAGCCGCTCCATCGGCTCGTGCACCCGGCCGTCGACCTGCCGGGTGACTACCTGCGGCTTACCCACGGTGAGCTCGAAGCCCTCCCGGCGCATCAGCTCGACCAGGACGGCGAGCTGCAGCTCGCCGCGGCCCTGCACCTCCCAGGTGTCCGGCCGCTCGGTCGGCAGCACCTGGATCGACACGTTGCCGACGGTCTCCGCGTCCAGCCGGCCCTTCACCAGCCGGGCGGTCAGCTTCGTGCCGGACTGGCCGGCCAGCGGCCCGGTGTTGATGCCGACCGTCATCGAGATGGACGGCTCGTCGATGCTGATCACCGGGAGTGGCCGCGGGTCGTCCGGATCGGCCAGCGTCTCCCCGATGGTGATCTCCGGGATGCCGGCGACCGCGATGATGTCGCCCGGGCCGGCCTGCTCGACCGGCTCCCGGTCCAGCGCCCTGGTCAGCAGCAGCTCGGAGATCCGCACCCGGTGCACCGACCCGTCGGCCCGGCACCAGGCCGCCTGCTGGCCGCGCCGGATCCAGCCGTTGCGCACCCGGCACAGCGCCAGCCGCCCCAGGTACGGCGAGGCGTCCAGGTTGGTGACCTGCGCCTGCAGCGGCGCGCCCTCGGTGTACGCCGGTGGCGGCACGGTGTCCAGCAGGGTCCGGAACAGCGGGCCCAGGTCCGGGCTGGCCGGCATGGTGCCGTCGTCCGGCCGCGGCAGCGCCGCCCGGCCGGCCCGGGCCGAGCAGTACACGATCGGGAAGTCGATCTGGTCCTCGCCGGCGTCCAGGTCCAGGAACAGCTCGTACGTCTCGTCCAGCACCTCGCCGATCCGGGCGTCCGGGCGGTCCACCTTGTTCACCACCAGCACCACCGGCAGCCGGGCTTCGAGCGCCTTGCGCAGCACGAACCGGGTCTGCGGCAGCGGGCCCTCGCTCGCGTCCACCAGCAGCAGCACGCCGTCGACCATGACCAGCGCGCGCTCCACCTCGCCGCCGAAGTCGGCGTGCCCGGGTGTGTCGATGATGTTGATCGTCACGCCGTCCGGGCCGTCCCCGCCGAACCGCACGGCGGTGTTCTTGGCCAGGATCGTGATCCCCTTCTCCCGCTCCAGGTCCATCGAGTCGAGCACCCGGTCGGCCACGTCCTCGTTGACCCGGAACGCGCCGGACTGCCAGAGCATCGCGTCGACCAGGGTGGTCTTGCCGTGGTCGACGTGGGCGATGATCGCGACGTTGCGCAGGTCGGTGCGGGCCGGCACGGTCCTCCAGACGCAGGGACGGAAAGGACTGGTCGAATCAGTCCTTTTCAGGGTATTTTGCACAGTACAGAGTACCGGAGCGGTGTCGAAGGGGTTGCCGTGGGAGACACGATCGTCGCGGATCCGGCCGCGTTGGCCATCGCCCGGCAGTCGGCTCAGGCGGTGGCCCAGGCCTGCGCCTCCGCCGGCGGCACGGTGTCCGCGCTCGGTGCAGTGCGGCTTGCGGACTGCGCCGTCGTCGCGGCCGCCTGGGCCCGGTTCGCCAACACCTCGGGTGCGTACGTCTCCGCCTTCGGCGACGCCGCCGGGATCCTGGGCGGGAAGCTCGGCGACGCGGCGCAGCACTACCAGGCGACCGACACCCACGTCGCCAGCGCCGCCGGCGACTCCGGAGCGACCTCATGAGCGAGCGCGAGGGCTCGCAGCGCGACCGGGGAGCGACGACGCCGGTCCGGCCGGAGGAACGAGGCCCGGACCGGCGAAGGAGCCGGCGATGAGCCTCTGGGTGCCAGCGGCGGATCCCGGCGCGGTCGACTCGGCCGCCGGCGTCGCCGACCGGCTTGTCGGCGGTCTCGCCCCCGAGTCGCCGAAGCTCGCCACGCTGGTGACCTCCGGCTGGTCCGGCCAGGCCGCGACCGCCGCCGCCACCGAGTCCAGCACCCTGGGCAGGCTGCTGACCGGCTTCTGCGACCGGGTGAACGCCGCGGCCGGGGCGATGCGCGGCTTCGCCCAGGCGTACCGGGAGCTGAAGGCACGCTTCGTCCAGCTGTCCGCGGCGCACGACGACGCCGAGCGCCGCCGCGCCTCGCTCGACTCGGCGATCTCCGCGTGCAGCGGCCGCTCGCTCACCCCGCAGGACGAGGCGCACCTGCGTCACCTGATGTCCCAGCGCGACGAGACCGTCACCGAGATCGCCCGGCTGGAACAGCAGCATCGCGCGACCATGGACCAGTTCCAGGCCGCCCAGCAGCGCACCGCGGGCGAGCTGGACAGCGTCACCCCGGCCGGAGTCACCGGCAGCCTGGCCAACCAGCAGACCCAGATCCGCGCGCTGGTGCTGCGGGACCTGCCGACGGTGCGGTACGAGGAGGGCCGGCGGCTTGGCGAGCAGATCCGCCATGACCTTCGCGACCACGGCTCCGCCCTCGACCCGGAGCAGATCGCCGCGCTGGCCGCGGGCGCCGACGACCCGGACTTCGTCCGCGGCCTGTACGAGACGCTCGGGCCGGCGGGGGTGGCCGCGCTGTCCCGGGAGGCCCGCAACGCGTACGACTCCGGCTACGACGGCGACCGGGAGCTGGCCGCGCGGCTGCGCACGGCGCTGGCCACGTCGTTCACCACCGCGGCCGACCAGGGTCTGATCGACGACCAGTGGCTGGACCGGTTCGACCCGGCCGGGGCGTTCGACCCGCACAGCGGCGCGTACTCGGCCGCGGCCGAGCCGACCGGCTTCCGGGCCGACCTGCTCGTCCCGCTGGTGCAGGACGGCACGCTGCCGGAGCGGGTGCTGGAGGCCATCGGCAACCGGCTGTTCACCGACCTGAAGTCGGGCATGGACGGCGGCGGCCCGCAGGTGCTGGACAAGTGGAACGCCTACGAGGGCGGCGACCCGGCCAACCCGTACGAGCGCAACCTCGCCGAGCAGTTCCTCGGCACGCTGAGCCACAACCCGGAGGCGTCGAACGGGGTGCTGCTGCGCAACTTCGACACGCTGCAGCGGATCGGCCGCGGCGACCTGGTCGACGAGGTGACCGACCAGATCGGCAACCTGACCAAGGTGGTCGACGCCGGCGTGCTCGGCGTGGCCGACCTGGACCACGACGGCCACCGGGACGCCGGCCCGGACGCGAAGGGGTTCATGGGCGACGCGCTGATGGGCCGCCTCGTGCTCGACACCGCCGACCACCCGGACGACCACTACGAGGACTTCTACCGCGCCGAGATCGGCGCGCTGGTCACCGACGACCGGTACTTCAACGACGCGATGTACAGCGTGTCCGCCGTCCCGCCGGTCAGCGGGCCGACCCAGGGCGACCAGTGGCTGGACTGGGACGGCCGGCCCTACCGGGACGGCATCGAGCTGGACCGATCGGCCTGGGCCGCGGTGCACCAGGAGGTGATGGCCGACCCGGCCACCGCGACGACGATCATCGCCAAGACCCGGGCGGCGATGGAGCAGGCGTCCATCGACTTCAACTCCGGCAAGGTGCCCGACCCGAACAACCCGGGTGGCACCATGGCGGACCCGCAGGTCCGGTCCACCGCGGGCATCGCCCGCAACGCCATGCATGCGTTCCTGATGGACAACCTCGACCACGCCTCGTCCCGGCTGGACGGCGAGCTGCAGGAGATCCAGGACCGGGAGCACGGGGCCCAGGAGGCCGCACACGGCGCGCTGACCACGATCATCGGCTGGGCGACCGACCCGACCACGATGCCAACCGACGTTGTCACCAGGGTCGGCACCGCAGGCGGCAACGCGGTCATCGACGGGCTGATCCACCAGCACTACCAGGGCGCGGAGGCCGATGTGCAGGGCGCGATCGACGGGCTGCACCAGGCCCGCGACACGCTGCACCCGGACCGGCTCAACGACGCCGCGCACGTCTACGCCGACGGCGCCGCCGCCTATGCCGGCGACCCGGGACTGGTCGCGGACATCACGGTGATCGAGAACGGCCGGCCGGTGGTCTACACCGGCGACCCGCAGGCGTACATCGACCGGTACGACACCTACGACCAGTACAGCCACCGGCCGATCAGCGCCGACTTCCGCGGCCCGGACGGCCACCCGATCCCGGTCGACGACATGAACTCCGCCCAGCTGCAGGCCTACGAGGCCTGGCTGCACGATCCGGCGGTGCAGCGGCAGGCGTACCAGAACAACGCGGCGCTCCGGAACCTCGCCGCCTGACCGCCGCGCCGCCTGACCGCCGCGCCGCCTGACCGCCGCGCCGCCTGACCGCCGCGCCGCCTGACCGCCGCGCCGTCTGACC
>Ga0137376_10001981_pt1 | contig 11917 bp, 17 predicted proteins | sample SagtaG_23_FD_104814 | JGI IMG/M metagenome (GOLD analysis project Ga0137376, IMG submission 104814) | Vadose zone soil microbial communities from Sagehorn Ranch, Mendocino, California, USA - Sage2_L_20_16 metaG | ecosystem: Environmental > Terrestrial > Soil > Vadose zone | place: USA...
GAGGCTGGAGGTTTTGCCGACAATTTAAGATCAGCTTGGGTCTCATAAGATGCTGGACTATGTGCAATGATGGGCGTGATCCTGGCCGCCACATGGAACAAGGTATCGATGTCAAAGTTTTCATCTCTGAAGTCAGGCTCTTCGTGCCAGCGCTGCCACTCGTCTTGCGATAGGTAATTCTCGAAGTGCCATGCATTGTCTGGCTGATCTGGTCCCAAAAAGCCAGCTGCAGCCTTGGTGAGTACCTCAACTACCTTGACGTCCGCTATTGAGTTATCAAGATCGTCCCATGCATCAAGCATGCCTTGGACATCGTGTGGTTCTCGCTTGACTTGGCGTTCGATCGTATCAGACATCATCAGAGTAGACGGTGACTTGTGTCCATGGCCTTCCCATAGCGTGTCAGTTTCCGCATCGCTGTCGAAATCTTTCCATTCCACATCCAAATCGGGAGAATAAGACCTATGAGGCATGTAGTGATGAATCCCCGTCATCGATATATGATAGTCATCATCCTCGTCTTCAGAATCAGGCGGGGGCGAACTGACACCGGTTGACGAATATGGGGAAGGGCAACGAACATCGGGCACACTGAGTCGAGAGGATAGCGGCGACAAGTGATAAGGTTGCTGTACCGTAGGATTTGGCGGTGACAAACGAGTCTCATCTCGATTGCCGTCACTATGCGATAAAGCAGATATGTCGGACATGGTATCGCCGTCGGAGTCATCTGAAGAGTCACTTGTAATGTCAATGGCATTGACATTTGCTGAACTCACAGTGCCCGGTGGGACTGTGGGGAAAGACGAGGTTAGATGTGGTGGTAGGCGCAAGGTCAACTTGATTTTGAAAGGACGTTGATCTTCATTGTCAGAATTGGAATACGAGGACCGCGTGGAGTAGTTAGCCCTGGCAGCGCGTTTGCGCTTCCGACCACTCAGCGATTGTACAGTCCCGCGACTGTCGTCTATCACGTTGGTAGATGGTATGCCAAACTTGCTGCTTTCGGCGTAATCGAAAAGCTTTATACCGGCGCGAGCAAAAGGGCAGGGAGCGCCGGTGGCTCTACTGAGATACCAAACCATTGTTCCTCGCCTGAAATTTGTGACTCTATCATCAGGCGCAGTAGAGTAATGTGCTCCCCCAGAGCGAGAATAAAGCGCAGGCAGAAGATCGTCGTCTAAGTCAGTTCCTGACAGAACGTGGCGTAGGAGAAGGGGATGATCCTGCTGTGCCTCGCAGCGCTGGAGATGCGTTCTAATATAGGACGTGATCGCTTGACTGGCAGCAGAGACACTTAGGGCAATTCAGTGACGAGATAAACTACGAGCAGCAAAAGGCTGCACTTTTGACAGGCGAGGCCACATTTCACGGACATTTCTGCAAGATCCTTGATAGTCATGGCGCGATTGTCCTAGGAACGAAGACGGTGAAGAGGAAACAAGGCAAAGGGGGAAAGACGCACGATGGACAACAAAGCGCGGGCAATAGCAAAAAACACTCTATTGGAAGCATCGTCTGGATGAAGTACGACATGAGGAGGAAACTGTGAGTGGTGGCGTGTTCTAGTAGCGCAGTTCATGGAGGACACCAACGTAGCACTATCCCGTCACACCTGTCACACCTCCTGAAACGCCCCGTTCGCCTGCACCCGAAATACCCTCCCCGTGGCGACCCAGTCCTCGTCCATCCCCTCCGTCGTCCCTACAGACGGCCCTCGCACTGCCATCATCCCCATCGGATCTTTTCCCTGCTCAACCTCATTATCCTTCACTCCAGATAGCTTCACTTCAACGTTCACACTCGGTGCTCCCACATGTGCAAATTTGGCTATCGGCCACTCTTGCAAATCAAATGGGTGAGAAGCGAGCACCGGTCCAGCAACCGAGACATGTGTGAAGCAGTTGATCAACGGAACAGATAGAGCTGTCCGGAACTCTGTTTGATCACCGCCATCAAGCGGTCCTGCCCATACCATCATTCGCGTTGTTCGTAATTGACCGGTTTATCACTTGCCTCCGCTGACAATGACACACCGCAACGTCCCCGCCCCCTCTCCTATTACATTGGCCCTGGCACCATCAAAAACGAGGCGGTCCCAAAGACTTTCTTTGGAGACGAACCCCTCAGCAATACCTGCTTTCTTATGGCGCATTGCTAATGAATAGAGTATAGATCTAGACGCTTCCTTGTGTATTTGAGAAACCAGCGTCTCCAGGTTACCTGGCTTAATGAATAGGACAGTTGGAGACGGAATTGGATATCGTCTGTAGGAGAGGGTGTCGTTAAGATCGTTCACTTTCTCCTCTGGACACAACGTCATCCATGAACCAGTATTCTGAATGGGAAAACCTACGTTCTTCTGCTATATCGGTGCCCGCGCTGGAAAGGGTGGCAAAGCTAGTCCCTTCGTAAATGGCCGTGTACGCGATAACTCTGCCATATATGGTATTCAGTGGGTGTGCGGATACAATAGTGTCGAGCACTGATAACATGTTGGACGTCGGAAGCATTGATCGCACAGCCGCCACACCAGCTGTCACGTTTTCATGGGTAAACTTAGTGCTACCAAGTCCAGACTGTCCTTCATGAAATGACACTGAAAAAACATCTGCAGCGTCTGAGAAAGGAAGTTGGGTCATACTCAGGAGTATAGATTATGAACATACGTGGAGGCGACGTTAACACTCGGTCGGCGCGATAACCGTTTCTTTCGATGTCAGAGAAACGAAGAAGACGGATATTACTCGCCACGCCAGCCGTCATCTGATGGCTGACTTCGCCAACCACAATAACAACGATGTGGGCTTCGTTTGCTTCACTTTTATAGATCAAATCCAACACACGAGGCACAAATTCCGCAGTTGCAATGATAGCGGAAGTCGGATGCTGGTTCACCACAGACGATATGATAGCCGTCGAAGACACAGTGTAAGAGACAACTGACAAGGATGCCAGCGCTAGGTCGGAAAGAATGAACTCTGTCAGTTAATATGAATATAAGCTGAGCAGGAGCAAAATATGTTCACGCGCCTAAGCCATCATTCACTAACAAGAGCACCCGTGATTTATTTGGCAGGAGACCAGCGACCCGGACAAGGCCCGTCGCCAGAGCGGCAACGCGATCTTTCAGATTTGAGTTAGTTATCTGTTTTCTTTATTGTTACTAGAAGCCAAAAAGGAAGAAGTCATATAACCTTCGTATGCCATATCGTGCGAGGGACCTCTACTTCGGCCTTGACAAAGTCGGCGAGGGTGTTTACATCCTTATTAGGCCTTGCAGGAAACTGATGCACGTCAGCAAGCAACATACTCGTCTGATTAGTTGAAAATACGAACCCTTCCCATCAGACCTGTGCTATAGTTTCTATAGATCGCACTTTCTCCAGGGAAACGTGCGCGACCCACATCACTTTGCCTTCCAAGAAGTATGGGATGAACCAGAGGCTGGGGTTTGTATAAGTTGTTTAACAGAAAAACTGTTGCTGCAACAAGACCTAAGAGAACGGTCAAGTCGTCAGTTACAAGGCGGTCAGAAAGAGACGCCGGCATGATCTTGTCTGCTGGCAGGGCAGGGTAGGTGACATTGGCCGGCCTTTACCGCAATGGTATCTTACGTAATGTTGGCATGTCTCATGGGCTTGACGACGATATTGCGACAACTCTTCGTGCCTTGCACGCACCAATATACGAACTGCAAGACCTTCTTCACCTGTTGATTCCGCCCCTAAAAGCTATTGGATTGCTACCGATCGGCTCTGGTGATCACGATGTCAAGCCATTGTACTCATCCATCAACATTTCCCATCACATCCCGCTCATCCAGCATGCTTTGATAGAAAAGGTCGCTCCTACCTGGGAATCCGCACTAAGGGAAAGCGGAAATCTCCAATTACTGGTGCAATATTTTTGTCCTATTCGTGTTCACGAAGATGTACTTGCGGTGGCAGAAGTCGTCACACTTGCATACTCAACTATACTATCCATCCCTTTAACCGATTTCTCCGTGTATTTGCTGCAACGCCTTTCTACCTGTTATTCAACTGTCAACATTTATAAGATGTTATTTCAACGATTTTCCAAGAAGCAAGAAGTAATATGGGAGGATTATGTGCGTAATTCCCTAAGCATTCCGACGCGGATTGCAAATAGCATCGCTGAGGGAGGATATGTCCCTCCATCCCTTGAAAATAAAACTTACCTCCAACGTGTATGTCTTCAATGCGAACAGTTGATTGCATACGTCTCCACTCAGGATCTCAACGGTATGCTTACGATACTCATTCCATCTCTAAGCTGAATGAAGATAGATCATTCTATACCCACCGTCGTTTATCTTCTTTCCAAATTAGTCGGTCAAGGCGTCTTTTCTTCTGCCCCTGTTGCTCGGTCGCAGGTTTCATTTTTCAAGATCACAATGTCTGCTATCCGACGTCAGCTGGAGGGACCTGATCGAGAGATATACTCCAAACTGTGGTCTAATCTAACGGTGAATATGCCGCCACAGGTGCTATACAGCATCCTGCGTTCTGTGTTCGCAATGTTGCAGGACTGTATGAGCGAAGAGTTGGTACTTCAGGTCAAGATCATTGGACAGACCCTTCACGGGATTTTTGGTGCACCTCTTCCAGTCCACAGCGGGTTATGGGAATCCGTATCTGGGATACTTGTCAACGAAGAATGGTGTGAGACGCTTATACATGGTATTGTCTGTTGGATCTCGGGTGCTTCATTTGGGGGAGAAACCAACGTGGAAGGTACTTTATAGGCACTTCTTGTCCGAGCTGTTAACTCGCATACCGCAAACTCAGCCCTTCAGGCCCTTTTGGACGTAGTCCTGAGCATTTGGACGTCGCGCGACCACGTCAATTATTCTTTTGTTTCTCGTCATAGATGTAAGCGATCTCCCACAACACCCACAATGACTCACTGGTGATCTAGATATGACGACGCTATCACTCATCACAATTTCATACCTGCCATCAACGTCGGAAAAAGTCCAAAATCTTATCCTGTCTCCCTCCTTTGTCACGGCCATTGGATATTACATATCACACATGGATGAGTCTATTCGATTATGTGGAATGCTGGTAGCCGAAGTCCTATCATCACTTGCCGAAAAAGTACTTGCTTTTGACGTGTGGGACGGGGAAGATGAAACAAGGTTATGGGCACATCGTGTCCGGGAACTAATTAAAGGACATGCCAGTGCAAACAGCACAAATGTACAGGGCGCTAACATTGCGGAGGAAATTGCGCAGCCCGAGCCTCAAATTCAAGACATGATTCCGGTTGCCAATAACCAAATCATTCTTACTGACGACGGCTTTGATTCAGATGATTCTGTGACGGGTTATGCCCCATCTCTTTCTCCTTTAGCCACATCAACTGAGCTAGCAGAAGTTGAAAAAGAGCCAGTTCTCAGCTTTGGGACTAAGAGGATTTCCCGACCTCTTTATTTATCCCAGCTCGGAGCATTGTTGCGCAGTCGGGATGGCAACGGCCAGAGCAGCCAGTCTTCTGCAGCGGATAACGTTGAGATGGCTCTCAACAGTGCAGAAGATCTGATACGCAGGAAAAGAGATTTTGGGAGCGAACTAGGTGCGTGGTTCACGTAGTTCGAATCACACGCTAACTGTCTTCTTACAGATGAAAATGCGAATAATCTAGTACATGCCCTTCTTGGACTTCAGGATAATTATGACATACCTCGATTTGATACAAAAAGACAAGCCGCGCTCAATGCCCTAGTTTCTTTTTGCCCTCGCTTGGCAGCTCCGTAAGCAAAAAAAAAAAGCAATTGTGAATTTCGTAATTTCGCTCATAATCATTGTTCAGGTGCATAATCGAAGAGTTTTTCCAGCCCCAATATTCCATTGCCCAGCGATTTTCTGCACTAGAAGCGCTTGTATCTGGAGCTCGGGAATTAGGTGCAGTTCAATCGACGTACTACTTAGGCAAAGAATCGCCGCTTCCAAGCCATTCGCATCACATTGTGTCGAAGGATGAAAAGAAGATTCACGCATTAGTGGATGAAGTAGTTCTGAATACTACTCGGACGAAGGTATCAAGTAATAAGACTCTACCGTCTCCACGTACGAAAGTCCTACAAGTTTCAAGGTTTGAGCACCAATCCAAAGAAGCATCAGCCCAGAGCTCTAATCATACGTCTTTTACATCACTATCGACTCCGTATTTTATCTCTCCATTGGTTTCGAGATTTTGGCTGTTCCTAAGGGACGAACAAAGGAGAGAACAACGCACTACACTGCGCGAGGGAAGGAATGTTCATCATGGAGCAGGCTCCGGTTTGATTCTCAACCCGGTTGCGCTAGCGCAATTTCTTCGCACTCTCGCAATTCTAACCCATTTATCACGCCTATGTCCTGAATGGCTGGCGATCGTCGCGCCGGATACTCTGGAAATTGCTCTTACAATTGGAACATTGCCAGTTTCGCGCATGGAATTAGAATCTGATATCGAACATCTCCGTGGCTCTGAAACGATAGATCAATGGGAGCGCAAAGAAGCAGCAGTCTTAACCGCAGCCCTTGAGCTCGCACTTGTGGTGCTAGACGGTTGTTTAGAATTAGATCGCGGGCATTTTTTGAGCCTTCAACGTGCGCCCCTTCTGAGGAGTACGAGCGACTGGGGTCGCACCCTATTCTCTAGGCTCAACCAAGGCATCAAGGTTAGTGGTGGTGGGGGATTGCACGAGACGGCATTAATGCGAGCAGTCACTGGTGTTTTATTCAAAGTGGACGACATCATGACCTACTGGAGTCAGTCTATGGCAACTCTACCCTTTCCTTGAACGCAGTATACACTTTATCTCGTATTCAAATTCATGAACAGAATATATTATAGTCCATGGTCACAGCTGCTCGGTAGTACTCAGTATAAGTATATAAGCACCCGTAACGTAACAAGACTGGGCACCCTCCCCAACAACCAACAACACCACCCATATCTTCACCACGCGCAAGTCGACCGTCATTGCTTCGGCATGGCAGAAAACATTTACAGCAAAGGGACCCGTGTATGGTTTGAAGACAAGGACCAAGCATGGCTTTCTGCAGAAGTCACATCCGTAACGAAGGGGCCGGATGACACGATCAAGCTCGTCTTTATCGACGAACGTGGCAAGGTTCAGCTCCGTTAACTCTTTTGACTTGTCAGAAATAACGAATTTGCTAGGAAATACTAATCAATACGACGGGAAAAGAGATAAAAGAAGGAAAAGAGAAGCTGCCTCCTTTGAGAAACCCACCGTTGTTGGAGACCGCTGATGATTTAGCCACGCTTTCGCATCTCAATGAACCATCTGGTACGTGTTCTCAGATTATTTTCAGATTCCGGTTCAAGTTTTGTAGTGCTTCACACAATTCGCAATCGTTATGCCCAACATAGCATATATACATATAGTGGCATCGTTCTAATCGCCGTTAATCCGTTCCAGCGAGTCACCCTGTATGGACCAGAAATTATACAAGCTTACAATGGTAGACGAAGAGGTGATTTAGAGCCTCACTTATTTGCGATTGCGGAGGATGCATATACAGCAATGAGAAAGAATGGCATAGGACAGACCATCATTGTATCAGGAGAGAGGTGTGCATGATCGATTGCTTCGGTTCGAAGATACTAATTTCAATTCAGTGGCGCGGGCAAGACAGAATCTGTAAGAACGTGAACTTCGTTGAAATGTTCATCCATTAAAGTCCGGGGCTCGACAGGCCAAGTTTATTATGCGCTATCTTGCTTCAATTAACCCACCTGATTCTAACGCGAGGACGAAAACGAAATTTAGCTTGGATGACTCGAGCGAGATTGAGCGCCAAATATTAGCCACCAATCCTATTCTCGAGTCGTTTGGGAACGCTAAAACTACCCGGAATGACAATTCTTCGCGTTTTGGAAAGTATATTCAGGTTCGATAGTAGTGTGCCTGTCAATCTTGAGTCCGTGGGTTCACACCCATTTTACAGATCCTTTTTGATGGAAAGCAAGAGATCGTTGGTGCCCGTATTAGGACATATCTTCTTGAGCGCTCGAGAATAGTGTTTCAACCCTCAACCGAACGAAATTATCACATTTTTTACCAACTCTGTGCAGGTGCCCCTTCAAAAGAACGCAAAGATCTTGGTCTGGATACCGACATTACTAAGTTTCACTACCTGAAACAGGGTGGATCGTCTTCCACTCCCATACCTGGTGTGGATGACAGCGAGGAATTTCGAGCTACGCAGCATGCACTATCTACGGTTGGGATCAGCGTGGAGAAACAGTGGGCTGTCTTCCGCCTATTAGCAGCTATGCTTCACCTAGGGAACGTCAAAATCGTACAATTGCGATCGGACTCAATTATTGCAGAGGATGATCCTGCTTTGTTATTGGCCACCCGGTTTCTCGGCGTGAACCTTGCAGAATTCAGGAAATGGACGGTTAAAAAGCAGATCACGACGCGCTCCGAGAAGATCGTCACGTCGCTGAATGCCATTCAAGCCACTGTGGTCAGGGATAGTGTTGCGAAGTTTGTTTACGCATGCATGTTTGAATGGCTGGTGGCTGTCGTGAATGAAAGTTTGTCCGGGGAAAATGGCGATGCGGCCCAGCGCGCTGAAATGTTCATTGGCGTATTAGATATATACGGCTTTGAACACTTCCAAAAAGTACGAATAAATCTAGGCCCTATTTCAGAGCTAACACTCTTATACAGAACTCATTTGAACAATTCAGCATAAATTATGCAAATGAGAAACTACAACAGGAGGTGAAGAGCACTCCTATATGTGTTATCATACCTAATGCGCAAGGATTAGTTTAACTCTCACGTTTTCAAGCTTGAACAAGAGGAATACGTCAAAGAAGAGATCAATTGGACCTTTATTGACTTCTCTGACAATCAACCATGCATAGATGCAATTGAAGGGAAACTGGGCGTCTTAGCTCTACTTGATGAAGAGTCTCGTCTACCAGCTGGTACTGACGCCTCTTTCCTGCAAAAACTGAACAGTCAACTTCTCAGCAAACCTGAATTTAAGGAGGTTTACAAGAAACCACGCTTTGGCAACTCTTCCTTTACAATTGCCCACTATGCTCTGGACGTGACGTATGAGGTGGAAGGGTTTATAGAGAAGAATAGGGATACCGTCCCTGATGAGCATATGACTCTCCTTTCCTCGACCAAAAATTTGTTTTTGCGAGAGGTCTTGGATACCGCTTTGAACTCAGCGAGAAGTACTGAGTACACCAAGCCTGCGTCCCCTGCACCATCCGACTCTGGCAGTGCAGGATCTCGCCGATCCTCCGTCATTCCAGACCCTGGGCGGCAATCCTTCGTTGCCCATAATTCTTCTGCTGTTCCGGGGACGAAACGAGCTGGCGCTGTTGGTAGGAAGCCAACACAGGGTTCCATTTTCAAAGCATCACTTATTGCATTGATGGAGACGCTCAGCGTGACTAACGTTCATTATATCCGTTGCATCAAACCTAACGATCAGAAAAAACCCTGGGAGTTCCATCCTCAACAAGTATTGGGCCAACTTCGCGCATGCGGCGTCTTGGAAACAATAAGAATCAGTTGCGCAGGCTATCCTACGCGATGGACCTACGAAGAGTTTGCAGAACGGTTTGTTTTTGACCACCAAGGATGTCTAAAGGCAGGCTGATAAACTCAACAGGTATTATATGCTCGTCCCTTCATCTGATTGGAGGTCGATGATACAATCCATGGATTTGCGTCGCCTCTGTTCTTCCATTCTCGAAAAGACGATAGCGGATTCAGATATGTACCAAAATGGACGCACTAAGATTTTTTTCCGTGCCGGCATGCTTGCTGCATTAGAATCTCTGCGATCTGGACGATTAAACGAGTTAGCAATTGTTGTGCAAAAAAACATGCGCAGGCGTATGGCTGTGAAACGCTACCAAGAAATTCGAAATGCTACAATCAAAATACAAACCTGGTGGAGACGGATCATGGCTCGACGGATTGTGGAAAAAATGCGCCGCGAAACGTCGGCGCAGCGCTTGCAGACTGGTATCAGACGATATTTACAACGAAAACGTTATCTCGAGGTTTTACGCGGCGTTACGTTATTCCAAAGCCGTAGGTGTTTCTTCAACCCATATTTCACCTACTTAATTAGGGCATAATAAGGTGTACGGGGAGCACAAGCGAGACATCATTATGTCGATGAACGCTGTAGACGTGGGGCTACTCTATTGCAAAGTATGATCCGTGGCGTGTACGTGTACAATCATATTTGTGATTAAAACTTACCGTGTCGTATTAGGTTGTTGCGCCGAGTTTTCAGATCTGACGTGCGGCGTGTTGTCTATCTTCAATCTTGCGCTCGTCGGCGCTTTGCCCGCAAGCGGTTAAGGGCACTGAAAATAGAAGCGCGATCAGTTTCGAAATTCAAGGAGATATCCTACAAACTTGAGAATAAGGTTGTGGAATTAACCCAGTCACTGCAAAAGAGAACAGAGGAAAAGAAAGAACTGCAAGTTCAACTCTTAGGTCTCGAGCAACAACTTCAGCAGTGGATAACTCGTTACGAAGAAGCGGACACTCGGGTAAAACAGCTGCAAGCCTCTTTACAGGCGGCTGAAACGGAATTAGCTCATCGAGATGCCATACTTGTGGCCAAGGCAGAAGTCGAGAGAAGATTAGAAGAATTACTCCAGAAAAGCGCAGAGAAGGAAGACATCATCCAGAAGCTAACTGATCAGCTAGCACAACAGGCTGACCAACTGGAGGCGCAGCAAAAAACAATCGATAGTGCACCGCCGCGCGGTAATGATGATAATTCAATTATCCTAACACTCAAGAACGAAGTGAGCAGTCTCCGCGAGCAGCTCAACCGCGCCAATGCTCTCAATTCCCTTACGCGTGGTTCACGGGGAGAACCACCTCTTTCGCCAACCTTTGCACCTACTCTTCGATCGAATGAAACCAACGGTGCCCAATTGAATGCTGCCTCTCGCCATCATCAGCGACGACATAGTTCTGCTGGAGGATTTCGCCCAATGGACACTCGTACCTCAACGGACGAGCTGATGATAGATGTTAAGAAAAGTCAGGCACTGAACCCACGAGCAGCATCAGTTGCCTACAATGGCGAAGACGATTTTACTAGGCTCAGACCCAATGGCGGAGCAAGCAATTTGGGCGATCCGGCAGAAGAGAAAATCAGGCTCATGCTAGACACCAAGCGACTGGACGAAGATATTTTAGATGGCCTGATCCGTGGTCTAAAGATACCTGCTCCTAGTCTAACAAATCCTGCAGCGGCCAAGGAAATATTATTTCCAGCCAATCTCATTAGTCTTGTAACGAACGAAATGTGGAAATATGGTCTAATCGCGGAAAGTGAGCGATTCCTAGCAAATGTAATGCAGACGATACAGACGCATGTCATGGTATGTACTTATCATTGTTTGTATACTAAGATCTGACTGAGCTTTTAGTCATTCTCCGGCGAAGACGCGATCATCCCTGGAATATTTTGGTTGTCTAATGTGCATGAAATGCTGTCTTTCATATGTGTAGCCGAGAGCGACATGTCTCAGGGGATCGGCCCAGGCGAGGAAGATGCCATTAGGCCTTTTGACTGGCAAGACTATGAACGCCTCGTGTCAGTCGTTAAACATGATCTGGATAGCCTGGAGTACAACATCTATCACACCTGGATGTTAGAGACGAAGAAAAAACTGTCAAAGATGGTCATACCGGCTCTCATCGAAAGTCAGTCGCTACCTGGTTTCACTACAAGTGATGGTGGTGGCCGATTATTCAATCGCCTGCTCAACACAAACAACACTCCTGCCTACAATATGGATGATATCCTCAATCTATTAAACAAAGTCTGGAAGAGCTTGAAAAGCTATTACATGGAGGAATCTGTGATGC
>Ga0137376_10001982_pt1 | contig 11914 bp, 16 predicted proteins | sample SagtaG_23_FD_104814 | JGI IMG/M metagenome (GOLD analysis project Ga0137376, IMG submission 104814) | Vadose zone soil microbial communities from Sagehorn Ranch, Mendocino, California, USA - Sage2_L_20_16 metaG | ecosystem: Environmental > Terrestrial > Soil > Vadose zone | place: USA...
ATTCAGGCTCATAGCCTTTGGCCGGTTTAGGACACCATCACTACCCACAATGATCCAGGGGCGGACAGAACCCTACTATCCTGTACAGACCGTGCTTCTTGTCCTCCGAAGAATGAGAAAGGTTTGTTCTGTATGCGTGTTTTCCACATGGCCGAAGACAATTGACCGATGCTGTAGAGCACCGGTGTGATATGACTTGTCACTTGTCCGACGAATACATGGGCGCCTATGTTCGGTGACTAATTGCTGACCACGACATGACATAAAAACAATCCTTCTAGAGTATTCACAGCGTCTTCCGTAGGGCTGGAAAAGTCTTTGATCCTTCAAGCCACTCTGCCGATCACCGAGTGTGTCACCCAGAAAATGGGTGTCTTGGCACAGCCCGCGCATCCAAGGACGATCAAAAGGGCTGGCGGATGCTATAGTTGCAACTGTATAGGTTTGCGGGCCTCACGCACTTGGCTGATTTCAGCGACATGTGTCGTTCAACTTCATCAAAGAAGGCGCAACATGACACCGCCCTCACCCAGATATAGGGTGATCCTATGTTGTCAAGGGCGACCAATCATCCCACGGAAGGGGGCTAGTAGTCCATATCGTTATCAGATATGCGCGTACAGCCTCGTATTGACACCTTTCCACTATCAGAACGCAATGGGAGAATCTCATACGTGTCAATTAAACTCTTGGCAACAGAGAACACGTACCTTTCCGGTCACCGGTCACCTCGCATGCGCAGTTATACTTACGCACAGGCCCCATACGGTCAAAGTTCCCATAGATAGACGCAAAATTAGTTACCATATGTGCGTCATAGGCGACGTGGACGCGGCCGATTCCAACATCTAAACATATCTACCGCAGCAATTTTACCCGTCCGGAATCAGCTTAGCCCCCTATCCCTCGGGAACCTTACTCACCGTTTCTCGACAGCCATGAGCCCGATGACATCCGTTCATCACGATGCCGATGTCCCCGATCGGGTTCTTGTCCTGATGATGCCCAGACCCCGTTGATCGACCGACGACCTGGACACTTCTTTGACAATTGCTACGCAATGCGCATAGCCTCGGATGAATTGATTGCGGATTGCATACGACCGATTACGATTACGGTTCTGCCACGGGCAATCGGAGGCGAATCGTCAACCTCCACAATAGTTCGCATCTGTCAACTTCAAGTGATATAATTAGTGCATTGGCATAACAAGGGGCATGAGGCTTCCACACTGGAACTACTTGATACTTGATACAGATACTCGAGGTTTCAAGCTTGAGGATACCTGATATGCACGCTAACCGTGATGCCGCATGTCGGAGGAAAAGCGGGTTACTTCGTGTTATGCCAAAAAGACACGTTGCGTTTGTGTACAAATTTAGACATTTCTTTGTCCTCGGTGTTAGTGTTGCGCTGCAACAATTTCAGACGTGTTTCACAAATACTAGCACTTTATTGTATTCAACTGCTTGAACCTAGTTATGTACCTAAGCTGTACTGCACCTATGAGTATGTACGTATGTTGCAAGGATAAACGGTACGCTTCTAACCGTGCCGGATACGAACAGCGAGTGGCAAAAGAAATAATCGCGAAGATGACAAAAGGGGCTTTTGAAGGGTGCTGAAGAAAAGATAAAGTTGTGGAAACGAGTGTGGGCGTTTAGCAATGCGAAGGAGTGGAGAAAGTGGACAGTAGTATCAAATGGACAATGCACAATAATAAAAGCGACTGGTGACCATGGATGTCGAAGTCCAGTGAAGTGCATGATAAGCGGGGAGGGTCGGGGAGTGGAGGGGGTCGTTTAAGAGATCTTGTAGGCGTATATATATACAGAATCTAGGTTTGCTTCTTCAGTCCGTTTCTTCATTTTGTTTATAATCGAGTACTTGAGGAGAAAAAAAGGGCAACGCCACTCAAGAACGAGTAGTCTGGGTACGTGAACGTGTCAAGGCACGGAGTTGGGATGATTAGTCGCCTGTGGGTTCGCATCAATATGGGTAATCAAGCGAGAGAATAGAAGACATACCTGACGGAACCCAATCTAAATTGCACGTCGCCAATTGTCCCAGCCTCGAGGCACTGGCGTGGAACAAGACAAGAGAGTAGTACCAAAAAAAAAAACCCGAGACCAAACCCATCGTAATACTTGATACAGTTTTTGGCAATAAAATTAAGAAAGAATCACGGACAAGACGACGCCCCAGGAAAAAAAAGACGTGAAGCAAGCGCCGCCGAAGTTATATGATATAACAGGGAAATGTGAAATGAATAAAATGTGGATAATAGGTGAAATGTAATGTTCGTGTTGAATAGTGTCACAATTGCGTAGTGCTGCGAAGACCGGGATCAAAGTCCGATGTACCAAAAGGAAGGAACAAGACGTCGAGAAATGCAGCACAATTACAGGTGTCGTCTCGGAGTCCGGGAGTCGTTGCTATTGGTTGGCCCTGAGAGAGAGGACGACATGGCGATGTCGACCCGAGGCAAGCAAAAGACGCATATGAAGTATCGGAGGGATATAAATTAGACACTAAGCAAGGACCAAACGATGATGCCCATTTTCCCCTTTTTGCCCGCTCGCCTTGTTAAATGTAACGAGCGGGCAGTAATCAGAGGCGTCCGGCGAGAGCGTTGATAGTATATACACAAGGAAGGGGTAAACAACTGAATCTTGGCGGTCCCAATAGAGTCGGAGAGTCGATGAATGGAGGATATAACCGCCTGCGAATCGAGTTGGCCGGACTGCGATAATACCTTTTTGTACAACCGTTGGGGAAAAATGGAAGAAAAGCGCTAATAAGACATTTGGCTTTCGGTGGAATAGATGAAGTTGAGATGAGTAACGGGAGCAGTGGGTGCATGTCGTCGCAAATGTGGGACGGACACGCGAAAGCATGGAGTTGTCCTGAACGAGTTACCGAGCCGGGGAATAAAACCGTAAGGATACACTAAACCAGGATAGTAAAAGTTGAAGAGCGCCGCGATTCGTCTTGATGTTGTTGCATATAATTGAGGCTGAGGCCGTCGTCCATTCGTCTATAGCATGTGTCGGCGGAGTGTCGGAAGGAGGTCATTTAGATTCGCAACGATAAGCAAGGGGTGGAAGAGCGGTGTTGCATAGCGTTGATAGCGACGAAAACCACATGCTATTTTTGGCCTCGTGGGAACGGCAAATTTGTCAAGGAAAAAGTCGGAAGTGGACGGGGCAGCTACCAGGAGCCCCTATTAAGTGCCACGAACATTCAAAAGGATCCGGGTGCTAAAGGCAGTGCGTTATGACACTAAATACCAGCAAATAAAATGGGGCGAACCTCAGCAATTCTCATTAATAATGGTTAAGAATAAAATAGCTGTTCAAATGAACAGCGGATCGGGCAGTTCATCCGGACTAGGCGAGTTCTGGAATGACGAACTCGCAAAGTAGCCTGCCACTTTTTCGGCTGCCTCCTTTTCAAATTGCCTCTCCTTAGCTTGCGCAGCAGCAGGAGCGAAGTCCCGAGCAAATTTGGGCGTTACGGGCTGAGATGTCTTGAACGGCGAAGAATATGCGTGCAGAGGAACCTTTTTTCCAGCACCGGGCGTCTTGGATAATTGGAAAAATGTCGAAACGTTGGGGTTCCACCCCGTAGAGGTGTCTTCGTCAGAAGACATGTGGAAAACACCCTCGCTGGGGCTTCGTTTGTGCTTCCGCCCGCCCTTCTGCTGAGGCGCTGATAATGGTGCGGAAGGCAACGGGGGGAAAAATCCAGTAGCGGGTGCAGTACGGGGACTTGTGTTGAACTTGTTCTGCACCTTGGGGCGGGTAGGCGTGACGGGGGGTTCGTGGTCTGACAAATCGCCTGCATCGGTCATGTCATCGCATATAGGGAAAACGTCAAAGGTGATCGCCCCAGCAGTCGAAGAGCGCCTGCGCTGCTGCTCAGTGGGCATATGCGACTGTGCAGGATCAGAACGAGAGAGGTTATGCGCATGCGTACGAGTAGTGATAGGGGGTACAGGAATGGCCTTGCTGGAGGCAGGGGAGGGCGAGGGTGGTACGGCACCTGCCTGAGGCTGCCTGCGACGAGCAAGCTTCCCGGAAGGCTTGGGAGTCAGTGTAGGCGGAGGCTTGTGAGATGATGCGTCGTCGAGGAACGGATCAAAAAGATTAGCGGTTTGCGAATGTAGGACGTAAGGACCCTCTGCCTGCGGAGTCTTGGCTTGTGGTAGAGTAGGAGGCGAGGGTTGACGGGCGGATCTGGTACCGCGCAACGAGTTATGAGAGGTGCTCCTGAGTCAGATCCGTATGAGCAATGCCCAATCATGCTTATCGAGTCAGAATGAATCACCTGGGCAAAGTCCTGGAGTTGGCATTTGTCTTGTCCTTGGGCTGCTTTGCGTGGGCACGTCCGCGCAGCTGGGGCGACGGGGTCGGGGATGGAGCGGCTGGCAGTGGAAGAGCCGGGGCAGACTTATCTGCAACAACAGAATTCGGGGGCAGCCTAGGCCTAGAAGCGACCTTCTGCCTCTGTTGTGCATGGAGCTGACGATTATGATTCTGCGAGGGACGAGGCGGTTTTGATAGCGAAAGCAAACCAGGTGTTCGGGTTGGTTGGACGACGACGGCCGGGGGAGCAGAGGGATTGCGTCTGTGAGCGTGTACGAGCGAGGGCGAGAGCGGGAGAACGGGGTGTTTGTGGAAGAGCATCATGGTGGAGAAAGATAGAGCGAAGGAGAGGGAGTATTAGACAAAACGGGCTTCCTCTTTGGGTTTATTTGGTATTATTGATATCCGGTGGCGTTCGCACCACATGATCGGCCCTTCCGCCGAATGTTCCAGCGTTTCTGTTCCCGCATGTGAACATTCTCACATTGCATTCCTTACTTACCCTCGGGTCTCTGCTGTTATTGTGTGTTCCATAGGCACCGATGCGGCCTTTTCATCTTGCGATAAGTCTTCGGACACGTTGCTGCCATCCCCCGCGGCTAGATCCACATACAGCTCATAAGGCAACAGGGCTATGCCCTTCTGGCCCTGCTGCACAGCTCCGATCTGACATACGAATCCATTATCATCATACCCCACCGCTCCATATACCGTAGTTTTCCCCGCTTGTGCCCGTCTACTATCATATCATATCACGTACTCATATCCAAAACCTTCCCATCCTGAAGGCACAATAATTTACCTTGATCACCGCTTCCGAGCGCCGAAAGCATATCTTGCAGGTCAATTAGCCTGTGGGTATCAGACGTCGGAATTAGACTATGCCTTTGCGGTCGCCACCCTGGGGTCACGAGGCTCCCCAATTCGCCGCTCACTTCGCAACGTCTTGAGACCAGGGTAGCCCTCCAGGGGGCTTCCGTAAGCGCACTGTAACAAAGGTACACTCGTGAGTCATCTAGATTCGTATCCGCTAGTCTACGGCATGCTACTATCCTTATGCCCTTATCGTCCCCCCAACAATAGCACAAGGCTTCAGCTTGAATAACACATACATAACACGAGGCACTATCAACGTTTCTCCCTGCTTCTCTATTACCAATGCTCTTGTCATTCATACAACACGGGGCATCAACGTCTATTACTAAGTACGATTCAATCTGTGGCCGTCCTACATAGATTATTGTGAAGAAATTACCGTGGTACGTCCGGTAACAACAAAAGTGCTAATGTATTGAGCGTCCCTCAACTCTCCCTGAGATCACATGAACCTTAGTTCGCAAGCAGCATTTTCCGGGGATCCTCAATGTATTCTTTCACTTTCACTTAAGGGTGGACACAACAATCAGTTCGCCTATCCGGCTTATTTACGCGAGAAATACCTACCAAGGAAAGTGACAGCTTCCCGGCCATCTAGCAGACGGTGGTCATAAGTAAGCGCCACTACCATGATGGGCCTAATGACGATCTGTCCATTGACGACAACGGGCGTTTCTTTGATCGTGTGCATGCCTGTCACATGCATAAAGGGCCCATTTTTGGTTTAGCACAACCTAGGATTGCATCATCGAGGGAAAAAGAAACGCACCCAGCACGGCGGCCTGTGGAAGATTGATAATAGGCGTGCCATAAAGCGAGCCGAAGACTCCACCATTAGAGCTACATCACGGATAGAGCCAACGTTAAGCTAATGACGAAAGCCCCAGAACCACTCCACGTACATGGTAAAGGTGCCACCGGACATATCTTCCAGCGTGAGCTTACTGTCTCGTGCCTACGCAGTGACACGTAAGGAGAGCAGAAATACCGCAATTCTGATAGAGCCGTACCTTCTTACCGAGATCGGCGATTTCTTTCTCGATCTGAACGAAATTCATGGCCTCAGCGTTTCTAACGACAGGAGTAACGAGTCCCTTGGGCGTCGCCACTGCAACGCTCAGATCAACAAAATCGTGATACACAATCTCATCGTCTTCGATGTAAGCGTTAGCGGCGGGGATTTCTCGCAACGCAAGAGTGCACGCCTTTGCGAAGGCGCTCATAAAACCGAGTTTTACGTCATGTTCCTTTAGCACTTCATCCTTGTATTTTTTGCGCATCTCAATTAACGACGACATATCGATCTCGTTGAACGTAGTCAACGAGGCTGCCGCATTTTGAGACTCTTTCAGGCGCTCAGCAATGCGCAGGCGCATGCGACTCATCTTGACCTGAAAAATGCGTTAGAGGCGCGCCGCTGAGCATCTTGCCGAGGACATACTCTCGTCTCATTGCGCGAGCCTGGAACGGCTGCAGACAAAGGCTTCTCTTCCTTTTTCGGCGCTTTCTCGAGATCCTTCCCCTTTGTTGCTTCCTTTTTCACCTCCTTTGGCTTTTCTGATGGTGCAGGTGGCTCCGGTAGCTTCTTATCTACTTGCTGGTCGGCAGGCTCGGTTGCATCCTTTGGCTTCTCTGTTCCAACAGCTTGCTCTTCCTTTGGCGGCGCAGGTGCAGGAGCTTGATTGAAGCGAGACGTAAATAAAGATGATGGAAAGCAAATAGATCGCACACATACTCTCGCCCACCTCACCGGGCTCAATGACAAACAGATCTTGTCCAACGGCGACAGTGTCTTCCTCATTCGCCAGCAACTGCACAATCTTCCCTGATTTCGGCGCATTGACCGTCACGTCGATCTACCGAACCATCAAATCTCTCCTTGAATCCTGTCACGTTACTTTTAGAATGTACCTTGTCCGTTTCAATAGTAGCAACTTCCTCGTCAGCAGCTACCGTATCTCCGACTTGTTTTGACCACGACTTGAGTGTTCCCTCGCTGATAGACTCCGCCATCTGAGGGACCTTTACAGTCTCGGCTGATCGTGAACGTACGCATCACCATGCTATTTCCCGTCGTATCGAGACGGGCACCCACTCACCCTCTAAAAGCCTCGTCGAATGAAACTGGGCTCTCCGCGCATAGGTGTTTGCGGTCTCCCTGTATCCAAAGACACATAAGATCGAGATTCGCGCAACGCAGTCGGCACAACTCACCATGCTCTGAACACGCCGCGAGCAGCAGCTCCGGTGTGGCGGGCGTTTAGAAAGCCGCGACCACGCGCCACGGCAATGATGTGTTTTGACAGCATGGAGAGACTAGAACAGTCGGGTATGAGTGCACGTTGTAGTTCCGGACGGCGGTTGCTGGCGCTCACCGGGATGTAATTTGTTTGTCCCTTGTTTTCCATCGTCGGCTTCTGCCTGTACCCGGGCCCGGAAACGGATCTACTATGCCACTAGGCGCTGGCCCTGCTTTGAGCTCTTTCTCGGCGACGTACGTATCCGTATTCCGCGATGATTGCACAATGCCATTTGATCATCCTTGCGAAATCTGATTAATCTCAGAAATTCTAGTAACCTGCAGTATTAATTGAAAAGTTTGAACGCAACATCCTAGTGTTTTCTGGGGGCCCAGAGTTTGTGGTACCGATTATCATGTATGTGCTGGCCATCACAGCACTCTTGGCTACTCTAGGTTTATCGGGCACAATTTTGTTGCCCGCTCTCCTATGAACGCAGTCCACATGTGGGTGAGGTTCATCATTTTGCTAACACCCGTGGCCCTTGACGTAGGCAAGTATATGCGGCAAGATTTCGACATTTAACTAGCTTCCGTGGCCCCTGGTTACGGGTAGGTGCGCGCGACGTGGTTTCGACGTGAAGCTCATTCATTTCCTGACCTCGAATATTGCATGAATTGCATTATCCGCCCAAAACGGGACCGTTCTCTCGAAACTTATAGCCTTTTCCGCACTTGGAGAGCTGAAAGGTAATATAAGCCTATGGACTAGTCATTGCAAGATCACAAGTGCCACCCCTGAGAATAAATGCTCATGGGATGCGTACATGTGAAATATTACAGGTAGACTGTGACGAATCTGATGAGACAGATTCAAACTATCATCCTTCTGCGCATAGCTTCTTCACCTGGCGACTCTGTTCTAACCTCGCAAAGAACATGATAATGCCACTCTTGTATGTGTTTCAGATGTTGTGGGTGTTCCACATACCGCCAGGCCACCCTCCTAGCCGCAGCCTATCATGACCAGAAAGGCAAATCGATGAGACGAGAGATTGGCGTAGATGCACACGCGATGAACAATGGGGGTTTTGAATTGAACTTCCATTTAAATCGGACAATGCAATTTGGCCGTCTCGCGGCTCGCCGAGCATCACGGAACTAAAGAGGCTTGGAGCGATGGGGAACGTGCATGCAAAACGCATGAAATTGTCTACACACGCCAGGCGGATAGGTAGCATGATTACTTGGGGACCCAGAGTAGGAAAAGTGTCGTCGCCACTACTGTCAGCCTAGGACATTTGATGGCCGTCATACGATCGAGCACGTTTTCCTCTAGAAAAACGCTCGACACATGTTTTCTTGTGTCCAGCAACAAATTGACTGGGATAGATAGGCCATCATGCCAAGTTATTCCAAATCGAAAATTCGGAGAGTTTCTTTAGAGCATCACAAACTCGGGTGCAAATATCCTGCCAGTGGCGTCATGTCTGCCATCCTCAAGGCATCCACCGTTCTCCAACACCTGAGGTCGTCGGTTAGAGACTGGCGGATATCCCCGTAAGCCCACATCTAAATTTTATCATGTTTGCAACTATCGACTGCAACGTGTTTCTGCGACATGCCAGGGCTGCGTTGCATTTTTGGTGTACTAACATGAATTAGGCCGTCATCGTGAGTCAGGTCAGGCCTCCGACACAGGAGAATTTGGTTTTAAATCTATAAGGATATACAGCCAATACGGTTAGATCAATTTTAGAAGGTCCCCCAGAACGCCCATAGCAGTAACAGCGGCACCAGCGCCGGCTCCTTGAACAATGAGAGGTCTAGGGCTGTACCTCTCCGTATGGAACATGATGATGTTATCCGACCCGCCAAGGGAAGTGGCAAATGGGTGATCAATGGGGTACCTAGTTCATTCATCCTTCAATATTTATCCGAAATTGACTAGGATCAAGGACGTACCTTTCCAACCCTGCTTTGACTTGCCCAGTAACAGCATCTACGACACCGACAAATCTTAGGACTTTGCCTTCAGCGCTAGCTTCTGCTCTAAGTTTCGAGAACTCCACATCAAACTCCGGAAGGCGCGCGATGAACTCGTCGCCTGTGGCGATACCTTCTAGAGCTGAAGGAATGAGAGAAGCAGTCTGTACAGTGGCGAATGACTGTAATTCTGGAAGCGATACTGGTTTGATAGAGAGTGTTGAAACGGTTCGCGATAAGATAGTTAATTTTCTCGCGACGTCAAAGCCGTTAAGATCGTCTGCCGGATGAGGTTCCTATCCAAGAGTTATTCATAGCATAGCGCATTAGCATGGAAGACATACAGTGTACCCTTTTTCCCGTGCTGCTTTGACAATGGAAGAGAAAGTCGGTCCGTCAGGCTTGCCCGTTGAGAACTCGTTAAATATGTAGCTCATCGTGCCAGAGAATACGCCCTCGATTTTGATGATCTAGGTGATCTCGTCATCAGCCGCGCTCTATGCATCCTTTATTAGTTGCTCACCTTATCGCCTGTTCCGACGAGCTCTTTCAAGGTGTTTATCACCGGCAAGCCTGCGCCTACCGTGGACTCGTTCAGATATCGAGCGCCAGATGCTCCGCTACTCTGGACGATGGCACTGTAGAGGCCGATGTCACCAGAAAAGGCTTTCTTATTGGGCGTAACGACGTGGATTCCTTTCTCAAGCCATAGAGGGTACAGAGCAGCGACGGCGTCAGAGGATGTGTTGTCAACGAGAGCGACGCGCTCGTTAGCTTGGACCAATGCATGCAATCGTTCCGTCAAGGCATGTAGGTCAGCCTTTTCCGATGAGGCAACGAGAGTCGATTTCCAGTCGTCGGTCGGTTGGATCGGCTTCGTCGAGTTGAAGACGGATCGCGTAGATGAAGATAAGGAGATCAGCCTAAACGGCGATACATTTTGTGGTATGGAGAGTAGTTGATTGATCAATTCGGATCCCACAAGGCCCACGCCAACGATGGCTACATGGATCTGGGACTGTTGCATGATCGTATGTGAAAACCTGAGAGCAACACCTCGTCTTAGTGGAAATCCAAGTCTCCTGATCACGAACATGGTGAAACCGTGTCAAAATTATCTTTCTATGTACTTGTGGCTTGATCAAATTTCATTTCCCTAGGGCTTCTTTCAGGGTGGCCCTTACTACCGTCGATAGATGGCAACCCTACAGCAGGTCATCTTCTCAGGGTCTCTTACTACGAGTATACATGAAAGTTGGGCTTTTTCATAGGACCGCAAACCATTAATGAACTCCAGGTTCGCCACAGGAGCGGTGAATTTGTAGCGAATCTGCCTTCATGCCATACACGCCCACTCAAAAAAAATGTGTGGTCCTAAAATAGCACTTGTATTGTCCTTACGTAATCCAAAGCAACCTCGCGAAGGCCACGCCAGGAGCCAAGTCCGTCACGCCATGCAGGTTGTACGTCCCATCAGCCTCTCCGCTTTTCATAGCGCTAAATCAAACACAGGACTCGGAACAAGCTTCTCAGTCGTCGCAATTCATCAACTACTTTGACGTCTCCAACAACTTTGCCTGGCGAGAGACGCGCCTAACCGAGATTGAACAGCGTAGAGCGCTCCTCGGCGATACTTTGATATTCGACTTTTTGCTTTTGCACGGGGGCATACAAAAACCTGATGGGTTCTATCCACCCTCAGATGTTTCCGCGTTGCAGCAGCTACTAGGCGCAATAGAAGCGTCGCACTATGACACGCTCAAGAAGGAGTGCTTAGTGTACTACCTTCTCAAGTGGCATCAAGATGGGAGAGAAGGGCGTTTTCAGCTGGATCGCTGTATTCCTCCTCATTTTGCGGCCCTTGCGGACGCGTACTGGCTATTGGACACGGGGGCAAACGTTCCGGTACGTCGCGGCACCGTTGTTTGCTCAGCCTTGACTCAAGCACGTCGTAGCTTGCGGTGTCCATTCTTTCAGACTCACGTCTTGATCAAGAATACGTCTCAAAAATTCTGCAAGCCATCTCTCTCACTTCTAATCCGGCGTTGATCGTGAAGTACGTTCGCACCGCAAAACCGGCGCTCACGGAGCCCCGTGACCTGGATTTATACGTTGTTGCATTGGCTGAATGCTGTAGTTTATGTGATGCTTGGGAGTACCAGCGCACGTTTAGCCAGACGAGCACCTTGCGTTCAAGGCTGTTTAAAAAGTTGCTGGAGTGGTCTGTGACGCGTAAGTGTTCGTAGCTTTTAATTAGATCATCACTCAAAAAGAAATAGCAAAACCTAAACCGGCTGCATTGAAGCAACTTCTCTTTCTCCCTCTTATGCCGTTTGAGGAGTCACTTTTACGCTCGTTTGCGCTTGAGCCCTCTCCATCACCACGTCCTGCATCGATGGCGGCTTTACAGGATTTGATCTGTATTCGACTCATTCAAGGGGGCAGA
>Ga0137376_10001985_pt1 | contig 11905 bp, 6 predicted proteins | sample SagtaG_23_FD_104814 | JGI IMG/M metagenome (GOLD analysis project Ga0137376, IMG submission 104814) | Vadose zone soil microbial communities from Sagehorn Ranch, Mendocino, California, USA - Sage2_L_20_16 metaG | ecosystem: Environmental > Terrestrial > Soil > Vadose zone | place: USA...
GAGACCGGAATCGTTGTTCCAGTGTCGAACCCCCAAGCACTAGCCGATGGCTGGCGGCGGATGCTTGAACTGGACCGAGCAACCAGGCTGCACCTAGGCGTTTTGGCCAGGCGACGAATCGTCGAACGATATAGTCTCGCAGGTGCGGTTGCTGCACACGAGGACTTGTATAGGTGGTTGTTGAGTTAACCTTGCGAATCACCCTGAATTCAAGGGGTCTCGTTAGCGGTGCCAAGCAATCAACGTCAGCCGGACGTCCAATTATGAGGAATGTCGACAAGTCATTCACCCCAATAGCAGTGGGCCGAAGGCGTGCGAGCATGGCGAGCGACCGATGAAAAGCACCCGAACGTCTGGTGAGCCGGAGGCCGAAACCCTCAGTGCCAATCATAGATTTCTTCTTTCGCTCGTCATGAAGGAATTCGCCCGGAATCCAGGGTACAGAGTTTTGGACTACGGCTCTGGATACGGAGAGGTGGTATTCGCCCTGCGTAGACTAGAAGTGGACGCGTACGGTGCCGATACGTTCTACAACGGGGAGGAACAGGAAGCACTCGCTGCGGTTCGCGCCCTCGACCCGGACAGTCGCATCGTGCGTCTGATTGTGGCGGGACGTTTGCCCTTTCCGGACAACTACTTCGATCTCGTCTTGTCGAACCAAGTTTTCGAACATGTGGTCGACCTTAGGCAGGCCCTCAAGGAATTGCAGAGAGTAACCAAGCCGGGGGGAAAGATGGTCAGTCTTTTCCCGACGCTCGATGTGCTTGTCGAGTGGCATCTCCGGTTGCCCCTGGTCCACTGGATTCCCCGACGATCGCGCTTGCGGAGATGGTTCGCGTGGTTGCTGAGAGCGGCCGGCTTAGGCGTGGACTTCTGGGGAGAGTCATTTGACGAGTGGTTCCTGAAAGCTTTCGGGTTCCTCGACAGAAGCGTGTTCTACCGAAAGTCGAGAGAAGTTATGGACGACTATCGTCCTTTTTTTACGATCAGCCATATTGAGGATCAGTGGCTGCAGTTTAGAGTCCCTCACATTCGCAGCCTACTCCGTATCCCCGGGGTAGATCGCGTTGTACGACTACTCGTAAGGCAAGTTAGCGGCATGGTGATCCTCAGTAATCGGAAAAAGTGTGAGGCAGACGCGAGGCAACATTGATCGAGGCAACGATACGAGTGACTGCTGCCGAGGGTTGCCCGCCTGTGGAAACCTCCGTGTCGGCGAGTTCTCCCCCTCGGGCTCTCAGCTGCGGATGGTCCGAGAGCTCGGCCCGTACGGAGCGACCAACGGCTAAAGGGCGATGCCCACGACCTTACAACGGAGGTAAGGGGTCTGAGGATAGCAATCGTTGCTGACATCGACCTAGTGGCCCCTCTAGGCGATTCTGTCCGAACGGTTGCGTTGGCTGACGCCCTTCGAAGGGAAGGTCACGAAGTACAATTGATCGCGCCTCGAGCAATGGAGATCTCCCCTTCACTTAGACCGGTGCTCCGTGGGATCGATCTCAATTTCATCGGTCAGGATTACGTTGGTCTAGGGTTCAGAGAAGTTCTCGGCAGAAAGAGGCTACTCGCTGCTGCTGCACGTCGAGCCCGTGTTGATCGAGTTCAGGTAGAGGGAACGGTGAACGCTGGATTGTTTAGAAGATGGGGGTTGAGAAATTACATTGTCGACGTCCACGGACTCACCTACGCCGAGGTAGCCGTATCGCATGGCCAATTCTATTGGAGAGACCCACCGGCCCTTGCCTTCTTCCTCGAGATGCAGGGCGTAAGGGCTGCATCAACGGTAGTCGTCGTGAGTAATACAATGAAACGACTAATCGGCCGCAAGTGGGGCGTCGATCCGAGTCACATTGCAGTGGTCCCCAATGGCTATTCGAGAAGAGTGCTAGAGGGATTATCGAAAGTGTCGACGGAACCCGGGCGCGTGACCTTTGTCGGCACCCTGTCTCGCTGGGCGAATGTCGATAGGTTAGTAAGAGCGGCACAGCTACTCGTTGATACCGACCTGACGTTTAGTATTATTGGAAGCGGCCCGGACCTGGGCCGGCTTAGACAGATGTGTTCGAGACTCGGGCTAACGCGTGTCAGCTTCGAAGGGTTCTTGAATCAAGAGTCAACATATAGGTTCATAGCGAGCTCCCAATTGGTCGTTGCACCTTTGCCGGATGTTCTGGCGCTCCAGGTGGCGGATCCCATAAAGGTCATCGAATATGGAGCTATGGCAAAACCCATGGTACTCGATCCTGTTGGAGACCTGCCCCGGGCGCTGATTCACCAACGTGCGGCAATAGCTCCAATCGACAAGACGCCGCGCTCATTTGCGTCTGCGATTCGATACCTGGCCAGCGACGTCCGCTTGCAAGAACGGCTCGCAGATTCCGCACAGCGCGTGTGCAAACCCCTCACTTGGGAACGAAGCGGAAGTCTCCTCGCCCAGCAATACGCGGCGATCGTAACTTGACAAGACAATCAGGATAGCAGTTGATGTCCACGCAGTTCCAAGGCTCGCGGAATTGTCTAGGGAGACTGAGTTGCGGGTCACGAAAAAAATTCTAGTACGTCGTAGCATTTCCGGAGGGCGAGCTCAGGCGAGGATGTCTCGCTCACAAGGGTCAAACAGGCAGGTTGGGCGATCTAATGACCGGAGTTTGGATCGTTATTCTGAACTTTAACGACGCCCAGTCGACAGCCAGCTGTATCAGCTCGTTAAGAAGGCACCTGACTCTTCCGGAGCTGAAAGTAGTAGTCGTAGACAACGGGTCGGACACTTCAAGAGTCTCCGCCGTCGAGCAGGGTTACCCCCCTGTAACTCTTGTCTGGACAGGCAAGAACCTTGGATTCGCTGGTGGCGTGAACTTTGCTCTGAAGCGAATCTTGGCTCACGGACCGAAATATGTAATGTTGCTCAATAACGACGTAATCGTTACCGAAGATTTCCTCTCTCCGCTCCTGCATTACATGAATGACAATCCAAGAGTGGCGGTTGTTGGCCCAATCGTCGTTGATCTTGAATCAGGGACCATTCAGTCAGCAGGCCTGTGGCTGAGTCGCTTCCTCCTCCAAACACGAAATCCATTCTTCCACGCAGATCGCAACATGATCTCGAGCAATAGAGAGCCAATGGCGGTCGACTATGTTTCGGGATGTGCCATGCTCGTTCGGGGATCGGTTTTCAGCGAAGTAGGCCTGTTTGACGAGCGGTTTTTCCTGTACGAGGAAGAGGTCGATCTTTGCCTCCGGGCGAAGGACAGTGGTTATCGCATTGCCGTTCTACCGGTCTGGGGCGTGCTGCACAGAGGGTCAGTCACCGCAAACCGAAGACCAACTCAGAAGGAATACCACGTAGGGAGGTCGCACGTCCTACTATTGAGGAAACGCTGCTCGCCGCCCACTGCAGCTCTCGCTGCTTACGCATTCATCGTCAAAGAGACTGCCATTCGGTTTGCACAAACGCTACTAGCCAAACGAGATGTTCGACAAGTTGTTTCGTTTGTGCATGGTGCCGCCTCGGGTCTACTACGAGCGTAGCTTGGTCGGCATGTTGAGGGCCGAGGGGGCGCAATTCCGCCTTTCGTCCACACGAGTTATATGTGGGCGCGTCCTTCGGGTTGAAGTCATCGCCCAAGTAACCTCGTCCGCCCCAGAGGCCTTGTCATGAGGATTGCGAATCCAATTCAGATGAACGACTGGGAAATTAAGAAATTCCTCCGAATCGTACTATCAATCCAGGTTGCGCTTTGGGGGATATCGGCCTGGGACACAATAGGTCTTGATGCAGGTATCCTCAGGGCATTGGTAGGATTCATCTACCTTTCATACGTTCCTGGAATAGTTGTCCTGAGAGCGCTACGACTGCACGGACTCGGGAACATCAAGACCCTGCTCTTTGCAGTTGGCCTCAGCCTCTCAATTGTGATGTTGATCGGACTGCTCTTGAACACAATTTTCGACGCACTCAGCCTTGGCGGACCAATCAGTGCCGGGCCCGTTATTGCAGGTACGAGCCTCTTTGTCATCGGGTCTTCAGCAGTTGCCTATCTCCGAGATTCCGATTACGCGGAACCGAGATACTTGGACCTACGGGAAATCGTGTCTCCTCCTGCGCTTTTGCTGTTCCTGCTACCAGTTCTGGTGATCCTCGGCGTATATGAATGGGACTACTTCGAGAGTAATTTCCTCCTGATGGCCTCTATCTTCCTCATTGCGGTCACAGCCGCCCTTGCCGCATCGGGGAAGGTCATTCCGACAGGATTCTATCCGCTTGCTGTCACAGCCATTGCCGTATCCCTGCTTTATCATACCTGGCTGTTGTCTTCATTCATTTGGGGGCGCGATATTCATTCTGAGTTCTATTATGCGGATTCTGTCCTGCTCGGGTCACGATGGAACCCGGGCCTTTTCAGTTCCACGAATGCCATGCTCGGGATAGTGATGCTAGCTCCAATCTATTCCCTGGTCCTAGGATTAGACCTCACATGGACTTTCAAGCTCGTTTACCCTACTTTGTTCGCGCTAATCCCCCTTGGACTCTTCTGGGTTTTTCGGGAGCAATTCGATGACAGAACTGCGTTTCTCGCATGCTTCCTCTTCATGACGATGGGCTTCTACGAGGTCTGGCTGCTTTCTGCAAAACAGCTCACCGCGGAACTATTCTTGGTTCTCATCGTCGTGCTCTTGATGTACGATCGGTTATCGAGCTCCAAGCGCGCCGCTCTTTCTGTTACGTTTGGATTTTCTCTCGTTGTGACACATTACGGCACGTTTTACATCGTCATTTTAGTCCTTGTAATCGCTTGGTTGACTCTCACTATTACAAGAAGAAGACCATTCACACGCAAATCCGAGTTACGGATCGAGGAACATGATGCTCTTAGGCTGCCAAACTCCAGATTGCGCCCTCTCGTTGCCGTGCCGGTGCGGCTTGTAAGGGTGAGTTTCATTCTCCTCCTGTTTGTGGGATCAGTTGTCTGGTACGCATACGTGGCGCGTGCCACGGCATTCAATGATGTCGTGAGGGTCGGCCGCCAGGTTCTGGGGAGCAGCCTCACGGAGTTTCTTAACCCATCGACTGCCCAAGGAGCCCAACTTCTCCTAGCTCAGGCCGGGAGTCTTTTTGGGTATGTCCTGAAAATAACAATTCTGGCCACGCAGGTTCTCATCGCGATGGGCGTCGTCGCTTTGTTCGTCTCCCGCAAGACAGCTGAGATTCGACCGGAATACGGCGCACTGGCTACTGGCTCGTTTGTATTATTAATATTCAGCATTGTTCTGCCGTACTTCGCGAGCGCGATCTATTCTCCGAGATTGTATAACATCGGGCTAGTCTTCTTGGCTCCGTTCGTTGTTACTGGCGGTTTGTTCTTGTTACGAACAATGAGAGCCGGAGCGAGGGCGCGCCTCATCGTGGCTAATCACGATGTGGTCATAACGGCAACGGCTCTGCTCGTCGTTACAGTCTTCCTCTTTGGAACGGGATTTGCCTCTGAGATCGGCCAAGGTCCACCCTTTTCAGATTCCCTCAGCGGTGTGCGAATGATGCACTCTCCAGATCCGAACGACCGAGCCCGCTTTTACTACGACGTTAACGTGTTTGGAGCAGATGTACGTGGTGCAGAATGGTTGCATGACTATGGCAAGGCTGGAAGCCTTATTTACAACGATAGCTCGGCAGCGGCGCTCACAAGCTATGGGCTCAGCCTCCCTTATGTCAATCGTAGGCTTTTGACCGACTCCGTATCCTCAGTTCCTTCCGGTGCATATGTGTATCTTGACTATTCGAATGTCGTCGGTGGCGTGCTCAATAGCTTCCTTCCTTCAGGAACGTTCAGGGTGGCCAACGTGGAGACAATCGACCCTCTCCTGAGTGGTCTAAACAAGGTGTACTCTAACGGCGGAGACTCCATTTTCTACGCTAGCCAAAACTAAGCAATCGGCCCACATCTGACAAACAGGAAGCGGGAAGCCCGCTAGGCACCTCGACCCTCGGGACCTCTACGATTCCGTCGACCCAGCGGCTCTCATAAGCCCATAACCACCTCTCGGATAAGGTGTGCCGCTTGGTCCACCAACAGAAGCTTCACTTCATCGGACCTACCGCCGCGAGCTGAGATTGTTTAGTCGGCTGGGCGATTCGCCCCCGCTTCTATCTCCGGACCCCTCGGCGCACCTACGGCTCTGCCATTCCCTTCCGTTCCAGGCGTGCGGTAGATGTATCGCCGCCTGCTCGTGCTTCGTATAGGTGTAGGTGATGAGCTGCCCTCTTGCAGATGAACGTTGGCAAGGAAATCGTTAACCGGCAGGCTCGCCTCCACCCGCCGAGGGATCTTCGGTGTGGCTACGTTTTCAGGAGACCCCTAGGGACCTTTACGCCTCTGTCGGCTACGCTGTCGTCGTGGCGGTGGCGCTGCTCGCTTTGAGCATTTCTAATCCGTTGGCAATCCTTCTGGTTCTGTTCGTCCTCGGCTATGTTCTCGTCGCAGCCATATTCCCGAACAACACGAGTCTAGGCTGGATTGACCGGATTGCATTGTCCTTCGGCCTAAGTATCGGGGTCGTCCCTCTGTTTGGCATATTGCTTAACCTCACACCCTTCGGACCTAGCTTCCGGCCGGTTCTGTTCGCAGTCACCTTTTTTACCGTAGGGCTCGGGTACGCGGCATACTGGCGCCGGATGCGTCTGCCAATCGAGAGGCGGCTCTCCTTGACCGTTGAACTCGGGCTTTCGAAGTGGAAAGAGCGCGGCGCCGTCGAGAAAAGCTTTGTCGTCGTTTTGGCCGCGAGTTTTGTTGTGGCTTGCGCCGCCCTCGTGTACGTCGTCCTGACGCCGCGTCCGGCACAGACGCTCACCGAGTTCTACGTACTGGGGCCCGGAGGGAACGCAACTGGCTATCCTACGAACCTGTCAACGAACCAGCTGGGGAGTGTAATCCTTGGCGTCGTCAACCACGAGGGAGCAATGCTCAGCTACACGATCCGTGTCGATTTGGTAGGGATGCGAATCGCTTACAACGGGACAGCCGGTGTCAACGAAACAGCCGAGGTTAACCGAACTACCTTGTCGATGCTCAACTTCACAATCTCCGAAGGTCAGAACCGGAGCCAGCCTTACATGTTCCGGATCAAAGACATTGGACTCTGGAAGGTCCAGTTCATCCTCTTCAGGAACGGCGATTTCTCGAACGCGTATGCCACAGTACACATTTACGTCCGGGTCAGCTAAGGTCCCCTTCCGCTGAAGGGTTAGCATAAGTCGCTTGCCGCGACGGAGGCCCCGCCGGCTTCCGGTCGGCTATGGGGGAAAGCTCGCTTTTTGCATTCCGAATGAAGTCTTCCACCCCTTCGCGGAAAGATATCACCGCTCGCCATCCGAGCTCCCTCTCAGCCAGCAACGATGAGACCCGCGCCGGTGGTGCATCGTCCTCCCTGGATGGCCCGAAGGTAATTTGAGTGGGCACTAGCCGTCCTACCAGCTCAGCAAGCTGCTTGATGGTTATACTTTCTTCGGCCACGATATTGTAAACGGGCGATCCTCCGCGCGCTTCCAGAGCCAACCGAAACGCAGTTCCGATGTCCGTAACGTGCGTGAACTGCCTGAATTGGTTTCCAGTACCGTTTATTACGATTGGCTCGTGGGCCTTGGCTCGGCGTACAAATGAGGCTAATACCGCCGTGCTCCGAATTCGGGGTCCGTACGCGGTTCCAAGCCGGAGGACCGTGGTGGTGAGCCCGTCAGCGATATTTGCGTGTTGTACCAGGAGATCCGCAGCAAGCTTGCTTACCGCGTACGGATGCCCCGGCGAGCAGGGGTGGTTCTCGTCGACGGGCTGGTACCGGGGTGTTCCGTATACTTCCCAAGTTGATGCGAAAACCAGACGTGGGATCTGGTTTCGCTTGCAAGCCTCAATCACGTTGATTGTTCCGCAGGCATTTACATTCAGTGCGAGCTGCGGATCACGGCCAGCCGTATAGACATCACCGATGCCGCCCAAATGGCAAACGGCATCCGCGCCTCGAGTCAGTTCCATGACATCGTGAAGTGAGAGGAGGTCTGCCTTTTTCCAGACATCCTCGGCCGGCTGCGGGCGAACGAGATCGCTTCGAACGACGTCAAGTCCACTCGCCTCGAGCAGGTGGGCGACGTGCCATCCAATGAAGCCTGCTGCCCCAGTCACTACTACACGCTTCACGACCTGAGAGATAACGTTTCAGGATAAGAAAACATCGCCAAACTTGCCAAAGAACGGAGGCAGAACCCGACAGTATGTGCCGCGCTATCGAGCAATTTGGTGCGTGTCGAAGTTCAATAGGATTCTAATCGGACGAGGGACGGACACCCCCCGACTGAGAAGCGCGACACAGCACTCCCGTACCATCGGGACGATGATAGGACTAGCGAATGATCAGCGAGGGCACAAGATCAAGTCCCCTCTTGTCAGCTTGCGACGGACTACGACTCCACGGCTGGGTGGATCGAGGAGGTCGGCGCCAACCGCTCGACCCGGCCAACTTTCAAGGTTAGGGTAGCAGGGGGCGGGAACTGGGCCAGCTTCCAAGCGGTCGGCATCTCCAGCCCGGGCCTCTGGAAGCTCCGGTTCCTCTTCGTTAAGAAGGGCGGTTTCTCGAGCGCACAGCGCAAACTACACCTGTTCGCATGCACGACCTAGCAGATGCGGGACGAATAGCAACCACCGCGAAGACACCCCCGAGAACGCATTGAACAATCGCATCCATCGACCATATCAGGCCCATACGGGGCTGGCGAATGGTTTTCTGGATAGAATTCGCGGTGCTCTCCAGAGCTTCTCTGTGGTCACTCACCGCAAAATTGCCCCGTTCCGCTAGATGGCTTGGATGGGCGAACTGTACTAGGCTGGTCAAACCCGATGTAAGGGCCTTAATCTCCGTAGTCGTCAGGGCATGGGAGAACAAACGGACCTCGTCGACGGCTCCGACGAAATCACTCGCTACGTGACCCACTTGGACAAGAGTCGATGCCCGCACCGACGCAATGGGATTCGTCGCGTCCTGAGCGATTAACACGCCATCCACGTATAGTTCAGCGAGGCCGGATCGGAGGACGCCCGTGACGTGATGCCAATTGCCGTCGTTGTAGACCAATTGGCTCTGGACTTCCGTCACTACATCCGGTCCAATAGCCTGATAGAAGACGACGGCGAACCGACCGTCGGCATTCACTCGGAGCTCCCACGAAAAGCCGCCTCCTTCGATCCCACTGTAAGACGGCGACGGATTCGTCGTCCAGTTGAACCACGCATCAACAGTGAAACCTGTGATCGGGGCAGCTATCGGCGAAGTCGTAATCTTGTCCCCGGCCCCATTAAAGGATCTTGCCCGACCGACTTTTCCGATGATGTCCGTCGTGCCTGTCATCCTGCCGTTATGTCCCTGTTCGGAGAGATCCTTCATCCAGCCGCCAGCGGTGAGATTCTCCATGTCGTAGGACAAGACGAGTCCGTCGGGACGAGTTGGCGGAGGGGGCGCGAGGGCAGCGACCTCCTGCTCGGTGAGGGCACGGTTGTACACGCGCACCTCGTCGATCGCTCCGACAAAGGAACTCGCGACATGACCGAACTCGGTAAGCATTGACGTCCGCACCGAAGTAATGGGACTCGATGTCGCGTGGGCGACGAGAACGCCATCCACGTAGAGTTCGGCTAAGCCGACCCGAAGGACGCCAGCGGCATGGTGCCACGTCCCGTCGCCATAGGCGAGTGGGCTTGCAACAGCGGTAAAGATGTCTGGGGCTATTGCCTGATAGAAGACGACGGCGAATCGACCGTCGCTCTGTACGCGCAGTTCCCAGGAACAGCAGCCGCCTCCTTGGATCCCACTGTAAGACGGCGACGGATTCGTCGTCCAGTTGAACCACGCGGCGACAGTGAAGTCCAATGCGGGCACGCGTATCGCAGGAGCCGAGATCATCTCTCCTCCGTCAAAGTGTCTCGCCCGACCCACGCTCCCTAAGACGTCTGTGGTGCCCGCAAGCGCCCCATTGCGTCCCTGCCCCGAGAGATCCTTCATCCAGCCGCCAGCGGTGAGATTCTCCATGTCGTAGGACAAGACGAGTCCGTCGGGACGAGTTGGCGGTACGAGAGCCGCAATCTCCGTGGCAGTCATGGCGCGGGAATAGATGCGGACTTCATCGACGTCCCCGATGAAACCGCTCGCTACTTGTCCCCCGATGGTCTGAGTCGACGCCCGGACTGATGTGATGGGGTTCGTTGTATCTCTCGCCAAGAGCACGCCGTCCACGTAGAGTTCGGCTAAGCCGGACCGAACGACCCCGGCGGCGTGATGCCATGTCCCGTCGTTATAGGCATCCGGGCTCGCGATTTCCGTGAACACATCGGGCTGGATAGCTTGGTAGAATACGACGTCGAACCGGCCGTCGGCCCTCACGCGAAGCTCCCAAGAATACCCGCCGCCCTGGAGTCCGCTATAGGAGGGCGCCGGATTCGCCGTCCAATTGAACCACGCGGCAACAGTGAAGCTCAGTCCCGCAGCGGGAATCGCAAGTGCCGTTATTCGCTCGCTCCCATTGAAATGGCGGGCCCGACCGACTTTGCCTGGGATGTCCGTCGTTCCCGACATCGTACCGTGATTCCCATTTCCGCTCCGGTCTTGCATCCGTCCGTCCTGGGTCAAGGTCTCCATGTCATACGCCAAGACGAGCGGCGACGGCGGCGCCACGAACTGCACTTCCAAGGATGGTCGGTCCCGCACGGACTCGCTCGCGTTGTAGTCGACGCCGTCTCCATTGGTCGACGTGAGCAGTACGCCATCGTTCGCTTCTCCATTGGCCCAACGTTGTGCCATGGGCGTAACATTCACAGAGAACCGGCCGACGTGGGTAGGCGAGAACGTGATTTTGGGAGTTCGAGTCCCCGGTAGGCCCGGCGGCGTGAAGCTGTTCCACGTCGCAGCGGACTCACTCCACCCCTCCGTGATTTGGTACGCGTCTTCGGTCACGCCGCTATTCGTGACCATCAGCTCGAGTGTTGCGTTCACAATGCGCGAGCCAACCGGTATCTGCCCCGGAGCCGGACCCAAAATCGCTGGGAACTGGATGAGAGACTTGCACACCGATCCCGGGTAGGCCTTGATACAGTCCTTCGCGTCGACGAACAACTTCGTCTCCGCGCCGTAGTTCGTGGTCGGGGCGCCACTCTGCATGTATACGTCATCCGTCTCGCTGAATCCCCCTCCGTCTCCTCGTCGGAAGGTAAGCGAAACTCGGTCGGTGATCGTCAGAGGGAACGGAACTGTCGCGGTCAGCGTGCCCCTCGACGCGGTAATCGATAGGACGTACGTACCTGGAGGCGACAGGGGAGTCGTGTTCACGATCAATGCGGATGTGAACCGGGTCGGTCCGCCTGATGGGGAGACAATGCACGTCGTATCACTGGGGCACCCGGAGACACTCAAGGAGACGGGGCCGGGCGCGTCCCCGTAGATCCGCACGGTCGCGGACGCCGAGTAGTTCTGCGTCGTCTGGAGGGACGCCGGCTCGACGGTGGCCTGCAAACCGGTGGAGAGTCGCACGCCGGTCGTCGGGTGGAGGTCCCAGTTCTCCCCGTCCCAGTAGACGAACCCTTGGACGTCGAGGGAGATCTCCCCGCTCGACACCCATGCACCCAGGGTGACGTTGTCGCACGGCGGATGGCCGGGTCCGCAATAGCCCCGGGCCATCCAGTCCTGGTCGATCTCCATCTGCATGAACCCGGCCGACGTCCCCAGCGTATAGATCTGGCCTTGGCTGTCCCACAGGGTCACGCCACCCGGGTACGGCGAGCCGCCATTCACGCCCTTGTAGTGGTTCGAGCACTCGATCGGCTGGACGTACCAGGTGGACAGATAGATACCGTCGATCTCGACGAAGGTCGCC
>Ga0137376_10001986_pt1 | contig 11904 bp, 10 predicted proteins | sample SagtaG_23_FD_104814 | JGI IMG/M metagenome (GOLD analysis project Ga0137376, IMG submission 104814) | Vadose zone soil microbial communities from Sagehorn Ranch, Mendocino, California, USA - Sage2_L_20_16 metaG | ecosystem: Environmental > Terrestrial > Soil > Vadose zone | place: USA...
ACTCGTCGGTTCGGGTGCCAATGATTTTTTTCGGTGGAATTATTTCCGTTAACGCGAGATGTGCCGCGCGGCGGAACAATGTCTCAGCTGAAGTTAACACTCCCGGCTGAATGATGCCGCCGATGAACGCGCCGCCAGCGGTGATGCAGTCATACGTCGTCGCGGTCCCAACGTCGACGACAATGCAATCGCGTTTTCGAAGGCGACTCGCGGCGAGCGTGTTCGCAATCCGGTCAGCACCGACGGTAAGCGGCTCATCGACTTCGAGTTTGACCGGCAGCGCTGCGCGCGCGTCGATCATCGCCGGAGATCGGCCGAATGTCTCGAGACAGGCGTGCGCTACAACCTGTGTCATCTGCGGCACCACCGAGCATATCGCCGATCCCTTGATGGTCGCGATGTCGATACCCGCCGCCTGAAATAGCGAACGCAGGAGCAGCACGTACTCGTCCGGCGTTCTCGGAAGGTTCGTGGTCAGGCGCCAATGCGGCCCAACTCTGTCATCATCGAATAGTGCAGCGGTCGTCTCTGTGTTACCGATGTCGAAGGCGAGGATCATGATGGATTGTCCAGGACGAGTGAGCCGGAGCGGAATCTGGCAACAGTATCGGCGAGCGCAACGAGCAACTCTCCCGACGGGGTGATACCGCGCACAGTTCCTTGCGCGGGTTGTGAGCAACGTCTGCCGCGAGCCATGTCACGCGTATCGAATTCCATGAGCTCGCGCGGCGTGAGCTCACCAGTGCTCGCCGCAGCGAGTCTCAAACCTGGAACCATCTCAGCGAGCACGTCGGCTCGGCGCGTACCGGAATCCAATCCTGCTGCATCGGGCATGTCGGCGGGTGGTGCAATGTTGATTCCAATTCCAATCGCGATCCACTCGAGGCGCAAGTCACGCCAGCGCGCCTCGACGAGAATCCCACCGAGCTTTCTTCCACTGACGTAAAGATCGTTCGGCCATTTGAGTCGAATGGGCTCGGCGGCGAAGCGATCGAGAGCGCGCGCCGCACGAATTCCCACTCGAATGGAAAGAACACTGACGCCGGTTGAATCGACCGGCCGCTCGATGAGCGTGAGCCACAGTCCGGTTCCCGACGCCGAGCGCCATCGTGCTCCGCTCCGGCCGCGACCCCGAGTTTGTTGATCGGCGACGACGAGTGTGCCTGAGCGAGCGCCATCGGCGGCGAGGCGGTGCGCAACGTCCTGCGTAGACGTTGTCTCGCTGAGCAGCTCGACATGTGGCAAGCCGAGCTCGCCGGCGAGCTCACGCGCGGAATAACCGTCGAGACAATATTCCTCAGCCACGCGAGTAGATGATGAAAAGCACTACTATTCCGAGCAGGACGCGATAGACCGCAAAAATTCCGTAGCTGTGCCGCGTGACATAACGCATAAGAATCGCAATCGCCAGCCAGCCGCTGACCGCAGCCGCCAGCACTCCGACAATCAATGGCGCGCTCAATCCGCCCTGACGCAAAGCCTCGGGTCCTTTGAGCACAACGGCTGCCGCGATGATCGGCATACTCATTAGGAAACTGAATATGGCTGCGCTCTCCCTGTCTAATCTGAGGAGCCGTCCGGTAGTGATGGTGGATCCTGACCGCGATACGCCGGGAATCAAAGCGAACACCTGCGAGATGCCGACCAACAATGCGTCGAGCCAGCGCATTCCGGTGATGTTGCGATCCATTCGCGAGAAACGGTCGGCCGCCCAGAGTACGATGCCCATCACGATAAGGGCGCATGCTGTAAGTGCCGGAGCGCGAAACGCCGTTTCTGCTTTTTTCTCGAGGAGCAGTCCGCCGATTGCGCCGGGAATTGTTGCAACAATGAGAAACAGCAGACGCTTTTCTTCGACTGTTTGAATCCGACGATTTCGAATAATCGAAAGGGCGGCGGAAATCAGCTTTCCCCACTCAGCACGGAAATACCAGAGCACGGCGATGAGCGTGCCGAAGTGAAGCGCCACGTCGAAAGCCAGCCCGGGATCGGGCCAGCCGAAAAACCATGGCGCAAGTGCGAGGTGCGCCGAGCTGCTGATTGGCAGAAACTCGGTGACTCCCTGAATTAGTCCGAGGACCAACGCCTGAAATGTCGTCATTCGACCGACGCTGCAGCGAGAGAAGTTCGGTACATGTGTTCGTATTGAGTGACGATCTGGTCCTGTGAAAAGCGCGCGCGCGCATCGGCTGCGGCGAGCTTGCTCATTTGCTGCCAGCGCTCGGGATCACGCAGGAGGTCAAGCGAAACTCGCGCCATTCCCTCCACATCGCCGACTTCACACAGAAAACCGGTTTCGCTGTCACGAACAACTTCTGGCAATCCGCCAACTCGTGTGCAGACTACCGGCACACCCGAGGCAAGCGCCTCAAGGGCGCTCAAACCGAACGATTCTGTTTCGCTGGGGAGAAGAAAGAGGTCAGCGGATGCAAGCAGTGGCGCAACGTCGTCGATTTTTCCGAGGAAGGATACTGACGCTTCAACCCCTAGACGACGAGTCTCGTCCTCGGCGACAACTCGCTCCGGCCCATCACCGACCATCACCAGACGACTCGGCAGCTCCGAGTTGACGCGGGCGAAAATTCCGATGATGTCACGGACTCGTTTCACTTTGCGGAAGTTCGAGATGTGCATGAGAACAGGCTGCTCGCTGCCGAACTGATTTCTTATCGAAGGCGAGTATCGTTCGCGATTGTATTCGTCGGGATCGACGAAGTTGTGAATCACTCTGACGTCGCAGGCGGTGCAGCCGAATGCATTGTACGTCTCTCGTCGAAGATATTCTGAAACTGCAGTGAGACGGTCTGATCGCTCGATTGAAAACTTCGTGATTGCGTTGAACGACGGATCCTGACCAACGAGCGTGATATCAGTGCCGTGAAGTGTCGTGATGACTTTGACGTCCTGACGTTGTTTACGCAGCATCTCACGCGCGATCCATGCGCTGGTCGCATGCGGTATAGCGTAATGGCAGTGGAGAATCTCCAGACCATGCGCGAGAACGACTTCGTGCATTCTCACGGCGAGCGCGAGATCGTAGGGCGGATACTCGAACAGTGGATATCGCCCGACGTTCACTTCGTGAAAGAATACATTCGGCAGGAATGACGGCAGCCTGAACGGCTGGCGGTATGTGATGAAGTGGATTTCGTGTCCGCGCCCGGCGAGCGCGATTCCGAGCTCGGTGGCAACGGCTCCCGATCCGCCGTATGTGGGATAGCAGGTGATGCCGATCTTCAAGCGAGCTCCCCTTCTTTCCACCAGCGTTCGACGGTCGCCTCGAAATCCGGATTGTCCGGATCGACGCGCGTGACGTTTGCTCTATCGATCTGATGACGTAGCCAAGTCCTCTGCCGCTTCGCGTATTGCCGCGTCTCAATAATGATTCTCGCGCGCGCCGATGACAAATCGATCGTACCTTCGACGAGCGCGCGTACGACGCGATATCCGCTGGCTTTCCATGCGGGCGCGCCGGGGGGAACGTGACCCATCAGCGAATTGACTTCATCGATCCAGCCCGCGTTGAGCATCGCATCGACTCGATGCTCGATGTGCTCCGAGAGCCTCGCGCCAGGATCGACGACCAGGTAGTGCGGTTTGAGTCGAGGAGTCGAATCGGATTGACTCTGCTGAGATTCCATTTGCAGATCGCTGAGCCGGCGTCCGGCGAGCAGCGCTGTCTCGATCGCGCGCGAGATCTGCGTTCTGCCCAGATGCGCCTTAGGGGAATCCAGTACCGAGCACCATTTGCGAAGCGAGCTGAGCGGCTGCTGATCCAGCCACTCGCTCAATGACGCGCGTCGCGCGGGATCGAATGGTGGAGCGTCGAACAGCGGCTCGAACATCGCGCGGATGTAAAATCCGGTACCACCGACAATCAACGGAATCCGCCGCTCATTGTTTGCTTCAACGATCCACGACGTCGCTTCGGTTGCCCATCGCGATGCGGAATACCGGTCGGTCGGCTCCGCGACGTCGATGCCGCAGTGCGGAACAACGCGCATCTCACTCGGCCCCGGCTTGGCGGTCCCGATATCGAAGCCGCGATAAATCTGTCGTGAATCGGCGCTGATTATTGTCGCACCGTATTCCATCGCCAGCCGCACTGCGATGCCTGATTTTCCTGCGGCAGTCGGGCCGCAGATGACGCGAATGCTATCGCCGGCCAAAGCGCCGGTCGAGCTCGTCCCAGGTGAGCTGGACGATTGTCGAGCGACCATGGACGTCGTGAGCCGGAAGCTCGGTGTCTCTGAGCGACGCAAATAAAGATCGCATCTCCGGGAGCGACAATTCTTCGCCGGCTTTTATCGCCGCCTTGCACGCAACGGTCGCGGCGAGATGTTCATGTCGGGTCGCGGTGCCGGCGACGCGATCACCTGTCAGTGCGTCGAGGGTTTCGCGCAAACATCTCTCGGCGTCGAAGCGTGCATGCGGCATCGGCACGCTGCTCACGATCAGCGTGTTGCCGCCGAACCCTTCGACCTCGAAGCCGAGTCGAGCGAGGTGCTCACGATTCTCCTCGAAAGCGTCGCCTTCCGCGGGACCGAGATGCAGAGTGATCGGAAGCAGCAGCCGCTGCGCGGGAAGATTTCCGCTCTCGAGCGTCCGCATGAACTGCTCATATAACACTCGCTCATGGGCAGAGTGCTGGTCGATGAGAACCAGTCCCTGATCGTGCTCGAACGCGATGTACGTCCGCTTGAATTGAAAGAGCGGCGGAATATCGGCGGCAACCCGTGTGTATTGACCGACATCGGCTGGCTCGGGTGAATCGGCTCCGGAAAAGAAAGGCTCGCCAGGCGCGGGCGAAAGTATCGCGACGCCTTCCACTGCAGGACCTCGAAAATCCCCGAAGTCTCTGGGCGCTGACGAGAAATAATTCCCGCCCATCGCTGCTGAGCTGTCGAAGGTGCCGAGTGCGCGTCGCACGGCAGACTCGACTGCGCGCTCGATTGGCCAACGATCGCGAAATCGAACTTCGGCTTTCGCGGGGTGGACGTTCACGTCGACCGCATCGGCGGACAGGCGGACGTTGAGAAACAATGAAGGGCGAAGTCCCGCGCTGATTGTCGATCTATAGGCTGATTCGGCGGCCCGCACGATTCCGTTGTCGCGTACCGCTCGACCATTCACGGCGATGAAGACGCGGCGTGTTGCAGTTCCGACATCGGCGGGCCGCTCGACCAGGCCGCTTACGTGAACAGCTCCAGCGACATCGTCGACATCGAGAAGTGCGCCGGCGTAACGTCCGCCCCAGATGCCGCTGACTCTCGCTCGCAGCTCGGAGACTGGAGGAAGCGACAGCACGCTCTTACCATCGTGCGAAAGTGAAAAGCGAACGTCGGGGCGAGTGAGGGCGATGCTGTTCACGGCTTCGGTAATCGCACGCCACTCCGAGCGTGCGCTGCGCAAGAATTTTCTGCGCGCGGGAACATTGTAGAAAAGTTGCGCGACGCTGACTGTGGTTCCCTTTCGCCGGGCTGCGTCTTGCATCCCGGTGACCGTGCCGCCGGTCGTCTGCAGCGAGACGCCTTCGCCATCGGCTGGCGAAGTTTCGATCTCGAAGCGGGAGATCGAAGCGATTGCGGGCAGCGCTTCGCCACGGAATCCGAAGCTCGATACACCGACAAGATCTGCGGCGGTGCGAATCTTCGAAGTTCCGTGGCGCACGAGAGCGAGCGACGCATCTTCGCGATCCATTCCCGATCCATCGTCGCTCACGCGTATGAGCTTGTGCCCGCCTTCTTCGACCGCGATCTCGATTGTCGTTGCGCCGGCATCGAGCGAATTCTCGACGAGCTCCTTTACGACAGACGCGGGGCGCTCGACAACTTCGCCCGCCGCAATCTGATCAGCGACGGCGCTCGGCAAAATTTTTATCAACGCCAAGCTGTTACCAATCCTTTCCAGCTGGTGGAGGTTTTGGGACGCTCTTTCGCTGTTGTCTTCCCTGGACGTCCATTTCCTCTTTCTCCATTGCGTTCAGGATCTGCTCGGCTCGCTGCTCGTTCATTCCAGGAATCGGGCGAGGTGCGGGCCTCGATTCCGTGGAAGCCTGCGGTGTCGGCTGCGGTTGCGGCGCTCCGCCTCCACCACCGCCTCCTCCTCCGCCCCCACCACCATTGTTTTTCTTCTGTCGAAGCGCCAGCTCGTAATTCCATTTCGCGTCACCATCATCAGGCCGCATGAGTAGCACTCGCTTGTAAACGGCGAGCGCGCTATCCAGCGGCTCCGAGGCGGAATCTCCCTTCACAGCAAGTCCGACCGTGAGATGAACGTAACCTTCGTTGAAGCCCGCGCGATACTTCACCGCAGTGTCCGTCGATTCAGCCGCACGATGAAGGAGCGTGACCGCCGCTGATTCAGCGGCGAGCCGCTCTCGTCGAAGAGTTGGTGGAAGCGAATCGCGCTTGAGTACGAGAGCGGTTGCCTGGTTGTAAATCGCGATTGCCGCTCTATCCCGTGGCGGTGGGAAGAGACTGCAACCGCCCACCATTAACGCAGCCGCTGCAGCGGCGGCGGTGAGGGTCGGCGCAGCCATTTTCCGACGGCGTGCGTGACGCGCAGCGAGCAACGTATCGAGGAGCAGCAACAGCACGGCTGGAATCAGGAACCATTGGAATTGCAACGCGAGATTGCTTCCTGTCGAGAGCGATCGTTGCTGAGTTCGTAATCTCGAGAGTACCTGACGAACACCAGCGGCTCGGTCAGCTACCGTCGGCGCTATGAAAACTCCTCGTCCAGCATCAGCCCCGGCGCTAAGGAGATCCGGCTGATATCGTGTGATTACGATCTGCCCGTTCTGGTCGCGCTTTTCCGTCACGACTCCGTTCTCGCGAATCGGTATCGTCGCACCCTGCGGCGTTCCAAATCCGACAGTGATCAGGGTGACGCCTGCATCAGCTGCCTGCTTCGCGGCGTCTTCAACTGCCTGCTTGTCCTCGAAAGCTTCACCATCGCTCATCAACACAATTGCCTTGTCAGCTTCGGATTTTGAGGAGGCGAGGAGGCGAAGTGACATCGTGATTGCCGACGATATCGAGCTGCCGACTTGACCGACAACCGTCGGGTCGAGATTATCTAGAAACAGGTTTAAGGCAGCATCATCAATCGTAAGAGGCGTAAGCACATACGCCGAGCCGGCAAAGGCTACGATTCCGAATCGATCGTTAGGTGAAAGGTCGCGCAGGCGGTGCGCAACTTCCTTCATCTTGGCAAGACGATCAGGCTTTTCGTCGCGCGCGAGCATCGAGTTCGATGCATCGAGCGCGAGAACGAGGTCGATTCCCGCCTGGCTTACGACTGTTCGTTCGACTCCCCACCGCGGACCCGCGAATGCAATCGCCGCGAACAGCACCGCGAGCGCAAGTCGCAGGGGACGCCATCTCGACACGCGCGCGGTTTGCGGAGCGAGTCGCGCGATCATTTCCTGAGTGCCCAAGCGAGAGAGACGGCGTGCGTGCACGCGTCGCGCATACAACACCATCCAGACTGTCGCGAGTGGAAGCAGAATGACGAGCGCGAGAGCCCACGGCCATGCAATGAACCGCACGTATTGTGTCACGGGACCGGCGCTTTCCATGCGAGAAGCGCGAGCTCACCCAGAAGAGCGAGAAGAGCGAGGCCCACGAACCACCGATAGAGCTCGGTGTAACGAACGTAGGATCGCGACTGAAGCGGTGCTCGCTCGAGCCGATCGATCTGTGAGTAGATCGCACCGAGTGCGGCAGCGTCGCGTGCCCGGAAATATCTGCCGCCGCTGAGCGCCGCGATCTGACGCAACAGGGCTTCATCGATCTCGACTCTCTGATTTTCGAATTTGAGTCCGAACACGTCGCGACCGACGGGCACCGGCGCATATCCCTCTGTGCCGACGCCGATTCCGTAAATCTTCACCCCGTAAACGGCGGCCGCTTTGGCCGCACTCAACGGATCGATGTCGCCCCGATTGTTGACGCCGTCAGTCATGAGAATCATCACACGCGATTTTCCCGGCGCATCGCGCAATCGATTTGCAGCCGTCGCAATTCCAGTCCCGATCGCTGTCCCATCCTCGAGCTGACCCGCTTGAAGATTGTCGACTGACTTGAGCACAACGTTGTAATCGGTGGTAAGCGGCACCTGAGTCAGGGCCTCTCCCGCAAATGCCACGAGCCCGATGCGATCGGATTCCCGCGCCATGATGAACTGCTTGAGCTTCGTCTTCGCGACCTCCAACCGATTACTCGGCTGAAAATCTTCGGCGAGCATCGAGCTCGAGAGATCCACAGCGAGGACAATGTTGATTCCAGAAGTAGTGATGTTTTCCACTCGCGCGCCTGTGCGCGGACGTGCGAGTGCAAGGATGAGCGCGACGAGAGCGACATTTCGTAAAATGAAAATGAGTCGCGCGATCAACTGACCGGCGCGGGGACCTTTCGCCAGCACGCCTGTTCGGGAAAACACGATTGCGTCCGGCGCCTGGCGTCGGCGCCACAACCACCACGCCGGCAACAGGAGCAAAAGCCAAAGCGCCATTGGCGTCTCGAACCGAAAGACTCCGAAGACGTTCATGCCGCGCGTTTCTCCGCTTCAGTCGTCTCGGCCTTCTCTTTCTCGAGGGCGACGAAATGATCCTCGACCTGACGCACTATCGCGCGAGCTTGAGCGCCGAGTGCGCGCGCCTCATCCGGAGAGATCCGCTCGCGCGCAAACTTCACCAGGTCGGCGCGTGAGAGGAGATGTTCGAGCCCGGCAGCGTAGGGGCGTACCGAGGCGGCCGCTGAAATGAGCTCAGATGTAGTCTGCGATCGCTGCACGCTTTCGACGCGCGCCGCGAGATAATCGCGCATCACATCGGTCATCAGCACGACGTAGCGCTCGGCTTCGCCGGACTCTATCAACTTCATCGCTTCGATGCGCGCGAATTCTCTTTCCGCCTCCTGGAACGGCGGCAGCGGTTTAGCCCGGCGTCGCCGGTACCATCGCCACAACCACCACGCGAGCAATGCAGCGAGAATTGCCGCGACCAACGCGATCAGCGGCCACCAGTTGAACGGGACGAGAACTATCGGCGGGCGCGGTGGTTTCGGTTGTCGCTGAGTCGTGTCCGCAGGAAGAACGGAGCGAACAAACACGCTCTGGTCGGCAAGCGATACGTATTCCGTTTTTCCATTCAACGTGACTGTGATGTTGCCGAGTCCGAGTCGCTGCTGGCCGGTGTCCCACGCCGTGAAGCGATAAGCTGCGGTGCGCGTGGTTCCACTCAGGTCTGGAACAGAATCGAACAACGGAGTGCCGATGATTTGCGGCGAGGTCGGACCCTTTGCGACAGTGCTGTCGACGGCCGGGGGGAATTGAATCGTGGCGCCACGCGGGGCTCGCGCTTTGAGGAGCAGGATGAAGCGCTGACCTACGGTGACGGTATCCGGTGTAACGCGCGAGCCGAGCTGCACCGTGAATTGCGGTTTCGCTGTAGCACCCTGTAACAACAGGAAAAGCAGGAGTGCCGTCATCGCCGTCTGGCTTGCGTCTCCCGTGAACGGAAGAACTTGAGGAGCGGCTCGATGTAATTGCCGTCTGTGCGAACAGGGACTTCATCGATCGCGAGGCGTCGAAGCAGATGGCGACGCTCGTCGCGTTCTTCTGTAACGCGTTTTTCAAAATCACGCCGCACGACTGACGAGCTCGTGTCTACCTCGATTTGCTCTCCGGTCTCGGGGTCAACAAATCGCGCCAGACCAATGTCGGGCAGAACGCGCTCGCTTGGATCTTCGACTGTCACGGCCACCACATCGTGTCGTTGCGCGAGAATCTTGAGTGGATGTTCGATGTCGCTGGCGACGAAATCGGAAACGAGAAAAACAATTGCCTTCTGCTTCAATGTCCGCGCGAGGTGATCGATGACGCCGATCATGTCTGTTCCCCTTCCAACGGGATCGAACGAGAGAAGATCGCGCATGATTCTGAGCACGTGCTTTCGTCCTTTGCGCGGAGGAACCACGTATTCGATGCGATCGGTGAACAACACGACGCCCACGCGATCGTTGTTGCGCACGGCTGACATCGCGACGACAGCGGCAAGCTCGCTCGCCAACTCGCTCTTGAATCGAAGGACGGTGCCGAAGCGCTCGGAGCCGGAAAGATCGACGGCGAGCATCACCGTCAGCTCACGCTCCTCGATGTATCGCTTTACGAATGGACGTCCCATGCGCGCGGTAACATTCCAATCGATAGTGCGCACTTCATCACCGGGCTGGTATTCTCTCACCTCGGAGAATTCCATTCCCTGGCCTTTGAACACGCTGCGGTATTCGCCCGTGAAAACGGAATTCACGAGTCCGCGCGTACGAAGCTCGATGAGCTTTACCTGACGCAGAATTTCCGGAGGGACTCCCTTCCGAACCGCCTCGCCGCTGGCCTGTGTGGCATGCACTGTTGTCGTCGGCCGCTCCGAGGGTGACGCAGCAGGCGACGACGAGCGAGGATCGAATACGCGCGCAACGCGTCCGGCCGTTCCCGGGCCGGTGCGTTTTCTTCCGATGGAAATCCGGCGAGGACTCACGGCGCCGCGACGGTGTCCAGCACGCGCTGCACGATCGCGTCGCTGGTCACCTCTTCGGCCTCTGCTTCGTATGTCGTCAGCACGCGATGACGCAGCACGTCCGGCGCAATCGCCTTCACATCCTCAGGCGTAACGAAGCCTCGGCCGCGGAGAAATGCGTGCGCACGCGACGCCTGAGCCAACGACAATGTCGCGCGAGGACTTGCGCCGAATTCGATCAGTGGCGCGAGATCCTTCAATCCCGATTCCGCGGGAAATCGCGTCGTGTGAACGATCTGAACGATGTAATCCACGATTCGTTCGTCCATGTACAAATCCGAGATGCGACGACGGGCGGCCATGATTGCCTGCGGAGTCGCGACGTGACGAACTGGAATTGCATCACCACTCGCCATTCGTCGCAGAATCTCCTTTTCCTCATCTCTCGTCGGATAACCGACGTGAAGCTTGAGCATGAAGCGATCGACCTGAGCTTCGGGAAGCGGATACGTCCCCTCTTGCTCGATGGGATTTTGCGTCGCGAGAACGAGAAACGGCTCCTCGAGCTTGTAAGTCGTTCCACCAATCGTCACCTGCTTTTCCTGCATCGCCTCGAGAAGCGCGGACTGAACCTTCGCGGGCGCGCGATTGATTTCGTCAGCAAGAATGATGTTCGCGAAGATCGGACCCTTCTTGACGCTGAACTGCCCGTTCGACGGATCGTAGATCTGAGTGCCAACGATGTCTGCAGGCAGCAGATCGGGCGTGAATTGAATTCGCTGGAAGCTCGTGCTGATTGTCTCAGCGAGAGTGCGGACTGCTAAAGTCTTGGCGAGCCCCGGCACTCCCTCGAGAAGAACATGTCCCCCGGTAAGAATGCTGATGAGCAATCGCTCGATCATGTAGTTCTGGCCAACGATGCGTCGTCCAACCTGGTCGACGACGTCATGCATCAGCGAAGTATCGGCTGCCGAAGTTTCGTGCTGCGGCGGCGCTTGTGTGCCCACGTTATTTCTCCAGAAGTAGTTGAACCTCTGTTTCTTACTGCACTATGGCGGCGATGAGATCGCGTTCCCGCCCGGTAAGTGCACGAGTCGCGCCGGGAGCAAGAGTTCCCAGCTTTACCGGTCCAAACTGGATGCGAATGAGCCGCTCAATCCCCAATCCAAGCGCCTCGCAAAGCCGCCGCACTTCTCGCGTCCGTCCTTCCTTGATCGTGATCTCCAGCTCCCAGAGACCGCGACCAATGTTGTGCGCGCGAATGTCCAGCGGCTTCACCCAACCGTCGTCGAGTTGTACACCGGCTCGTGCAACTCGGACCGCGGCCGCTCCGTCGCCGCGTACGGTGACCTTGTACATCCGCTCCACTTCCGTGCTGGGAT
>Ga0137376_10001987_pt1 | contig 11904 bp, 10 predicted proteins | sample SagtaG_23_FD_104814 | JGI IMG/M metagenome (GOLD analysis project Ga0137376, IMG submission 104814) | Vadose zone soil microbial communities from Sagehorn Ranch, Mendocino, California, USA - Sage2_L_20_16 metaG | ecosystem: Environmental > Terrestrial > Soil > Vadose zone | place: USA...
ATTTTCGCCGGCAAAATCACGAAGTGGAACGACCCGAAAATCGGAGCACTTAACGCAGGGGTCAAACTCCCGGGCACTGACATTCTGGTTGTTCACCGCACCGAAGCCAGTGGAACCACTTTTGTCTTTACCGATTATTTGTCGAGCGTCAGCAAAACGTGGGCGGCAAGTCCAGGCAAAGGAAAAGACGTTGCATGGCCAGTGGGACTTGGCGGCAAAGGCAATGAAGGCGTTGCCGGTCAGGTCAAGCAGACTCCGGGTGCGATTGGTTACGTCGAGCTTGCGTACGCGAAGCAGAACAATCTTCCATATGCCGTGATAAAAAATTCCGCGGGGAATTTCGTGGCACCGTCACCCGAGGGTGCGACGGCAGCTGCTGCAGGAATTGCTGAGAAGCTTCCACCGAACACCGATTACCGATTGTCGATTGTAAACGCTCCGGGAGCTCAGGCATATCCGATCTCATCCTTTACGTGGCTTCTCGTCTACAAGCAGCAGCCTGATGGCGTGAAGGGGAAAAAGCTCGTCGACTTTTTGCATTGGGCCCTGACTGAGGGAGAAAAAGAAGCGACATCTCTCGACTATGCGCCGCTGCCGGCTTCGATGGCAACGCAGCTCAGAGCGCGCATCGACTCGATCAAGGTCGGCACGAGACCGTGACACAGCCGGCGGCGCGGCTACCCGGAATCGGTGCAATGCGACCGAGCCGGGTAGGCGCTCTGATGAAAGCAGCTCCACGGGGCGACAGTATTTACGACGCAGTGGTCACGGCCTTTGCAATCGTGATTCCTGCGCTTCTCCTTTTGATCGCCCTATCAATCCTGATTGCGGCATGGCCAGCATTGTCGCGCTTTGGATTGTCGTTTCTCACGAGCAGCAAGTGGGACGTCTCAGCAAGTGAATTCGGTGCTGCGCCGGCGATATTCGGCACGATCGTCTCATCCGCGATCGCCTTGGTCTTAGCGACCCCTCTCGCACTTGGCGTCTCGATTTTTCTCTCGGAGATCGCACCGAAGTGGCTTCGACAACCGGTTGCGTTTCTGGTCGATCTCTTGGCAGCGATACCGAGTGTGGTGTACGGGCTCTGGGGAATTTTCGTTTTGATTCCCCTGCTTCGTGATCCGGTCGCACCATTTCTTCGAGATACGCTCGGCCTCGGGAAAACGCCGTTGTTCAGCGGTCCGAACTACGGGTACAGCATGCTGGCCGCGGGAATCATCCTCGCCATCATGATCCTTCCTTTTATCTCCGCCGTCACTCGCGAAGTGCTGATGGCAGTTCCGCGCTCGCAGCGAGACGCGGCGCTGGCACTTGGCGCGACGCGGTGGGAGATGATACGCGACGCCGTGATCCCATACGCGCGCTCGGGAATAATCGGCGGAATCATTCTCGGCCTCGGCCGGGCACTCGGCGAAACGATGGCGGTGACAATGGTTATCGGGAACCGCCCCGAGATCTCCGCATCTCTCTTCGCCCCCGGATATACGATGGCGTCGCTGATTGCAAACCAGTTCAGTGAAGCGACGAACGATTTACATGTGTCGGCTCTCATGGCAGTGGGCGCCGTGTTGTTCGGAGTGACTCTGATTGTCAACGCTCTCGCGCGCTGGCTTGTGTGGCGCGTCACACGCGGATCGGGGCGATGAGCCGCAGATCCAGGTACGCGAAGAGCACTGTGATGCTGGGCGTGACGTACTTCGCGGCTGCTCTCGCGACATTGCCGCTTCTGCTGATACTGATTCATCTCCTGAAAGAAGGCGCGGCCTACATTCGTCCGGGATTCTTTACCGAGATGCCAAAGCCGGTTGGCGAACCGGGCGGCGGAATGGCGAACGCAATAGTCGGCACACTGATACTGGTATCCGTCGCGTCAGCGATTGGGTTGCCGATTGGGATCGGAGCCGGATTGTATCTCGCCGAGCATCGCGGCGGCCGACTGGCGACGGTGGTGCGATTTCTTTCGGACGTGCTGAACGGTCTTCCATCCATTGTCATGGGAATCTTTGCATGGCAATTCCTCGTGCGTCCGGTCGGACATTTCTCTGCTCTCGCGGGTGGAATGGCACTCGGGGCGATGATGATTCCCCTGGTGACGCGAACGACGGAAGAGATGATCCATCTGGTTCCGACGTCGCTGCGTGAGGCCGCACTGGCGTTGGGGTACACGCGATGGAGAGCATCACTCACTGTCGTCCTTCGAACTGCACTCCCGGGAATAGTTACTGGCGCGCTCGTCGCGATTGCGCGAATTGCAGGAGAGACAGCTCCTCTTCTTTTCACTGCTCTCGGAAATCAATTCTGGTCTACGTCATTGGGTCAGCCAATCGCGGCGCTGCCGTTGCAGATCTTCGCATACGCTATCACTCCATACGACACTGCACACGGCCAGGCGTGGGCGGGAGCTCTAGTATTGATTTTCGTCGTATTTGTCATCAGCGTCCTCGCGCGTTTCGCGACTCGATCTCGTTTTGGCCTCGGTACTGACTGACATGGGCGCCGTCATCGATACGGCCATCGAGCCTGGCGTAGTCGAATCGATACTCGCGCGAGCGAAGGCGCCTCTGCTTTCGACGTTGCGACTCAATGCATACTTCGGACAGTCGCGGGTCCTGCGGAATGTCTCAATTGACGTGCGCGACCGCGAGATAACCGCAGTCATAGGTCCATCGGGCTGCGGAAAATCGACGCTCCTTCGCTGTATGAACCGGATGCACGAAACGGTTGCAGACGCGAGCGTCGAGGGAGATGTGCTTCTCGAAGGAGAAAGCATTTACAAGAGCGGGTTGAGCGCGATTGCGGTCCGTCGCCGAATCGGAATGGTCTTCCAGCGTCCGACACCGTTTCCAACGATGTCGATTCGCGACAACGTCCTCGCCGGACTGCGAATACTCGGCACGAGCGGACCGTCGCGTTCGGAAGCGGATGCGATAGCTGAAGAAGCGCTCCGCCGTTCCGGGCTGTGGGATGAAGTAAAGGACCGGCTGCGCGAAAGCGCGCTCGGGATATCGGGCGGACAGCAGCAGCGGCTTTGCATTGCACGTGCACTCGCCACGCAACCGCGCACGTTGCTCCTCGACGAGCCCACAGCGTCTCTCGACCCGCTCAGCACGCAGACTATTGAAGAGCTCGTTCATGAGCTTCGAGAATCGATTGGCGTTGTGATCGTCACGCACAACATGCAGCAGGCTGCGAGAGTCTCGGATCGCACTGCGTTCATGCTGGCTGGAGAGCTGATCGAGTCCGCTCCCACAAATACTCTGTTCACAAATCCACGTGATTCGCGAACTGAGGATTACGTCACCGGGCGCTTCGGGTGAGCACTGCTCTTTCTGTGTCGCCTCCGGCGAAAGCGGTGGAGGAAACCGGACCGCCTGCAGTCGAGGCAAAAAAATTCTCCTTCTGGTATAGCGATAACCAGGCGTTGCACGACGTCGACCTCTCGATTTCGAATAACGCCATTACGGCGTTGATCGGCCCGTCGGGTTGTGGGAAGTCGACGTTTCTCCGAGCGGTCAATCGCATGAACGAGACAATCCCGGGCGTTCGTCACGAAGGGGACATTCTGCTTCACGGAAAAGATGTCTATGGCCCCGAGACCGACGTCGTCGAGCTGAGATCGCGAATAGGCATGGTCTTTCAGCGATCGAATCCATTTCCGAAATCCATCTACAACAACGTTGCGTACGGACCGCGCATCAATCGCAATCCGTCGAGGCGCGAGCTCGATGAAGTCGTGGAGATCTCCCTTCAACGCGCCGCCCTCTGGGATGAAGTCAAAGATCGTCTGCGCTCGAGCGCGCTCGGACTTTCTGGTGGACAGCAGCAGCGGCTCTGCATCGCGCGCGCACTGGCGAATGACCTCGAGATACTTCTTCTCGACGAGCCGGCGAGCGCGCTCGACCCTCACGCGACTCAACGAATCGAAGAGCTTTTATTCACTCTCAAATCCGAGCTCTCGATCGTCATTGTGACTCACAATCTTCAACAGGCGGGTCGATTGTCCGACTATACTGCATTCTTCTATCTTGGTCGTCTCGTGGAAAGCGGACCTACCGAAATCATCTTCACACGCCCGGGTGAGGAACGCACTGAGGCATACATCACGGGGAGATTTGGATGACCGCGCCAAAACAGACAACCGGGTTCCGGCATTTTCACGAGGAGCTCGCGCAGCTCAAGCAGAGACTGCTCGACATGTCGGGACAGGCCGAACGTCTCGTTGACCTCGCTATCAAGTCACTGCTCGAGCGCGACCGTGAAGTAGCCGAGGAAGTAATTGCTGGAGATAAAGTGCTCAACGAGACGGAGGTCGAGATCGAGCAGCGCGCTGTGCGAATGCTCGCACTGCAACAGCCAATGGCGCGTGACCTCCGTTTTCTCGTCGGAGCGATAAAGGTTTCAAGTGACCTCGAGCGCGTAGGGGATCATGCTGTCAACATCGCTGAATCCGCCGTGCGTCTGGTGGATCACGGTGGACGACTCACGCCCACTCCCGCCCTCGAGGACATGGCACGCCGCGCTCGGGCAATGCTTGGTGATGCCCTCGACGCTTTCCTTCGCGCCGACGGCGCACTCGGCCGGGAAGTCTGCAAAGCTGACGATGCAGTTGACGCACTTCACGATTCGGTGTTTCGTGTGTTGTTGACGCACATGATGGAGAGTACGCGGAATATCGGCCCTGCACTCGAGCTCCTTCTCGTCAGTCGAAACCTCGAGCGCGTTGCGGACTTAGCGACTAATATCGGAGAGGACGCCGTGTATCTCGCGGAGGGTAAGCAGATCAAGCATCACTTCGAGGATTAGCGTTGACCCACGCAGCTGGAAGACCCGCGCTGACGTTGAGCTCGGGCGCTGTCGCCACGCAAGGTACAGATAATCCAACTCGCATCGCGGCGATCGACATCGGATCCAATTCGATTCGTCAGATAATCGCCGATGTCTCACCCGACGGAAGCATCCGTGTCATCGACGAAATGAAAGCCGCGCCACGCCTCGGCGCTGGTATCGAGAAGTCCGGCCGTTTGAGTGAAATCGCAATTCAAAACGCGCTCGCAACTCTGGGCCGCATGGCTGCGCTTGCGAAGCAGCTCGGAGCGAAGCGCACCGAGGTCATTGCGACAAGCGCCGTACGCGGGGCCACGAACAGCCAGCGTTTTCTCGATCTCGTGCGGGAAGAAACAGGACTGCGAGTAAAAATCGTCGACGGAGAGGATGAGGCCGCGCTGAGCTTTCGCAGCGCCCTCGCGCATTTCGACCTTGGAGTCGGACGTGCTGCGATAATCGACATCGGCGGTGGATCGCTCGAGCTCGCGCTCAGCGCTGATGGACTCCTCGAGCGATTGTTGTCACTCCCGCTCGGCGCAATCAGAATGACAGAAGAGTTTTTGTCGGATGGCAAGCGCAAAGGACTGACTCGGCTGCGTAAGCATGCACGGCGCAAACTCGAAAAAAATCTTCCGATAAGCGATTGGCGTGGGTCGCGCGTGATTTGTTCCGGGGGAACCGCGACCAACCTCGCCGGAATTCTTCTCGCTCGCGGAGGAATGGAGAGCGCGCGCACAGTTCAAGGAACTGTCGTTCCGAGGGTGGAGCTCGAGCACATCGTGGATGTTTTGTACAACATGTCGTCGGGTGAACGACAGGGCGTCGCAGGTTTGAATCCCGCCCGCGCGGACATCATCGTCGCAGGACTCGCAGTGATCGCCGAGGTCGTTGCGCGATTCGACGCGCGAGAGCTGGTGGTGTCAGCATATGGGATTCGCGAAGGCATCCTGCTTCAGGCTGCGCGAGTCACACCCGTCGTCGCCGATCCTGGAGAAGCGCGAACACGATCTGTGCGTCAGCTCGCGGAGCGGTCTCACTACGAGGAGCCGCATTCGCAGCACGTGCAGAAGCTCGCTCTCCAGATCTTCGACTCGATTGGCAAACGTCTTGGCTGTACAAGGGCCGACCGCCAGCTGCTCGCCGACGCGGCGCTCCTGCACGATATCGGCTATCACATCAACTACGACAAACACCACAAGCACTCATACCATCTGATTCAGCATGCCGATTTACTCGGACTTACGCCGGCCGATCAAATCGTCGTCGCGAATGTCGCGCGTTATCATCGCGGCGCCGAGCCGCAGAAGAAACACGAGAATCTCACTTCTCTCGAGAAAGACATGAGATCGAAGATCATTCGATTGGCTGCTATCCTTCGCGTTGCGGATGGCTTCGACCGTGGTCACGCGGGCGCTGTTCAAGCGGTGAAATCGCGGTGGACTCAGCGCGCACTGCGGCTAACCGCAGTTCCACATCCGCGCGGACTGAGCATGCGGCTCGATCTCTGGGGTGCAGCGAGAAAATCGAAGCTGCTGTCAAAAGTGGCCGACACCACCGTCGAGATTGTTGCGCCCGACGGATCGGTTCTGACTTACGACGACGACGTCGGCGAGCCGGACTGAGTTTGCGCAATGGCGGAGAGGTCCAGCTCAGCGACCGCCGCCTCTCCCCAAGGGTCACCGATCAGAAGCTTGTGAGTGGATATCTCCGGAGCGTCATTCGGTTGTCGCTGGCAGTAGCTCCCGTCCGAGGCCAGCTCCCACGCTTGTCGATTGTCCGCGAGACACACGGCGAGCAGTGAGCGCACTCGCCCGTGCAACACGGGATCTTCCACAGGTGTGACCGCCTCCACGCGACGATCGAAGTTTCGCGGCATCCAATCCGACGAGCCAAAATAAGATTCGCCCTCGCCGCCGTTCGCGAAATAAAAAAGGCGAGAGTGTTCGAGAAAACGGCCGATGATGCTGATGACGCGAATCCCGTCGCTCACTCCAGATATGCCGGGACGAAGGCAGCAAGTCCCGCGAACAATCAAATCGATTGGCACTCCCGCCTGAGACGCTGAGTACAACGCTTCGATCAGCTCTGAATCAACCAGCGCGTTCATCTTCGCGATGATTCTCGCCGGCCTTCCCTCTCGCGCAGCTTTCGCCTCACGGTCGATCAGGTCGAGAAATCGCGCGCGCATGTTGCCTGGCGCCACAACGAGCTCACGGTACGCGCTTTGGCGCGAAAACCCCGTGAGTGCGTTGAACAAATCGGTGAGGTCGGCTCCAATTCGCGGATTGCGCGTGAACAGCCCGATGTCGGTGTACGTCCGCGCCGTTTTTGAGTTGTAGTTGCCCGAGCTGATGTGCGAGTAGCGCGTGATGCCGTCGGGTTCACGTCGAACGACGAGCGTAGTCTTCGAGTGCGTCTTGAGCCCGGGGAGTCCGTAGGCAACGTGGACGCCGAAGCTCTCGAGTGTCCGTGCCCACGTAATGTTGTTCGCTTCGTCGAAGCGAGCCTGCAGCTCGATCAGAACCGCCACCTGCTTTCCGCGATTCGCTGCTTCAGTCAGTGCTCGCACAATCGCCGTGTCGCCCGAGGTTCTGTACAACGTCATCTTGATCGCGAGAACGTTCTCGTCGACTGCCGCGCTCGTGATGAAATGCTCGACAGTGGTCGAGAACGAGTCGAACGGATGATGAACGAGAATGTCTCTATCACGAAGCACGTCGAACATCGGTCGGCTCTGGTCGCGCAGCTCCGCCGGAGTGTGTGCGTTGAACGGCGGATCGCGAAGCTCAGGAATTTCCAGCGTCGCAATCGACATCAGGTCGCCGAGCTCCAGAATCGGCCCGTTCTCGACGACGTCCGCCTCGGTGAGCGGCGGAATCTCCGGTGGCTGATCCTCCTGTAGCTCCTCGAGCAATAGCAAGCGGAGCGACGCCGGCATTCCGTCTTCGACTTCCACTCTCACAACTTCTGCAAATCGACGCTGGAAAACCTGCTCTTCGATCATCGCGAGGAGATCATCGTCCTCGTCGAAGTTCGGAAGCTCCAGGTCGGAGTACCGCGTCACGCGAAACGCGTAGTAGCCACGGATTTCCATCCCGGGAAAAAGAGCGCCGAGATTTGCGCCAATGACTTTTTCGAGGGGGATGAACTGCCGGTCGCGGCCAAAACCAACCCACCGCGGAATGCTTTTCGGAACCTTCACGCGCGCGAAGCGCTCCGCGCCCCGCTCTGTGTCGTACAGCTCGACCGCCAGCGAGAGGGAGAGATTCGAGATGTACGGAAATGGGTGCCCTGGATCGACTGCGAGTGGAGTGAGAACCGGAAAAACTTGCGACTCGAAGAACTGTCTGACTGTTTCAGCCTCCGTCAAATCGAGATCGTCATAAGAAACAAGTTTGATTCCGTGATCCGCGAGCGCCGGCAGCAGTAAATCGTGAAGGCAGTGTCTCGCGCTGTGAAGAAAAGGACCAACTCGATCATGAATCGCCGAGAGTTGTTCTGTTGCAGTGAGTCCATCGGGCGGAGTTTGGAGGACACCCGCAGCGACCTGTCGGCGGAGTCCAGCCACTCGCACCATGTAGAACTCGTCGAGGTTCGTGCTGAAAATTGCGAGAAATTTCAGTCGTTCGAGGAGAGGGTTGCGCTCGTCGAACGCCTCGTGAAGAACTCTCGAGTTGAATTCGAGCCAGCTGAGCTCGCGATTTATGTAGAGCGCAGAATCCGCAGCCACTTTTCCATCACCCGCTGACGATGAGGCGTAGCACGTTATACGCGATCGCCGCGATGATTCCAGCGGCGGGAATCGTAACTAGCCAGGCCCACACAATCCGCCTCGCAATTCCCCACCGCACAGCGTTCAGTCTATTGGTCGCGCCGACGCCCACGATCGCGCCGGTAATGGTGTGCGTCGTGCTCACCGGAATCCCATAATGACTGGCAATCGTAATGGAGAGAGCACCCGCTGTCTCTGCACAGAATCCGCTCACCGGACGCAGCTTGGTGATACGCGAGCCCATGGTGTGCACGATGCGCCAGCCGCCGAACAGCGTGCCAAGTGAGATCGCCGTGTAAGCGCCCATCTCCACCCAAAGTGGAATGGCATCGCTTGTCAGATACAAGTGATGCCAGAATCCTGTCTGCGCAGCCACGAGAGGCTTGATAGATATCAAGAGGCCGACGATGATCCCCATCGTTTTCTGAGCATCGTTGCCGCCGTGGGCAAGCGACAAGGCCGCAGAGCTCGCTAGCTGTGCGACCCGGAAAAAACGATCGACTCGCGCGGGCGCCATTTTTTGGAAAATCCAGTACACCATCACCATCAGAAGAAATCCTGCCAGCATTCCAACTACCGGCGAGACAACGATGAACGATAGAGTCTGAATCCACTTCTGTCCCCACTCGATTGCCGCCCAGCCAGCCTTTGCGACTGCCGCGCCCGCGTACCCGCCGATGAGAGCATGCGATGAGCTCGACGGAATCCCATAAAACCACGTGATGAGATTCCAGATGATCGCGCCGATTAGTCCGCCGAGTATGACGTTCGGTGTAACGATGCTCGTATCGATGAGGCCTTTGGCAATCGCCTTCGCGACCGCGGTGCCAACAGTAAATGCAGCTGCAAAATTGAAGGTCGCTGCCCATATGACTGCTGCCAGCGGATTCAGTACGCGCGTACCAACTATCGTCGCGATCGAATTGGCTGAGTCGTGGAAGCCGTTGATGAAGTCGAAGACAAAAGCCACGATCACGATCGCGGCTACATAGTAAAGCACGGTCTAAGAGTTCTTGAGTGAGATGCTCTGTAGAACGTTGCCCACGTCTTCACATTGGTCGATCGCGTCCTCGATCTTGTCGTACAGCTCCTTCCATTTCACCACCAGGAGCGTATCGGTCGCGTTCGAGAACAGAACGTCGAGCGCCTCGTGGAATACGCTGTCGCCTTCCTCCTCGAGGAGCTTGAGCTGCCGGTTGCCGGCACTCACCGCTTTCGGATCCTTCATGTGACGCACGGTTTCTTCGATGGTTCGCGCCGAACGCAACAAGACCTCCGAAAGCGCAATGCCGTGAGGTCGCGCAACCTTGATATGGAAGATCACGGCGCGACGCGCGGCACCGTCGATAAGATCGACCACATCATCGAGCGACCCGGCAAGCTCGTGAATATCTTCGCGATCGAAAGGAGTGACGAACGTTCGATCTATTCGATCGATGATGTCATGGGTGAGATTATCGGCTTCGTGCTCGAGTGTCTTGATCTGCGCGACCTTCTCCTCGAGGTGTGATGGATCTTCAAACGCCTCGTGAAGCAGCGTTGCCACGCCAGTCAGTCGCTTGGCGACCTCGGCGAACATGTCGTAGAACTGCGCGTCGCGGGGAATGAGCTGCAAAATGAAGTTCCGGGATTAGGGTCCGAAAAACTTGTCGTCGCGCGAGCGGAAATTTACGCGGGCACGGAACGGCGGGCTACCAGGTTTGGATTCTCGAAGAGCTTCACGAGTATCACTCCTGTAACGAAGCCTCCAATGTGCGCCCATACCGCAACACCGCTCGAGACTTCAGGCCGCATACCGGTCACTTCGGGGAGCGCACCGATCACTTGCCACCCGAACCACCAAAGCAGCACGGCCCAGGCCGGAATCGGAATTATCCGGAAGAAAAAGATGAAAAAGAAAAACATCCGAACGCGCACTCTCGGATAAAGAACGAGATACGCGCCAAGAATCCCCGAGATTGCACCGGAGGCGCCGACAGTTGGAACGGGTGAGCCGGCCTGCATCAGGATGTGCGTCGCCGCCGCAGCAAGCCCGCAAACGAGATAAAACACGAGGAAGCGAAAGTGGCCCATGCTGTCCTCGATGTTGTTTCCAAAAACCCAGAAAAAAAGACAGTTGCCCAGCAAGTGCAGCCAGCTGCCATGGAGAAACATCGAAATCAGTGGCGTGAACGTATTGATCGGGTCGTTGTCCACGAGACACGCCATTCCATTGCCGAGAGGAACCGCGGTACCGAGCCTTGCCTGATGGGTGATCTCGCCCGGGACCATTCCGAGATTGCAGATGCTCACCGCGAGCTGCTGCTCGTTGAATCCCGCTCCCTGAACGAACACCCACGTCCCCACGAGCGCCACGAGGATCGCGTACGTCATGTACGGCGGACGAAGTGTCGGATGCTCGTCGCTTAACGGAATCATTTACGCGATAGAGAGATAGAGCGATTGAGCGATTAAGCGATTGAGTGATTAGCGATTGAGCGATCGGCGAGAAGTCGGCCAGAGTCCCTGCTAACGGTCCAGAAATCGCGCCGTTTTGGCAGAGATTAGCGGCCTCGGGATTGCCTCTACCCACCTACCAACACGAAGCAAAACCTACCAAGAGGAATTCATGGCAGACAAGGTAATCGGAATCGACCTGGGAACTACCAATTCGGTCGTCTCCGTTATGGAAGGCGGCGACCCGGTGGTCATTCCCAACGCGGAGGGTGGCCGGACCACGCCTTCGGTAGTCGGCTTCACCAAAGACGGCGAGCGCCTGGTCGGTCAGATAGCGAAACGTCAGGCGGTCACGAACCCGCAGAACACGGTGTTCTCCATCAAGCGCTTCATGGGGCGCAAGATGGGCGAGGTGAAGGAAGAGGCTGCGCGGGTCCCATACAAAGTCGTCGGGGGGCCGAACGACGTCGCGATGGTCGAAGTCCAGGGAAAACGATACAGTCCGCCCGAAATCTCGGCGATGATCCTTCAGAAAATGAAGCAGACTGCCGAAGACTACCTCGGCTACAAAGTCGAGAAGGCGGTCATCACGGTTCCCGCATATTTCAATGACTCGCAGAGGCAAGCAACGAAAGACGCCGGGAAAATCGCCGGTCTAGACGTGCTGCGAATCATCAACGAGCCCACCGCTGCAGCACTCGCGTACGGACTCGATAAGAAGAAAGACGAAAAAGTCGCAGTGTTCGACCTTGGCGGTGGAACGTACGACATCTCCGTGCTCGAGCTTTACGACGTCGAAGGCTCGCGGCAGTTCGAAGTCAAATCGACCAACGGTGACACACACCTCGGCGGAGATGATTTCGATCAGCGCG
>Ga0137376_10001988_pt1 | contig 11891 bp, 10 predicted proteins | sample SagtaG_23_FD_104814 | JGI IMG/M metagenome (GOLD analysis project Ga0137376, IMG submission 104814) | Vadose zone soil microbial communities from Sagehorn Ranch, Mendocino, California, USA - Sage2_L_20_16 metaG | ecosystem: Environmental > Terrestrial > Soil > Vadose zone | place: USA...
ACATCACCTGCAGGAACCGGAAGCACATCAGCCCGGAGCCGAGCGGGACCGCCAGATAGACGATCCACATCGGCGCCTCCAGGTCGTTCGACACTTGGCCGGTTTGGAACATCTGCACGACGAAGATCGCCCCGAACGCGGCGACGGTGCCGGTGAACCGCGCGCCGCACAGCAAGCTGAACAGGATCACACGCCGGCGCGCGAAAGGACTGACGCGATTGACGAGCACGTCCACGCCGACGTGGATGCCGGTCCGCACGCCGTAGGCGGCGCCGAATTTCGCCATCCAGACGAACATGTAGATGCACAGCTCCTGCGCCCATGACAGGTCCAGGTCGCTGAGCCAGACGAAGATGTTGTTGAGCGCCGCCGCGATGAGGGTCAGCCCGTGCGCATCCGCCCATTTTGACAGATCGATGGCAGCGACCGTGCCGTAGCGGTGCAGCACCGCGACGAAGATCAGCGATGTGGCGGCGGCGATGAGGAAGGCGATCAGCCATTCCTCTAGATGATCGAGTGCACGAGCCAGCACGGAATCCCCCACTCAGGTGAACTAGGCCGAGAACGTGTGCAGTCTCAGGCCAATCCCTCTCCCCCGCTCAGGCTCAATTTGTTTTTGTGTCCATGGCCTTGCTGAGGAGATCGAGCACTTCCTTCCCGACCCGCCCCTTTGCCCAATCGTAGGCGGGCATCATCTTGGTTTTCCACGCTTGGCGCTGGGGTTCCGTCAGCACATGGATGGTGGTTTTGCCGGACCCCTCGATCGCCGCCATCGCATCCTCGTTTTCCTTGCGTGCAATCGAGTTGGTATAGTCGGTCGCTTCATTCATCGCCTGATCGAGTTGCCCGCGGATATCGGCCGGCAGCCCGGTCCAGAATTTCGTGTTGACGATCACCGCATATTGCAGATGGGCATGATTGGCGGCGGAGACGTGTTTTTGCACTTCGTAGAACTTCTGCGTCAGATAATTCGACGGAGTATTTTCGCAGCCGTCCACCACGCCGGTCTGCAGGGCTTGGTATACCTCGGAGAACGCCAGGATCTGCGGCAGCCCGCCCATCAATCGGAAATACTGATCGGCAATCTTCGATCCGGAGATGCGGAACTTGAGACCCTGGAAATCGGCGGGCGCGATCAGCGGCCGGTTCGCCGACACCATGTGGAAGCCGTTGTCCCAGAACGCAAGCCCGGTGATGCCCTTGGGTACTAACTTCTGGAACAACCACTGGCCGACCGGTCCCTTGCTGATCCGCGTATATTCGTCGTCGTTCGCGAACAGGAACGGCAAATCGAGCGCCTCGAACTCCTTGGCACCCAACGGCGCGAATTTCGCGGTCGAGGGCGCGAGCATCTGCACCGCGCCGAGCTGCAGCGCCTCGATCTCTTCCTTGTCCTTGTAGAGCTGGGAGTTCGGATAGACCTCCACCTTGACCTTGCCGCCCGTGTACTTCTCGGCAAGCTCCTTGAATTTCTCGGCGCCCTTGCCCTTCGGGGTGTCGGACGTGGTGACGTGGCTGAACTTGATGACGATCGGCTGCTGCGCCTTGGCCGCAAACGGAAGGCCCAGAGCCAGGAGGGCAGCAAACGCGCCGGCAAACACGAGCTGGACTCTCGCTCCAGCGTGACGCGTGGCGGCTCGCGCTGCGCGGTCCGCCGCCTTGGTCGTCGACATCGGTTCCTCCCCGGAAGTGCTTCTCTCGGCCGCCTAGTTAGACTGCGGGGCGGGCGGGACGCAACTGCAATCGCCCATTGCGCCGCACGGCGTGCCGTCACCCCAAAAACGCGCCGCCGTTGACGTGAAACGTCTGTCCCGTGATGTAGCGCGCCTCAGGGCCGCACAGGAACCGCACCGTTGCGGCAATGTCGTCCGGCGTTCCGCGGCTGCCGGTCAGCGTGTCGTGGCGCCGGTGGTGGGCGGGCTCCGGCGTGCCCGCGACGCGCGCGGTGCCGATCAGCCCCGGAGCGACGCAGTTGACGGTGACACGGTCGGCCGCGAGATCATGGGCGAGCGCGCGGGTGAATCCGGCGAGCCCTGCCTTGGCGGTGACGACGTGTGCGCGATGCTTGGCTCCGGTGTGCGCGCTCAAGCCGCCGATGTTGACGATGGCGCCGGCTCCGCTGGCGCGAAGCTGCGGTAGCGCGGCCTTGACGCAATGGAACGCGCCGTCGAGGATTACGCCGAGAATCTCGCGCCAATCGCCGAAGCTCATTTGCTCGAGCCGCTGCTCGCGGCGCAGCGCGGCGTTGTTGACGAGAATATCGATGCGGCCGAAGCGCTCGACCGCGGCCGCCATCATCGCCTCGACCGCCTCGGCGTCGGCGACGTCGGCCAGGCACGCGAGCGCCCGGGCGCCTTCGCGTTCGATCTCACGCACTACCGCCTGGACTTCGTCGCGGTTCGAGCGCGCGTTGACGACGACCGCGGCGCCGGCCGCGGCCAGCTCGAGGGCAATGGCGCGGCCGATGTTGCGTCCGGCCCCCGTCACGACGGCGACGCGGCCCGAAAGCTGGCTGTGCCCACTCATGAAACTTTCCCCGCGCGCTAGCCGCGCAATGCCGAAAGCTCGACCGCGCCGTCCCACGGCGTGCCGGCGAGCTTGAGCGCCGCGGCGATTTGTTCGTCGCGCCAGCCGCCGTGGCGCGCGTTGCGCAAAAATTTCTCTTCGATGTCGGCGCGATGGAGCGGCTCGCGACTGCCGCCGCGCAGGTGCGGCTGGCGCTCCTCGACGAGGCGCCCGCCGCGCAAGCGCGCGCGGATATGACCGGTGTAGTTTGCCGGATACGGATTTTCCCGATCGATCACGTAGCGGACTTTTACCGCAAGACCGAGGACTGCGGGATCGCGCACCACTTCATCGGTGAACGCATCGAGCCCGACGTCGCCGCGCACGAAACCGACGGCGATGCAATAGGGCGTGCTGAATTTCGCCGCATAGCCGTTCACCGGCCGTTGCTTGTCCGCGAGCGGCTCCCACAGGCGGTGCACCGTTGCTTCCGCGACCTCGCAAACCAGCGTTTCGATCTCGTCGGTGCGCACGCCGCGCGTCGCGAGGCGGCGCGCGCAGTCGATGTACGGATGGATCATGGTGCCGCAAGGATACGGCTTGAAGGCCAGCGTCTCCAGCAGCCAGCGTTTCCCGAAATCGCCGACGAGCGCCGCATAATCGCCGTCGCGCGCGTGGGCGAAGCCGTGGAACACGCCGTGAACGCCTTCGAACACGGTGCGCGGACCGACGAATCCCGCGCGTCCGAGCAGCGCGGCGCGCAAGCCCGATTGCGCCGCCCAGCCCGGATGCAGGCGCTTGGTCCACGCGCCTTCGGCAAGGTACTCGATGATCCCGCTCGCCATGCTGCCGGCGGTCCCCAGCGCATCGACGAGTTGCCGCTCCGTGAGCCCGAGCGCCGCGCCGACCCCGGCCGCGGCCGCCATCGGACCGAGCACGGCGGTCGGATGGAAGCCGGCGCGATGGATCGCCTTGGGCACGACGAGGCTCAGGCGGCAGAGCGTCTCGACCCCGGCCGCGATTCCGACGAGCGCCGCTGCGCCGGAAAGCGCATAGCGCTCGCAGGCGGCAAGCACCGCCGGCACGATCACGGCGCCGGCATGCACCGGGCCGCCTTCGAAGGTATCGTCGAAATCCTCGCCGTGGGCCGCCGTGCCGTTGACGAAGGCCGCGCCGGCCGCGCTCAGCCGCCGGCCATGGCCGATCGCGGTACACGGACCATCGTCGTCGCAGGCCGCGAGCGCGCTCTCGATATAATCGGAGTGCCGGGCGGCGACGCACAGCCCGATCACGTCGATGAGCAAGTCCTCGCATTTGCGCCGGACGCTCTCCGGCAAAAATGCGGGATCGAGCGCGGCGATGCGTTCGGCCAGGTGCTCGGCGACGCTCGGCTCGGCGGAGGAAGTCATGGACGGCGTCAATGGTTGCGCAGGCGGACGCCGAAACCGAAGCCCGGAATCCGGTTCACCAGGACGACGATGGCATAGGTGATCGCCAGCATCATCAGGCCCAGCACGGCGATGGCGCCGAGGTCGCCGCTTTCGTTGAGATCGAAGATCAGCACCGAGACGACCTTGGTCTGCGAGGTGAACAGCATGATCGCCGCCGACAATTCGCGAATCACGCCGACGAAGATGAAGCACCAGGTTGCGATCACCCCGCTGCGCAGCAGCGGCGCGGTGACGTGGCGTAGCGCCTGCAGCCGCGTCGCGCCGAGGATGCGGCCGGCGTCCTCGAGCTCGGGATGCACCGTGCGGATCGCGGACTGCAGCTGCTGATAGGCCGCCGGAAGGCTGATGGTGATGAAGGCGATGAGCAGGATCCACAGCGTGCCGTAGAGAACGAAGGGCGGCCGGGTGTAGGCGAGGAATAGTCCCACCCCGAGCACGATTCCGGGGATCGCGACCGGCGCCGTGGCGAGGAATCCGAGCACGCGGTAACCGGCGATCGCCTGGCGGCTCGTGAGATAGGCGATCACCAATGCGAGCAGGGTTCCCAGCGTCGCGGCCAGCACGCCGAGCAGGAACGTATTCTTCAAGGCGAGCTGCGTCGTCGAGAGCTCGAAGAACACGAACTCGATGTTGTGCAGGGTGAGGCTGTGGAGCGACACCAGCTGCGTCGCCACCGGCGAGAACGCCGCATTGACGAGCGCTCCATAGGGAAGGAACACCGGATTGAGCAGCACGAGGAAGCACAGGACGAGCGCCGGCCATTTGCCGGCGCCGAGCCGCACCAGCCGGGCATCGCCGGGCCGCCCGCCCAGCACCGAGTAGCCGCGCCGGCCGAGGATCCGATGTTCGGCGCGCAGCAGTACGATCGTCAGCAGCAGCAGCGGCAGCGACGCCGCCGCGGCGAGCTCGGGCTTCGGCGGATACTGGAACAAGCTCCAGATTTTCGTGGTCATGGTGTGAAAGCCGGCCGGCAGCGCCAGGATCGCCGGCGAGCCGAACAGGGTCATGGCCTGCAGGAATGCGATCAGCGCGCCGGCCACGAGAGCGGGAAGCGCCAGCGGGATGGTCACCCGGCGCGCCGTGTGCCAGGTGCTTCCGCCGAGGATCGCCGAGGCGTCCTCGAGGTCGCCGGGAATGCGCTCGAGCGCGTTGGCCGTCAGCACGAATACATAGGGAAACGTGTAGCAGGACAGGACGAAGATCAGCCCGGGAAGCGAATAGATATTGAGCAGGTGCTCGTCGGCTTCCACACCGAGAAGCGCGCGGTAGAGCTGGTTGAGCAGCCCGCTGTTCGGGGCGGCCAACAACTCCCAGGCGATGGCGCCGAGGAACGGCGGGGTGACGAACGAGGCGGTGACCAGCGCGCGGATGGCCCCCCGCAGCGGCAAATCGGTGCGGGCCACCAGCCAGCCCATCGGCGCGGCGATGGCGCAGCACACCAACGCGGTGCTGATCGCCACGATCAGCGTGGTGATCAGCGGGTCGACGAACACCGGATCGGTCGCGAGCCGGCGGAAATTGTCGAGGGTAAGCGCGCCGGTCCGATCGGTGACGCTGTAATAGGCGATCCATGCCAGCGGCAGCACGACGAGGACGCACAGGATCGCCGCGAAGGCGAACAGGAGTGCCCGCGAGGAATCGATTCCGAGCGGCAGCCGAGCGGCCGGCCGGGGCAGGACAATGCTCACGGCTGAATTTGGCTCCTAGTGAGCCGTGTTCTGCTCCCTCCCCCCTTGTGGGGGAGGGATGGGGAGGGGGGTATTTGGTTGAGTGCGTGCATCCCATACCCCCCTCCCGGCTCGCCCGCAAAGCGGCCGAGCCGACCTCCCCCACAAGGGGGGAGGTAACTCGAGCGAGCCGCTTGCCACATGCGATTATCCTGGGCCACAACGTGGGAGCGGGGTTCGCTGGCTGGCCTGAGACCCTCAGACATGGAAGATCTGGGAATAGCGCGCCTTGATCTGATCGCTCTGGGCTTCGACCGCGACCGGATCGTCTTTCATCAGCTTGATGTCGCGCAGCGGCTTGCGGCCGGCCTTCTCCTTGACCGCGGGATGCGCCGAGCGCAGCCCGCCCACGTCCGACATCAGCTGTTGCGCCTCGACGGAGAACATGTAGCTCTGGAACAGGCGCGCCGCATTGGGGTTTGGCGCATTCTTGAACATGCCGTTCGGACCGACGATGAGGGGTGAGCCTTCGCTCGGATAGACGAGCTCGACCGGCTGGCCGGATTCCCTGAGGAGAAAGATGTTGTACTCGTTGCCGTCCGCCATGACCGCGCGCTCGCCGAGCGCCAGCTTCTTGGGTGGGTCGGCCGAAGATTGCACCTGCATGACGTTCTGCTTGGCGAGCTGCTCGAAATACGACCAGCCGAGATCGCGCGCCATCTGATAGGTGGCGGTGAGAATGGTGCCGCTGTAGCCCGGGTGCGCCTTGACGATCTTGCCTTTCCATTTGGGCTCGAGCAGATCGGCGAAGCTCCTGGGCGCTTCTTCCGGTTTGACCAAGGTGGTGTTGTAGGCGATCACGCTGAGCGAGGCGCGCCAAGTCGCGAACAGGCCGTCGGGGTCCTTGTGCTCGGCCGGATAGAAACGCGCCACGTCCTCGGGAAGGTAGGGCGCAAGCAGTCCGTCGCGCTTCCACACGACGAAATGCGCGGCGTCGGAGGAATTGACGACGTCGACGGCGTAGATGCGGCTGCCGTATTCCTGGCCGATGCGCTGGAATACGCGCTCGGCCCCGGCGCGTTCGACGCGGCAAGCGACGCCGGGATATTTCGCCTCGAATGCACGCGCGATCTTCTCCGCGACCGGGAGATCGACCGAGGTGTACCAGGCGAGTTTGCCTTCCTTTTGCGCGGCCGCGATCAGCTCGGGCGTAATCGTGACGGCCGGCGGCGCTGCCGCCATCACTCGCGTCCCGGCGGCCCCCAAGGCGAGCGCAGTCGAACCAATGAGCACATTCCGCCGGGAGAGTTTTTTGCCTGGCATCGCGTTTCCTCGTCTCTCTATCTTTTTAGGTGGTTCGTGGGGAGCTTGGTGAAGCGGAAATCAAGTCGCGAGATCCCACCGCGATCGGAACCGGGCTGCTCACCGGTGCGTTGGCTTATTGCGGTACATCGAGACGACGATGACGAGCCGTCCCGCGCCGAAGTGGAGCATGTCATGACGATCGCCACCAGCGCGGAGCGCCTCCCCCGCAACACCGAGGAGGAGGTCAGCCGCCGCGTCCAGGCCGAAATCGAACGCACCGTGCGATGGCATGCGGCCAATCCGCAGCACATCGCCCGGCGCCTGTGCGAGCTCGACGCCGAATGGGGTATCGAGCGCGCGATCGAAGTCAATGCTTCGACCTTGGCTTTCGCCGGCATCGTGCTCGGCGCCCGGGGCAGCAGAAGCTGGCTGTTGCTCAGCGCACTGGCGACCGCATTCCTGTTGCAGCACGCGCTCCAGGGCTGGTGCCCGCCGGTTCCCGTGCTGCGCCGGCTGGGCTTTCGCACGGTCCGTGAAATCGAGCGGGAACGTCAGGCCCTGAAGGCGCTGCGCGGCGACTTCGCGCACGTCGATGCCGAACGGGAGCCGAGCAGGAGAGCCGAATCCGCACTCCGGGCGGCGCAAATCTAGGCCGGCCGCTCGTGCAGGCAGGCCGATCGGGTCAGCCGTGACGCCGTTCGAGATCGGCGATCCACCGGAACCCGTCGGCAAGTCCCAGCCACTTGCGTTCCATTCGCAGATAGAAATCGCGATCCGCCGCACGTTTCGCCGACGCGGCTCGCTCGGAATTTTCGACTGCCTTGATGAAACAATCCTCGATCTCCGGCACGTCCGACCACTTATTGGGATCGACCAGCAGGGCATTGCGCTTGGTCCAGACGTGCTCCTTCCGGCAGAACGGGCACTGAACGGTCTTCGGTCCGTCGGCAGGAAGATCGAAGCTGTCGGGATCGGTCTCGATGCCGGTGGAAATGCAGCGCCCCGTTCGAGGACACTGGATGAGAAGCAGGGCCATCCCAGCCTCCTGCGGTGCGTCCGTCCCCCGAACCCAAGTACAGTCCCAGCTGCGGCTTTAGTCAACCTGCGCGTTCGGGGCCTGATTTGCGCATCGAGGCAGTTCGCCGGATCCCCAACGATCGCCCGGAGACGTTCAGATTTTGCGGTCGGGTTTCAGGGTCGCGCTGCGCCCGGAGGGCGGCTGCGAACCTTGCGTTTTGCATGGTCCTGCCGCACAAAGCGCCGGAGTTGCGCGGGCCTCCCATGGGGACGAGTTCATGACCGATTTTGCCGAGGCGCGGCAGATGATGGTGGAGGGTCAGGTCCATACCTATGACGTGACCGACCCGCGGGTTTTGGCCGCGATGCTCGAAGTTCCGCGAGAGCATTTTGTCCCGGAGGACAAGCAGGCCCTCGCCTACGCCGACCGGGATCTGCCGGTGACCAACGCGCCGGGCGGACGAACGCCGCGATATCTTCTCAAGCCGGCGGTTCTGGCGAGACTGATCCAGGGGGCGGAGGTCCTGGAAACGGATCGCGTTCTCGATGTCGGTTGCGCGAGCGGATATTCGTCCGCCGTTTTGGCCAAGCTTGCCGGCAGCGTCATCGCGCTCGAGGAAGATTCGCACCTGGCGGCAATCGCCAAGGAAAAGCTTGCCGCGATCGGGGCGGCGAATGTCACGGTCATGGTCGGTCCGCTCGTCGCGGGGGCTCGGGCACAGGCGCCGTTCGACGTGATTCTGCTCAATGGAGCCACCGAGATCGTTCCGCAAAACCTTTGCCGGCAGCTCAACGAGGGGGGGCGGCTGGCATGCGTATTCGGCCGCGCACCCGGAAGGGCGACGATCTACCGCTCGGCATCCGGGCATGTGACCGGACAGCCGGCGTTCGACGCGGCCGCACCCCTGCTGCCCGGCTTCGCCAAGCCGGCCGAGTTCGTGTTTTAGGTGCGCCGCACAATTCGTCGAAATCGCTCGCTTCTGCACGAATTGCGGCCGGGACTGTGGCGCGAAAGCGCTACCCGCCATCTTTTTTGCCGAGGATCGGGTCTGGGGGTTTCAAGACTCTACCCGCCCGCCTAAGCTTGACACGTACTCTGTCACCTTCGGGCAGCAAGCCCGGGGGCGGGGAGCCTATTGGGGACCATCGACGGGTGGGTAAGGCGCGGAGCAGGAACGTCCGCCGAGCGATCGGGGCGGCTGCCATCGCCGTTGCCGGCGCGATGGCGGCTTGGCCGCAAGTCTGCCTTGCCGAGACGATGGAGTCTGCCCTCGTCCAGGCTTACCAGACCAATCCGCAGCTCAATGCGCAACGCGCCAATGCCCGGGCTACCGACGAGAACGTCCCGCAGGCCCTATCCGGCTATCGCCCGAAACTCAGCATCACCGCGACGGCGGGCGAGCAATACACGGACACGGTGACCAAAGCTAACAGCCAGGGCGTCAACACCTATCAGCACGCCCACGGCACGACCTCGCCGTGGACTGCCGGCGGGACGGCGACCCAGACGCTGTTCAACGGCTTTCAGACGGCGAACCGGACTCGGGCCGCGGAAAGTCAGGTATCGGCGGCGCGCGAGGGGCTTCGGGTCATGGAGCAGACGGTGCTGCTCGCCGCTGCGACCGCCTATATGGACGTGCTGCGCGACACGGCGAATTTGGAGGTCCAGCGCACCAACGTGCGGGTGCTGGAGGAGACGCTCAAGCAGACTCGCGACCGCTTCAATGTCGGCGAGGTGACCAGAACCGACGTGGCCCAGGCGGAGGCGCAGCTTGCGGCCGGGCAATCCGCCGTGGCCGCGGCGGAGTCCGTTCTGAACGCGTCGCGGGCAAACTACCGGCAAGTGGTGGGCACCGAGCCGGTCAATCTCGCTCCGGGCTCGCCTGTCGACCGCTTTTCGCCGCGAGTGCTGTCCGCCGCGATCGACACCGGCTTCACCGAGAACCCCAATGTGACCGCCGCCATGTACGGGGTCGACGTCGCGCATTTGCAGGTCAAGATCAACGAGGGCGCGCTGTTTCCCAATCTGAGCCTGCAGGGCAACGTGCAGCACGCGAGCTTTCCCCAGCTCTCGATCGTCCACCAGTTCACCACCTCCATCATTGGCCAGATCACCGTTCCGATTTACCAGGGCGGCGGCGAGTACTCGCTGGTGCGCCAGTCCAAGGAAAGCCTGGCTCAGCAGCGGCTCAATCTCGATCTGGTCCGCAACCAGGCCCGGCAGGCCGTGGTGCAGGCATGGGGCCAGCTCCAGGCGGCCAAGGCGCAGATTGCCGCCGCGCAATCCCAGGTCGCTTCCTCGGAAGTGGCGCTCAACGGCGTTCGCGAGGAGGCCCGCGTCGGCCAGCGCACCACGCTCGACGTCCTCAACGCCCAGCAGGCGCTGGTGAACGCCCGCGTCGCGCTGGTGGCCGCGCAGCACGACCGCGTGGTCGCCTCCTACAACTTGCTTGCCGCCGTGGGCAGGCTGTCGCCGCAGGTGCTGGGCTTGGCGACCAACGTCTACGACCCGATGGTGCATTATCAGCAGGTACGCGATGCCTGGTACGGCATTCGCATCCCGGACGGCCGCTGAAGTCCCGCTCCAGAACGCCCCATTTGCCCGCAGTCGTGTCCACAGGCCGTTGCTTGCGTTCGATCTGTCCCGTGCCATACTTGAGCCGAATCGCAGCGGATGATCGTGCGCGAGCGATTCGCTCCACCCGAAACGGCGACCGCGCAATTCGCGCGGTGGTGAGGATGCGCGCATGACGCAGCCGGCGAAGGCCCAAGAGCCGTCGATGGAGGAGATTCTCGCCTCCATCCGGCGGATCATCGCGGACGAGGAGGCGGTAAAACCGCAGACGCGAGCCGCGCCCGAGCCGACGCCCGGCAGAGCCGCCGGGGGTTCGGAATCGCCGGGGGCATCGGAGCCCGCCGAGCCCGATGAGATCGAGACCCGACCGGCCGCGTCGGTCGCGCCGGAGACCTCCGACCCCGAGCCGGAGTTCGGTGCATCCGATCTGGCGGAAACCATGCCGGCGTCCGATGCCGAGGAGGCCGCTTTCTCGGATATCGATGCGCATGCCAACGACGATTTCGAGGATGCGCCGGCGACGCTCGAGCATGCTTCCAGGCCGGCGGGCGGGCATTTGCGCACGATCGAAGCCCCGGAGCCTTTGCTCTCGGCGGAGGCGACCGCCGCGGTCAATTCCGCGTTCGGCACGCTTGCGCATACCGTGCTGGTGCAGAATGCGCGCACGCTCGAGGACCTCGTCAGGGAAATGCTGCGCCCGATGCTGAAAACCTGGCTCGACGACAATCTCCCGAATCTGGTCGAGCGGCTGGTCAGGGCCGAGATCGAGCGCGTGTCCCGCGGTCACCCGGGCTGAAAACCGCCCGAGCGCCGCAGTCGGCCGAACCGGCTGACGGCTTCGGAATTCTTGCAAGCAGCGCCGGACGTTGACAGCCGCGAGGCCGCCGGGCTTGTTACCGGGCCTTCGGCAGAGCGCAGCATGATCGAGAAGACCTACAACGCTTCCGAGCTGGAAGGACGCATTTACGCGTCCTGGGAGGCGGCCGGCGCGTTTCGGGCCGGCCGGCCGGAGCGCCGCGACGCCGCGCCGTATTCGATTGTCATCCCGCCGCCCAACGTCACCGGCTCGCTCCATATGGGGCACGCGCTCAACAACACCCTGCAGGACGTGCTGGTGCGGTTCGAGCGCATGCGCGGGCGCGACGTGCTGTGGCAGCCCGGCACCGACCATGCCGGCATCGCCACGCAAATGGTGGTCGAGCGCCAGCTGATGGAGCGCCAGGAGCCGAACCGCCGCGCCATGGGCCGCGAAGCCTTCATCAAGCGCGTGTGGGAGTGGAAGGAGGAGTCCGGCGGCGCCATCACCCGCCAGCTCAAGCGGCTCGGCGCCTCGTGCGACTGGTCGCGCGAGCGCTTCACCATGGACGAGGG
>Ga0137376_10001997_pt1 | contig 11872 bp, 10 predicted proteins | sample SagtaG_23_FD_104814 | JGI IMG/M metagenome (GOLD analysis project Ga0137376, IMG submission 104814) | Vadose zone soil microbial communities from Sagehorn Ranch, Mendocino, California, USA - Sage2_L_20_16 metaG | ecosystem: Environmental > Terrestrial > Soil > Vadose zone | place: USA...
AACTAGAGCCGCCGTTGGGGGGCGATGCGATGCCTGAATGGCGAATAGCCGTCGCAACGATAACGCGCCCTCTTTCGCAACCCAGGCACAGTCCTAGCTCTCAAGGCAGGGCGCAGATGGACAGACCTACCGTTGACTCTCTGATCACAAGTATGCTTGAAAGCGGAGAAGGCGTTTCAGACCTCCTGTTTCTCGCTGGGAAACCGCCTTTGGTCGAGATCCACGGCCAGCTCCGATCGTTTGCCATCGACACTCCTAATTCGCTCCTGACAAGCGAACTGATTGACGAGATCGCCGAACAAGTCACCGAGAACAACGAGCGATTGTTGGAGCAGTTTGCCGCTAAAGGTTCGTGTGATTGCAGTTATGCGATCGAGGATGTAGCGCGCTTTCGGGTGAATGTTTTCAAACAGAACGGGCGCAAAGCCGTGGTCATGCGCAAACTACAGTCAAATGTGCCGACATTCGACACGATAGGATTGCCGCCGATTTTTCGTGAAATTGTAAAGGAAAAAAACGGTATCATTCTCGTCACCGGCGCCTCCGGCAGCGGCAAGACCACCACGCTGGCGGCCATGATTAACGAGCTGAACCAAACAACTAACATTCATATCCTTACGCTCGAAGACCCGATCGAGTTTATGCATTCTCACGCCCGCGCCGCGGTCACCCATCGTGAGCTCGGCAAGGATTTCCCAAACTTCGCCGAAGGCCTTCGCTCGGCCCTGCGCCAAGCGCCCAAAGTCATCCTGGTGGGCGAAATTCGCGACCGGGCGACCATGGAAATAGCAATGATCGCGGCCGAAACCGGACATCTGGTTTTTAGCACGCTCCATACAATCAATGCGGGGCAATCGATCAATCGGGTGCTGGGATTCTTTACCCGAGATGAAGAAGTGCAAATGCGCGACCGCTTCGCTGAGACGCTGCGCTACATAGTCAGCCAAAGGCTCGTTCATAGCATAACGGACGAGCGTTTACTGATCACCGAAGTAATGGGAAGTAACCTGCGAACACGTGAGACGATTCGCTATGGTGAATCGGAAACGAAAAGCTTCCAAGACATCATCGAGGCTCAGGCGATGTTGGGTTGGCACACTTTTGATCAATCCCTGCTGAAGGTACGCGAAGCCGATCTAATAACCGACGAAACGGCGATGATTTACTGCACGAATAAGTCAGCCATGCACCGGGAATTGGATCTTTTGGCCAAGCGACGCGGAAAAGGGCGCAAGGAAACAGTGTCCGGATTGAAGCTCGACCGGCCGAAGCCGGTAATAGCCCCCGCTCCTGCATCGCCCGTGCCGGCACCGGCAAAACTGGCGAGCGAATAGAGGATTCAGCTGCTGAAACTTTTGCCGGCTCGTCGCTCCTTGGCCCAGTCTTAGCTCTGAGAGAGGCTTGTATGAGCCATTTTCTGGCGAACTGCGCGCAGAAACTCGCGGCCATTGGCATGGTCGTAGCGTTCCTATGCCAGCCTGTTCTTGGGACTGAAGCAGGAGAAAAAACGTACAACCCCGCTAAGAACCTGGCGCGGATGAACTGCGGCGCCAAAATCGAATGGGTCTCTCCCGCCGGTCGCGGCGCCGCCGTTCCGATAGTCGGAGAACAAAATAAAAGTCCAACGGCCTTACTCTGGGACGACAACACTCTGAGCTGTCCTTTGCCTGAAGGAGATACGACGTTTGTCATTACATTGCCAAAAATTGCGTTGCTCGACCGCTTCGCGTTTATCAATGAAAACGGCCGCGCGCGCGGCGAAGTCCATCTGGCGGTTTCGAACTATCGCTTATCGCCTAACGATTCGAAATGGACTCCAGTAAATGGACCTACGCGGTTAACGGCCAATGGGCGCTTCAATCTCTCAATGGTGGGAGTTGAAGCAAAATATGTAAAAGTGTCGTTTCACATCGAGAAAGAAGGCCGGCTCGCCGGGCTCGGCCTATATGGGGAGCCGACCCTGCAGGGCTTCGCCGAGCGACACGATCCAAACCTTCAAAGCGCCTACCTGCTTGCGTCGGCGAGACCAGGAACCCGGCCAGAAGACACTCTCAACTTCAATTTTGCCAACCTCTACGCTCGTGCGCACGTGGTCCAGGTCAGTTCCGGCTCGCTTCCGCTAGCAAGGCGAATGATCGATGACGACGTGGTGACGGCATTTAGTTTCTCCCCTTCCGATCCCAATCCAACTGCCATTGTTGAGCTCGACGAGAGCAAACGATTGAATCGAGTAAGTGCAGTCTATCAGATGGAGGGAGCGCGACTGGACGTTTATCTCCTCGATGACTTGAGCCAAGACGGCGGTGACCTTCGAAACACGAAGCCCGTCGCATCGGTGGTCGATGCCGTCGGTGGTAAAGCCGCCGTTGACTTCGAACCGCGCGGGGCCCGCTATGTGGCCTTGCGATGGACGCGCCAGAAAGCGAAGAACGGCTCCTTTGAAGTTGCCGAAGTCGGTGCCTTTAGTTTCATGCCACTCTCCGTTCTCGATCTGGCAGAAGCCCCGTCATTTGTCCAAACCGATTTCAGCAACAGCTTGGGAACGTTAGCCGATCCGCCAGCGATCGTGCCCGTGAGCCCCTAAGTTAGCCACAGCGAGTTGATGTGATGAGTTACCGCAGAAAATTACTCAGTCTTGCAGAGGTAATTATGCGGACATCGAAAGCATCCCTGCTCACGCTCGTCTTTTGTTGCGCTTGGCCTTTTACCAGCCATGCCTCTCTGGTTTACATTTATGATTTTCCGGGCACTCCAGGCTCCGGCCTTGCCGCGGACCAAACCAACCCGCCACCGGGAATCGCAAACTTCGGCGACTGGAGTCGGGTAAATGTTAGCCAGGTCGGCACCAGCGACGTGTTTGATAGCAATTTCTGGAACACGACTGCGATCTTTGATCCGACGCAGTACGCCTCGTTCAGTATCACGTCCGATGCCGGGTACCACTTAAACCTAGAACTTCTCACTTTCGATCAAATGCGGACAGCAGGCGGACCCACGAAAGGACGGATTGAGATGTTTTTGAACGGCTCGGCCACAGCCTACGACACCTTCGACTACAATCCGTCTGCCTCGGTTCAGAACAAGACTTTCAATTTCACGCCTACGACGGACGCCGACAATGTGACGTCGGTGGAGTTTCGGTTTTACGGCTGGAATGGTGGAACCGATACCGCGAGTCTGATTTTTGACAATGTAACCATTACCGTCAGCACCGTTCCAGAAGCATCCGCTTTTTGGCCCGTGATTTTGCTGCTGGCCTGCGTCTTTCTTGCGCGAAACGTCCGTTCTCGCGCGGATCGAAGAGCCGGTTAGGCGCACTTTTCTTCCATCGCGCACCCGCCCCGGTTGAGCCGTGGAAGGTGCTTACATCGGCGACATTTGATGCCTTTCAGTATGCGTCAGGCGACGAAGGGTTAGGTTGCCTTTTTCCTCAACAAGAAAAAATCGCGCCTTTGCTGAGCCGTCGCTGGTCAGCTGTAAGTATTCGCCCTGGCAGCCTAACGATTGTCCTCGAACCAGCTGACAATCTTGTAATTGTTGATGATGCCGGTCGCCCCGAGAGCTTCGTCGTAATGTAAGTTCGTAACGCCGGTCATGGTGATGGTTTTGCCTACCACTGAGCCAAAGACATGTCCGCTGGTTCCGCCACCATTGATCGAGACATCGTGGTCCGGCGCATAAACGGCGGCCACGATTTGGCCGTTGCCGCCAAGGCTGACGTGCGGGGAGGCGTTCGGCGCCGGCTGAATTCCGTAAAGTTGGAGATCGCTCGGTTGATTGTTGGTGTTCAAAATGCCGTTACCACTAACGTCGATATTACCGGCGAAATAGACCGTCGCGGTTACTCCCTCCTGCAACACAATCTGGGAGGTTCCGGTCACGGAGATATCTCCGGTCACATATATCTCTATGTAAGTTCGGCTGCCGTCGACATTGCCCGCCAGCGTCAGCGTTTTATTGCCGCTGAGTGCGATCGTGCTGAGCTCATAACGTGAAATCGAGGAACCTTTGGTAGCGCTTGCATTTAGAGTAGTGGTGTCCGTCACGCTCGACACCGTCCCATTGATCGCCGTCCAGGAAGGCGCGCCAACAGGAATCGGTTCCTGATAAAAATCGGTTCGTTCGATCCCGGTAATGTTGGCCACGCCGCTGACCGTTCCTGAATTGGTCGCAACATCGCCATAAATGTGCGCGTTCCCTGCTTCAATCAGGTTACCGTCGGTGGCGATGTCGCCGTTCCCTTGTCGTTTGGTCACATCGTAGAGGCTGTTAGTAGATTTGTTCGGATCTCGAGAGTCGTAACTATCGATGACGATGTTCTGGTTGGTGAGATCCATTGTTCCCACTGACATGGCCGCCTGAGCGAAAGAAGATACTGGCTTCACGATTGCCTCGGCACGGCGGCAGACCTGCGGCGCGTCGTTAAGCGCATGCGGTGTGAGCACGCCATTAGTGAAACGCTCCCAGCGCAGACTCAACTTGCGTAATCGGCTGTCCTGTTTGTTGTCCGTCACCCGGGCAGGACCGGTGATCGGCATCGTCCCAACGGTGCGGATGCGGTAATATTGCCAACCGTTGCTGGGATCGATTAGCGCGTTAGGCGCGTCGACATTCGCTTCGACGGTCATGGGCGTCCCAGCTAGCCCGGCATTGGCGATGGTGCTCAATCCATAGCTCACCACCCCGTCGGCTGGAGTATTGTTCCAACCTTCCCACGCATGATTGGGCATGGGATAGAGCGATTTTCGCAGCTCGATGATGCCGAGATCAATGCCGGATTCGGCGGCTAAGAGTGCTTCCTGCCAGGTGGCAGTTTGCAGCGCATTCTGATGTTTGATCGAGACAACACGTAAGACTTCGGCGCCAAGCATCGAAAGAATGGCAATGGTGAGCACTGTCCAAACCAAGATGCTTGCTCGAGTCCCCGCGGCAGGCGCGCGCATCAATAAACTCCAACGTGATTGTCCGTGCGGGTATTGCGCAGCAACGTCACGTTGTAAAATGCTGTCGCGGCCGTGGCGTCGGCTGATGCGCGTCCCGACGTGAAGGTGGGATTGAAGGTAATACGAGTTGAAACCACTTTGCCCTGGTCGGTAATATCGAAAATGAAGTCCTGCACATTGACGGCAAGTGCGATCGGCGTGCCGTTGTTTTGCTGGCGATAGATCGTTCCGCCGGAAAGGTAGTAGTGAATCGAGACCGAGCTGCCGGCGGCGCCATAGTAAACTCCGCCGTTGCCGTCCAACGCCGGCGTCTGCGGATTGCCGCTCGCGTCGTAATAATTCGGAATAAAAATTGTCGTGTCATTTCTTGCTGCCTGCAAAGCGAGCGCGCGCCGCAAATCGAGTGCCAGATAATCCGAAATGCGCATTTGGTCCGCGTGATTGAGGGCGAAATCGCTGCTGGCGGAATAGTTGCGTTCCAAGGCGGTAAATCCCATCAGGAGTCCGAGACTGATGGAAGCGAAGATCAAAGTTGAAATCATCATTTCCGACAGCAGAAATCCAGCGACTGCTTTATCTGAAGACAGACGTTTCTTGGAGCGCTGGTGCATTATTTTGCCACGCCTCCTTTGGCCAGAATGGCGACTGTTTGTCGGCTTGAAGGACGGTCGTTAGGCGCACCGGTAAAGTTCACAGTCCAGATGACTTTGACTGCATTTTCGGTCAGCAGCGAGGAATTCTGGGTGACGATCGTGGCCGCGCCATTTGCCCTGGTCAGCTGTGTCGTGCTGGTTGAACTACTGCCGTACGGAATCAATGTGAGCGTCTCGAAAACATTTTTGAGCGCATCACTCCCGGCGGCATCGCTGTTGAGAAGGTTTCCCTGAATCCAGCTTGCGTCGGTGATTTGATGCCAGTTGGCGATGCGCATCGCTTCAATCCGCTGTTGCAGGACCTGACTGGCGCAGGCGACTTCGCGCGCCATTTTGATCGATTCCATGGTGGAGGTGTTTACGGTAAAAAGCGAGCCGAGGAACAGCGCACAGACGGCGGCGGCGATGGCCGATTCGATTAGCGTGGAACCACGGAGAGCCGGGTTAACTGGGGAAAACATCTTCCAAATGGGGAGCAAAGGACGTGCCGGGATTATAGAAATTACAACAACACCAACGCCTTAACGCGGGCAAGCCGTGACGCCATACAAGCGGCTAACGGGATCGTGGGTTCGAGAAGCTATTCTAAGAGTGCGGGCCGCGCTGATTTACAGAAACCGGCATATTTATTGCTTTTATAAGAGTGCGAGGATTTCACTCTTATGCCTTTCCACACGGCCAAAACTCAATCTATGACTGGCTTCAGCCTCGCTGAGGTCTTGGTGGCCATCGTCATTTGTCTTGTCTTCGGCGCCGCCGCCTTCGCCAGCAACCAAAGACTCCTTCTTGCACTCAAAAGCCAGAAAGAAACAACGGCTGCTACGATGGCGCTGCAGTGGCGCATGGAAAGTTTCCGGTCGACCGCTTTCTCCAACATCGCGAGCCACGACTACGTGAAGAACAACATCCTGACGGTCCGGACTTCTACGGACTCCAACGGTACCGTCACCGATCCATTCGCTCCTTTGGGATCGATTACGGAGCAGCTGACGATTGGGGTCTACCCTGCGGATGGTTCCACCCCCACGGTCATGAGATGGGACGCTAGCCATCCTACCGGCCAGGATGTTTCCACCAACAGCGGTCTCGGGAGCGCCACCTTGCTCAAAGTCGATGTTCTGGAAACGTGGACGAGCGCCGACGGCCGTTCACGCATACGAGAGATTTCGACAATCGTCGGTATCGGAAATATCGGGATATGAAGATTCCGACGAAGAGGGGTTTGGTGGCTTTCACGCTCGTTGAGATGTTGGTTAGCGTCGCGTGCAGTTCGATCATTTTGGCAGCCGTCGTGACCGCCGGCGTGGCACTGCAGCGTAGTTTCGCGGCCGTCGAAGCCTATTCCATTTCGGAAGGCGATCAGTTACGCGTGCAGGATTACATTGCGATGGATTGCCGCCGCGCGACCACCGCCCTCGTTGATGCCGGCGCTTGGACAAACAGTGGAGGCACTTGGAGCTGGGTCTCGAATCCTTCCGGCACAGTCACGCTCATTTTGACGTTGCCGAGCTACTATGACGGCAGCGGAAACGCTCAGGCTCCGAACTTTAGCGCCAGCTCTACTCTCCAATACGGCACCGGAGGAACAACCAAAATTTCATATTACCAATCCGGGACCAGTTTCATGCGGCAGGTTGGAACAAACCCAACTCAATGCGCTGTAGGCGCGGCGTGGACGAATTGCTCAAAGGCAATTGCGACAAACGTGAACTCATTCACGGTCACGCCCACGGACCTGACAAGCACCGTCCGTTGTAGCGTCACATTTTTGCCGCGATTTACCAATACCAATCCGGGCGTCACCGGCACCACCGTCTACGCCAATACATTCCTGCGAAACGCGGTCGCACGTCAATGAAGATGAAAACAAAACTCACCTGTAGCCAACGAGGCAGCGTGCTCATGACTTCGCTGCTGACGATCACCATTCTGACGATGATCTGTGCCACCAGCTTGTATGTCACCTCGCAAAACGGCAATGCCACGACTCAAACTACGAGCTGGCAACAGGCGCTTTCTGGTGCTGAGGCGGCAGTAGATCAAGCGATCAACGCGCTAAATACTAACAATACCACCACCTGGTCGCAATGGTACACGATAACAAGCGGCTCGCTCCCACAAACCCAACCCACCCCCAGCGGCACCCCGAACGCAACCGGGATGCCAGGCACCGGTAACTACAATTACTACACCTCCAGTTTCACGCTCCAAGGCGAAGCGAGCAACTCTGTCACCATGTGGGTCACAGTTGATAACGGTTCAGTTGGCCCAACTCCGTCGCCTTCGCCCGGTTTGATCCAGAATGGGAGACAGGCCTATCGGATTCGCGCGACCGGCGTTGTTGCCGCCCCCGGACCACCTCGCGTGTCAAACCAGAAACTCGATAATGACCTTCGCAAAATGAGCTTGCGGTTCGATCGGCTCGGAGGCGGGGCGATTAGTACACCACAAGCAGCTCGCCGGATTGAGGTGATTGTAACCCCGGTTACTCCTGGTCTCTTCTCGCTCGGTCTTGAAGTGGGCACCAATCTTCAGATGAGCGGCAGTGGCACGGCGGATAGTTTTAAATCGAGTCTTGTCCCGGGCAATCACCAGTGGTCATTGCCGTACAGACGGAGCAACGTCTCCATCGGGCTGGTCGACAATTCCAGTTCAGACCTGAGAAGCACGTATGTCTACGGGAACGTGACCTACAGCAGCTCGGCGACCCCCCCCAAGGTTCCAAAGAACACAACCAACGTAGGGTCAGTCCAGAGTCCCTTTGGCGGCAGCATTGCCCCGGCCCCAACTCCTCCGACTGGCGTGACCTACACGACCTACACCGGCGGTGGGAGCAGTCCTCCAAACAGTGGACAGTTTTCGGTCCCAACCAATGGAGGCACGGAATACATTAAGGTGAATGGCGACTTAACCGTGAGTAATAGCGGTAATCCGCTACACATTATCCAGCATGATGGCTCGACTCAGGAATCCATGATAATTTGGGTGACAGGCAAACTCACAACCTCAGGCAGCGGCTACATTAATCAGGACCCGAACGTCAAAGTGACGTACTACGTAGGCGGAGATATTACCATCAGCGGGACTTCATACCAAAACAACGCCGGCTACGCGGCGGACCTAGTGATTTATGGCATGGGGGGAGCTAATAGCAAGGTCACCGTTTCAGGCTCCTCCACTTTCACCGGCGCGATCGACGCTCCAGGCTACGACGTCACAATTTCCGGCGGCGGCGACTTCAGCGGCGCCATTATCGCCGATACCGTTACCATCAGCGGCGGTTCAAGTTTTCACTACGACGAAGACTTAAACACCGCCTCTCTAGGTGGCGGTGGCAGTTTCGCCTTTTCCAGCTGGTTCGAAGACAATTCAGACCCGGCTCGCGGAATTACTTATTAGCTGACGCTAAACGGGCTATCAGAAGTCAGCGGCTGGCAGACGCCGCTTCTACATGCCGACGCTTTCACCAAACATCCGGCCGATCGCGAGCAAGCTGCCACAGGCCAGGAAGCCTTCGGAACAAATGACACCAATGTTACGGTAGCGCCGGACATCAAGGTGATCTGTCCAGCCAGACCAGATCGCGCCGTTCATGCTCTGGACCGTAGCGGCGTCAAACGAAATCAAGATGCTATCAATTTATAACATTGTTGATATGCGCGGCGGACCAAATTGGTTGTCAAGACGTGCGAAACGTCGACGCCGCACCATCTCGTCTTTACGTTGGGATCCGATCGCCGAGGATGCTTCGGATAAAAGCAAAAACGGCGCCAGCTTCCGAGCCAGCGCCGTTTCTGCTTAACGAAACGATAACGCGATTGACTTACTTTCTACCGTTGCGGATGGCGACTGGGCGGACCCTTCCGGCCAGCGCGCGCCGCGAACTGACAGCAACAACCAAACCAAGGAAACCAAAGATCACCGAGCTCGGCGCCACTTCCGGCACCGGGACGACATTCGCACCTGAACTCATCGTAATCGCATCCGCGATAACCGAACCAACCACCAGACCGGGGTGTAAACCAACCGTGGCATTCGGGGCGAGAATTGTGCCGTAAATCTGAGAGGTATTTCCGCCACCGCTGAATTGGACGTCATTCGTTCCGGTGTAATTGATCAACACGTCCGCGGCGGTTAGTCCACCGGCCACCCTTATGCTGCCGGTGGTAAGAACGATACCCGAAGAGATATTAAGCACATAGGTGCTGCCGGCCGGCGCGTCCAGTGTGAGCGCCTTATTGCCGGAGAAATTGACCGCTTGAATGTTGAAGACGTAATTTCCAACGTTGTTCTCTTTAATCGACGTGTTGCTATTGATCGTTCCAAACGTTTGGTTCGCCGAGAGACTGAGGGCGAAAGCTGATGCGGCAAAGGCGTCCTGTTTTGCCTGTTGCAGCATGCTGTCAATCGCTGCGCTCATCGTAGGCTGAGGAACGCCCTGGGCCGAGCTATTAAAGGTGACGCCGCTATGGAGAAAAAGGGGCCCGTTGTAGTTTACGCTGCCGGAGGCTTGAAACTTCTGCCCGGAGGTCACAACCCCGACAGGACCGTCGACGGAATAGGGATCCGACTGAGGACCGAGCGGGCCGGAATCGTCAATGCCGCCACCCATGGCGAGCAAAGTGAACTGGCCGGCCTGGCCGAGATCAACGACCGAAGCCTTGGCTGCGCCTGGTAGGAAGAGGGCGGCAGCTAAAGCGAGGGCGGAAGAGAGACGACGAGCAGAGCGATTGGTGTTTTTCATTGTTTGGGTAGTAATTCTTATGATTTACCATAATTGTCATATTTGACTCGCAGGGTCAATAACAATTTTCGTGCCGCCAAATCTTTCCGCGCCGGTTTATCGATTTTAACTCTCGCCCGGCAGGGAAAGAATCATGCCAGCCAGGCTTTAAAGCCTTCAAATCAGGCTAAGGAATGCCTGCACAGACCGGCACCAAACCCCCTGAAAAACCCGAGGAACGCGGTGCGGGATCGCCTCAATACCGCACCGGAGCCTTAACCCGGGCCCACAGCCGTAGACCGAGAAAAGACACGACCGAACCAAAAATCAGGAGACTCGACGTCGGAGCTTCTGGAATGACATTAGCGCCTGATACGATCTGGATGTTGTCTCCACTGATAATTTCGCCTTTAACTAGACCGGGAGAGAGATTTACTTTAGCACCAGGGGACAAAATAATCCCGTTGAGCACAGCAGTGTTGCCTCCACCGGAAAAAGCCACCGCCGTCGTCCCAGTGATGTTGAAAAGGACATCGCTGAACGATAGACCAGGGGCCAAGAAAATGCCGTCGGGACCGTGCAGCGCCAAAGCGCCCGAGATGTTGAACACGTAGGAACCGCCTGCCGCCAAAGTCAGGTTCTCATTATTCCCCAGATTGAGAGTGGTCAGGTTGTACACACCGGGGGTGAATGTCCCGCCATTAGTTATCGAGGTTACGCCGACACCGCCGCCTGAAGAAGCCAAACCCGCCGCCGCCGCCGACGCTGCCAGAGCGTCATTAGTTGCCTGGGTCAACAACGCCTGATCGAAGCTCTCACTGCCGACGGTCGCACCGCCGCTTAACGTTACGCTGGCACCTGTGCCTTTGAAGACATTGCCGGTAACAAACGTGCCACCCGTGAGGGCCAGTGTCCCGTTTGTGTTGATACCGACGTTTCCGTTAATCCCGTTCTTCGGGCCGCCGGCATTAACGCCGATTACCTCTCCGGTGCCTATTTCAAGCACGGTAAAGTTTTGGGGACCGGCCGCGCCTAACGAAACCGGAAGGGCCAGACCCGCCGTCCGAAACGTGAGAAAGCTACCTATGCCGACAAGATAAATGAGTTGTGAAATACGTTTCATAAGTGAGCGCCTATTTTGATGCTTTCTGGGCCCGCAGGGTTCGTCGCAGGCCTTCGATTCCGGCACCGGCCAGAGCCATAGCGAGGAGCGCCACAGATCCTGGCTCCGGAATAGCCCCAACGGTGACGGATGCTAAAAGCACATTGCCATTGCCAACGTTGTTGGCGGAGGTTACATCAATAAACCCGCTCTGGTCGCCGGCTGGAACGGTAACGCTACCGCCCGTAGCGGTAATCGAGCCGATGAGTGTCGCGCCTGTGAGGTCGCCTGGCGTAGTCGTGAAAAAAACGTCCATTTGTTCACCGCCACTCACGCTCCCGCCAATGACCGTCTGGAAATTGCTAGGCGGAACCGTAGGTAGCGTAAGCTGGATGAAATTGCCGGTGGTGATTTCGTTATCAGTGGTGCCGGAGATACCCAATCCCATCTC
>Ga0137376_10001998_pt1 | contig 11871 bp, 10 predicted proteins | sample SagtaG_23_FD_104814 | JGI IMG/M metagenome (GOLD analysis project Ga0137376, IMG submission 104814) | Vadose zone soil microbial communities from Sagehorn Ranch, Mendocino, California, USA - Sage2_L_20_16 metaG | ecosystem: Environmental > Terrestrial > Soil > Vadose zone | place: USA...
CACGAAGCCGTCCCATAATTTGCCGCGCTTGATGTAATTGCGGATGTCTTTCACCCGGGCGTCGCCGAGCTGGCTGTCGCGCAGGCGCGATACCGCGTCATATTCGTAGAGCCCCTGCAGCGCCTTGGTGGTCGACTTGACGTGCCATTCGATCAGCGGTGCTGCGAGCGCCTTGGCGATCTCGAGCGCGAGCACCGTCTTGCCGGTTCCCGGCTCGCCTTTGACCAGCAGCGGACGCTCCAGATTGATCGCGGCATTCACTGCCACCTTCAGGTCGTCGCTGGCGACGTAGCCGCTGGTGCCTTCGAAACGCATTTTTTCCTCGTTACGCCGCGCGCAGAAAAGCTCAGCCGTGGGGTGGGTCAAAAGCGGCGCTCCAGCGTCGATCTTTGATCTGCGCAATGCCGCTTTTTGCCAACCCTACAGGGCCGGCGTTCCCGCCCGCAAGCCGAGCCGCCGGTATGGGGTGCCGGCCCGGTTGCGCCGGGCCGCGGCGAGGCTCGCGCCGAGCGCCCACTGCGGTGCAGCGCGAGTCGCTGGCGTTGCAAGCGTTTTTTCCTCACCTGGGCAGTTGTCAGGGCGCTCGCTTGCTGATTATAAGCGTCCGCCGCGGGGAGGAGACTCGCGCAGGTTCGGTGCAAGGAGTCGCGATGGGATGCCCAGGGAGAAGCAAAATCATTATCGCCCAACCGATCGGGAGCCCTTCATGAACGAGCGGCAGCGCGATTATTTCCGCAACAAGCTGCTGGCGTGGCGGGAGGACATCCTGCGGGAGGCGCAGGAAACCCTCCAGCACTTGCAGGACGAAAATCAGAATCATCCGGACCTCGCCGACCGCGCCTCTTCGGAGACGGAGCGGGCGATCGAGCTCAGAGCCCGCGATCGGCAGCGCAAGCTGATCGCCAAGATCGATGCTGCGCTGCAGCGCATCGAGGACGGGACCTACGGGTTTTGCGAAGAGACCGGCGAGCCGATCTCGCTGCGGCGCCTGGAGGCGCGGCCGATCGCGACCTTGTCGATCGAGGCGCAGGAGCGCCACGAGCGGCGCGAGCGCGTCTACCGCGACGATTGAGCCTCCGTCATGCCCGGCCTCGTGCCGGGCATCCACGATCTGAATTGCCATCCAGGAAGGCGTGGATGGCCGGGACAAGCCCGGCCATGACGATCACTCCTTGCCGGCCGGGCGGCCGAGGAGGCTGGCCATCTCCTGCTCCAGGCTGTCGAGCACGGATTTGGGCTTTGCCTCCGGCAGCCCGGGATGCGCGGCTCCGGACGGCGCCGGGCGAGGAGATTCCGGCTTTGCCGCCGGCGGCTTTGCGGCCTCGCGGCCGATCGGTGAGGCGCCGAAAGGAACCGGGGAGGGCCGCGGTCCCGTTTCCGGCACGGACGCGGGCTTCGGGAAGCCGGGCTCGATTCGAGCTTGGCCCGGCGCGCCCGGCCGCCGCAATGCTGCTTCGAGGCGCTGCGCCATATCGGTGAGCTCGGCATCGCTCGCGGGCGGCGCCGGTCGCGCGTGGGCCGAGATCGTCGGTTCGGGCGCGGGTTTCGGTGCCGGGGTCAACGGTGGGGCTGGCCGCACCGGCATTTCCGGCGTGCGGCCGTGCGATTGGGCCGGAGCCGGCGGCCGGACCACAGGCTCCGCGACGCGGGGCGTCTGCGGCGCAGGCTCCGGTTTTGCCATCGCTTCCGGACGAGGAGGTCCTTCCGGCCGCAATGACGGCAATTCGCCCCCGCGCGGCATGGCGGGTTCGGTTCGGCCCGCCTCCGCGGCCGCACGGCCGGATATCTCGCGGGGCGCCGCAGCCGGCTCCGCGGTGCGGGCCGTGACTTCGGCCAGCCCGGGCGCGCGCGGCGCCGGCGCCTCCCGGAGCGAGGCCACCGGCACGGCGCGAACGATGTTCTGCTCGACGACGATGTCGCTCGGACCGCCGATCATCAACAAATGCTCCACGTTGTCGCGGCGAATCAGAACGAGCCGGCGACGGCCGTCGACCGCGGCCGCGTCGATCACCGCCAGCCGAGGTTGCCGCCCGCGCGCGGCGCCCGCCCCGAGCCCGATCCCGCCGAAGCGGCGGATCGCCCAGAACGTCAGCACGATCAACGCCAGAACGATCAGAAATGCGATGAAGAATTGCACGGCGGTCGACAGCTCGCCAAACAGGGTTCCCATCGGTGCTCCCTCGCTACGCTTGCGGCGGGCCAAGCCGGTGGCGGCCTATGCCGAACGCCCGAACCGATTCCACCGCTTCGCGCGGCATCCGCCCATCGAAAAAGGGCCGTGCCCCAGCCGGAAACGGCCCCAATAGCACACTTTTTACGGTTCGCGGCAGATTGATGGCGAAAGGTCGGTGCGGAGTCGCGTGACCGTCCAGGCGTCCGCGCCGAGCTGTTGACGCCTGACCGGAGCGGCACCGGAAATACACCGCCATCATGATTCCCTTGCAGCGGCCGTAGCGGATAGTACTTATGCGTCAATCTGACGCCCGAATCGGCATGGCGACCCAGGACCTGAGCGAAACCCCAAAGCTTGCGGAGCGCGCCGAGCGGGCCGGCAGCATCGGCATGGTGCTGCTCGTCGCATTGGGCCTGATCGGGGCCGCAGTGGCGTTTCTGCTGATCGGACGCAATAACGCGCAGCCCTATATCCTGGCATTCCTGTCGGCGCTCGCCGTGACCGGGGTGTTTTCCCTGTTCGCCGGCGCCGCCGGGATCCTGCGTCTTCCGGGCAAGGATGCCGGCAACGCGTTTGCGTCCGCGGCTGCGGACGGTGCTCCCGACGCCATCGTGGTCACCGATGCCGGCGGCCGCGTGCTCTATGCCAATGCCGCCTATCTGACGCTGGTCGGGGCTGCCACCGCCCAGGATGCACGGCCGGTCGAGCGCGTCTTCATCGGCGACCCGGATCTCTCCGAGGCGGTCTATCGGCTGGCCAAGGCCGCCCGCGAAGGCCGGCAGCTGCAGGAGGAAGTGCGGCTGGCCGGGCCGCCGCCGCGCTGGCTGCGCTTCCGGGTGCGCCCGCTCGGCGCGACGGGTAGCGCCGCGCGCTCGACGGTGTGGAGCGTGGCCGATGTCACGCGCGACCGCGAGCGCCAGGAGAACGTGTTCCAGGAGCTGCAGCACGCGATCGATTATCTCGATCACGCGCCGGCCGGCTTCTTCTCCGTCGATGCCGCGGGCGACGTCGGCTATCTCAACGCGACGCTGGCGAATTGGCTCGACCATGATCTTGCGCAGATCGGCTCCGGCGGGCTCAAGCTGACCGACATCGTCGCGGGCGAGGGCGCGGCGCTCCTCACCACGCTCGCGGCGGCGCCCGGGGAAGTCAAAACCGAAGTGCTCGATCTCGATCTCAAGACCCGCAGCGGGCGCACGCTGCCGGCACGCCTGCTCCACAAGGTGGCATTCGCCGCCGACGGCACGCCGGGAGCATCCCGTACTCTCGTGCTCAATCGGGCGCGCGAGGAGGGCGGCGATCCGCAACGCGCCGCCGAAGTGCGCTTCGTGCGGTTCTTTCACAACGCGCCGATGGCGATCGCCACCGTCGACCGGGAGGGCCGGATCGCCCGCGCCAATGCACCGTTCGCGCGTCTCCACCACAGCATCGGCAAGGGCGAACCGGCGCCGGCGGAGGGGCGGTCCATCCTCGCGGTCGTCGTCGAGCGCGACCGGGCGGGGCTCGCCGCCGCGATCGGCCGCGCCGCGGAGGGTCAGGGCGAGATCGCGCCGATCGATGCGGCGCTGGCGCGCGACGCCAACCGCTCGGCGCGCTTCTACGTGTCGGCGGTCGAGAAGAACGAGCGCGACGGCGAGGCGGCGATCGTCTATGCGGTCGAGACCACCGAGCAGCGCGCGCTCGAAGCCCAGTTCACCCAATCGCAAAAGATGGAAGTGGTCGGTCAGCTCGCCGGCGGCATCGCCCACGATTTCAACAACGTGCTCTCCGCCATCATGATGGCGACCGATTTCCTGCTCAACGCCCACAGGCCGACCGATCCGTCGTTCCAGGACATCATGCAGATCAAGCAGAACGCCAACCGGGCGGCGAGCCTGGTGCGGCAATTGCTGGCGTTCTCGCGGCGGCAGACATTGCGCCCGCAGGTGCTCGATCTCGGCGAGGTGCTCTCCGACCTGACCATGCTGCTGCGGCGCCTGATCGGCGAGAAGGTCACGCTCGAGGTCGTGCACGGGCGCGACCTGTGGTCGGTCCGCACCGATCTTTCCCAATTCGAGCAGGTGATCGTCAATCTCGCGGTCAATGCCAGGGACGCGATGCCCGACGGCGGCAAGCTCGAGATCAGGACGCGAAATCTCGGCGAGGCGGAATGCGCGGGCCTGGCCTACAAGCCGATTACCCCGGGCGATTATGTGCTGATCGAGGTCGGCGACACCGGGCACGGCATCGCGCCGGAACATATCGACAAGATCTTCGAACCGTTCTTCTCGACCAAGGAGGTCGGCAAAGGCACCGGGCTCGGCCTTTCCACCGTCTACGGCATCGTCAAGCAGACCGGCGGATTCATCTTCCCGCAATCCGAGGTTGGCCGCGGCACGGTGTTCCGCATTTTCCTGCCGCGCCATGTTCCGCGCGCCGAGGAGCCGGCCGCGGCCGATGCGGGCAAGCCGGTGTTCGCCGGCGAGGCGACCAAGGCGCCCGCGGATCTCACCGGCCACGGCACCATCCTGCTGGTCGAGGACGAGGAGGGACTGCGGGCGCTCAACGCCCGCGGCCTCACCTCGCGCGGCTACACCGTGCTCGAGGCCGGCAACGGGGTCGAGGCCATGAAGGTGCTGGAGGAGCGGGCAGGGGACATCGATCTCGTCGTGTCCGACGTGGTCATGCCGGAGATGGACGGGCCGACGTTGCTCGGGGAGATGCGCAAGCGCAACCCCGGTCTCAAGATGATCTTCGTTTCCGGCTACGCCGAGGATGCGTTCGAGAGTCTGCCGGACCGCGGCCAGTTCGCCTTCCTGGCGAAGCCGTTCACGCTCAAGCAGCTGGTCGCCGCCGTCAAGGAGACCATGGCGAGCTGAGCATGTCCTGCTCGCGACGATTCAATTGCATCGCAACCTTCGAAAGCCAGCCTAGAATCATTCTAGTTTGAGGTTCCTCATTTGTGATTGGAGCCGCCGAGGCTTACGTGTATCTCCGCGAACGGATCGGCGGATGTCTCCACGAATGTCGATGCGCCCACGCAAGGACAAAGCGACCGCTGCTCGCATGAAAAGTTCGACCGCCGTCTCGCCGGAGCCCATGCATTATTTCAGCTGGCGTCGCTTCACCGCGGTGGCCGGACCTGGTCTTGTGGTGATGCTGGCCGACACCGACGCCGGCAGCGTCATCACCGCCGCTCAGAGCGGGGCGGAATGGGGCTATCGCCTGCTGCTGTTGCAGCTCATCCTGGTGCCGATCCTCTACATCGTGCAGGAGCTCACGGTGCGGCTCGGCATCGTCAGCGGCAAGGGCCACGCCGAGCTGATCCGCGATCATTTCGGCCGCGGCTGGGCCTGGCTCTCGGTTGCGACGCTGGTGCTCGCCTGCGTGGGCGCGCTGCTCAGCGAATTGAGCGGGCTTGCCGGCGTCGGGCTGCTGATGGGAGTTCCGGCGCCGATCACCATGGTGCTGGTGGTGGCGGCGCTCATCATCATGGCCTATCGCGGCTCCTATCTGGCCGTGGAGCGCATCGCGATCGTGGTCGGCGCCTTCGAGCTGGTGTTCCTGGCGGTGGCGCTCGAGGCCGGGCCCAGCATGACGGCGCTCGCGGCCGGGTCGGTGGAGATCCCGTGGCAGGAACCGAAATATCTCTATCTGGTCGCCGCCAATATCGGCGCCGTGATCATGCCCTGGATGGTGTTCTATCAGCAGTCCGCGGTGGTGGAGAAGAAGCTCACGATCGCGGATCTGCCGGCGGCGCGGCTCGACACCGGCATCGGCGCGGTCCTGACCCAGGTCATCATGGCGGCAGTGCTGGTCGCCACCGCGGCGACGCTCGCTGGCAAGACGCAGACCGGCGCGCTCGACAGCGTGCAGCAGATCGCGGTGGCGATCACGCCCTATCTCGGCGAAACCACCTGCAAGCTGCTGTGCGGCCTGGGCCTGTCGGGATCGGCGATAGTGGCCACCATCGTGGTCACGCTCACCGCGGCGCGCACGCTGAGCGAGGTCCTGGGCGTAAAACATTCGCTCGAGCACGAGCCCGCGGAAGCGCCGTGGTTCTACGGCATCTACACCGCCACCCTGATCGCCGGGGCGCTGCTGATCGTCTCCGGGGTCAATCTGGTGAGTCTGAGCGTCGGCGTGCAGGTGATGAACGCGCTGTTGCTGCCGATCGTGCTCGGCTTCCTCTACCTGCTGGCGCGACGACTGCCGAACCCGTATCGTCTCAAGGGCGCCTATGCTCTTATCGTCGCGGTCGTGATTGCCGCGGCGGTGATTTTCGGGTTGTATTCCGGGGTGCTCGGCTTGTGGGGTTAGGCCCTGCCCCAATCAAACAGGCAGAATTAGCCAGGGGAATCGCGGCATCGAGTATGCGCTGCTGTGGTGGCTGTTGTGCATCGCCATCTTCTTCCGCGGGGGCGGGCGCTATTCGCTCGATCACCTGCTCGCAAGGGAATTTTGATGGACGGATGGTTGACGGTTGGCGGGATCTAGCGAGGAGCCATGTCCAACCCTGCGATTGGGAAGGAGCCATAGGCATCTCGTTCATCGCGCGGTGCGTCGGCCGCCGCGCGTAATTGCCTCTCCGTAGGCGATCGTCGCCAACGTTCTCCCGAACGCGTCCCCGGTCGATTCCGCAGCGCGGAAAGCGCTCGATCGCTCTTCCCGAGAACGTGATCGGGCCGCTCCCGTCGATATTACGCCTGCCGCAACCATTTGGCCGAACCCGCGTTCATGCCGTGATCGTGCGGATCGATGCGGCCGTCCAATTCGGTTCCTATGCCGACGCGTTGCGGGGCCGACGATCATGATAGGGAGAGGCGAGAATGACGGAAGCGAGTAGACATGGATACGTGACGGCAGCTGCCGAGCGAGAGGTGGTAAGCAGCGATGTCGTATTGCTCCTCGGTCGCGTGCTGATGGCCGCGATCTTCCTGAATGGCGGCTTCCACAAGCTGACGGGGCTCGAGGGCTTCGCCGGGTATTTGGCCGGCCACGGCGTCCCGGTCGGCGCCTATCCGATCGCGGTGCTTGCGGCCTGCGTCGAGTTCTTCGGAGCGCTGTGCGTCCTCGTCGGACTGGGCACCCGCTACGCTGCAGTGCTGATGGCGGGGTTCACCTTGGTCGCCGCCCTCATCGCTCATCGATTCTGGGAGATTTCCGATCCGGCCATGTACGTCAATCAGATGAACCACTTCATGAAGAACGTGACGATCGTGGGCGGTTTCCTGTTGCTCTACGCCGCGGGACCCGGGCGGCTGAGCGTCGATCGCCGCGGCAGTTGAGACGCCGTTCCGACCGGCTGCCTCGAACCATTCGGCTCGAGCCGGCCGGCGGGCGCCCGAATCCGGAAGCTCGACCTCGAATTGGCCGGGCTTGCCCCAAGGCCGGGCGTCCGCTGCTCCGGGGGGCCGAGCGAGGCGGGCCATGGCGCGCCGCCCGGCCGCTCGACCTTCCTGTGAGCCGGGTCACACACCCTTGCGCTAATTGTGATACATAGGGGCCGAGGCGAATGCCCGACGCTTTCGCCAACCGGAGGGGGCTCTCGTGTCAACGCAACTCGGCTCGGCCGGACAGAAGCGCCGGCCTCAAATTGCCGGCGAAGTGCTTCGCATGGCATTTTGGGGCGTTTGCGGCGCCCTGGCGGTGGTTGCTGTCGCAATGATTCAAAAGGCGCCGCAGGTCCGCGCTGCGGCGGAACAGCGGCAGGCCGCGGAGATCGCCGCGGAAAACAGCGCGCATTGCGAAAAATGGGGAATGCGTGCGGGAACTCGCCAGCACGTAATCTGCACGCTCGATCTCGATGAGATCCGGGCCCGGCAGGCCAGGCGCCTCGCCGCCGGGATCCAGGGCCTGATCTGACGCGCGGAGCGTTTCCGCCAGGGCCATCCATCGCCGGTCAGGATCGCCTCGGGACAAAACCGGATCCCGCGGGCCCCATCGGTCCACGATGGATAAATTTGCCGATCCGCCATGCAGCAGCCGCGCCCGCCCGAGGACCCCGACGAGGACCGCGAGCGCAGCCGCAACAACCTGCTGTTCCTCGTGGTGGCCGTCCTCGTGGTGATCGCGGGCATCTGGCTCGTCAACAAGCTGATCGACCTGCGCAATCTGCAGAACTGCCTGGAATCCGGCCGGCGCAATTGCGCCCCGATCGAGACCCCGCCGCCGCGGTGAGCGCCCTCGGGCCGGGACGTTCACGAAGAGGCGGGAGATCGGCCATCCTCTGCCCGCACGGCGTTCGCAATTGGCCGTGGGCGAGCCGCAGTCTGCTCCCTCTCCCCGCCGGGGAGAGGTGGGAGTTCGCTTGACCGCCAAAACTCCCAACTCACTCCGCTGTTACTCGACTCATCTCAATCCAGGCGGCGGAACTTCTGCGCCCGGCGGCCGAAGCCGACCTCGGCGGTGTAGAGGTTGCCCTTGGAATCGATGCCGATGTTGTGCACCCACTTGAACTGCCCGGCCATGCGTCCGCCGCGCCCCCACGACGTCAGCACCTCGCCGCTGTCGCGCTTGAGCGTGACGATCTGATTGTTGGCCCCGTCGGCGATGAAGATGAAGTTTTGCGCTGGATCTTCGGAGAGCACCAGGTCCCAGACCGAGCCGTTGGCGAGCGTCTGCGGCTCGACCCGGAACTCCTTGACGAACGTGCCGTCTTTGCGAAAAACCTGGATGCGGTCGTTGACGCGGTCGCACACGTAGACGAGCCCGTCGTGGCTCAGCCGCACGCAGTGCACCGGATTGGCGAACTGCTCGGATAGCGGCGCCTTGGGGTCATAGGCCGGCTGCTTGTCGTCGTTCGGGCGACGGCCGTAAGCGCCCCAGTGGCGCTTGTAGGCGCCGGTCCCGCTGTCGAACACGATGATGCGCCGGTTGAGATAGCCGTCGGCGACGTAGAGCTCGTGCGCCGCCTCGTCGATCTGCAGGTGCGCGGGCCGGCCGAGTTGGGTCTCGCTGTTCGACCCGCCGGTCGAGCCGGCCTTGCCGATCTGCTGCAGGAACTTGCCGTCGGGCGTGAACTTCAGGATCTGATGGTCGCCGGGATCGTTGCCCGCGACCCAGACGTTGCCGTCCTGGTCGACGAAAATGCCGTGCTCCATCTTGGGCCAGTCGTAGCCTTCGCCCGGACCGCCCCACGCGCGCAGCAGATTGCCCTCGGCGTCGAACTCGAGCACCGGGGCGGCCGGCGTGCAGCATTTGGTCGCGGGCGGGTCCTGCATCGCGCCCTTCTCGTCGTCGACGAGGGTCGCAGGCCGGTGCACGACCCAGATGTGATCGTCGTTAGCCACCGCGATCCCGGCGACCTGGCCGAGGATCCAGTTCTTCGGCAGCGGTTTGGGCCAGAACGGCTCGACCTGGAATTTCGGCGCGTCCTCGGCCAGCGCGGGGGCTAGACCGAGCATTGCGGGGGCAAGCAAAACCGCCGCGACGAGGTAGAACAAGGTTCTGTCAATGCTCACGATTTCCTCCCGATTTGACGTTCTTGGTTACAAACGCCGACACTCCCGACGCCTCATTCGATCACCTCGTCGGCGCGGGCGAGAAGGGTGGGCGGCACGGTGACGCCCAGGGCTTTCGCGGTCTTCAGGTTGATCACCAGTTCGAACTTGGTGGGCAGCACGACCGGGAGGTCGGCCGGTTTCGCGCCCTTCAGAATCTGACCGGCATATACGCCGGCCTGGCGATAGGTATCCGCGATGCTGGCACCATAACTCATCAGACCGCCGGCGGAGACGAACTCACGGAGGTTGTATACGGCGGGGGCCGTCCGGCGTGCGGCCAGCTCGACCAACTGACGAGGGTGGCTGTCGAACAACGGGTCGACCGCGACCAGCAATGCGTGGACCCGTAGTTGGGCAAGTGTCCTGAACGCGGCCTCGAACTCGTTCTCGCTGCTGGCATTCACAACATGAATTTGCTGTCCGATGACGCGCGCCGCCTCTTGCGCGTCTTTCACCTGGGGCGCCGCGGATGGCATGCTCGGGTTGACAAGCATGCCGATTACGGTCGCTTTCGGCACGAGCTCTCGCAGCAGCTCCAGTTGCTTCGCCCCGAGCGCGCCGGAATAGAACGTCGCACCCGTGATGTTGCCGCCCGGCCGGTTGAGACTGGCGACGAGGCCGAGGTTGACCGGGTCGCCGCCGCTCGTGAAAACGATCGGGATTGTTGACGTCGCTGCCTTGGCTTGCTGGGAGGTCCCGCCGGCGACAATTACGGCCACTTGACGGTTGACCAGATCGGCAGCCAGCGCCGCTAGGCGATCATTTTGACCCTCGGTCCACCGGTATTCGATCGCCACGTTCTGGCCCTCGACATAGCCAGCCGCTTTCAGACCTCGAAGGAACGGCATAACAACATACGCAGCGTCGCCGGGCGACCGACTGCTGAGAAATCCTATCACTGGTATCGCCGGCTGCTGCGCGCGCGCGGCAAGCGGCCATCCGACCGCCGCACCGCCAAGAAACGTCATGAAATCCCGCCGCCGCATAAGGTTGCCCAGCCGACCGAGGGCAAGAACGTTACCAGGCCGCAGCCTGGACCGGTAGGTCGGGCCGGCTCGGCCGCGCGCATTGTGGAGGGTCTTGCCATGGGGTGACGGCATTGGGGAAAGCGATTAGAACGGCGGTTCCTCCGAACCGGATCATGGCCCATGAACATCGAGGTCGCCCCGCCCTATCGCCACACGCCGCTGTTCCCGCTCGGCGAGGATCGCACGACGTACCGCAAGCTCGATTGCGGCGGCGTGCGGATCGAAAAAGCATTGGGCCGCGAGATCCTCGTGGTCGCGGCGGACGCGCTGCGGCAGCTCGCCGAGGCGGCGTTCGTCGACATCAACCATCTGCTCCGCCCGAGCCATCTGCGGCAGCTGCGCGCGATCCTCGACGATCCCGAGGCGAGCGAGAACGACAGGTTCGTCGCCTATGATCTGATCAAGAACGCCAATATTGCCGCCGGGGGCGTGCTGCCGATGTGCCAGGACACCGGCACCGCGATCATCTTCGCCAAAAAAGGACGCGCCATGTTCGTGGAAGGCGACGACGAGGCGGCGCTCGCGGCAGGCGCGCGCGACGCGTATCTCAAAAAGAACCTGCGCTATTCCCAGCTCGCGCCGCTCTCGATGTTCGAGGAGAAGAACACGCGCTCCAACATGCCGGCGCAGGTCGAGATCCATTCTCCGAAGGCGAGGACGTCTACGAGCTGTTGTTCATCGCCAAGGGCGGCGGCTCCGCCAACAAGACCTTCCTGTTCCAGGCGACGCCCTCGGTGCTCACCCCGGAACGGCTGATGGCGTTCCTCAAGGAGAAGATTCTCACGCTCGGCACCGCGGCGTGCCCGCCCTACCACCTCGCCATCGTGATCGGCGGCACCTCGGCCGAGATGAACCTGAAGACGGTTAAGCTGGCGAGCTGCCGCTACCTCGACTCGCTGCCGGCTTCGGGCAACCGCTACGGCCAGGCCTATCGCGACCGCGATTTCGAGGCCGAGGTATTGGAACTGACCCGCGGTCTCGGCATCGGCGCCCAGTTCGGCGGCAAATATTTCTGCCACGACGTGCGGGTCATCCGGCTGCCGCGACATGGCGCGAGCCTGCCGATCGGCATCGGCGTGTCGTGTGCGGCCGACCGCCAGATCCTCGGCAAGATCACCGCGGACGGCGTTTTCGTCGAGCAGCTCGAGACGAACCCGGCGCGGTTCCTCCCGGAAGTCACCGACGA
>Ga0137376_10001999_pt1 | contig 11871 bp, 11 predicted proteins | sample SagtaG_23_FD_104814 | JGI IMG/M metagenome (GOLD analysis project Ga0137376, IMG submission 104814) | Vadose zone soil microbial communities from Sagehorn Ranch, Mendocino, California, USA - Sage2_L_20_16 metaG | ecosystem: Environmental > Terrestrial > Soil > Vadose zone | place: USA...
AGACGATGCCGGCAGTGAAGGTCACGGCGCGCGACGCCTCAGGCAACGTGGTCACGGGGTACACGGGGCTGATCACGGTCGCGCTTGGGGCGAACCCCAGTGGGGGGACGCTCGCCGGGACGAAGAGCGTGGCGGCGGTGAACGGGGTGGCGACGTTCTCGACGCTGAGCATCAACAACGTGGGGAGCGGCTACACGCTGACCGCGAGTGCGAGCGGACTCACGGGCGCCACGAGCGCCGCGTTCAATATCACAGCGCCGCCCAACAGCGCGCCGGTCGTCAACGCCGGAACGGACGAGAATGCGGTGACCGGCCTCCTCTATTCCACTAGCTTCAGCTTCAGCGACGCGAACCACAACGGGCAGTGGTCGTACACGATCAACTGGGGCGACGGTAACACGTCGACCGGCACGCTCGTGAGCGAGGGTTCATTTAGCGCTGGGCATACGTACATCATCGTCTTGCCACGCAGCTTTACGATCACCGTGACGGTGCGGGATGCGGCCGGCGCGTCAGGCTCCGATACGAAGATGGTATCGGTCTTGCTGCTGTGAACGTCGCGCAAGGGCTCTCGCCGGACCTAGGTCTCCTGGAGAACGTGCGGCTCCGGGGCTGTGAGCGTCTGCTGTTCGTCGAGTGTGGCGACGGCTGGCTGGCGGAGGAGGCGTGGCGCCGAATGGTCAAAGGCTACGTGTGCGGCGTGGACAGGTCGCCGAGACTCGTGGCGCGAGCCACTCGGCTGCGTGGTGTTCGCGGCAAGCTCGAGTTTGCGACTTGGGATGGCCGCCACCTGCCGTACCCGGACGCGTCCTTCGATTCGGTGGTGTGGCGCCGCGACGTTGGCGGGTGGGCGGAGCCCGCGCACGTCCTATGTGAGATGCGCCGGGTGGTCCGCGCGGGAGGCCAGGTCTATCTCGTCGGGTTGTCTTAGAAGATCGTGTAAATGAACGGTGCCAACACCGATCCCTGGGCGAACACGAGCAGCGCGCCAATCAGGACCATCACGACGATGATGGGCAGCAACCACCACTTCTTGCGTACCCGCATGAACGCCCATAACTCGGTAGCGAGACCTGTCCGGTTCACGGTGTCCTCCTAGAACTGACGTTCCATGTCGCGCCGCTTGCGTGCTTCCGCCGGGCGCGCGACCCACGAGCTGAGTTGTCGCTTCAGCGGGTTGCGACCGACGACCCGCAACAGCAGCCCGACGGGCGTAATCACCGCGAAGTACAGCAGTGCCATGACCAGCGGTGTCGTGATCTTCGAGAGTGCGGTCGCCAGCCCCATCCAAGCTTGCCGCACGGGGCCAAGCCTTGCCGGAAGCAGCAGGCCGGTCCCGAGCAACAGCCCGGCAAAGGTGATCAGGACCGTCGCCGCAATCAGGCGTCCCCGCCACCATGCGACGCTGGCGAGTGCGGCCAACGCCGCGCCGACCGTGAAGGCGAACCGGCGTCCCTCAGCGGGGCTCAGTCGAGTTGGAACTCGCGTTTCCAATCCACGGTCTCCTTCCACTCGGGCTGCTGCGCCTTGTCGAGCAGGAACGGCCCTAGCACGAGGTAATCGATGTTGGTGCGCATGAAGCAGCGATACGCATCCGCCGGCGTGCAGACGATCGGCTCCCCCCGCACATTGAAGGACGTGTTCACCACGACCCCGCAACCGGTCAGCCCCTCGAACTCCTTGATGAGGTCGTAGTAGTTGGGGTTTGTGTCGCGCGTGACGGTCTGGATGCGCGCCGAGTAGTCGATGTGCGTGACGGCGGGGATGTCCGAACGCACGACGTTGAGCTTATCGATGCCCCAGAGCCTCCGCTGCTCGTCGCTCATGGGGATTTGGCGCTCCCGCTTGACGGGCGCGACGAGCAGCATGTAGGGCGAGTCGCAATCGAGCTCGAAGTAGTTGCTGACCCGCTCGCGGAGCACGCTCGGCGCGAAGGGTCGGAAGCCTTCGCGGAACTTGATCTTCACGTTCATCTGCGCCTGCATCCGGGGGCTCCGCGGATCGCCGAGAATACTGCGCGCCCCAAGCGCGCGGGGTCCGAACTCCATTCGCCCGTCGAACCAGCCGACCACCTTTTCTTGGGCGAGCAGTTGCGCGACCTGACGCAACAGGCAGCCGCGCTCGAGCCGCTGACCCGGCGCGCCCAGCGATTGCAGATACGTCTCGATCTCCTCGGCGGAGAACTCGGGCCCGAGGTACGCGCCTTTCATGCCGTCCCCCCCGCCAGACGTCACGGTCCGGGGGGCGCGGTTGTAGCGGTGCCAGATGAGCTGCGCCACGCCGAGCGCCCCTCCCGCGTCCCCAGCGGCGGGTTGAATCCACAGATGGTCAAAGGCGCCCTCCCGAAGCAGGCGCCCGTTTGCCACGCAGTTCAGCGCCACGCCTCCCGCGAGGCACAGGTTTTTCATGCCGGTCTCCCGGTGCACGGTGCGCGCCATCCGCAGCATGATCTCTTCGCACACGACTTGAATGGACCGAGCGAGATCCATCTCGCGCTGTGTGAGCTTGGACTCCGGTACGCGCGGGCGGCCCTCAAACAACTTGTCGAAGGCGCCGTTCGTCATGGTGAGGCCGGTGAGGTAGTTGAAGTACTGCTGGTTGAGCTCGAACGAGCCGTCCTCGCGCAGATTCACGAGCTCGTTGTAGATGACATCTACGTACTTTGGCTCGCCGTACGGCGCCAGACCCATGACCTTGTACTCACCGGAGTTCACCTTGAACCCGGTGTAGTAGGTGAATGCCGAGTACAGGAGGCCCAGCGAGTCCGGCCAATGCATTTCTTTGAGGAGCTCGAAATCGTTGCCGCGGCCGACCCCCCATGCCGCGGTGGCCCACTCACCAACGCCATCCACGGTGAGAATGGCGGCGTCTTCGAAGGGCGACGGGAAGAACGCGCTCGCCGCGTGCGACTCGTGATGCTCGGCGTACAGGATCTGGCCCTCGTAGCCGTCGAGGCCGCGACGGATGTCGCGGTCTGTGAAGAGCTTCTCCTTCATCCAGAGCGGCCCCGCCATCCGAAAGGACGGGAAGCCCTTGGGCGCCACGCCGAGGTAGGTTTCGAGGATTCGCTCGAACTTCAGGAGCGGCTTGTCATAGAAGCCGACGTGCGCCAACTCGGATGGCCGAATCCCTGCTACTTGCAGACAGTACTCCACCGCGTGCTTCGGAAACGAGGCGTCGCCCTTCTTCCGCGTGAAACGCTCTTCCTGTGCGGCGGCGACAATGTCGCCGTCCTTGAGCAGGCAGGCGGCACTATCGTGATAGAACGCCGAAATGCCGAGGATGTAGCTGTGCGCCATGGTTCTCAATTCGTTGCTAGACGGCCGCTTGCGGGGCAATACGGAGCCGCCAACTGACCGGGGCTCGGTTTCTCCGCCGCGCGGCGGAGGAGTTCGCGGCCCAGCATCTGCGCGACGATGCGGTTCCCAGCAGGCGAGTAGTGACCCCCGCTCATGAACCACTTGGCCGCGTCGCCCTGCGCCTCGCGAAAGGCAGCAGTGAGATCGACGTACTCGATTTTACGGCGGTCGAGCTCGCGCGCGAGCGGGGCGAAGGTCGTCTGGCGCCCCTGCTGTGCGGCGACGACCGATTCCCGGTCCGGGAGGAGCACGACGAGTGGGCGGGCGCCGGCTGCGCGGACGGCGGCCGCGAATTCCTCGAACAGGGTCGTCTGGATCCGAAAGGCCGTCGATGACGGATTGATCGCCCCGTCCCGGAATAGCCGATCGGGCGCGAAATATCGCGCAGAAATCCGCAGCCACAGTTCGGTGAACAGGCGAACCGTTGCAGAGTAGTCGTAGGCGGGGTTCCGATAAACCGCCGGCCGGTACCAGTAGTCGTGCGCACCCAGCTCCACGACGTCTTGGGGCACACGCAGATACCGCGCATAGTCCGATGCGTGCGGCAACGGATTCGGCAGTAGGACGAGGCGACCGCCGGCATCGAGGCTGAACCTCGGCTTGACGAGCGGCACCTCGCGGTTCGAGATAAACCGACGGTACACGTTGACAACGCGGCCCAGGTCGTCTGAGACGAAACCGATGATTACGATGCGGGGCGACAGCGCCACCCCTTCCGCGCAGAACCGAAGATATGCCTGATCGACGCCGTAGCCACCGACCCCGTAGTTCAGCACTTCGATCCGTGGGAACAGTTGCTCGACCAAGGCCGGCCAGCTGGCAGAGTCTGCGACCTCGTTGCCGTAGACGAATGAGTCCCCAAATGCCGCGACGCGTAAGACACGGGCCGGCGGCTCCGGTTCGTACTCCCGGGGGCTGCGCAGCCCCTGCGAGTTGATGGCATCCGCCGAATCACGGTAGCCCGGGCGGTAGCGCCACCCCAGGATCGAGTCGAGCACGACCCTGTATGTGTGGGTCGAGTCGAGCAAGAGCTGAATCTTGTCCGACTGCTCGTGGAAAATGTCGCTGGTGGTACGGATCTCTTCGGCGAGAATGGGACGCGACAGCCGGATCGCGAGGCGGCACAGACCCTCGGTTGCCGTCAGGACGAACGCAACCCCGAGGGTGACGAAGAGCGCCCGCTGGCGGTTGAATGTCATGGTTGTCGCCGCGCTCCCCTGTTGCATAGCCGGTGCCGTCAGGACCTGATGCGAAGGTGGTGTCGGTGCTGCTGGTGTCGCAGCGCCACCGCGACGGTTGCTGCTGGCGCACTACGAACGAGCGGGGGCGCGAGGCCGCAAGTCGTTCATACATGCGGGCATGGCGGTTGCACGTCTGCCCGTCATGGCGGCCCATCACTTCACCATCGATGTTGAGGAATACTTTCAGGTTGCGGCCCTGGAGCCGTATGTCGCGCGCAGCGACTGGGACCGTTACCCATCCCGCGTAGCAGCGCAAATGGAGCGGCTCTTGGCGCTGCTCGCGCGGCATAACGCGCGCGCCACGTGCTTTGTCGTCGGCTGGGTCGCCGAGCGCCACCGGGACTTGATTCGAACGATTGCCCGTGCGGGGCATGAGATTGCGTCCCACGGCTGGGATCACGCGCGGGTGACGAAGCTGACTCCGACGCAATTCCGCAGCTCCGTGCGCCGCTCGAAGCGGGAGCTCGAGGACATCACCGGCGTCCCGGTCGTGGGATTTCGTGCGCCGAGTTTCTCGATCGTGGCGGGTGGGGAGTGGGCCCTCGATATCCTGCTCGAGGAAGGGTACGGCTACGACTCGAGCCTGTTTCCAATCCGGCGTCCCGGATACGGATATCCAACGGGGCGGTCGGATCCATATTTTATCGAGCGTTCCGCCGGCCGGCTCGCGGAGATTCCCCCGGCGACGCTGCGCTGGGGCGGCATGCGGCTCCCCGCGGCGGGCGGCGGCTACTTCCGGCTTCTACCGTACGGCGTGGTACGCGCGGCACTGCGGCAATGCGAGCGCCGGCACGTGCCGGGCACGTTCTATATCCATCCATGGGAGATCGATCCCGACCAACCCCGCGTTCATGTCCCCTGGCTGACGCGCGCGCGACACTATCGTGGGCTCCGGAGGACCGTGCCGCGCCTCGAGCGCCTGTTGACCGAATTCCGGTTCGTGCCGATCCGCGAAACCATGTTGTCGCTGCGGCGGCGTTCGAGCCGCCCGATCGGTCTCCACAAGAGATCTGCGTGAGCGACCCGCGCCCACAGCTCGAACTCCTAACACTCAACGGTGATGCGCGCGCATGGGACGAATTTGTGACACGCGCCGAGGGCAGCAGCTTTTGTCACCTGAGTAGTTGGCGTCAGATCCTCAGCGATACGCTCGGCGCGGAGTGTCTGTACTGGGCGGCCGCGGACGCCGAGGGCGCGTGGCAGGGCATTCTGCCGCTCGTGCGCGTGCGAAGCCGGATCTTTGGCCACTACCTGGTCTCGCTGCCGTTTCTCAACGACGGCGGACCCCTCGGATCACCCGCGGCACGCGACCGGCTGGTCGGGGAGGCAGTCACGGAGGCGCGCCGCAGCGCCGCCGATCTGCTCGAGCTGCGGACACGCGATCCCTGCGGTCTCGAGCTTCCGGTCTCGTCGAGAAAGATCACGGTCCTTCTGCAGTTGCCGTCCGACGCCGACGCATTGTTCCGGTCATTCCCCGCCAAGCTCCGCAGTCAGATTCGCCGTCCGATGAAGGAAGGGCTCATTGTGCGGTTCGGGCCCGAGCAACGAGAAGCGTTCTACGAGGTGTTCGCGCGGGCCATGCGAGACCTCGGTACCCCCGTGTTGCCGCGCGCCTTCTTCGAACGAATCGCTGCCGCCTTTCCGCAGTTCGCCGTGTTCGGGGTCGTGTACCGGGGCGATCAACCGCTTGCGGCAGGCTGCGGCTTCATCTGGCGTGACGAGTTCGAGATGACGTGGGCCGGAGCGCTGCGCGAATCGCGTCCACTCTCGGCCAACATGCTGCTGTATTGGGCGTTCATGGAGCAGATGATCGCCCGCGGCGTGCGCGTGTTCAACTTCGGTCGCTGCACACCGGGCGGCGGAACGCATCACTTCAAGCAGCAGTGGGGTGGCAGGGACGTCCCGTTGCCCTGGCGCCAGTTCAGCACAGGCGCGGTGAAGGCACCGCCGTCGCCAGGCGATCCCGCATTCTCGTGGGGACCGCGGCTCTGGCGGCGCTTGCCCTTGTCCATCGCCAATCGCCTCGGGCCCCGGTTGGTGCGATTCATACCGTGAACGCCTGGCGACACCAGACTCCCGTCCATTCACCACTGTCGCCGGCGGCGCTGCTGCAGGGCCTGCGGGCAGCGCTCAGTCGCAACGGCGCCCACCGGCATGCGGCGGCGCAGGTCGAGGCGCTACTCGAAGAGCGGTATGCGCCCCGAGCCGTGCTGCTGACCGAAAGCGGGACGGCGGCGCTGACGGCGGCCCTCGTCGGTTTGCAGCGAGATCACGAGGCTCAGGTTGTCGCGATCCCCGCCTACTCGTGTTACGACGTCGCGACCGCGGTTGAAGGCGCCGGCGCGCGGGCGCTACTCTACGATATCGACCCGAGCACACTCGGACCGGATCTCGTGCAAGTGGAAGCCGCGCTACGCCGCGGCGCGACCGCCGTGGTGGTCGCTCATCTGTATGGATGCCCGGTCGATCTCACCACGGTCAAGCGACTGGCGGTCGCAGCAGGGGCTGTGGTCATCGAGGACGCAGCGCAGGGCGCAGGGGCGACGATGAGCGCCCGTCCGGTCGGGACGCACGGCTCACTCGGCGTCTTCAGTTTCGGCCGAGGAAAGGGGTTGACGGGGGGCCGCGGCGGCGCGTTGCTTGCGTTTGACGACCGCGGCGCGCTGGCGCTTGAACGGGTGCGCGGGATGCTGGCCGAGCCGCGCCGCGGATGGACAGAGCTGGGATTGATCAGTGCACAGTTGCTCTTGGAGCGGCCAGCGCTGTATGGCCTGCCAGCGTCCCTTCCGTTCCTCCATCTTGGCGAGACGATCTATAGAGAGCCGCGACCCCTCAGAACATCAGCAACAGCATCTTGCGCGATCGTCGCCGCGACCTGGAGACTGGCGGATCGAGAAGCGGAGGTACGGCGAGCCAATGCCGAACGTCTCCTGCTGGAGTTGCGGCAACAGCCTGGCTTCGCGGTAATCGAGACGTCTCCTACCGCGCGACCAGGATACCTGCGGCTCCCGGTGATCACCTCGCCACATGCGCGTCGCGCCGCGACGCAAGCCGCTGCGCGACGCCTGGGCGTGGTGCCCGGTTATCCCCAGCCGCTGTGCGACCTGCAGCCGTTCGCCACGCGGTGCCTGAACCGCAACGACGCGTTCCGTGGGAGTCGGTTGCTCGCGGAACGCCTCTGTACCTTTCCGACTCACGGACGACTCGACGCGGGAGATCTGGCGGGCCTCGAGCGCTGGATTCGCGAATGGGGACGATCCCAGTAGCCGGACGAGCGCTCGCTGTGCTAGCGACCGCAGTCTTGGTGCAGTGCGGTTCGACCGGCCGCGCAGCCTCGTCCGCAACGAGAGATACCGTGTTCGTGGAGGATTTCGAAACGGGAAGTCTCGCGTCGTGGACCGACGGCGTGGATCCGGCGCGTCATCACGTCGTGATGGATCCGAGCCAGGCGCAATCGGGCAGCCGTTACCTGCAGGTGACCTATCGCGCCGGTGGCGATGGCGGGTGGCTGACGCATTTCTTCCCGTCCGGTTATGACTCTTTGTATGTGAGCTATTACGTCCGCTTCCCCGCGGGCTGGCAAGGCGGGACAAAGCTCGTTGCGCTCTACGGCTCGCGTACCGACGATCAATGGTCGGCTTTTGGAAAAGCCGGTTTGTGTCCGGCCGGCGACGATTTCTTTGCGGCGATGCTCATCGCCGAGGGAACGGGCGACCCTGGCCCGCTGCGTTTCTATTCCTATTACCCGGCGATGGCGCGGGAACCGGACGGCGTCACGTGCTGGGGCCGATACGGCGACGGGGCCGAGCGCTACGTCGAACCACTCACCATGAGTCGCGGTGTCTGGCACCACGTGGAGTTCTGGGTGAAGCTCAACACGCCGGGACACGGGAACGCCACACAGAGTTTCTGGCTCGACGGCGTCCCGCGTGGCACATGGCCGGCATTGAGTTTCCGAAGCAGTTCTCGACTGCGACTCAATGCCGTGCAACTGACATTCAACCGCGGCACATCCGGCGGAACCGCCACGCAAACGCTCGACGTCGATCACCTTGTTGTGACGACCAAACCCAACGTGTTACCACCGGAGATGTGACCCCGGCCACGCCTCCCTCCTCACGACGTTCGGATTCTCGTTGCTAGTCCAGCAGATCGCCGCGCTTGCGCGTCCTTGGTCATTGTTGCTATGGTGCCACAGCCAAACGGCGTCACAAGGAACCGGAAACACCGTGATTGCCGCCACATCCTGCGCAGTGCCCCGCAGGCAAATTGGGATGCTGTAGCAAAATTGGAGCGCTGCTCAGAGCAAAACCGCTGAAAAGCGGTGACGCAGAGCTACGGGACTACCGCAACGTCGTTGCCAAGTCCGCCGGGCCGCCAGCGATGACCCACAGGGGTCGAGGCTGGCGGTTCTTTTTTTGGGGAGTAGTTAGAGAAGCTTAGTTCGGCAGGATCGCACCCCCTCGCTGGGGAGCGCGAAAAAGGCAAACCCGGCGAAAGCCGGCGACGCAAAGCCACGAGGCTACCGCACGCTGTTCGAGTGCCACGCCAGTCGGGCCGCCGAACCTCTTGGGAGGGGGTTATGCACGTTCGCTACGGGCAGTTCTGGGTTCTGATGGCGGTGGTGCTCCTTGCGGCTTGCGATCTCCAGCCGCGGAGCAGCACCGGCGTGGACAACCCGGTCGCCCAGATCGTCGTCTATCCCGACACACTGACGCTCGATCCTCAACAAAGCTTCCAATTTCGCGTCTTCGGCCGCACCCAGGCCGGCGACAGCATGCCGGTGTCGGTTCGCTGGGAGGCCTCGGCGGGTTCGGTTTCCGCCTTCGGGGTCTACACAGCGGACACGTCGGCGGCCGACGCAGTCGTGACCGCGACGCTCAGTACCTCGACCACGAGCGGTACGGCGCGGGTGAAGAAACGCCGTCTAGTGCGCGTCGTCATCAATCCGAAAAGCACGGCACTCGCGGTAGGCGGTTTTCAGCAGTTCGCAGCATATGGCGTCAAGAACACCGGCGATAGCGCGAGCGTCTCGGTCACGTACTCGGCCACGGGTGGTACTATCTCGAGCGCAGGTGGCTACACAGCGGGACAGATCGCGGGGGCCTACCGCGTGATTGCCAAGCAGAACGGCGGCTCGCTCGCCGATACTTCGGCCGTTACCGTTGCCGCAGCGCCGCCACCACCACCGCCGCCACCGCCGCCGCCACCGCCGCCGCCGCCACCGCCGCCGCCGCCGCCGCCGCCGCCGCCACCCCCACCACCACCGCCGCCGCCGCCGCCCCCGCCGCCGCCGCCAAATCCGGGGAGTGTTACGAACCTTTCTGTGGCCGGCGTGCCGCCGAACTCCGTGACGCTTTCCTTCACGGAGGTGAATAACGGCGCGGGTCAGCCAGCGAGTTATGACATCCGGTATGCGGCCGGTATGCTCTCATGGGTTTCGGCCAGCGGCGTGAGTCAGGGAACCTGCGCCTCTCCGATTGCTGGAACGACGATCGGGGCGACGCGGACGTGCACGGTGTTGGGCTTGGCGTCGAGCACGAGCTACCAATTCCAGATCGTCGCGTTCCGCGGCACGTTGAACGTGGACGCGGTGTTCGGCGCGCTTTCGAACGTGGCCAGCGGGACGACCACCGGGAACGGGGCGCCCGTGGACACGGTGTTTGCCGAGGACTTCGAATCTGGCAATCTCAGCGCCTGGCAGGACGGAGTGGACCCCACGCGCCACCGGGTCGTGACCGACCCGAGTTTCGCGCAGTCCGGGAGCCACTACCTCGACGTCACGTATCCGGCCGGCGCCGACGGCGGGTGGCTCACGCGCTTCTTCATGCCGGGCTACGACTCGCTCTACGTCAGCTACTACGTCCGCTTCCCCACGACCTGGCAGGGCAGCACCAAGCTGATCGCCTTCTACGGCTCGCGCACCGACAACCAGTGGTCAGCGTTCGGCCAGGCGGGCAAATGCCCGACGGGGACCGACTTCTTCGCCGCGATGGTGGTGTCGGATCCGGTGGGCTCTATCGGGACCCGGTTTTACACGTACTACCCGGCGATGGCGCGCGAGCCCGACGGCGTGACGTGCTGGGGTCGCTATGGCGACGGGACCGAGAGCTATGTGCCGCCGTTGGGGCTGAGTCTCGGCGGCTGGCATCACGTGGAATACTGGGTGCAGCTCAATACGCCGGGCCAGGCCAATGCGCGGCAGACGTTCTGGATTGATGGCGTCCAACGCGGCGCGTGGTCGGGGTTCAGCTTCCGCACGAGCTCGATCCTGATGTTGAACTCGGTGCAGCTGACCTTCAGCAGCGGCGGCGCCCCGCTCACGGAGCACCTCTACGTGGATCACCTCGTCGTCACGACTGGGCGGCCAGCGCCGTAACGGTCGAGGCAACGGGAGTGGAGTGTCTGATTGGTTGACAGCTGTCGAGTGTTTTTACGCTGTTGCAAGATGGACGACGAACTGAATCAACGACTTACCCGGGCACGGCCCGTGCGAGAATAGGAGCGTAACGGTATGCCATTCACCTTCAAGCTGTCCAAGCGTCTCGCGCTGATAAAAGCCGCGTCGCTTCTACTCCCGGTCGCCGCCCTCGTGATCGCTTCGTGCGATATTCGGCCGCGGAGTAGCACCGGCGTCGACAACCCGGTCGCGCAGATCGTCGTCTATCCCGATACACTGACGCTAGATCCTCAGCAGAGCTTTCAATTTCGCGTCTTCGGCCGCACCCAGGTCGGTGACAGCGTGCCCGTGTCGGTTCGCTGGGAGACCTCTGCGGGGACGATTTCCGCGTTTGGGGTCTACACGGCGGACACGTCGGCGGCCGACGCAGTCGTGACAGCGACGCTCTCCAGCTCGACTGTCACCGGCACCTCGAAGGTGAGAAAGCGCCGGGTTGTGAAGCTGGTCATCAACCCCAAGAACACGACGCTTTCCGTCGGTGGGCTCCAGCAGTTCGCTACGTACGCACTCAGGAACACTGGCGACAGCGTGAGTGTCGCCGTTGGCTATTCGGCGACCGGTGGTACCATCTCGAGCGCTGGCGACTATACAGCGGGACAGATCACGGGGGCCTACCGCGTGATTGCGAAGCAGAACGGCGGCTCGCTCGCCGATACTTCGGCCGTTACCGTTGCCGCAGCGCCGCCGCCGCCGCCGCCGCCGCCGCCGCCACCACCACCACCGCCGCCGAGGAACTGAAACCCTTCCAGGACGACCGCCAGACGGCTTCGCTTTTGGTTCGTTTGTTTGTCTTCCCCGCTATCGAGGCGAA
>Ga0137376_10002003_pt1 | contig 11869 bp, 17 predicted proteins | sample SagtaG_23_FD_104814 | JGI IMG/M metagenome (GOLD analysis project Ga0137376, IMG submission 104814) | Vadose zone soil microbial communities from Sagehorn Ranch, Mendocino, California, USA - Sage2_L_20_16 metaG | ecosystem: Environmental > Terrestrial > Soil > Vadose zone | place: USA...
GTGTTTATTTGCTCTATAGGGATTATCTTTGATTCGTACGCTAATCTCTGCCACTCCGTCCGCCTCATCGTTAGACGTTAGACGTGGCTGAGGAACGACCATATAGCATAGTCTTAGATGATCAAGTGCATGTCCGTCGGCCACCGAGGCCTGTGTAGTCGGATTGACTTATTTGAGTTCGAAACATGAAACATCGCAACATTTTACTTTTTTTGCAATACGCTAGTAAAGTAATGTAGCTATAATTTCATTCGTGCAGTGCACTACTACTAGTGAACAGTGGCAATGTATTTCTAAAAAATGCCGGAGCAATTGTTTGTCGCACCTTATGGCGAATGACGGTGGCAAAAGACGCCATTCACCTCAAACAAGGACACTGCCTTCTGCCACGCCCAGACGTGCATCTCCGTGCATTGTTGAAGCATGATGCCCTTGAAACTGAAACGTGGTTGAAGAAAAACCGTGAGCGGCACACGAACTGCCACATACAGTGAATCACGTGATACGTAGCTCCATACTCGGCGAAGCGCTGAATCGCAAGCAACCCTACTGCAGCATGCCTTTCATTGACCGGACGCCTGATTTCAAGAAGACGCTACTTGAAAGAGAGAACAATACGGATGTGAAACGCAAAAAATCTAGGAGGAGGGAGGAGCCTCCACGCGATAATCTCGGTCAATTGGGCAAGAGCTACCTGAGGGAGGCTTACAACGTTGTAAGTACATGGGTTGAAAATCTCATGATTTGTTCTGACAATTCACGTTAAAGTTGTCACATATTAACACATTGACACGTATGCTTGCCAGCATTCGCAAACCATACTTGAACGTCGAGACACGTGAACCACTGCTATCACAACGTGTTGCGAGAAACATTGATTTAGATGGTGGAAAGGACTCATGGGCCAACATACGCTATCTCACTAATGAAGAGAGGGATCAAATAGACATCCAGGCGCGTGTAATATTCTCGCGCTGTGCGGATCGCATTAAGGAAATGGAAGCACTGGAGAAACGTACGTGGCCTGCTGATGTCGTTTGTGTGCACAATGGACAATGTATTTTAGGCCGGGCTGAACTTATATCACGCAAACACCCTCTGGCACGGTTTATACCTCTAAGTATACTTCAAGACGAAGAAACCGCATCTTCCGATTTTATTGCTGCCCATCATTCGAGCATAACATGGTTTCTGAGCCGCAGGCTCACAGAGGCCAGCCAAGCTCAAAAGGAAATGCAAGAAGAACGCGTGAAGAGACAGTTGGAAAGGACGCGTACTTTAGGGTCTAGTGCAGGCTATGAAATACTTCGCGTTGGTTCCAAGGAGGCAGAGCCTCCTACGATACCCGCGAAAAGCGAGGGTGGGGGATGGTTAGGAGGAGCTTCCTCAACCATATTCAGTGCTATCGGTCAACAAACATCTCACTCGGCGACATCCACTGCCAATGTTGAAACTGTACAGTCAGACGAAGAAGACGGTGACATAGAGTTGACTGCATCTCAAATCATGCAATTCGAAACAGAAAACGCCAACATTCTAAAGAGCGTTCAAGATACCCTAGAATCTATTCAGCAGGCCGAGTCACGATTAATGGATATTAGCGCATTGCAAATGGAGCTGGTCTCGCATCTGACACGACAGACTGAACTAACAGATCAGCTGTTTGAGGATGCAATAGCAACTTCTTCTACGGTCGAGAAGGGGAATGTTCAACTTCGAGAGGCGAAGAGACGGGCAAAAGATAGTCGATTGTTTATTTTATTATTCCTCATTGGTGCAAGCCTTAGTTTGCTATTCCTACATTATTATTAGTGGTCATAATAACTTGGTACGCCGGGCCGGGTAGAGTAGGACCTCTCTGTTATCTAACAGGACTGCGGAACATATTATCGCGGGTTGTCATCTAAGAATGGTACTGCCTCGTCATCGTCCAGTGCCCCAGAATCCAGTTCTTCTATACCCGAAGGAACTTCTTCGAAGTGGCGTATATGTTTCTGAACGAGAGAGTAAATAACCCTTCTGTATGATCAGAGAAGCTGTACAGGAAGTGGGGAGTGGACGAACCAGCCGGCAAGTACTGATAGTATAATGCCACCGGCTACGAGAAACGCGTTTATCACCGTCGCGTCTGGAATATATTATTAGCAACGTATTGAATGGCTTCATTGTCCTTACATGTGTCCATCTTTCGTGTGTTTCCGTCAGACAACGCGGCAATTCGTGAACCGATGAACACTTGCAGTAGAACCCTCGGAAAAATGAATAATGTAGCTACCACGAACTGCCATAGTTCCACGGAGTCAATCGACTAATACAGCGCCGTTTGAGATTCGTCTTGTTTCAACGGAAAGGAAGGTTATGCATGTACTGACTGGGAATAATGAGTTGGAATACGCCCATGGGGGAAATGGGGATACACGTATGAGTATGATGAGAGGTAGGCCCTTCGCACGCTATGTACATGTCTTGAGTTGCAACCATAAATAATTGTGGACTCAAAAAACATACCACGACTTCTTCCAATCCTTTCCATTTCTCATGATTTGCTGACCACTGGCGAAGCCTCTGATCAAAGAAAAATCGTAAAAGGACGAACACAATTCCTGCTCCAAATAGGGCCCCTGGAGCAGCGATCCAAAAACCTTTCATTCCAAACGCGAATCCACAAAGTGTAACGACCGTGGTGTGGCCAATGAGTGGTGGGAATGAGACTATCACTGAAGCAGAGTAATGAATCATGTGTAGAAGGGTAAGATGTTCTGCATGCATACCTGATGCAATGAAACATATGAGCCAGCCATATTGCGTAGCCGCAAGATTTTCTGCCAGGTCGTACAGAGAGTGGGCGATGCGGCTCGGGGTGGCGATGATTACAAAGGCCCCTGGTAATTTAGAAAGATGGTGCAAGAAGTATATACGGTATTTCACACTTACCCAGAAAAGCATAGAAAAGTATTGTAGCCCAGACGAACACCTATGAACGAAGTATATGTCACAAATATAACAATAAACACTCGGAACGCACTTTGTAAGAGACGGGGAGACGATGATACCTGCGAAGACTAGAGACTCCAAGGCGCTTCACGAGGGACCATGTATCCGCTGCCCCGGATGGCATCGAGTCGCTGACGGCACTCTGGCTTGAACCTTGCTGGTATGTCACGTGTTTTACCGAGATGGAGAAGTTCAGCGCATACCGAGTAAGCACCTCAAAGTTTCATTCCTGTATATTGACTGGATATACGTTCCATATCAGGATTCTGGAACAGGGATACAGGTACGTCGGTTGTTCTCCTGTCTGCCCATATGCACTCAACTATTTTACCTCTTTAGCCTTTCTTGACACCACTTCCTCCCAGCACAGATGCCTTAGCTGGCTTACTGCTTCCTCTGAGATATGTTCTAGCCACAGTTAGAACTGCTCTCATTCTCGTCCTATTGGCCATATACGTCGTGCTTGTCCCCGGGTTCTGCACATGCTTGGTGTGTTAATTCCATTAAACCAAAACTTCGCGTTTACTTATCGTGGCAGATGCCTATACCTGTCTTGCATCGTTCCATCAGTCATCTATTGACTGCTATTCTAGGCCGCGTAGCTCTCCTTTTCCTAGGTTTGGTCTGGATTTCGGAAGAACACATACAAAGAAAACGCAAGTACGTAGCAAGCATTCGAACGCTACGCTGGATATTGAGATAAACTAAAAGCCGGAGTGATGTCGCTAAACCAACATGGAATCCAAGAGCGGGCGATGTAATTATCACGAATTGGGTTTCTTGGATAGAGCTTGTCTGGCTGGCAATCCGGTAATGAGAAATCTACACTTTCTAGAGCTTCGTGCCTTGACATTTTCTGCGAATCATTGCAGGTTTAATCCTATATTTGTCCGCCCAATACCTAATAACCCAGAATTTCCTGCAACGAGTGATGCTTCGGATACGAATCAGGCTCCAAGTGGCCGCAGGAGACCAGTCGTTCAGCACACCACTGCGAATACACCAAGATCACGGATACCGATTACCAACTTTCAGGAACTATCTTTACTATCCATCATCTCCATGACCGGACATGTTCCACGATCTTATGGGGGCCGGACAACATCTTCGTTGAATGATATCAGAAAAAGGGCCAATCGGCCAATTGTCGTGCTCCCAGAGTGCACTACAAGCAATGGCCGAGGATTACTACGATTCTCCTCAGTGTTCCGTCGACATGTACCAGTCAAGGAATATCAAGTATTTCTTATGTGTGTTAGGTGAGTTTCTCGAGCTTGCAAGGCTACCTTTACGTGACCTTGCTCTCCTTGTTGTAGATACGACCTTCCCAGTACATTCGCTCCCTCTGCGGCGCACTGTATACCAAATTCTTTCTTGAATCCCTTACCGCATTTGTTTGGAATAGCTACGGCGCTGAAGCCCATTGACCTTCAAATTCGCCTCCTGGCTCCTGCTGAATCTCCCAGTTCACCGCTACTCTTGGCAAGTGATGTTATTTCTGGCGTTGTCGAGGATGAATTGGCGGAAGCATCAGCAGCGTTGATCGCACAACTTGGCAAACTGAAGAGGACTAATATGGGATGGGAGGACAAAACCGCTTTTTTGGAATTTTACCATAACAAAAGTAGATGATTTTTAACACTGTCTGCTGAGGCTAATGTTATTTATCTAACCAAAAAGGAGGGAATATTCTGGATATATTTGCACGATTTAAGCATCACCTCAAAGCTTAGCTTTGGCCTGGTAATGAGTCATTAGTTTCGTCCTTGTTTGCCGATATATTCACCCACCTGAGCAAGTTGCTGTAACCCCTGACGTAAATCGGACTTCAAGTCCTCTAGTTCCTCAACTCCTATGCTCAGGCGAAGGAGTCTGGGATCCGCGTTTCGATCGCTTTGCCGACGGTATTCTATAAGAGACTCGACACCACCTAGGCTGGTTGCAGGCTGCTCAAACGATGAACAAACTATTCACATAAAATCATTAACGGGAAGCGTACGATGAAGTAATGAAGAAGGCGTGGTAATTTGATTGACAGCTCCGGTTTGTTAAGCTAATCCTATCATCAGAAACGCCATCAACGTTAGAGAAAAAATCCCCACCATAATTGAAAATGTCGCGTTCCATCCGCCTTCCATTTGCTTGCTTGGTTCAAATCCACTTGCATCCCTGCCTTGAAATGAGGAGTGCCAAACCTTTGTGACTATCCCACCTGGCACGCCATCGTACGACCGGCCAGTTGGAGTATTGGAAATTTGGTTGAGCCAATTCGCAAGGGCGGTTGCCGTCGCAGATTGACGAGGAACCCTCAAATGCAAGGTACGCAGCGAACGCAACAGAAGCCATGCTTCTAATGATCCCATCATAGTACCCATATAGGTTCGATTGTGGTGCAACTTGGATCGGGAAATGAATGACGCAGATTAACTGCTGGAGTAAAATAACTCACTCCGCGCCACTCTTCTTCGGTTTTGACGACAAGAACACCACAAAGCAAGTCCGAGTGTCCACCGAAATATTTTGAACCTTGATCAGGAAATGTTGAAGCTCAATCAAATACTTGTGCCGAGATGCGCATACCAGAATGCATGATACTATTGTGCACTTTAGAGGGTGGGTAGGAATAAATGATGATTGAAAATACCAATCAGCACCCCACTTGAAGGGATATTGTAGAGGGGGAGGGCCAAAAGTAGCGTCGATCAGCAATTTCCCACCTACTTTGTGGATCTGGTATGTTTAATTAGAAGCTCTTCTGAAAGTTTGGATTAGGACGTACCCTTTCTGCGTAATGTTGAATGTTCCTAACGAAATGGCAGTTGGTACGATTAGAATCAATGCCCATGTAGTTTACCTCAATTCTCCCGTAGGATTGAGAGGTGTTTCCAACCAGCAAAGGTCACCTGGCTTATATTCATCATCCAGGTCGATTATTTCAAAAGCTGGACATAATTTCTTGTAAAGACCAAGGCTCTGGTGACTGCCGTGGTAACCTTCCTTGATGGCAACGCGCTTTGGCTGGAAGAAAGCGAGTGCCTGGTGTCGATCAATATGACATTTCACCCATGGTCAGTGGAGTATACACCTACAGAATAGCAAGCTGCGAGCCCGGAAGCATAAGTGATGGCATAACCGTGCTTAGCACAGCGTCAGAAAGTCAAAAAGCACTCAAGTTCGCAGGACTTACGTTAATACGACTTAATACTTTTTCGGCGCGAGTACTGATCTGCTGTGTATATCGGGAATAGACGTGAATAGGCGGGTTGCGAAGGTCGAACTTTCCATCTGTCAGGATGAGCCCCTCTGCGCTGCGGAATGCTAGACAGTTATTCAAGCTATGGTCAACGTATGACTGCGGCTGAGGCTGGGGAAGAGTTACTTGTGGTGACAGAGATAGATGGAGCGACCTCGGAACCCGCAGCGGTGTTCTGGTCGTCTCCGTGTATAAGGTCAGTTCCGCTTAACCCATTGAACTTGCTACCACTAGGCATGTTGAACGACCTGAGTCAGTGTCGTGGGATCACAAACTTATCGTATAGATAGCTCATCTTTCCCGCACTCGCTTCGCTTAGAAAGCAAGTTAACTTAAGGTGACACATTGCAGCACATGCGCGCGTTGGCGGATGCGTGTGTCAAGTGCAGGCAAGTGGCAGTAAACAAGTCGTCTGACCTAATACAAGGCGCGCGTACTCTTTAACTCCCCATCATCATGACTAGCTTTCACCGACTTTACCCTATCGTGCTGTCGCTCTTTACCCTCTTTCTCCCGCTCCTTGTCGTCGCTGATCTCTCGTCTAAATCGCGTGCCCTCCACAAGAGCAGGTACACGCAAACGCATTCACTCGGCGACTCGTACTCTTTTGACCCCCGCGATGGATGGCAATCTATCAACGTAACGAACACAGCTAGAAACTACGAAAAAAGGCACAATGAACCGCAACACAGTGACTCGTCGCAAGGTGAAAAGAAAAGGCCCGTTTCTGAGCATATAACCGGCGTAATCGAAAGCATCTTCAAGCTGTTGAAGCCATACGGACAATTTGAAAAGGGCGTGGCCACCTGGTATTCAGCGAGCCTATTTGACAAACCCATGGAGCTGATTACGAAAAGGTACTCTGGTGAAGACTTGAAAAATCCAAGCTGCTGGTCGCAAACGTCCTGGAGCCCATCGGTATTTTGCAACGCCCAAAGAGCTGCGCGTTTTTCTCGAGCTTACTGCGACAGGATGAATCTTTCACTTGTGCTACTACCCAACATGATTGGATCAAGCGCCCCAAGTGCTTTTCTTTCATAGAACGCAAGTATTAAATCATATTTGCTTTCTGTTCTCCAGATTGTCTCTCCAGTCTGCAGTAAACCCGATACTTGTGTCTTTGTTCGAGTTGTCGATTCATGCGCTGGATGCAAGCCTGGAACCAGTCATATCGATCTAACTAGAAAGCCTTTCACTTTATTATTCGATAATCTTGACGTTGGAGAAGGCGACGTTCTTTATCGACCATGCTCGGACCCACCAAGGGAATCTTGGTTCGACGATTACATTATTCCATATTTTTGTCTTATGCGAATCTTGTCTAGGTTCGAGGATATATGGGGACCGCGAACGTGAAACTAATTTGAAAGTCACTATCGATTTGTAACACTACAACATGTAATACTATGCACGTTAGATATACTATGCTGGTCATGATTTGAGATTGACCCTTTTTCGTTTTTTGCCTTCCGTTATGCGGGCACGAACGGCTTCCTCATCTATGGCTTCTTCGTGAAATTGCGCAGTACGATTTGATTCGTCTTTTCTTCGCAAGTATTGCAAAGCAGCTAGATTGTAGCCCATGACTTCCTTCTGGCTTTGCAATGCACTGCGGAGATGTTTGCGCAGGGTGACCAGGGATGTCCTCATAATCCGATTCGCCACGATTTGATGATGATGAGTTCGAAGTAAGAAAAATATTATGCGTGATACGAGTATAATGTTCCATTGCTGGTAGGAAATAAAGCTTTCGGAAAATATATTAACAAAGAAGTGCTCACCTTTTGCGTCCAGATATCAAGATATACCATTAGGGAAACGACTTTTTGGAATGGGAGTACGAGCAATGCATCGTGAAGTGCAGTGCTGGGCACCTTGTCTACAACTCTAAGAACATATGCTTCAGGTTCCAGGTTATATGCGGCCAAAATAGGATTCCGAGGCGGGGCCTGCAGCCGCATTGCGTCGTTCTCGTCAAGTTTGGCCATCGCCTCTTCATAATCAGCAAACGCTTTGCGTTCGTTGTCGGCGAGCTCAAGCGCCTCGATAATCCTTTCACCGGCCATCAACGTCTCTGTCGTTTGCTTCGACACACCCGTGGACTCGGCTTGAGCCGTGATATCGCCTGGTGTTGCGCTCTCTCCTGCTCCACTGCCAATGGGGGCATCATTTCGATTCAGAGAATCGGCGATTTGACTTTCGTAGAGAGCTTCCAGCTCGCGTTCGCGCTCCTCCTCCAGGAATAGCTACAATAACTCTTGAATACGTGCACAATTCCCAATTTTGACAGACGGGACGCACCGGCTCATCCAACTTCTCCCATACACGGATAGATTTGTCGTGAGACCCAGTGACTACGAACTTGCTGTGATGGCTTAATGCCAATGCCCACACTTCACTGTGGTGGCCGTCCAGCTTCTGGATATTTTCGAACTACGAAGAGATTTGAACATAGTTGCATTGACATCGCCAATGAACTGTACCTTGTCTCCATCCCAATATTTGACCATTTTGTCCTTTCCTACAGTCCAAAAATAATGTGATCCTTTTTCGAATGCAACCTGCATTACACTCTCTTCGTGGGCGAAAATCGATTTATGGCAATCGCCAAAATCCAAACCCCATATCTTGACATTTTTGTCCGCCGAACTTGTAACAATCAATTTCGAGTCATCAGATATATCCATGGATAAGACAGGGAGCTTTAAAAGAATAAACGATGATGCTCATGATGAAAACAAATGATACCAACCTTATGCCCATATAATGAAAGGAAGAATTTTAAGGAATCCTGGTAAAAGACTTTGACGGTAGAGTCTAATAGTGCCACGGCTAGAAGTTTGTTGTTTGGACTGTATCGTACGGCCAGCACGTCGTCAGACATCTTCAGAGTACGCATATGAACAAGGGAAAGTGTCTTCCCATCTCGTGCCTAAAGTCATCATTAGCAATCATAAGATTGGCCTTAAGTTCACTTACGCCATTGTCGTCCTTGTATTCAAACTGCCAGAATTTTACATCTTTATCTGCGCTCCCGCTGACCATTGCTTCCCCATCTGCTCGGATGTGTACAGACCACACCGTACCAGTATGCGCTTTGATGGTTTCTACGAGGGATGACGACGCGATGTCGTACATGAGAATCTCTCCAGACTTTGTGCCCACAGCAATCTAGGAGACTTGAGACGACAAACGGGGTTGAGTTCAAAATTCTTACATGGCGGTCCCCAGGAAGAAAAGTGCTGCATACGGCATAACCGCATTCCATGGTGCGAATACAAGCCAATGATTTCATATTCCATACCTTTAATTGGCCTAATCGAACAACGATTAACAGATATCCGATCTCAATACCGAATACCCACCGTTCGACGCAGAGGCTAACAGTTGATCGTCTGAGCTTAAACACAGGGCTCTCACATCCGCTCGATGTCCTGGAAGGTCCACGGAGTATATGCGGGATGCTTCTAGAGGTTCCTCTTTTGATTTTTTTGTTGGGGGAACGTTATAAACTTCCAATGCATTGTTGGACAATGCTAGCAGAATCTGTAAGCAAGAAGTTAAATGAGGCGGAGATGGCACTCGGGAAACACATACCTGAATACCACCTTTGACGCCAGCATCCTGAGGGTCAAAGCTGAAGGAGCGTATCTTTCCACTTGCGCGCACAACAACGTGCGGAGTGAAAAGATCTACGAGTGAGATCTCGTCTTCGACGGTTTCATTTTCATTTGCCTCGTCTGTAGCTTGTACTTCCCGTTCCCGTTTTTCTTTGGCGCGTTTCTTGCGCCTTGCTAACTTTTTCCGAACCTCCTCCTCTGTTCGTATTCGGAATATCTCAACAGACCGCTCCTGAGACTGAATAGCGAGATAAGGCTGAGTAGGATGAAAGGTGATCTGAGAAACTCTGTTATGAGATAACAAGGGGAAAGCGGTTGTCGGTAGGATCATTTTAGCCACCTGGCAAATATCACTTGAGGTTGATGAAGCGCAAGGTCTAATCTGCAACAACATACCTCGCCAGTCTCCGTTTCCCTAAGACCATGGCTTAGTGCTTCTTGGTCAAATTTCCAAGCTTTCAATTCGCCTTCTCCACTGCCGGTGAATATCAGGTCATGCCCGTGATGGATGTCCATTGCCCAAATATCTGAACGATGGGCTACAAGTGTTTGAATGCAATGCTGAGTGGACAGATCCCACAGCTTCATGAATGTGTCTTTGGAAGTCGTAAGAAGGAATCCCAAGGTGGAAGCTTTTGAGGTAGAAGGTAGATCGTCAGTATTTTTTAGAAAACGAATAGCGGTTAGCTGGTCACGATGACCGTGAAGTCTACAGATACATGGTTAGAACACATGCATGTACATGGTGAGCATGGTACCTGCAAATCCCCGCTTCGGCCACAACATCCCATAGAATGATATCTGTGTCCTGCGACCCAGAAGCTAATCTCGTCCCTCGTTCGTCAAACGCAAGAACAGTGATGGCTTTCTTATGACCGTTGAAGGTCGTTAAAACGGAGGTTGCGCTGGCACTCCATAGGCGAATAGAACCGTCTGCGTAGCCAACAGCAAAAATATCTTTTTGAGGTGCCTGAACCACGCAAGTGACTTCAGCTCTGTGGCCGGTTTCGTGCCACATTGCCAGCTTGGTTCATTGTCAGACATGTCGGGATGAATGAGGTGTTTGCGTACCAGTTGTCCTTTTTTTACGTCCCATACCAGAATGTCTTCCAATGCAGGAACATAGGCAATTTTGGCGTCATATTGAGAGTTTGAAGCTGAGCTACAGATGATCCCGAAGGACTAACAGAGATATTAAAGAGATGAAAGAAGCAGAGAAGGGCTTACTTACCTGAGTAGGGCCGTGGCGCAGATAACTCTGCACCATCGCGGCCAGAAAAAGCGCACGTGCACGAAGATGAGTCCCGCCGCATCCGCCCCAGAAGCTGCTTCGCGCTTTCTCAAGTTCGTCAACGCGTCTCCAACTCCTTTTCACGCTGTACACAATGCTGCTCTGCGTCTAGAGGCCGCTGGTTTTCGCAAGGTACAGTCAGCTATCAATATATCAATATCTAGTACCACATTTAATCGATTGCCTTAGATTAGAGAAAAGGACGGATGGGAGGTTCAGCCAGGTGGAAAATACTATTTCACTAGGTATTGTGTTTCTACTACCTGAACAATGTATCATTTAATCCAAGTCCACCCAAGGAACCAAGCTTCCCTGGTGGCGTTTACGCTTCCTCCGCAATGGTATCATGGTACCGGTCTGAGCATCGTCGCGGCCCACGTCGATAGCCCAAACCTCCGAGTAATAGACTAGTCCCGGATCTTCTGCACAAAGCTTATGATTGTCTCTGCCGCAGGTACGACCGATCTCGAAGAGGAGCAAATCCGGGTATATGCAAGTAGGCGTCGAAACCTACGGTGGAGGCATCTGGCACTCTTGGTTCGACCGCGATCTCTCCATCGCAGGTAGAATCGTTGTCGCCGACGGTAAAGGAAGCTTCTCGTCCAAGCTCGTGAATGTTGAAAGACCCATCTTGCGTATTCCTACTTTGGCCATACATTGTAAGACTAGAGTATTAGAGAAAAACACGTCGCTGATGACACAGCCAGTGGA
>Ga0137376_10002005_pt1 | contig 11867 bp, 7 predicted proteins | sample SagtaG_23_FD_104814 | JGI IMG/M metagenome (GOLD analysis project Ga0137376, IMG submission 104814) | Vadose zone soil microbial communities from Sagehorn Ranch, Mendocino, California, USA - Sage2_L_20_16 metaG | ecosystem: Environmental > Terrestrial > Soil > Vadose zone | place: USA...
CGACTTTCGAGAGACTGCTCCACTTGCCCGCGAAGCTCGCCGCCGGCCCGTTGGCGATGGCGACGCCGAAGATGAAGATGGCGACGCCCAGTGCCCCGATGAGATTCGTGAGAGCCACGGCCACCAGCGCGACGACCGCGACCGCGAGTCGAAATGCTGAGGGTGCGCGAAGGTAGCGCAGGGTCGCGGCCACTCCGAGCAGCGCAAGCGAGAGCGAGAGCACGTGCGGGCCCTCGCCGTATTCGACGAGCGCGACGAGGCGCCAGGGTGGCGGGAGGAACGTGCCGGAGATCGCCGCTCCGTCGGTCCGGATCGGCGCAAAGACATACGTGAGCGAAGGAAGCAGAAGAAACGCTCCGGCAGAAAGCAGCGCCGCGCGGCGCGAGCCGGTCAGCTCACGTGCCGCGAGGTACAACGCGGGCAGCCCCAGGGCATAGCCGGTCGCTGCGACGATCCGATAAGCCTGCGGGATGTCGCCGCCGATCTTTCCGAGCGCCGCCACGACCGCGGGCAGGAGTGGTGTGTAGAAGAGCTCGAACGGGAACCCGAGATACCAGTACGGGTACCAGGAGAGATCGGGGAAGCGGTCCGCGATGAAGCGTGCATTCGCGATGAATGTCGCCTCGATGCTGCCGCGGAACTGCGTGAACTCGCCCGTAAAGAGTGGGGCGATGACCCACGCTTGCAGGGCGAAGAGTCCGACGGCAACGAGGAGATCGATCGGAAACCGACGCGCGAAGGAGCCTCTCTCGATGCGCGGCAGTATGGGTGGCGCGCTTAGATCGCGACCGCCACCAGCTCCACAGCGTTGCGAAGTGCGACCGCTCCGAGACGCTCCGCGATCGCTTTCGCCTCGTCGCACTCCTGCCGATGGTCGGCGCGCCCGAGCGCGGCGAGAATGCGGGCGTGGTCGGCGAGCGCGACCGCGCGCTCGTAGTCGAGGCGTAGCGTGCCGAACGCCTGGATCGCGTCGAAGACGAGCTTCTCGGCCTTGGCGAGCTCGCCGCGCTGCATCGCGCGAACGCCCGCCGCCTGGGTCAGCAGCGCGCGTCCTCGGGCGTGGCCGGTTCGCTCGACGACCGCTTCGATGCGCTCGACGAACGGCTGATCGTCGATCCGCCAGCGCGCCGCGGCGAGCACGGCGAGCGGTCCGAAGAGGGCCTGATCCACGAGGCCCTTCGGGTAACCGGCGCTCCGAATCGCGTGATAGCTCGACTCGCTTTCCCTCATGCCGTAGTACGCGGACACGAAATCGCACGCCGCGATGTCGGTGGGGTTCGCTTCGCCGTCGATCAGCTGCTCGCGGAAGCTCTTCTCTTCGGGCATGCCCATTGCGGCGGCGGCGGCCGCGGCGATCGCGAGCGTCGCGTGCACTTTTCCCGTCGGCAGGAACTGCTCGCGTCGCGCGGCGCTCGCGAGCACTCCCGCGAAGTCCCCCGAGAGGAGGCGTCCCAGTGTCTCCATCTGCAGCGAGACCGCGCCCAGACGGGGCTTCTCGGTCTCGAGCGCGAGATCGCGCCCCGCGGTCGCGTGCTCGATCGCTTCGTTGAAGTCGCCGAGCACGAGTGCTGAGATCGCGATCATGTTGTGCGTGTCGATGAGCTCGTCGCTGTCCTGGAGGGATTTCGCGATCGGCAGCCGCCGCTGGTTATGGGCATACGACTCGCGGAAGTTCCCGAGCTCGCCGTAGGCGTAGCCCACCGCGTCGAGGCAAAGCGACACCTCGCGCAGAAGCCCGAGCTCCTCGGCGATCGAGAGCGCCTCCTTCGCGGTCGCGAGCGCGTCCTCCCAGTCGGCATCGGTCGGCTTCGGCCGCTTCCGCGCGAGGAACGACTTTGCCGCCAAGAGGAGGACCTTCTGCCGGCTGCGCTGTCCATTCACGATCGCAAGCCCACGCGCCACGAGTCCCTCGAGATCGGGATGCTTCGCGTCCCATCGCGTGCAGAGCTCCGCCATGTGGGCGATGACGTTCCCGACCTCGGGGTTCTTCGGGTCGCGCTCCTCGAGCATCGCGAGCGCGCGCTCGTAGGCCGAGAGCGCTGCGTCGTTCTCGCCGCGATATCGGCGCACGCGCGCGATCAGAAACAGCGCTTTGATCGCGTCGTTGAAGCGGTCCAGCTTTTCGTAGAGCTCGAGCGACTGTTCGGCGAGCTGGAGGGCCTCGACGTGGGCGTGGATCGCCGTGGCGCGCTCAGCCGCCTTCCACGAGTACTCGGCGGCCTTCTCGGGCACTTCCCCGAGCAGGTAGTGGTGCGCGAGCGCCGGCAGGAAGTCCCTGACGCCCTCGCCGAGCACGGTTTCATACGCGACCGCGACGCGCCGGTGCAGCTCGATCCGCCGGCGCATGAGGAGCGTGTTGTACGCGACCTCTTGCACGACAGCGTGCTTGAAGCGGTACCGGCCTTCGCGCCGCTCACCCGGTGCGGCCTCGAGGACAAGATCGGCCGCGATGAGCTCGTCGACCGAGTCGGCGACCCTCGGGCCGCCGGCCTCGCGAAGGACACGGTCGCCGAAGCGCTGCCCGATCACCGATGCAAGCTGGATCGTCTCCCTCGCGCTCGGCGGGAGCCGGTCGATGCGTGCCGCGACGACTCCATGCAGCGTCGCGGGCACCTCGAGCGCGGCCGGCCGCTCGCGCAGCTGCCACTCGCCCTTTTCGTCCTTGGCGACAGCCCCCGACTCCACGAGCGAGCGGATCGATTCTTCGACGAAGAACGGGTTTCCTCCCGCGCGCGCGACGATCTTGTTGCGGAGCTCGTCCGGTATCCAGTCGAACGTCGCATCGATGATCCGTGCGGCCTCCTCGTCCGAGAGCGGCTCCAGGACGAGCTGGCTGAAGTTCGTCCGGACGGGCCGCGGCTCGGGCGACCCGGGTCCGGCGCGCTGTGCAAGGAGCAGGAGGATCGGTACGTGCGACGCTCTCGACGCGACGAACCACAGGAGCTCGAGCGACGCGGAGTCGGCGAAGTGGAGATCCTCGAGGACGTACAGGAGCGGGCGCTCTCGCGCGAGCGATGCGATGACGTCGTAGACGATGATGAACATCGAGCGCTTCCACTCTTCGGACTCGCTCGGCGGCTCGGTCGATCCTGCGAGATGAAAGAATTGCGCCAGGGTCGGCGCGACCAGCTCGGGATTGGCGAAGCTCAGCTCGCGGAGCTTGTCCGGAAGCTTCGCGGAGGATTCCAGGTCGTTCGGATCGATCCGCAGCTCGACGAGGAGCGGCTCGATGAAGCCCGCGTAGCTGCGCTGGTTCACGCGTGAGAAGGTCCAGCGCAGGACTCGTGGCGCATCGCTGCGCACGCCGTCCTCCGCCGATGTCGCGAGCCCGATGAATTCGGTGAGGAGACGGCTCTTTCCGATGCCCGGCTCGCCCGCGATGAGCACGACTTCTGTCCGGCCGACCCGCGCGGACTGGAACGCGAGATCGAGGCGAGAGAGCTCCATCCATCGACCGACGAGCGGAGCCTGGATATCGATCGAGGTCCTCGGCGTCGTGCGTTCTCCCGTGAGCGCGTACGCCAGGATCGGCCGGTCCTTTCCTTTCATCTCGATCGGGCCGACCTCGCGGAAGCTGAATTCCCGGTTCGTGAGCCGGAACGTCGCCTGGGTCACGTAGATCTCGCCCGGTGCGGCGGCCTGCTGGAGCCGCGAGGCGGTGTTCACCGTGTCGCCCATGACCCCGTACTCGGCGGGAGCGCGGACCGCACCCGCGACCACCATGCCGCTGTGGATGCCGATCCGCAGGCCCAGCTCGATTCCGAGCTGCGCCTTGACGCGCGCGGAGTGCTCGGCGAAGAGCTTCTGCATCCCGATCGCACAGCGCAGCGCGCGCTGGGGGTCGTCCTCGTGGGCGATCGGTGCGCCGAAGATCACAAAGATCGCATCGCCGATGAACTTCTCGATCGTCCCGTCGTACCTGAGCGCTTCCTCGGCGAGATCTTCGAAGATGCCGGAGACGAGCATCTGGAGCTCTTCGGGATCGAGGCCCTCGGCGAGCGAGGTGAATCCGACGAAGTCGGCAAAGAGCACCGTCACGAGGCGGCGCTCCTGATGCTGCGTCGGGTTCTGTGTTTCTAAGACCAGAGGTGGCCCCCTCTCAGCGACAAGTATCGACGGCGGTACCTCCGTGACGTGAGCGAAGGTCACAAAGTCGACAAAAGAAGGGAGGGAGCCCCTCTCAGGACTCCCTCCGTCGGATGAACGTCGTCGGATTCGCCCTTACGCGGCCGGCTGCTCCTTCGGACGGCGAAGGAAAGCTCCGCCGACGGCCAGGAGCGTGGCGCCGAGAAGCACGAGAGGAAGCGGGTCGTTCGAAGTGCTCGTAGATGGCAGGTTCTGTATGCCCGCGACAGTCTGGCTCTGGCCCCGTGTTTGGGTCGCGGCACCCTGCGAACCCGCCGAGATCTCGGGACTCGTCTGGAATCCGGCAACCACGGAGCTACCGGTCATGCCCGCCGTCGTGACGCTTTCGGTGTTCGCCGAACCGCCGGTCGTCGTCGTGGTCGTCGTGGTCGTGCCGCTCGGTGTCGTGGTCGTCGGGCTGCTGGCGCTGATCCCAGCGCTCAGGTTCCCGTTCGCCGTCACGGCGGCGCCGACGGCCGCGCCCAAGTTCGCTTGGGCCTGCGCGGCCGCGGCGACGGCTGCAGGCACGCCCACGTTCGAGTTGATCGCCGTGGTGAGCTGCGCGAGAGCGTTCTGAGCAGCGGTCAGCATGTTCGCGAGGTTAGCCTGAGCGACGAGCGCAGCCGCCAAAGCCGCCTGTCCCGCCGCGTTCAGCTGACCGGACGCATTCAGCCCTTGAGCGGTTGCGATCGTCCCCGCCAGCGTGGTGGCAGCGGAATTCGCCGTGGCGATGGCGTTGGCGAGCTCTGCTTGTGCCTGTGCCGCCGCAGACGTGTTGGCGGTGATCGCGGCCGCGAGGCTGGTGTTCGCCGAGGCCGCGGCCCCGGCTGTCGCATTCAGATTCGCGATCGCCTGGATCGCGGCGTTGATCGCCGCGGTGATCTGGCTTTGGTTTCCAGAGCCGATCGCCGTGACCAGCTGCGCGAGTGTGCTGTTCGCGGCGGTGATCGCCGCGGTGAGAGCGTTCTGCGCCACCGTCGCAGCGTTCAGCGCAGCCTGGATGGCTGTCCTTTGCAGAGCGGTGAGGTTCGCAGTCGCGAGGATCTGTGTCGCGACGCCGATCTCAGCGGCCAGCTGACCGCTCACAGTGGTGGCGTTGTTGATCGCGGTCTGCAGCTCGCCCCGGACCTTCTGAGCCTGGCCGGAATTACCCCCGCCACCGGCCTGAGCGCCGCAGTCCACCCAGAACACCTTTTGCTTCGGCCCGCCTGGCGGGTCATTCGGCAGCTTCTGCCAGACGGAGAGCTTGTAGTGGCCCGCGGGAAGCGACATCGCTCCCGCCTTCGGCTCGCGCCAGTTGCCGCCCGCGTCGGCAGGGCCCCACGTACCGTTGTAGGTGCCTCCGCCGGTCGGCGGCCAGCCTTCGATTTGCCAGGTGCCGCTCGCACGGCCATCGAAGTTGAAGCCGTGGATGTGGAACGTGCAGACGTGGGGGTCGTTGGCCTCGACGGGGCTGCTCTCGCCAGCGCCCTCGTGGATCTTTACATCGCCGTTGTTCCCGGGTGGGTCGGCATATGCCGGACTCACCGCGAGGAATAGGAGCGCCAGCGCCGCGATGAGTGCCAGCACGCCGGTTGATCTCCGCATCGAAAGGCCTCCTCGATTTAGATAGCGGGACTAAGGCCCCGCTCAACGGCATGGCAACCGAGCACGCGGTTTTCCAACCACGCAGCCGATGGGCAACGAGTGGCCTACGAGCAGGCGACGCTCCACTAACGGAGGCGTATGAATATGGTGACAGCGCTTTTGTTAGGGCCCGTGCTTCACACTTTCGTGAACACCACGCATAGGAATCGTTACCTGCGGACTTTGAGCCCTTTCGGCCAGGCGTAGAGCTCTTCGGTGCCGAGAGACTCCAGAACCGTTTGGAGAGCCACCGCAGTTTCGAGCGCCGACGCCGGCCGCCTGGCCGGATCGCGCGCGAGGCAGGACATCACCACACGTTCAAGCAGCGGCGGGAGGTCGATGATCTCGTGCAGCGGCTGAGGGTCCTCCACGAGTTGGGGAAACGCAGCCGCTTTGTCGATCGCGGTCTCATCGCCCTCGGAGAACGGTCGCATACCGCTCAAGGCCTCATAGAGCGTCGCGCCCATACCGAAGAGGTCGCTCTGGGGCGTCACCTCTCCATGCATGAACTGCTCGGGTGGCATGTAGGCGGCCGTTCCCATCGTGTGCCGCAGCTTCACCGGGCCTGAAAATGCCTGCGCCAAAGAAAAATCGAGGAGTCGGGGCGGATCTCCCATCGTGACGTTGTCGGGTTTCACGTCGAGATGCAGGACGTGCTTTGAATGCATGTAGTGGAGCGCCGACAGCATGCGGATGCCGAGGAGACACGCCTCGGGAATGCTGACTTCGCCGATGTTCTCGAGGTGAGCGGCGACCGTCTGCGCCGTGACGTACTCGAGGACCATGTAAGGTCGAGGGGGCGCGGCGCTCCATCTGAGAAGCCGCACCAGGTTGGGATGCTGCAGTCGCGACGCAACCGCGATTTCGCGTTCGAATCCATCCATGACGCGGTCCTCTTGGACCCGGTGCGGCCGCATGACTTTGACGGCGACCTGACAGAAGAGCTCCCGATCCCACGCGCGGAAAACTTCATACCGGGAACCACCGCCAAGACCGCCGATCACCACCAGGGATCGGTCGACCTCCTGCCCGACGCCAAGATCCCAGCTCTGCCTGGGTGGGGCTGCTACTTGTGCCACTCGCTCACTCTCCGACCGACCGACGGGTGCACACGCTGTGCCCGGCACGAAAAGAGGGCTCCCGGTCCGGGAGCCCTCTTGCTGTGGCGCGTGGTTTCGCTACTTGCGCTTGGTCGGCAGGCGAAGGAGGAACGAGGCTCCGAGAGCCATGAGCGCCGATCCAAGCCCGAGAAGGCCGCTCGTGTCGCCGGTGTTCGTGGACGGAAGGTTCGAGACGCCCGCGACGGTAGAGCCGCCTTGCGCTCCTGTTTGCGGGGTGGTCTGAACTCCCGCGACTGCGGTGTTAACGCCGGATCCGCCCACTGCGCCGGCTGCGCCCGCTGCGCCCGCCGAGCCGGACGTGCCCGTGCTTGCGCCGGCCGTCGGCGCGGTCTGCACCGAGGCGACGACGCCGTTCGGTCCGAACCCTGGGGCCCACGTGATCGCCCCCGCTGGGGTAACGGTTGCTGTGGTTCCGGTCGACGATGTCTCGGTCGTACCGGTCGTCGTGCCAGTCGTCGGTGCCGCCGTGCAGACGACGATTGAGTTCGTGACCTGTGTGTTCGCCTGCGCTTCCGCCGCGACGCTCGCGTTCAGGTTGAGCGTCGCTTGGTGCGCCGCGACTTCTGCCGCGACGATGTTTGCGGCATTTCCGGAGGCGATCGCGGCGTTGAGGTTCGTCATTGCGGTTTGAGCCGCTGCGAGTGACGTTGCGAGGTTGCCCTTGGCGGTCATCGCCGCGTTGATGGCAGCCGCCAGGTTGTCTTTCTGCGTCTGCGTCAGGGTGGCGCAGGTCGTCTGGAGGGTTTGAGCTGATGTGAGCGAGGCCGCGATCTCGGTCGTCGCGGTCAGGCCACCGGTGATCGCCGCGGTAAGAGCGGTCGTGATCGCGCCGGTGTCGCCTTCGTGAATAGATCCGCCCGTAGAAACGGTCTGCGAACCGGTGCCCGACGCTCCGGTGTTCGAGCCGGCGGCGCCGGTGTTCGATCCCGCTCCCTGGCTATTGGTGTTGCTCGCGGCGTTCTTGCTCGCGGAGTTCGTACCGGTGGCCGAGCCGTTCGCCGCGCTCTGAGAACCGGTGCCCTTGGTGTTCTGGGTGTTGCTCGCGGCGTTCTTGCTCGCGGAGTTCGTACCGGTGGCCGAGCCGTTCGCCGCGCTCTGAGAACCGGTGCCCTTCGTTCCCTTTGTGTTGCTGACGTTCTTGCTTGCGGAGTTCGTACCCGTGGCCGAACCGTTCGCCGCGCTCTGAGAACCGGTGCCCTTCGTTCCCTTTGTGTTGCTCGCGTTCTTGCTCGCGGAATTCGTACCCGTGGCCGAGCCGTTCGCCGCGCTCTTTGAGCCCGTGCCCTTCGTTCCCTTTGTGTTGCTCGCGTTCTTGCTCGCGGAGTTTGTCCCAGTCGCTGAGCCCTTGCCCTTGCTCTTGGAACCGGTGCCCGTCTTCGAGCCACCGTTCTTCGTCTTTGATCCTGTCTGGTTCGAGTTCATGTCGGGGCCCTGCTGCCCGCTGTTGCCGCCGCCGTGTGAAACGTGCGCGCCGTTCGAGACTTCGACGCTCGCGTCTTCGTTGGCGCGAGCTTCGATCTTGGCCTTGGCTTTCAGCTGGGCGTCAGCCTTCGCCTTGGCGTCCGCGTCACCCTTCGCCTTCGCGTCCGCGTCAGCCTTCGCTTTCGCGGCGGCGTCAGCTTTGGCCTGCGCCTTCGCGTCGGCGTCTGCCTTTGCCTGCGCCTTCGCGTCTGCGTCAGCTTTCGCTTGCGCCTTAGCGTCGGCGTCTGCCTTTGCCTGCGCCTTGGCGTCGGCGTCGGCTTTCGCCTTCGCTGAAGCGTCGGCCTTTGTCTTGGCATCCGCGTCGGCCTTGGACTTCGCGGCCGCATCCGCCTTCGCCTTTGCGTCGGCGTCAGCCTTCGCCTTCGCGGCAGCGTCGGCTTTTGCCTTTGCGTCGGCATCAGCCTTCGCCTTCGCGGCTGCGTCGGCTTTTGCCTTCGCGTCCGCGTCAGCCTTGGCCTTGGCGGCGGCATCGGCCTTCGCCTTGTCGTCGCCCTTGTCCTTCGGAGCGTTCTTTCCACCCGACTCGACCTGTTGTGCGTCGAGCTGCTGGTAGTACGCGTTCGCCATCTCTACGCGCGCGAAGACAACCATGATCGCGAACGCTGAGATGAGAACGAGCTTGATTGGTCGCATCTTCAGCCTCCCGTTTCTATCGGCCCGGTTGTCCGGGCGCCTCGCAAACGAGGCGATGCGGGAGCACGGCTCAAACCACCGGTGTCATCTCGCGGTAACGGAACGACCACGATTGACTGATGACTGGGTAACGCGAGAGGTGAAAGCTAGCGAGCGGTAGGCAGCGGAGCGAGGCGCGAGGACCACTCCGCGATCCGTGAAACAGCTTTGTCGAGATTGGCCAGCGAATTCGCGTACGACAACCGCAGGTACCCCTCACCGGCCGCGCCGAAGCAGGTGCCCGTCAGTGTCGCCACGCCGGCCTCGGTGAGGAGCCGATCGGCCACCTCGGTGCTCGATCGGAGGCCGAGGCCGCGCACGTTCGGGAATACATAGAACGCACCGTGTGGGATGCGGCACGTGATGCCAGGGATGGCGTTGAGTCCCTTCACAACCGCATTTCGCCGGCGACGAAACTCAGCGATCATCCGATCGACCTCTGGCGGCCGCGAAGAGAGCGCGGCCGTTCCGGCTCTTTGGACGAACGTCGCCGTGCAGGAGACCGAGTTCGTGACGAGCTTCGCGACCGGCTCGACGAGCGCGCGCGGGAAGACGCCGTAGCCGAGTCGCCAGCCGGTCATCGCGAACGTCTTGCTGAATCCATCGAGCAGGATCGTCCGCTCCGCCATGCCCTCCTCCACCGCGATCGAACGGTGCTCTCCCTCGTACACGAGCTCGCCATAGATCTCATCGGCGAGGACCCAGAGATCGCGCTCGCGGGCGATGGCCGCGATCTCGCGGATCGCCGCGCGTGAAAGCACGCCACCCGTCGGGTTGTTGGGGCTGTTCAGGACGAGCACTTTCGTTCGCGGGTTCACCAGCGCGCGGAGCTCGTCGAGATCGGGCTGAAAGTCATTCTCTTCACGAAGCGCGAGCGGCACGCCGCGCGCTCCGGCGAAGTTGATCATCGACGAGTAGATCGGAAAACCGGGATCCGGGTAGATCGCTTCGTCCCCCTCGTCGAGAAGTGCCAGCAGGGCGTAAAACATGATCGGTTTCGCGCCCGGGGTGACGATCACCTGGCCCGGATCGGCGCGGACTCCGCGACGCTCGCTCAGGTATCGAGCGATCGCCTCGCGCAGCTCGACGACACCGGCGGACGGCGTGTAATGGGTCTCTCCTCGTTCGAGCGCGGCGACGCCGGCCGCGACGATCGCGGGGGGCGTATCGAAATCGGGCTCGCCGATCTCCAGATGAACGATGTCGCGGCCTTTCGCCTCGAGCGCCCGAGCCTTGGCGAGGACTTCGAACGCCGTCTCGGTCCCCAGGCGCGACATACGTGATGCCAGCGGTCGCATGGAAGCGTGAAGAGTCTAGGGCGGAAGCTTTCCCTCGACGCAGGCGCAGCCGTCCGGACCGACGACGGCGGAGTGTCGCGTTCGTGGAGGCAGGATGAGTCGGTCGCCGGGCCGCATCGTGACGCGGCGGCCGCTCGCGAGCACGAAATCGATCGAGCCGCGAACGCAGTACAGAAGCTTTGTATAGAGATGCTCGTGCTCCGCGTAGGTGTCGCCGGGCGCGTTCGACCACCCGTAGACATCGCGCGCCTCGCGCCGCAGCGCCGCCTCGATCGTGCCTGCATCGGGCGCGGCAGCTCCGGCCCGAGGACGGTACTCGACGTCCGTGCGCTCTACGCCGGGCACTTCAGTCACACCAACTCGCGGAATCGTCGCAGCGCGTCGAGGTGCTCGTCGATCGCGCGGTATCCGGCGCCCATCGTGTTCAGCTCGACGCCTGTCATTCCGATCTCCCGGAAAATCTCCAGACCCTTTTTCCACTCCTCGGGACCGCTCTTTGCCGCAGGGATGCGCCCTTCGACCGGAAACGTGGCGGGATCACGCCTTTCCTCCTGCACCAGGCGACGGAATGCCGTCATCCCGGCGCGACCATCTTCATTCGGCGGCATATGCGTGAACCAGCCATCCGCGATTCGCGCGATACGTCGCAGGGCCGGCTCGACGACGGTCCGCGTCTGCCTGTCCCAGCCACCGCCCATCCAGATCGGGATCGGGCGCTGCACCGGCAACGGGTTGATGCCCGCTCGATCGATGTGATGCCATCGACCGTTGAAGTCCACGACCTCTTGCGTCCACAGGAGGCGCAGGACGGCGATCTGCTCCTCGATCCGCTTGCCGCGATTCGTGAACGCCATCCCGAGCGCTTCGTACTCGACCTCATTCCAGCCGATGCCGACCCCAAGAACCAGTCGACCGCGAGAGAGGACATCGACCTCCGCCGCCTGTTTGGCGACCAAAGCGGTCTGCCGTTGCGGTAGGACGATGATCGCGGTCGCGAGCTTCAATCTGGTGGTGATCGACGCGAGGTAGCCGTAGAGGACGAGGGGCTCGTGGAACATCGAGCGATGGTCGTACACACCGGTCCAGCCCCCCGGCCTCTGGGAGTCTGCGCCGAGGACGTGATCAAAGATCACAAGGTGGTCGTAGCCAAGCTCCTCGACGGTCCGCACGTACGTAGCGATCACGTCGGGGTCAGCGCCGATCTCGAGCTGAGGAAAGACCGCACCAACTCGCACGAAGGTCAGTATCGCCGGGACTGCTGTCTAGGGGGCAAGGCTCCGGCGGATCCAGGCATCCGGGCTGAACACGCCATCGAGCAGTACGACGAAGGCGCTCTCGGCGGGGCTGTAGCCGCGCGTGAGATCGATCCGGACGACGCGCGATCCGCCGAAACCGATCGCGAAGCGCCGATCCGCGCTGACCACGGCGCGCCGCAGGAGGCTCGAGGGCGCCAGGCTTGTCGAACGCGGGCCGATGAGGAATTGGGTCTGATCGACACCGACGTGCATGAGGTAACGCGTGTCGGGCCAGATGCCGTCGAGCC
>Ga0137376_10002010_pt1 | contig 11861 bp, 8 predicted proteins | sample SagtaG_23_FD_104814 | JGI IMG/M metagenome (GOLD analysis project Ga0137376, IMG submission 104814) | Vadose zone soil microbial communities from Sagehorn Ranch, Mendocino, California, USA - Sage2_L_20_16 metaG | ecosystem: Environmental > Terrestrial > Soil > Vadose zone | place: USA...
GCCGACGCCGGAGCCGACGCCGGAGCCGACGCCGGAGCCGACGGCGGCTGACGAAGACGCGAGGTCCTACCGTGATGAATAGCTCGTTTCCGCTGTGGCTCTACGGCGCCGGGTACACGGACCTTATCAGCGTCATCCCTCCCGGCGCCGAGCTCGCGCCTGGGTCTCGCATGCAGACCTCGAGCCTGGGCAAGGCGCCGGGCTGGAGGCTAGAGAGCGGCAAGTGGGCGGGGTACTCCTGGCGAACGCACAACGCGACCCGAGATGACATAAACAAGTGGGTATCAAGCGGCGCGTCCTTCGGCCTGCGCGCGGACCGCTTCCCGGGGCTCGACATCGACGTGCTCGACGTAGCGCTCGCTAACGAAGTTGAAGCGCTCGCGAAGGAGGTTCTCGGGCCGGCGCCCGCGCGCTATGGGCGGAAACCGAAGCGGCTTCTGGTGTACGCCACCGCGGCGGAGCCTATTAGCCGCATGCGGCTCTGGCTTGAGAAGGACGGCGCGTCGCATCTAGTCGAGCTCTTGGGCGGCGGGCAGCAGTACCTTGTTCACGGGATTCACCCGGTGACGAACGAGCCGTACTCGTGGGACACTGCTGGTTTTTTCCCGGCGCCTGCCGGGCTAACTCCGATTACGCGCGCCAAGGTAGAGGCGCTCTTCTCGCGCATTTTCGAGAAGTACGCTAGCGAGTTCCGCGTCTACCGCGAGGGCGACGGCTACGCGCGCAGTAACGCGCCGACGGACCAGAAAAGTCTACGATCGCCGACAATCGACGCGCTGCAAACGATCGTTGACAAGCTGCCGAATGACGACAAGCACTACCCCGGCCGCGACGCCTACATTCGCGTCGGATACGCCATTCGCGCGGCCGCGGGCGATGCGGTCGAGGAGGGGTACGAGGTCTTCGCCTCCTGGGCAGCGCGGCACGCCAAGGACGGCCGCGTCAGCGGAAACCCGGCGACGTGGCGTGAGGACTACAACCGCATGAAGCCACCCTTTGCGCTTGGGTGGCAGTGGCTTCGAGACGAGGCGCACCGGTGCGGGCACAACACCGCGCAGGAGGACTTCGGCGCGGTTTTCCCTACGCCGGCGCCTGAGCAGGATACACTCGCTCAGGCGCAGCAGAATACACCTGGAAAGCTCCCGAATGGAGACGACCCCGGGCACTCGCTCGGCGAGCTGCTCGAGCACTCGGAGCTTACGGAGATGCCGCCGGAGCTGGTCCCCAACATCGCGTGGCAGGGGCTGAAAACACTATTCAGCGGGCGCGAGAAAACCGGGAAGAGCACCTTGATCCTCTCCGGCATCGCGGCAGCGACGCGCGGCGACGACTTCCTCGGCAGCGGCACGTCGCCGCGTACGGTCGTGTGGCTCACGGAGGAGGCGCTTCGGCTCACTGTCCGGCGAGCGCACGCGATGCGCGCTGACCCCGACCGGCTGAAGATCGTGTCGATGGGCAAAGACCCGCCGATGCAGTTGGCGCACGCGGTCGGGAGGTGGTCGCCGGACATCGTCGTGATCGACACGCTCTACCGCTACGCCGCGATCGAGGACGAGAACTCGGCGAGCCAGTGGAAGCCGTACCTCGTCCAGTTCGATAGCGTGACGCAGCGCGGCGCCGCGCTCGTGCTCGTGATACACGCGCTGAAGGCGCACGAGGACGGGCGCTACCGCGGCTCGTCCGCGCTCGGCGCGTGGGTCGACGTCATCGCCGAAATGAAGAACCCGCAAGCTGAGTCGAGCGTTCGGGACATTGCTTGTAAGGGGCGCGTCGACGCTGACTCCTTCAGCGTCCGGTATGATAACGGCGAGTTCCGTTTACTGTCCAGTGAACAGAAGCAGTCCAGTAAACAAGACGCGCGCGAGCGAGAGCTAGTCGGGTGGGTTACGAGCGGCGCGCTGCGCGGGAAGAAGTACAAAGCGGCAGAGTTAGAAGCGATCGCGGTGCAGGGCCTCGTTGTAAAAGATGGTGGTGTGTGGCGTGCGACGACCGCGGACGAGCAGGCCCAGATAGCGATGGGACAATGAGCCAGCGAGAGACAGACCTCGCGTGGGCGGCGGGCATTGTGGAGGGCGAGGGCCATGCCGGTTTTTATTTGTATCACGCTGTACTTCATAAAGATGGCTATTGGCGCAAGCCCCGCGGCTCACTTCAAGTTGCGGTCGATCAATCAGACCCGGCGCAGGACATGCTTTACGCTCTACAATCTGTTTTAGGTTGCGGGCTAGTTAGAACACCCAGTACGGATAAATGGTATGAGTCAAGGGTGAAATCCGGGCACAAGCATAGGCGTCCGTACCGGTGGCGGGCGCATGGCGCAGACGGTGCGGCGACTATCCGGCTGCTTCTTCCGTACATGCGAACAGCGTACAAACGCGAACAGTTCAAGCAAGCACTCGAAGCATGGGAGGCGTACCAATGATGGGCCTTAACGGAACCTACACAGACGCCGACTCCGGCATCCTGTCACTCGAGGAGGCCGCGGTCGGACTCAGCCGAGAAGGCAGGTTTGCGAACCAGACGATTCTGCGCTGGACGGTCGCGGACCATCTTCTCGCGTGCATGCACCTCGCGGGAGAGTGGAACGACCCGCGCATTCGCCTGCTCGTCGGGCTGCACGACTACCACGAGTCGATGCTGCGAGACGTGCCTACGACGTTCAAGACGAACGCCGCGCGGCGGTTCGAGCGCAAGCTCGATAAGCGGCTCTACGCGATGCTCGAGATTAAGCCTCCTACCAGGCACGATGCCAGCGTCATCCATTTTATAGACAAGGAGATGCTCCTCGCGGAGGCGTCGCTCGTCGCTCCGCTGGCGACCTACAAGCGCATCAAGAAGGAGAACTCCGCCTACGCGGGGGTGCCCGCGCGCCGGTCTGTAAAGTGGGTACTCAACCAGCAGCTAACGGAAGCCGAAACCGCGGCCGAGTGGCTGCGACAAATCAAGGAGTTACTGAAATGATTCCCACGAAGACGGTCAAAGAGATTCGTAACGCGGACGTCGAGGAGTACCAGCGCGGGGGAACGCCGGCAGAAGTCAGCATGACGATCCTGCCCGTCGGCTCCGTCGAGCGCAAGTCTATCCCGCTCGCGTCCGGCGTGCTCGACTACTTCCCCGCGGCGCTCGCGTACGTCGCGCGCGTGTCGAAAACGGGTAATGATAAGCACAACCCAGGAGAGCCGCTGCACCACGCGCGAGGGAAGTCGACTGACCACGCCGACTGCATCGCGCGGCACCTACTCGAGCGTGGCGAGATTGATGCGGAGGACGGGCTGAGGCACTCGGGAAAGCTCGCGTGGCGAGCGCTCGCTTTGCTGCAGGAGGAGCTCGAGAACGCCGGCGCTCCGCTTGCGCGAGGGGCTACTCCGGCTTAGGCTTTCTCCGTCGCGCGTGGATGAAGTCCGACGTGTGCAGGTTGTTCACGTCCGCGCGAGGGATGAACTTGCCGTCCCCGCGCGTGTACCCGTCCTCGAGGTCATTCATGACGTCGTCGGCGGAGTACTCGCCCGAGCGGCGCTGCTCGATCGCTTGCTCGAGCGCGCCAGCGTGACCGCGAGCCATCGGGACTTCGTGGACAGCTCCGGCGTGCGGCCCGCGCGTAAAGCGCACGGCCGCGTGCGTCGGCGCTTGCTCGGACGCGAGCGCAGTAGTCCTCTGCTCGTGCTCTAGCGCGCGCGTCGTAAGCCCCGAGTAGTGGTTGAGAAGCTCTGGCTCGTGCCCCTCCGCGAGGTGCGCCCAGAGGTGAGACTCCGGCGTTTCGAAGGGGTACTTCGTCTGCCCTCCCCACACCATAGCCTGGAAGTCGCGCGGCGACTGACCCGCGCGAGCGGCGTCGTGACGAATGCGAGACTCGAGCGCTGCGTACTCCGCGTGCGACACGTCCGGTTTGCCGAGGTACGCGCGCGCTATGTGTCGGTCGATAACGACCGCCTCCGGAGAGCCCTTGAGCGCGAGGTAGAAGTTGTTCACCTTCGGCCCGTGCTCCGCCATGCGCGCGAGTCCGCGTGGGCCGGCGTCGAACTGCCGCTGGAGCGCTTCAATGCGCTCGGGCGTCGCTCCGACTCCGGAGAAGGACCTGTCTCCCGCCTTGTACGCGCGCAGCGCTGAGAGGCTCATCGCCGCGTTGTCGTGCGGAGACTTCTGAGCAGAGAGGATCGCGTGGAAGCGCGTGAGCATCTCCGCGTCCTCTTCGTTCCCGAGAGCCGCGCGAACCTCCGGCGTCCACGTATGGTACCACGGCCGAGTCGCGGCTCCTTCTGGCGTGTGCGCGAGCGTGTGAATCCGAGCCTCGCTCGGGAGCTCGGGCAGCTTCGCGCGGTTAGCGACTGCGTACGCGCGGTCTCCGGCCCACCCGCTCAAGTGAGGCGCGTACGCGGGGTGCTCCTGCTTCATGCGCTCGAGCCACTCCTCCTTGCCCGGCGCGTCCTGCAGAAGGTGCCTGCCCGCGACGCCGAGTCCGTCGACGTCCTCCTGCGCGAGCGGGAGCCCGTGACGCTGTCCGGTGCCAGGGTCTCGGTAGGCGAACTTTGGCTCCGAAGCGCCGAGAATGGAGGGCGCTCCCTCGGGCAGCGTCGGCCTGTACTCGCCGGTGAGGTGCTCGGGGAAGAGCGCAGCCTTTTGCTCCGCAAACGGCCGCTCCCTTACCGGCAGGTGCGCGTGCGGACCGAAGTTGAACCAGCTATTCTGCCCGCGCGTCTCGGTCGCGAGCGCGCGCTGAGCCTCCGGAGAGTAGAGCGCCGAGTGCTGTCTATACGCGTTCTCCTCCCCGAGTGGTCCGAAGCTGTGCCCGCCGGTGCCGTGCCCGAGGATGTCGTGCACCGCGCGGAACTCGTCGTTCTCCGTGTTCGTCATGAGCGGGTGCCCCTCTCCGGACGTGCGGAAAACGTTGATATGCTTGTTATCGCGCAGGTCCTTGAGCATCGCCGCGCTGTTCGGGTACGGGTCCTTGTCGACGAAGGACCAGGAGTAGCCCGCGTTCTTCAGCGCGTCAGCCTGCGCGCGCGTCTCTGAGACGAAGCGCGCGTAAGCCGCCTTCGTCTCCGGAGCGTTCGGCGAGGACTGGAGCGCTTCGTAAGCCGCGGACATGGAGCGCGCGGCGGCAGGGTTGACTCGCTCGGCCGGAGGCAACGGCGCGTGCGTCAGTCCGGCGGACGCGCGGTACGCGGCGCCTACGTTCTGCAGGTCCGCGTTTCCCTTCGCGCTCGCCGTAGGCGGCACGCCGCCCTGCGGCGCACCAACTTCTGGTATGCCCGTTTGCTGCGGGCTGTCGAAGTCAAAGCGCATCGCGAGCTTCTTCCCCCCGGGTAGAACCGTGTGCGGCTCGTCGCCGAATGGAGCTCCAGCGTCGGTCAGGGGGGCGGTTGTTCCAGCGTTGAGGTCGTGGTACCCCTCGTTCGTGATGACCGCGTCCTGCCCAAAGCGCGCGGCCGCGTGCCGAGCCTGCGCCGCGGGCATGCTCGGCACGATATACCCGTTCTCTCGAACGAGCTCTCCCTTGGGATTGCGCCAGACGCCGCCGTTGTGCTCGACGGGCTCGTAGCCCATGTCTCTAATCGCGTGCCCGAGCGCGTTGTGCCTCTCGCGCAGAACCTGCGGAGAGAGCCCCTCGCGGTCCGCGGAGAGGATCGCGAACCTTGGCAGCGTCTTCGAGCCATCGACTGCGGCGTCGCCGAGCGCGTCCATTACGGTGTTCGCCGCCGGCCGCGCCGCTCCGGCGCCTTCTTCCGGCAGAGCCAAGGCGGATAGCCCGAGCGCGGCCGCTTGGCCTGCCCTGCCTCCGCGAGCGTCGCTCGGTCGAGCCGCGGGAGAGCGCGGGTCCATCGAGAGCCCGACTCCCGTGAGCGCGTGAATGACCTCGTCCGGCGTGCGCGCGTGCGCGGCCTCGTGCGCTTGCTGGAACGGCGCGTTGACGATCCCGTATGCAATCGCGCGCGGAATGCCGGTCTGAACGTCTTCCTTGAACTTCTCCGCGCTCGCAATCTCCGGGTTCTCCTGCGGCACGCGAGACGCCGGCCCGATCGTGTTCGGGCTGAAGCGCGAGAGCCACGCGGGCCTGGGCGCCGCGGGGAGTACGTCCGGTCGTATTGGAGGAAGCGGAGAGCTCACGCTACGGCCTGCGCGTTGTCTGCGTGAGGTCGCGAGCTCCTGGTCCGGCGGTGCCGGCGAACGCTGGAATCGAGCGCACGAGGTCTGGAACGAGCTCCTGCAGGTCCGGGTTCTTTGCCGCGTTCAGTAGGTCCGAGAGGCGCGGGGACAGGAGAATGGGCGCGAGCCTGCGCGCGGCGCGGCTCGTGACCAGCCGCGGAGTGAAGCCCGCGAGCTCCTTGTACCCCTCCGCCGCGGCTCCGGCGGGCAGGTCGGTCGTCTTCCCGAGCGGCTTGATCGCGCGCCCGACGATCTGCCTTCGTCCGATGTTGAGCTCGTCGAGACGCTGGAGCCACGTGCCCGTAGCGCTCTGCAGCCGGTCGAAGGTGTCGACGTTCTGCCCGAGCCACTCGCGAATCTGTCGAGACTCAGCGCGCATGCTCGCGGCGTCGTCGAGCTTGGACGCGTCCGCGAGCGTGCCGGACTCGTTCGCGTTGAAGATCGAGCTCGACTGGTCTCGCAGGCTCTTATACCTGCGGAAGAGGTCTCGCGCGGTCGGGGACTCGACCCGGCCCATGGCCCTCTGAGCGCCCGGAGGGAGCTGCTCGAGGTCCGCGGGAGTGAGCGCGCGAGTCTTCAGCAGCGGCTCGTAGCCCTCCTCGATTCTTGAGAGGCCCAGGCGGACGCTGGCAATACGCCGCGTGAGCGCGAGCCGCGCCATGTTCGACGCCTCTGGGTCATTCGCGAGGAACTTCGCCGCGTCCGCGCGGAGCTTCGGAGAGCGCTCGAAGTTGAGCTGCTGCAGAGGCTCGGGCAGGCGCGCGTTGACGTCCTCTGGGTGTGCGCGGAAGATGGACTCCTCCGGCCCGGGCCTTCCGATTGGCATCGGAGAGGTCGTGCCGCCCTTGAGCGCGGCAGTGCCGGCGGCCATCGAAGGCTCCGCGCCGGGAGCGGACTCCATGATCGACCGAGACGCGATGTGCTCCATAGGGTTGAGCTTCGTCGCGGCCCACCACGCCGGAACGGCCGCTGCCGCTCCGAATGGCGCTCCGAAGGCAGCCGCTGCTCCCATCCGCCCGGGGTGCGGCTTGATGTCCGGAGAGGCGCCGTACTCCGCCGTTGCTCCGGCCGCGCCTCCGGCTACCGCTCCGCGCGCGAGCATTTTCACGAGCGAGGGAGCTCCGACGCGCGAGAGCGCTCGCGTCACAATCGGCGCGGCCGCGTGCTCCGCGAGGTTCCCGACCGCGGTCGAGGGCACCATGTTGCCCGCCATCTCAGCGAGCGGCTCGGTGCGCGGGTAGTTCTCTCTCCCAGCGCGTAGAATGTCCGTGAAGTCCTGCGCCGGAGTCGAGCCCTTCCCGCTGCCGTGGGAATACGGAGCGAGCTTCTCAGGCAGCCCGAGAGCCATCTCGTTCGCCGCTCCGGCTGCGTACGCGGTAGCGCGCGAGGGGATAGCGAGCCGCTGGAGCTCCTGCCCGAGCCCAACGCGCTCCGCGTGCGTGCGCGTCTGAGCCAGGTCCGCGAAGGTCTTGAGCTTGCCGTTGGTGTAGTAGTTGACGGCCGCGTCCAGGTCCCCGCGCCACATCGCTCCGGACTGTAGCTGCTTGTGAACCTCGGGAGCGGTGAGCGTGCTCCAGACGCGGTCTAGGAGCGGCCGCGGAGTTTCGCGGCGGACGACCCGCGGCTCGTCCGCGTCGGTCGGCTGCTCTGGAGGCGTCATGGCAATAGCGCGGGCAAGCGCGGCGGGCGCGGAATGCGCGGCGTGGTCGTGCGCGGGCCTTTGCCGATCTGGTCAAACGGGTTGTAGTACCCGCTCCAGTCCTTGCCGAAGGCGCCGTGCTCTCCGATGAGCCGCTGGTGCTCGAGGATGTGCGAAGCCTGACTCCGCGCGCGCTGCGCCTCCCCGTCGACGTACGTGTCCAAGTAACGCGCGTCCTCCTCATTGATTTTTCCAATGCGGAAGGCGGCGGCTAGGACTGGGCCAACGCCCGGGATTCTCTCGAGCACGTCCGCGTTCTGGTACGCGCCGAGGCCCTGCGCCGGCTTATCCGGGTTCATGATCTGGTCCGCGAGCTGCGCGCGCTGCGCGATAGCGATGCGGTCGTACTTCCCAGACAGGCCCTGGTACTGCTCCCACGCGTGCGCCGCCTGCTCTGAGGGCGCGATCGCGTCTGACCATATTTTGTTTTGCTGCTCTCCCGAGAGCGCGGAGCCCTCGAGCGTAACTCGCGCGAGCTCTCCGTACTGCTTCGCGTACTCCGCTCCGAGCGGGCCCGCGGTAGCGAGCCGCGAGGCGATCTTCGACAGTCGCGCGGCGCGGTCCGCCGGCGATGCGCCAGCGCCGGCCTCTGGGTTCTCCTGCAGCGCCTTCTGCAGCATATCGCGCGCCTGCATCTGCCAGCCGAAGGAGATTGACTGCATCGCGCGCTGCGTCGCGTTCTGCTGAATCTCCTGCCAATTAGACATGCCCTCGCCCATGCCCTCGCCGAGTCGGGAGGCGAAGTTGGACGTGCCCTGCGGCTTTGGACCGCTCGCGCGGAGGAGCGCTGCGGCCATGCCCGCCTGACCCTGAGACTTGATGTAGTTCTGCTGCTGCGGCGTCATCCACTCGGAGGCCATTGGGTCCATATGCGGAGCTCCGAAGCCGGACATGAGCCGGTGAAGGAGCCCGGGCCGCTGCGGAGCGGTAGGGTCCTGCGCCTGCGGCATAAGCTGCGGCGGAGCGCCTCCGTGGAGCGAGACCGGCCCCGGCCCGTCCTGCTGCGATGGGTCTCCGGCTAGTGAGGGGTCTTCGGCCTGCGACGGGTCCTGAAACATTCCGGGGAGCGGCATACTAGTTCCCGCTCTTCCCGGCGGAGTTGAACGCGCCGAAGAGTCCCGTGCCTCCTCCGAATGGAGTCATCGCGAGTCCCGCGAGAGAGCCGAGCGGGGACCACGTCGTCGGAGTGGAGGTCTGCTGCCCCATGCCCATGCCCATAACTCCGGAGGCGAGCCCGAGCGCGCGCGCGAGCGAATTCTGTGTGTCTCCGTACTTCATCTGCGCCATGATATTGTCGACGCCAGACATCTCCGCGCCCTTCATCGCCGCAGCGCGCGTCGAGTCGAAGGCCGCGCCTCCGCCGCCTTGCAGCGTGGCGTCGGTTTGCGCGTTCTGCCCTGCGCGCTCGCGCATCTGGTCGAACATCGGCATGAGCTGAGCCCACGCCGGGTTCATGAACTTGCCGAGCGCGGAGGCGTCGCCTCCGAGAGCGTCAGCGCCAGTGCCGGCCGCTGAAAGGAGCTTCTGCCAGAGCGGCTGCGCTTGAGAGTTGGGCTGCGGCGTCTGGTTCTGGACCATCGGCTGCCCGGCTTTTTGGAATAGGCTTGCCATCTAAAGTTCTCGTTCTAGGACGACCTGCGTCTGGGTCCAGCCCTCGTTGCGAAGGAAGGTCTTGGCCCACCCCGGGCGTCCGGCTATGAAGGCCGAGAGGCACCCGAGGCCGCGCGCCCACGTGAGGACGTGCGGGAGCATATCGCGAAGCTCGTCCATGTGTCCGCCTGCCAGGAAGATGCACAGAACTTTGCGTTGCGGGTATACGTGGACTTGCGTTAGAATGGCCGAGTCACGACCCGGCCAGAGCTGGAATGCGCCGGTCTTCACTCCCTCGCGGAGGTCTGCGAGCGTGTGCGTCCCGGGCGCGTGCTCCAGCGCCGCAATCAAGTTAGCAGCGTGAGGCTCGAAGTCAAGCGTGTGGTTCATTGTTCGCCTATTCTGATGGGCGGATGCCGATCGTTCCCGCGCCCCAGTCGCTCGATGCCGAGAGCGTGAACGTGGCCGGGTTTTCGGATGCGGCAAAGCGCGTTCGGTTAGCGGTCGCGAGCGAGAGAACCGTGCCCGAGGTCGTTTCTGTTCCTCCGCCGTAGCTTGTGGGGTACGAGTTGATCGTCGCGGCGCTGTGAAAGACCGCGACCGCGAGCCACACGTCAGAGTCCAGGCCCCAGCTCGGCGTGAGGTTGTCCGGATCAGGCGTCGTGCTCGTGCCGCTCACGCTCCCGCTCGTGTTCGCCGCGTTTGCGGCGCTCACCTTGTACGCGTACTGGAGGCGGTATACGTGCGCGACCGCGACGACGGAGCCGGCAGTGGTAAAGTCAACCGTCGTTCCGCCCTCGGTCCCGGCCGCGATCTTCGTGTACACGCCGGCTACGGTAACGTTCGCTCCCGAGGGGCCGGAGATGGTCCCGACCGCGGTCCAGCCCGTTGGCGTAGCCGGCGTTGATGCTTGCGGCACGGCGACAATCGCCACGAGCAGGTCATTCGCGGCTACGGTCGCGGGCATGGTGACGAGGTGAGACGTGCCGGCTGCGACGTTTGACGTCGTCGGGTTCGAGCCGGTGAGCACCGGGGACACGGGGTTCATCCCCTTCTTGAGCTGCATCGCGGCGAAGCGCGCGGTCGGCACCGTGCGGTACTCGAGCTCGTAGCAGTCGATGAGACCGCCGGTCGTAGAAGGCGTCTCGAGGACGTTCCCCGCCTGCGACGAGATGAGCGGGAACGGCTGCCCGTTTGTATCGACAAAGGTCGGAAGCGTTCGGCTCCCGGTAGCGTCCTGCTGAAAGTAGAACCTGTACCGCCCTCCGTTAATCATGCCGCTGACGGTGAGCTTCATGCCGGAGGCCGCGAGAATGATCTGCTGCGTCAGGCCGGTCGAGAGGTCGACGGAGAAGTCCGCGGACTTTGATCCGACGTCCTGCACCGGGATCGCGAACAGCCGCTTCGATCCGGTGACGTCGAGGATCGTCGCGGAGTTGTTGTCGAAGACCTGCACGCCGTAGTCCGCCGTCCCGGCTCCGACCTTTCCGACGTTGACGCGCGTGACGGGCGAGCCCTGGTTATCCTTCACCGAGAAGAGGCCCGTGTGCATGTCGAGCAAGACCTTCACGGTAGCCGGAGGCGCGACGGAGCTGAAGTTGATCGCGTATAGCCACCCGGACGGGATCGAGGCCTCGAAGGCGGTCGACTTGATGAAGACGCCCGCGGTCTGGCTCGCGACCGTTACGCTGTCCGATATAACGCCAGCGGCAATGATGCCCATATCCGCCGAGATGGCCGCGAGGTTCACGCACGCGATCTGGCTCGCGACGATGAGGCCGAAGGCGTTGACCTCAGTCGCGGTAGACGCGGCGAGCGCCGCGCTCAGCGTGCCGTAGACCGCGGCCGTCCCTCCCGTCTGCGACACCTTGAACTGGAAGGTCGTCGCGCTAGTCCCGAAGGGCACGCCCGAGTTCGCGGAGAAGAACTGGAACACCGCCTTCTGCGACGTGACTCGCATCGGGCCTCCGGTATTCGCGTTCGCGCTGTTCGTCCACTCGATGTCCCACAGGAAGTTCGCCGGAGGCGTGCTGCCCATGTCGATGATGAAGCCGCCGTAGACCGCGGTAACAACCGGCGTTGGTCCCGCGATGGACGTTCCCGAGAGCACGCGCCCGTCGTTGGCGAAGACGCCGAAGGTGCCGTCTCCGTTCGCGCTCGCGGATAGGACGCCGGTTCCGACGCTCGTCTGCAGGAACCGTGGGCGCCACTTAGACACGGAGCCGTCGAAGGACACCACGTCGTACGCGACCGGGCCGGTGCCGGACGCGCCGAAGCGCGTGCCGGCGTGGTCGAAGGTTCCGAGTACGTCCATGACCACGTCGTTGCGGAAGGTCGCGATGCCGGCGTCGGTCATCAGGAGGTTGTTCGCGCTATCGGCGTTGTTGCGTAGCGCGAAGGAGGTTGCCCCCGGAACCAGCTTCGAGGC